>Ga0182017_10000612_pt1 | contig 28451 bp, 20 predicted proteins | sample 712E3DmetaG_FD_120492 | JGI IMG/M metagenome (GOLD analysis project Ga0182017, IMG submission 120492) | Permafrost microbial communities from Stordalen Mire, Sweden - 712E3D metaG | ecosystem: Environmental > Terrestrial > Soil > Wetlands > Permafrost | place: Sweden: Stordalen | collected... | reverse complement strand
CCAAGTCCAACACTGCGAGATCACGCTCAGCCATCCCCTGTCTGCACCCGACAGTCTGCACCCGACAGCTTGCGAGACTCTCGCAGGGATATTGCGGTGTTCTTCGCAGCTGAATAGAAAGTTCGACAGACATGAGGCTTCTCTTCTCCATCGTCCTTGCCTTCACGGCGACAACAGGCTGCGCGCATAGCGAGCGCAATGTCATCGGCACGGGGAGGTGTGCAGACCCCATTGTCGCAAGGGAAGCTGCGGTACGGCTGCTGGAGAAGGACGGTCGTGCCGGAGACTTCTTCACCGACCAAGGCAGGAATACGGATGACGGTGGATCATGGGCAATTTGGATCCCAAAACGCGAATACGAGCTGCCAGGGGAGGCATTGATCATCGTTCGCAAGTCGGATTGCTCGGCGACTCGCATGCCATTGAAGTAGCGGTGGAGATCCCGTGACTGCTGTCGAACCCGCGCCCTGAGGCGGACCGCAAGCAAATTATGAAGGGGCGCCGGTCGCGAATTTGAGGACGGGTGAATGGCGCTTCTGGAGTGCGGACAGATAGCGAGATTCGTCGTAGGGACCGCCCAACAAAGCGCTGCGGACAACCACTGCAGCACGACGTATCATGGCTAGGAGCCAATGCCGAACGAATTCTCCGAGATCGCCACGCGCTACCGGGAAACCTCCCTTGTCCAGCAGAGCGCCGCGGAGACGCTCTTCCGCTTGCTTGCCATCGGGGGCTCGGAAGATGTGCTCGACGTGGGATGCGCGACCGGCAATCTGACGAAGAAGATTCGGGTGGCGACGTCGGGTAGGGTGGTCGGCATTGATCCAGCGGAAGGGATGATTGAACGTGCGGCTCGCGAACACGGCGACGGTATCGATTTCGCGGTCTTGTCGGCCGAAGCCATGTCGTTCCATGAGGAGTTCGACACCATCTTCTGCAATTCCACATTTCAGTGGGTGCGCGACGCTGACAAAGCGGTAGCGGGGTTTGCCGGTGCGCTTCGGGCCGGCGGGCGAGTGGGCATCCAGGCGCCGGCCCGCTCCGACTACTGTCCGAATTTTCTTTCGGCCATCGAAGCCGTCGCCGCTGACCCCTCTCTTGGTCCAACCTTTGCGCACTTCAAATCGCCATGGTGTTTCTTCCAAGACGCAAGCGAATACTCGGCGTTGTTTGTCCGCCACGGGTTTCAGGTGCGGTTTGCGGAGATCCAGACGGTCGACTCGACCCACACGCCTTCGCAAGTCTTCGACATCTTCGCCTCCGGCGCGATTGCCGGATATCTCGATCCTTCCTGCTACGGCTGCCCGATCGACGAGCGATACATGACCGGGTTCCGGCAGACGGTGCGCGAGCAGTTCGAGCGGCAGGCCGGCGCGGATGGACTGGTCTGCCTTGTGTTCCGTAGGATCTTCCTGGTTGCCGTCAGGGCGTGACTGGGCGACCATCACGCGCATGGATGGGTCGAGGGGCGGTGGCCGGAAAGGCCGACGTTCTCGTCACCGGCGATTTCGCGCTGCTCGAAGCCACCACGCGCCTACCGCTGCCCGTGGTCAATCCGCGCGGCCTCTGGGATCGCCTGCGGACGAGCAAGTCGCGCAGGTAGGCAGGAGCCTCGGTCTCGGTAGTCCACCTTGGTGAGGTCTGGGGTCGGCACGGCGCACGCGTTCAAGCCCCGCGAAAATCATCGAGAAAATCGCCGAAATCCGCTCGTTTTCCACTTGCCGATGGACTGAACATATGTTTAGCTAATGGGCATGTTCTCCGTCGAGGAATTGGGTCAGGAGATAGCGGTTCTGGCGGTGCACATCGACGCGGCCACGCACAAGCTGCTCGAATGCATCCGGCACTTCGATGAGGCGGGTGGTTGGTACCAGCAGGGGGCGATGTCGTGCGCCCACTGGTTGGCATGGCGGGTGGGTGGGATCCCGCGACCGCGCGTGAGAAGGTGCGCGTGGCGCGGGCGCTCGGCAAGCTGCCTGTCATCGACCAAGCGTTGAGGACCGGCAAGCTGTCGTACGCCAAGGCGCGCGCGCTGACCCGCATCGCGAAACCCGAAACTGAAGCCGAGTTGGTTGCAATGTCATTTCGTTTCCACGCGACCGAGGCTGCCGCTTTCCTGGCTGCACCCACACGCGCTTCCTGCACGGCCACCACCTGCGCCACTGGCTCCACGGCGGCGAGACCAGCCTCGGCAATTTGGTGCAGCTATGTACCGCGCACCACCACCTCGTGCACGAGGGCGGCTGGACTTTGCAGCTCGATGCCCACGGCGTGCTCGCCTTCACTGCGCCCGACGGCCGGGCGCTTCCGCCCGAGCCGCCCCGGGAGATCGTCGAGGATGCCGTCGCGTTCCTGCGCGAGCGGGCAGCGGATCAGGGACTGGAACTGGGAGCGGAGACCAACCTGCCCGAGTGGGACGGCAACGTGATCAACTACGACTGGGCCGTGGGGGCGATGATCGGGATGGGGTGACACGCGTTCGCGTGCTCGCTGCCGTCCGAGGTCTGAACTTACTCACTCGCTCGGTCGTGTTGGCGATGCTCCTCGCCCAATTCGTATTCACGCTGCTTTCGTCTCAACTCCTCTCGAGACAAGTGCTCAAAGTGAGCGAACAGGGCCTCGGTGTTTTGTCGTTTGATCTGGACGTCCAGTGAGTCCGACGCCATCGCCTTGAGGCTGTTCCGCCGAATCTGTTCGAATGCTGCTGTCTCGTGCGAGATAAGGACAAATGGATTCACGACCTTGGTGCGAAACGAGCGGCCCCCCTTCAGGGGAACGTCGTAGTCTCCTAGCAAGTTGTGCCAAGGTCCGCTCCATCCTGGGTAGTTCAGCCTCGCGGCGCTGGGCGCTAGCCATGCGAAGGCACCGTTAGCCTGCTCGTACAAATCGGCTGCTTCATCCACGGCGGGCCCGATGAATACCTTGTCGTCCGGATCGATGAAGCAGTCACCAGCCGCGATGACGCCCCTCCAGACCAGTGGAACCTGGGCTTGAGCAGTCGTCCGCATGATGTACGACAAGCCGCAGGCCACGACGCCGGTGGCCGCAGCGAGGGCTCCTTCACGGTCCCTGGCGACAGGGACCACGGCCGTGAAGTAGAAGGTGTCCGAGAACGCTGTCGCCGATATCTTAGGCGGCCGACCGGCTGCGCGCAGCACTCGCTGATTCTCGCGGACCAGCACCTTCTCCATCTGCAGTGCTTTTCGCCGTGCCTGTCGGAGCGTATCCGCAACGGCGGCGGGATCGTGCCGCTGCCAAATGTGCTTGAACCCGAGAGCGTCAATCAACCCGACTGCGCCGAGACTGAGCTGAGCCATGAGCACATACTACCGCGCCGTGCCCAGCATTGACCTGCTGAAGCGCGCAGGATGGCGTCCCTGGCCACCCGTCATTTCGAACGTTCCTTGAACGTCCGGGATCCCCCGTGCCTACCCACGTCCGCGCGACGTTGAGTGCTCTCGCCCAGCCCGCTCGCTACAGCAACACCGTCTCTCCCATGAGCGCGCGGTCCACGCCGCGCGCCGCCTGTCTCCCTTCCATGATGGCCCACACCACCAGGGACTGGCCGCGCACCATGTCTCCGGCGGCGAACACGCCGGGGATGCTGGTCTGCTGGTATTCGTCGACGGCCACGTTGCCGCGGCCGTCGATGTCCACGCCCAGCTCGGTCAGCAGGCCCTCGCGCTCGGGACCAATGAAGCCCAAGGCCAGCAGAACCAGATCGGCGGGCAGGGTGCGAATCGTGTCCGGGAACTCCTCGATTTTCGGTGGCCGGCGTTCGGGCTGGGGCACGAAACGAATGTTGGCGATCTCTATGCCTTGCACGTGGCCATGCTGGTCACCCACGAGGCGCCGGGTCTTCACAGAAAACAAGCGCGGGTCCACGCCGAACTCCGCCTCTGCTTCTTCCTGCCCGTAGTCGACGCGATAGATCTTGGGCCACTGTGGCCATGGGTTGTCCATGGCACGCTGGGCTGGCGGCCGCGGCAGGATTTCCAGTTGGGTGACGCTCTTGCAACCCTGGCGAAGCGCAGTGCCCACACAGTCGTTGCCCGTGTCGCCGCCGCCGATCACGACCACGTGCTTGTCGCGCGCGTGGATGGGGCTTGCGTCCGCGCTACCGGTGTCGAGCAGACTGCGGGTGCTGGCAGTGAGAAACTCCATGGCGAAGTGAACGCCACGCAGATTGCGCCCTTCCACCGGCAAATCGCGCGGCTTGGCGGCGCCCCCGCAAATGACCACAGCATCGTGACTCGCCCTCAGCTCGGACACCGGCATGGTCTTGCCAACTTCCACGCCGGTCCGGAAGCGCACGCCAGCCTCCTCCATCATCTTGACCCGTCGATCGACCAGGCTCTTGTCCAGCTTCATGGCAGGGATGCCGTACATGAGCAGGCCGCCCACGCGGTCGGCGCGTTCATAGACCGTGACCAGGTGCCCGGCGCGGTTCAGCTCGTCGGCGCAGGCCAAGCCCGCCGGGCCGGAGCCCACCACGCCCACGGTCTTGCCCGTTCGCTGCGTCGGCGGCTGCGCCACGACCCAACCTTCGTCAAAGCCGCGGTCGATGATGGCGCACTCGTTGACCTTGATGGTCACCGGCGGCGCGCTGATGCCGAGCACGCAAGATCCCTCGCAAGGGGCTGGGCACACGCGGCCGGTGAACTCGGGAAAATTGTTGGTCCGGTGTAGCCGGTCGAGGGCTTGCCGCCAGCGTCCCTTGTAGATCAGGTCGTTCCATTCCGGAATCAGGTTGTGCAGCGGACACCCAATGGTCAGCCCGTCGACCAGAATGCCGGTGTGGCAGAAGGGCACGCCGCAATCCATGCAACGCGCGCCCTGCTCGCGCATGCTCGCCTCGGGCAGGTGACCGTGAAACTCACGCCAGTCTCGAAGTCTTTCATGGGGGTCGCGGTGCAGCGGCGTGGCGCGTGGGTATTCAAGAAAACCTGTTGGTCGTCCCATCTGCTACTTCCCGTGCACCTGCGCGCCGTCCTTGGCGTTGAGCTGAAAGGCCGCCATCTCCGCTTCCTCCGACGACAGGCCCTTTTCGCGCATGAGCTTCTGCGCCTGCATCACCCGGCGATAATCATCGGGGATGACCCGCACAACCAGCGGCTTCCATTGCGCCCAGTGGGCCAGCAGATCCTGCGCGCGCAGGCTGCCCGTGAATTCGGCGTGCCGCCTTATGAGGCTCAACACCAGCTCGGTCTCCTGGGGATCGTCGAGCGGACCCAGCCCAACCATTTCCAGATTGCAATTGGATTCCAGTTGGCGCTGCTCATCCAGCACATAGGCAACGCCGCCCGACATGCCGGCCGCGAAGTTGCGTCCCGTGGGACCCAGGACGATCACCCGGCCACCCGTCATGTACTCGCATCCGTGATCGCCCACCCCCTCCACCACCGCGTTCGCGCCGCTGTTGCGCACGCAGAAACGCTCGCCCACCAGGCCGCGAATGTAGGCCTCGCCGCTGGTGGCGCCATAGAGCGCGACATTGCCGGCGATCACGTTCTGCCCGGGCGCAAAGCCGGCATCGAGCGGCGGGCGCAAAATGAGCTTTCCGCCTGACAGGCCCTTGCCCAGATAGTCGTTGGCGTCGCCTTCCAGAACAAAGGTAATTCCCTTGGGCACGAAGGCCATGAAGCTCTGCCCGGCCGAGCCCCGGAAGTGGATCGAGATGGTGTCCTCGGGCAGACCCTCGCTGCCAAAGCGACGGGTGACCTCGCTGCCCAGACGCGTGCCCACCGTGCGCTGGGTGTTGCGCACAGGGAGAGTCGCCGTGATCCTGCGGCCCGATTCCAGGGCTGGCCGACACATGGGGATGATGGTGGTATCGTCGTACTCTTCTGCCACCTTGTGGTTCTGCGCGTAGAGGCATCGCGTGCCCACACCGTCGGCATGGGGCGGCTGGTAGAGAACCGCCGACAGATCCACGCCCTTGGTCTTCCAGTGGTCGACCGCGTGCCGGATGTACAGGCATTCGGTGTGGCCGACCATTTCGTTCACCGTGCGGAAGCCCAGCTCGGCCATCAGCTCGCGCACCTCCATGGCCACGAAGCGCATGTAGTTGACCACGTGCTCGGGCTTGCCGCAGAAACGCTTGCGCAACTCGGGATCTTGCGTGGCAATGCCGACCGGGCAGGTGTTGAGGTGGCACACGCGCATCATCAGGCAACCCATGGCCACCAGAGGCGCAGAAGCAAAGCCGAACTCCTCGGCGCCCAACAGTGCGCCCACCACCACGTCCCAACCGGTCTTGAGCTGGCCGTCGGTCTCGATGGCGACTCGGCTGCGCAGATCATTGAGCAGCAGCGTCTGGTGCGTTTCGGCCAGGCCCAGCTCCCAGGGACCACCCGCGTGCTTGATGCTGGACAGGGGCGATGCGCCCGTGCCTCCGTCGTGTCCGCTGATGAGAATGACGTCGGCCTTGGCCTTGGCCACGCCGGCGGCCACGGTGCCCACGCCCACCTCGGCCACCAGCTTCACGCTGATGCGCGCTTTGTTGTTGGCGCACTTCAGATCGTGAATGAGCTGGGCCAAGTCCTCAATCGAGTAGATGTCGTGGTGGGGCGGTGGCGAGATCAACCCGACCCCGGGCGTCGAGTGCCGGACCTTGGCGATCCACGGGTACACTTTGGCACCAGGAAGCTGGCCGCCCTCGCCGGGCTTCGCCCCCTGCGCCATCTTGATCTGAATCTCGTCGGCATTGACCAGATAGGGGCTGGTCACGCCAAAGCGGCCCGAGGCCACCTGCTTGATGGCACTCTTCTTGGAATCGCCGTTGGGCAAGGGCACCCAACGCGCCGGATCCTCGCCGCCCTCGCCGGTGTTGCTCTTGCCGCCCAGGCGGTTCATGGCGATGGCCAGGGTTTCGTGCGCTTCCTTGCTGATCGAACCGTACGACATGGCGCCGGTCTTGAAGCGCTTGACGATGTCCTCGACCGACTCCACTTCATCGAGCGGCACCGCCGGTCGTGGGTGGCGCAACTCCATCAGACCGCGCAAGGTGGCCAGATTCTTCGACTGGTCGTTGATGAGCTGCGCGTACTGCTTGTAGATCTCGTAGCGGCCGGTGCGCACCGCCGCCTGCAACTTGGAGATCGATTCAGGGTTGAAAAGGTGGTGTTCGCCTTCACTTCTAAATCGGTATTCCCCACCTGGGTCGAGTCCAACTTGCGGCAAGCTGCGCGAGGGGAACGCCCGGTGGTGCTGGCGCCGCACTTCCTCGGCAATGCCGCCCAGGCCCAGGCCGCTGATGCGGGAAGCAGTGCCCTCGAAGTACTTGTCGACCAGTGAGGCATGAAGCCCGATGGCCTCGAACACCTGCGCCCCATGGTAGCTCTGCACGGTCGAGATCCCCATCTTGGAGATGACCTTGACCAGTCCCTTGCTGATAGCCTTGGCGTAATTGGTGCGCGCCTTCGCCGTGTCGACCCGGATGACCCCTTGGCCGGCCAGGGTCTCAATGACCTCAAGCGCCAAGTAGGGGTTGACGGCACTGGCGCCGTATCCGATGAGCAGGCAAAAGTCGTGCACCTCGCGCGGCTCGCCACTCTCCACCACCAGGCAGGTATGCGTGCGCGTGCCCGCGCGCAAAAGGTGATGGTGCACGGCCGCGCAGGACAGTAGCGAGGGAATCGGCGCATGCTCGCGGTCGAACCCGCGGTCCGACAGGATGAGAATCTCGCAACCCTCGGCCACGGCGGCGGCCGCCTCGGCACAGAGCTTGTCCAGCGCTTGGGCCAGGCCCTGCTCGCCCTCGGCCACGCGGAATACTGTGGCCACGATGCGCGCTCGGAAGCCGTGCCAGCCGTCGAGGGCGCGCAGCTTGTCCATTTCCTCGTTGAAGATCACCGGCGAGCGCAGCTCGATCTGGCGAGCAGAGACAGCTTGCGGGTCGAACAGGTTGTGCTCTGGCCCCATAGTGGTGCCGGCCGCCATGATCAACTCTTCCCGAATGGCGTCCACCGGCGGGTTGGTCACCTGGGCAAAGAGCTGTTTGAAATAGTTGAACAGGCTCTGCGGTCGGCTGGAAAGAATGGCCAGGGGCGTGTCCGTGCCCATGGAGCCGATGGCCTCGCCCCCGGTTTCCACCATGGGCTGCAACAGACGCAGCACCTCGGCGGTGTAGCCGAAGACGTTCTGGCGTAGCTCAAGCGTCTCACGATCGGCCAGCGGCGTCGCCGGAGCCGGCGGCAGGTCCTTCATATGCACCCGCTGGCTCTCCACCCATTGCGCGTAGGGCAGCTCGGCTGCCACCCTGGCCTTGAGCTCCTCGTCCGGGACGATGCGCTTCTGCGCGGTATCGACCAAGAACATGCGGCCCGGCTGAATGCGGCCCTTCTGCACGATCTTCTCGGCCGGGATGTCGAGCACGCCGGTCTCGGACGCCATGACCACCAGACCGTCGCTGGTTAGGGTGTAGCGCAGAGGCCGCAGCCCGTTGCGGTCGAGCACGGCTCCGATCTGCACGCCGTCAGTGAAGCAGATCGCAGCGGGGCCGTCCCACGGCTCCATCAGACACGAGTGGTACTCGTAGAAGGCTCGCTTCTCCGGGCTCATGGTCTTGTGCTTGTGCCAGGGCTCCGGGATCATCATCATCACCGCGTGGGGCAAGCTGCGGCCACCGATGACCAGGGTTTCGAGCACGTTGTCGAACATGGCCGAGTCGCTGCCCTGCTCGTCGACCACGGGATGCAGCCGCTCGATATCGGCGCCAAAAAGCGGGGATGCCAGATCGTGCTCGCGCGCGGACATCCAGTTCACGTTGCCGCGCAGGGTGTTGATCTCCCCATTGTGGGCGATCACCCGGTAGGGATGGGCGCGCGACCAACTGGGGAAGGTGTTGGTGGAGAAACGCGAGTGCACCAGGGCCAGCGCGGATTCCAGGGACAGCTCGGAGAGATCAGGGAAGAAGGTGTCGAGCTGGTCGGCGTTGAGCATGCCCTTGTACACCAGGGTCCGGCACGACAGGCTGGCGATGTAGAAGAGTTTGCATCCGCTCAGATCACTCGTCCTCACCAGTTTCTCGGCGGTGCGACGCATGAGCACGAGGCGGCGCTCGAAGGCTGCGTCGTCGGTGAGCGCGGCGGGCCGGTCCACGAAGACCTGCGCCATGGTCGGCCGAGATTCCAGCGCGGTCTTGCCCAGGCCCGTCGGGTTGGTGGGAACCTCGCGCCAACCAATCACTTGGTGTCCCATCTCGCCGACGGCGATCTCGAAAAGGCGTTGGCAAGCGGCGGCCTCGGCCGGATCGCGCGGCAGAAAGACCATGCCGGCGGCGTACTGGCCGGCGGGCGGCAACTCGATGCCAATGTTGGCGGTCACGCTGCGCAGGAAGGCATCAGGTAGCTGGACCAAGATCCCGGCGCCATCGCCGGTGTTCTCCTCGGAGCCGCTGGCGCCTCGATGACCCAAGTTCTCCAAGACCCGGATACCATCGCGCACAATCCGGTGCGATTTGCCACCTGCGATGTCCACCACGAAGCCCACACCACAGGCCTCGTGCTCGTGGGCAGGATCGTACAGCCCTTGCCGCTCAGGAGCTTCCTGCCGCTGCTTGGCAGTCTGCGTAGTTGCGTTGCCGTTCATTTCTCGAAAATCGCCCATTAGCTTTAGATGAAAGCTAGCGCCCGCACGGTTGGTGTTAAACCGCTGCTTCCGCGAATAGGACGGATTTTTCTGAAACGAAACACCTTGGAAATATTTCGGCAACAATGGTCCCGGCGACCGCACCCGATGGAAACAATGCGGGAATCCTTCTGCCCGCCGTGACTATTGTTTTCGTCCCTGCTACCCTGTGTTTCCAAAGATGCGCGCAGTCGTCGTTATGTCGAGACCGCAAGTCGGCGCAGCCGAGGTGGACTCTCCTGCTGCGGCCCTGCGTGAGCTGGGCTGCGAGGTGGTTCCGGTCGGCTACGACATGGATGACCTGCCCGACGATCTGGAACACATCCGTCCCGCGGTGGTGGTTGTGGACGCAGGCCCGTACCTGGAGGTGGGCCGCGCCGTGGTCAAGCACGCCAAGCAGATCCCCACGCTGGCCGAGGTACCCATTCTCCTTTGCATAGAAGTTTCGCGACTGCCCGGCCTCGATCCCGAGCTGGGCATGGATGACTTCGTCCTCCTCCCTATCGTCGGACCTGAGCTCTACGCGCGGGTACGCCAGCTCGATTGGCGGCTGTCCTCGTTCTCTGCTTCGGGCCGCGTGAAACTGGGCGACCTGGTCATTGATACGGTGGCGGTGGAGGCCAGTTTCCGCAGCCGCGTGCTCAAGTTGCCGCGGCAGGAGTTCCAGCTTCTCAAGTTTCTGGCTGTGGGCGCGGGCCGTGTGTTCACGCGCGAGCAGCTCCTGTCGCGCGTGTGGGGCTACCGTTACACCGGTAACACGCGCACGGTTGACATCCACGTTCGCCGACTGCGCGCAAAACTGGGCCCTGGCGCTGAGATGATAGAGACGGTGCGCCACGTAGGCTATAAGATGCGCGTGCCAGGCACGTCGTGACCAGAACGGTTACAGCAAAGAAGGGGAGAGTTCGCGCCGCCTTCCAAGGCGAGCACGGTGCATTTTCTGAGGAGGCGGCCCTCCGCTTCCTGGGGCCACGGCTTGAGCCTGTGCCCCAGCGCGAATTCGACGACATGTTCGACGCGGTGATGCGGGGCGACGCTGACTGCGCCGTGGTGCCCGTCGAGAACACCCTGGCTGGCTCGGTCATCAAGAACTACGACTTGTTGGTCGGCTACGACCTCACCATCATCGGCGAGGTGGTGCTGCGCGTGGCCCACAACCTCATCGCCCCCCGCGGCGTCAAGCTGGGCGACGTGCGCCGCGTGTTCTCACACCCGGTGGCGCTGGCCCAGTGTGAGGATTATCTGCGCAAGCTGCGACAGCAGATCCCCAGCCTGGAGGTGTTGCCTGCCTACGACACCGCCGGCGCCGTGAAGATGGTGGTGAAGAATGGGCGGCGCGACGAGGCCGCCATCGCCAGCAAGAGCGCCGCCCAGGTCTTCGCAGCGCATATCCTGGCCTCGGGCATCGAAAGCAACCCGCAGAACTTCACCCGCTTCTTCGTGATGGCGCGCCCCGACCGCGTGGCGCGCATTCCCATCACCGGCAAGCCAAAGGAGCGCAAGACCAGCCTGGTGTTTCGCATCGCCAATCGGCCGGGATCGCTGTACGCCTCGCTCTACGCTTTCGCCGCCGAACAGGTCGACCTGACCAAGATCGAGTCGCGGCCAATCGTGGGCCGGCCCTGGGAGTATTCCTTCTACTTGGACTTCGTCGGCGATCGCAACGACGCCAACGTGCGCCGCGCGCTGGCCGCCCTGGCCGGCGCCGCCGAAAGCGTGCGCATCTTCGGGTCATACCCGAGGGCGGAAATCTAGCTGACTCTGTACCCTGTGGCCGGATCCGGAGCCGGATTTTTCACCACAGAGGACACAGAGGCCACAGAGACGGACCGGAAAGGGAAGGGGTTGGTCTCTTTCCGATCCGAGCCCCTCCTTCCTTTCCGACCTCTGTGTTCTCTGTGCTCTCTGTGGTGAGATCCGGATCCGGACAAGAGCCGGAGCTTGACGAAGGGGCCGCTCCGCGAAACCATGCAGCGAATGCTCAACATTGATCTCACAGGAAAGCGCGCCTTGGTCGCCGGCGTGGCGGACGACAGTGGCTTCGGCTTTGCCATCGCCAAATCGCTGGCCGAGGCTGGTGCTACCATTTGCCTCGCCACCTGGCCGCCGGTGCTGGGGATCTTCCGCTCCTTGCTCGAACGCGGCAAGCTCGACGAGTCGCTGCGACTGGCAGACGGAAGCAAGCTCGCCTTCGAACGCATCTGGCCCATGGATGCCGACTTCGACAGCGACGCCGATGTGCCCTCCGCCGTGCGCGAACACCGGCGCTATCGCGATTGCGGCGATTTCAGTATCGCGGGTCTGACGGATCGGCTACGAGCGGATTTCGGCGAGGCGTGCCTGGACGTCGTGGTGCACAGCCTGGCCAATGGCCCCGAGGTGAAAAAGTCCCTGCTGGAAACCAGTCGCAAGGGATACCTGGCTGCGGTGGGGACGAGCAGCTTCTCTTTCGCATCCATGGCGCAGCGACTGGGCCCGCTGGTTCGGCCGGGCGGTTCTTTCCTGGCGCTGTCCTACCTCGCCAGCCAGCGGGTGGTGCCCGGTTACGGGGGCGGAATGGCCTCGGCCAAGGCTGCGCTGGAAAGTGACGCCCGCGTGCTCGCCTTCGAGGCCGGCCGCAAGTGGGGCCTGCGCGTGAACGTGATCTCGGCCGGCCCGTGGCCTTCGCGCGCAGCCAGCGCCATCGGCTCGATCCAACAGATGATCGACTACTGCCGTGTCAACTCGCCCCTGCCCCAAGCCATCACCGCGGCCGAGGTGGGCGCGGCCGCGGCCTTCCTGTCGAGCCCGCTCGCCTCAGGCATCACCGGCAGCACCGTCTACGTCGACAAGGGCTTTCACGCCATGGGAATGGCCGTAGCCTCGCCGCCGGGACAGTGAGCTAGTTTTTCACCACAGAGAGCACAGAGGTCACAGAGCCGGATCGGAAAGGGAAGGGTTGGGTTCTGTCTGGTCCGAACCCCTTTCCCTTCCGACCTCTGTGTTCTCTGTGCCCTCTGTGGTGAACCAGCTCGCCCTCCGGTTTTGAGCGCCGATGTGGGCCGATGCCCAGCCAGCTGATAAGCTTGCGCCTCGCATGAACAACGAAACCCCAAAGGCCGGCCTCAAGGAACTGCGCCAACGTCTCAACCAGGTGGACGACGAGATGGTACGCCTGCTGGCCAAGCGGCTGGAAACAGTCGGGCTCATCGCCAAGGAGAAGGCCGGCTCGACCCAGGCCATCCGGGATCCAGAACGTGAGCGCGAGGTGTTGGCCCGCGTCGAGACTTTGGCTCAGTCGCTGGGGTTGTCAGCTCCCCTGGCGCGCAAGATCTTCTCCGAGATCATCAGCTACTCGGTCAGTCGCCAGATAGCCTCGCTGGCTGGGATCGAGGGCGAAGCGTCTGAGGTTGCGGTCGGCTACCAGGGCTCGCCGCTCACTTACAACAACCTGGCGGCGGAGCAGTACCTGGCCGGCCAAAACTTGCGCGGCCGCTTCGTGGGCTTGCCCACCCTCAAACAGGTGATCGACTCGTCGGCGTCCGCTGCGGTGGATCTTGCCTTCCTGCCCATCGAAAACACGGTCGCGGGCAGCATCAATCAAGTGTACGACGTGCTGCGCGAGCAAGACCTGCACATCGTGGGCGAGGAGTCGTATCGGGTCGAGCTGTGCTTGGCGGCCACGACCGATGTGCCCGCCTCCGCACTACGACGGATCCTGTCTCATCCGCTGGCACTCGATCAGTGCTCAGCCTTCGTTTCGGCCTTGCCGCAAGCACGCGCGGAGCCTTTTCTCGACACGCGCGAAGCCATGCGGGCGGTGGCGGAGGCCAAGGATCCCACCCTGGCCGCCATCGGCTCCCCCGAGGCCGCGGCGGCGCACGAACTGCACATCTTGAACCGCAACGTGGGCAACCAGGACGAGATCCTCATGCGCTACGTGGCGCTGGCCCGCGCTCCCGTTTCCGTTGATGTCCGCGTGCCCTGCAAGACCAGCCTGATCCTGTCCACGCGGCACGAAAAGGGTGCGTTGCTCCGCTGCCTGCACATCCTGGCCGAGTATGGGCTGAGCATGACCAAGCTGGAATCGCGGCCGCGACCCAACCGTCCTTGGGAGTACATGTTTTTCATCGACTTCGAGGGCAACGTGGCTGAAGAAAGGGCCGCCTTGGCGCTCGAAGCCCTGCGCAGCGAGGCGCTCTACTTGAAGATCCTCGGCTGCTATCCCGCCAAGGCCACGCCCGCCGAAGCCCAAACCACCGCCCTGCCCGAGGCATCCGAGGTCACTCCCGTCGAGGTATCGCCCGCCGCAGCGGTCGCCGGTCGGCCCGCGCACAGCCAGCCGATCGCGCGGGCCTCCAAGCACTATCGCCTCGCCGACCGTGCCACCCATCCCGAGGATACCGTCATCCGCGTGGGCTCACTGCTCATCGGCGGCACTGGCTTCGTGGTCATTGCCGGTCCTTGCTCGGTGGAGTCGGAAGACCAAATCAACCGCACCGCCCTTTTCGTGCGCGAGCAAGGGGCCCACATCTTGCGCGGGGGCGTGTTCAAGCCACGCACCGGCCCGTATGCCTTCCAGGGGCTGGGCCGCGAAGGTCTGGATCTGCTGGCCGCTGCCGGTAAGACCGCTGGCCTGCCTATCATCACCGAAGTCATGACCATCGAGCAGGTGCACCTGGTGGCCGAAAAGTCCGACATCCTGCAGATCGGCGCGCGCAACATGCAGAACTTCCCGCTGCTGTCAGCGGTGGGCAAGGTGGACCGGCCGGTCATGCTCAAGCGTGGCCTGTCGAGCACCATCGAGGAATGGCTGGCGGCCGCCGAGTACATCCTGGCGCAGGGCAACGGCCAAGTTATCTTGTGCGAGCGAGGCATTCGCACCTTCGAGAGCGCCACCCGCAACACGCTGGATCTGTCCGCCGTGGTGGTGCTGCGCGAGCGCACCCACCTACCCATCGTGGTGGATCCTAGCCACGGCACCGGCAAGCGTCCCTATGTGGCGCCCATGGCCTGGGCTGCGCGCGCCTGCGGCGCCCATGGCATCAGCATCGAGGTCCATCCCGACCCCGACAAGGCGCTGTCCGACGGCGACCAGAGTCTCGACTTCACGGGGTTCAAGGCATTGATGGAAGGTCTCAGCCGCGTGCGCGTGTAGTTAGATTTCGAGAATGCGAGCCCGTTCGCCGCGAGTCGCGCAGACCGCCCGATGCAGCGCCCATTGCCCGCGCGCGCGCGCCAAATTGTGCTCGCCCCGACCGGGGTAGCGTTCGCGCGCCCAGCCGAAGTACGATTCCAGCAACGCATCGGCCGCGAAGCGCACCGCCAACTCTAGACTGATCCATTCGACCCCGTGCAGACAGGCACGACGCTCGTCGGCGCCAAGGGTGCGGCCCAAGGCATCGTGGAAGCCTTCGAAGGAGGCCCGGAAAACTTCCACGTCGAACCTGGCTTGGCTGGCGTCCTCGGGGCTGCGGTTGCACCACGACCGCCACGCATCCCCCAACTCATGCGCCAGCGCCATGGGTCCCACTGTGTCCAGGTCGATGAGGCACACCGCCTGCTCGGCCGCGGGCGGCTCGCGACCGGCAAACAAGATGTTGTTCAGCTTGGGATCGCCATGGCACACGCACGGGAGCAGGCCGGGCAACGGCGGCAAGTCACCGACGGCGGCGAACAGATCCGCGGCCAGTGCGTTCACGTCTCGGTAGAGGCGATGATCCCTGCGGGCATCCAGCGCCTCGCGCAGCCTAGCCAGGTGCAGGGCGGTGTCGTGCACACCCGGCCGTATGCCGCTGAACTCGCGGTCTATCCCGTCGAGCGCGCGATGAAACCGCGCCACCAGGCCGCCCGCGGCGCGCGCCTGGCCCAGGCTGGCTACCACATCGAAGGACACGCCATCGACGTAGGTCTGCAGCCGCCACACCCCGGCCTGCCCCCCCAGGTCGACCGACAAGAGGCCGTCCCCGGCCGGGACTAGGCGCGGCGTGGCCATGCCCAAGTCTGCCAGTCGCCGCGTGACCACGTCGATATTGTCATTGACGGCGGCAGAGAAGACCGGATTCATCCGCTGCAGCACGAAGCGCGCCTGGCCGCGACTGACCAAGTAGGTCTGGTTGACCAGTCCCCTGCCCAGAGGCGTGACCCGCGCGCCGTCCAGGCCCAGGTAACGGGGCAGAACCCGCGCCTCGATCAGATGCGCCTGAATCTCCACGAGCCCCGCCCGCCGCAACTACTCGGAAGGCGCATCGGCCGGCGGCGCCTCCCGTTCCTCTGGTGGCCGCTCCCAGCCGCCGACGGTTTCCTGCACGGGTGGCGCGGCCGACCTCTCGAAGTCGAACTTGTACGCGAAGGCAAGGCCGCCATTGGCCTCGATCAGAGCCAGGACCGGTCCCACGCTGAGCATGCCACGCCCTTCCAACCACAAGGCAAAGTAGCGAGATAGATGCCACATAACGCCCACCCCGGCGCCAAAGGCCACCGGCCCTGCGCTGATGGTGTCACTATGATCGGTCCCGGTATTGGGACAGGGGTTGAAAGTGCTCTTGGTGCACGCCTTGGGATTGTAGCCCATGAAGGCCCCCCCCCCGGCGACCCCGAGCCCGGCGACACCTGACCCAAAAAACTGGAAGTTTCCTGCGTTGAAAAAGGCGTACTGCCCGCGGAGGAAGAGACCCACGGCCCACGTCGGCGGATAGCTCGCCTTGGTGATGTCGTTGCGCCAATTCTGGGAGTCCAAGGGCGCGTACTGAATTCGCGCCTGCAACGAGAGGGCGAGCCTGTCGCTGACCTGGTAGCCAATCTCCGGCACCAACTGGCCCAGGCTTGCCAGTGAGTATCCCTTTGTGATCTCAACGGGGTCGCCAAGTTGGGCTGGGGTGTTGGGGTCGCTTGCGACTGCCGCCTTGTTCGTCCACTTCAGTTCGTGGCTGTCTGGCCTGATATTGCTGTGGTAGGTCGACCCCGTGCCCAAACCCAGCGAGAAAAAGAATGAACCGGGCAAGCGGCGATGGTACTTACGAAGCTCTTCGTCGATCTGGTATTGCTTGTTGATTTCCTCCAGCGGGGCCTGGTCGTCCGCTATCGGTGCGGTTTTCGCGCTGGTGTCCTTGCCTTGCAGCAAGAGCGTCAGCGTTCTGTTGTTCATGGGCGCGGCACCGTCGAGGATGGGCATCAGGTCCGGGCCGTCGGAGCTTCCGATGGTCAGGGGCTCCTTCACGCCTGGAACCTTCGCTTCCAGGTAGTACTGAAATGCGTTCCCCGTGACCGCAGCGGCTGGAACGGTCGCCGTGAGCCAGCCCTGGGGTGAGCGCGTCATGGGCAGCGGCGTGAAATCCTCACCCCCGCTTTCCCGATAGAAGAGCGTGGCGGTGGAGCGCTTGGGCGCTTTCTGCGTGAGACAACGGATGAGGATGTCCTCCTTGGGCGGCACCTCGCTCGGCAGCGGACAGTAGAAGGGCTCGGGAGCCTTGGCCGGTGGCGCTGGCTCTTCCACGTCCGCCAGCTTCTTGGCCCCGCGACGGCCTCCAGCGGCGGATCCACCAGCCTCAGAACCGCTGGCTGAAGTCGGCGAGGGCGTGCTCTCGGGTGCGGCCGCCATCGGCGCCGCCGGCGCCGCAGATGTCCGAGCTCCCGGCGGGAGGCTGGCCTGGTTACGGGCTGCGTCGAGAGCTTCGTCCAAGGCCGGCGTTTCAACCTGAGGGGTGATCTTGATGTTGGGGTTGATCTTGAGAGCCATCACCAGTTGCCGGATGGCCTTGTTCTTGTCATTGAAGCCCGTCATGTAGACCGCGGCTAGGTGCACGTGCGTGCGGGCCGCGATCTCGTGGTCAGCCATGTTCGCGTCGGTGAGGACCGCGATGGCGCCCCACAGAGCGTCACGCGCGGCCTCGAACTTGCTCGCCTGCATCTGGGCGAGCGCCTGCTTGTTGATCTCGACAACCTTGGTCACCGTGGTCTGGGCTTTGGCGGCCTTCCCGGCAGCCATGGCCTGCGACGACAGGGCGAGAACGGACAGGACAACGACAAGCGACGAGAGGAAACAGCGGTACATCTTCATGAATGCAGCTCCTGGCGGAGAGCTACTATCTTTATGCTGGCTGAGGGGCGATGTCCATTCCCTCTGTCCAACACCGGAGCGGCGCTAGAGAGAAGGTTGATCAACTCGCAAAAAGCCATTATCCGGATTCTCGCCCTAATGATTCCGCGAACTTCGAGAGCCGTTTTTTGCCCATCTTAGGATTTTTACGAGAGAATCAAGGTTGGCGCGCCTGATCGATGCCGCCGCGCGGCCAGAAGCCGCTTCCAGCGAGGTACTTTGGTTCCCGAGGAATCCATTCCGCAGATTGAAACCGTGGTACAGGGCCAGACGAATCCTTTCCCGCTTCGGACCAGCGCCAAACAGACGCGCCGGGTCAAAGGACGATACAAAACGCTCCGTAGGCCTGGAGGAAGTTGGCCGCTTGGATACTGTACGAGTCTGTTGAGTTAGAAGATGTGACGGTCGTCCTGGCCGGAGTGGCGTGAAGCAACGACAACTCAAACCGCAGGGACAATCGCGAAGCCAACCGCACAGCCGTACCGACCTGGGGCCCAGACGCAAAAGCGTCCATTCCGACGACACCATTGTCATATGCCATGCCAGCCGTGTTCAACCGGTAGTGAAGGAGGCCAAGCTGAACTCCGCCGAAAAAACTCAGGATCGGGTTGACCGGGAGAATGCCGTTGAACTGAAACAAGATGGGAATGGCATCAACGGTCAGACTGTCGGCTCCTCCCAACGCAGCTACCAGAAGTCCGATTTCGCCAAGACGCGCGAATCTGTAACCGCCCCGAAGCCCAAGCCCGTACCCGAATCTCGGGCCATCACCGCCAAGGTTTTTCGCCATGCCCAGGACGAGCCCAATGTGGCCCTTCTCGGGAACGCAGGCAATCGAGTCCGAACCAGCGTCTTCGCACGAATCAGCGCTGTCGCATGGTTCGGTGCTTGCCCTTGGCGAAGAGCCCGTCGAACCAACAAATGTGCGAGGATACCCCCCCGCTGCGAAGTTGTTCGCGACGGCCAGGCCCGTATTGAACTCAACCAGCTCCATGACGGGTGCCACGCTGGAGATGCCGCGCACTTCCACCCATACGGCAAAGCCGGGTGAAATATGGTACGTCGCGCCCACCCCCAGACCAAACGCGCCTGGCCCGCCGCTGATCGTATTGCTGTGATTCGTCCCGACGGGGCAGTGTGAAAACGGCCCTGTCGAGCCGCACGTTTTCGGAACGTAGCCCATGAAAGTCCTTCCCCCGACGAGCCCGAAACCCGCGACGCCAGAGCCGAAAAACTGAAAATCCCCAGCATTCAAGAAGGCATACTGGGCGCGGAAGAACAGAGCCAGCGCGTAGGTGGGCGGCGCGCTCGCGCCTGGCAGGGGTAGCCACGATTCCGCAATATCGAAGGATCGGTACTGAAAGCGTTCCTGCAGTGACAAGGCCAGTCTGTCGCTAAGCTGGTAGCCGATTTCCGGGACGAACTGGAAAATGCTTGCTGGTGACCAGCCCGCAGTGATGGTGATACTGGCGGGTCTCTCCGGATCGGCCATGTCATGACCGTCCGGATTGGCCGAACCGTGGTGGGTCCACCCCGTGCCGTAGCCAAACGAGAAGAAAAGCGACCCGGGCAGGCGGCGGTGATGTTTGGGTAGATCTTCGTCGATTGGAGGCCGCCTGCCGACTTCCTCCAACGGCCCCTTGTCCCCCACTGCCGGCGTAGATTTCACGCTGGTCTCCCCGTCTGGCAACAGCAACGCTGGTGCCGCGTTCGTCGTGTGCGCTGCACCGTCGACAGCGGGCACCACGTTCGGCTTGTCGGCGCTTCCGATGGGCGGGGTGGCGTTCGGAACCTTGGCAACCGAAGGATCGCTGGTCCCTGACGCCGAAGTCGCGCGTTCCTCGATCATCGAATCCGACGGCGTTTCCCCTGTAGATGCCGTCGGAGACGCCCTTTTCACCTGCGATCCCAGTCCGAACTGGCTGCGAGCCGCGTCGAAGGCATCGTCCAACGCGGCGGTCTCGACCTGCGGTGCGATCGTGCTGTTGGGGTTGATCTTCAGAGCCAACACGAACTGCCGGATGGCCTTCTTCCTGTCGTTGAAACCGGTCAGGTAGACAGCAGCCAGGTGCATGTGGATCTGCGCCGTGATCTCGTCGTCGCCCCTGTTCGCGCCGTTGAGAATCGCGATGGCGCCCCAGAGGGCTTCGCGCGCCGCCTCGTACTTGCCCGCCTGCAGTTGAGCCAAGGCCTGTTGGTCGATCTCGACTGCCTTGCTCAACGTGGCCTGGGGTTCGCCAGACTGCCCAGCGGCGATAGCAACGCCGGCCTGCGACGACAGGCCGAAAACCAATAGGGTAACCACACCGGGCAAGACGGAACCACAGGACATCTTCATGGATTCGACTCCAACAGATGCCGACTACTATGCTGGGGTCGAAGAAATGTCCATTGCGCGGCTAGAGGCAGACTTGGTGTTCCGGATCGCAGCCACCGCGGGGCGCCGGCACCACCAGTCGAGACGTGTCGTCAGGATCGGTTTCCTGGAAGTAGCCGTCGCCGTCCGCGTCGACTCGAAGGGGATCCGTCGCCACATAGTGATCGCCGGCGACCCAGTAGTCGAAGCCGTCTGCCGTGCGCAGCACCACGTGTCCCACCACGCGGGCACCGCGCAAGTCGGTCTTGGGGTCGCCGCGCTCGGTGAGATAGAGGACGCCCGTGGCCCCGAGACGGTCAACCGTGGCCTGGTGGGGATGGCCGTCAGGGTTGTCGTTGCCCACCTCGATGATGCTGACCCTGGGCCACAGCTCGGCCAGAAAAGTCGGACTGGATGAGTGGTCGCTCCCGTGGTGGTTCACCCGATAGACGTCGATGTCCCCGGCCAAGGGAGCCGCAGCATATTCGATGTCGTGGTACGAGTAGCCATACTCGGATACCAACGTCTCGCCCGAAAGATCGCCGCCCGAGAAATAGTCGAGCAGGCCGAAGCGCAGAACGAACGCCAGCGAGTAGTCGTTCTCGCTGGGCGGGGCCGGATCGTCGGCCGGTGCTTGGGCTGTAAGCAGACCATTGCCATCTGCAGCGACCACGCGCAGAAACACACCCGCACCGAGATCGATCTGACCGGCGCCCAGTGTGGCGACTTCAGGGTGCAGCACGCTCTGTCCCTCGCCGGCGAGATAGCCACGCCAGCGCGCCAGCGTGCCCCCGCCTTCGCCCAAGTAGTGGGTGAAATCGCGATGCAGGAGTTTTCCCACTGTGAAGCCCTGCTGGTTGACCAGGTGCCACAGACCGCCGTATCCGGGATACCCGGTATGATCCAGGTGAAAGTGGCTGATGAGCACGTAGTCCAGGTGGGCGGAGCCAAGCACGTTCTTGATGTATGGTCCGATGATCAAGGCTCCATCGTCGGCTTGCCAGTCGGCTTCTCCCGCATCCACCAACAGGGATCGGCCAGTGGGCCCGACGATCAGTGTGCTGCAGGCCTGGCCCGCGTCGATGTGATGGATCTCGAGCCAGCCAGGCTGCCAGGTGCCGCCACCGGGCGTCTCAGCCCCAGAAACGGCGGGCATCTTCCCGGCGGGCACCAGGCTGCAGCCGGCCAGCAACAACTCGCTCAAGAGCAAGAGGGCGCGCATGCCGAGTTATCGACAGCGGCACAATGAGGTTGCGTGGCCAATTGTTATGGGAACCCTCAAAGGGTTCGCTCCGCCCTTCGGCCCCCCACCCGCCATCACCTCCCCCCTCGCTTCGCTCGGCCTCGCCAAGCCCTCCCGCGATGGTGCGCCGCCGGCGAGGGCGCGAGCGAAGCGAGCGGGGCGGGCAGGGTGGGCTGTCCGTCCCGAAGGCCGGCGGGCTCCCCACGCGACAATTGATCCCCCGGAGCCGCGCGCAGCCGCGGCCCGCGTAATGCCGCGGCCGCGCGGGTCCCGGAGAAGAAGTTAGCTTTTGCACCACAGAGAGCACAGAGGTCACAGAGCCGGACCGGAAAGAAGAAGGGGTCGGGCTGTCTGGTCCGAACCCTTGCCTTCCTTCCAGCCTCTGTGTTCTCTGTGCTCTCTGTGGTGAAATGGTAACTCTGCCCGCCGCTTGGGCTGCTGCCGGGCGGCGGGCGGAGAAAGACGGACTGGTTACTTCTTTGAGGCTGGCGCGGGAGCAGGACCAGGAGCGACGGCCGGAGCTGCCGCAGCCACCTTCTCCTCGGCGGCCTTCTTGCCCTTCTTGCCCTTCTTGCCCTTGGCATCAGCCGGCTTGGCCGAGTCCGCCTGCGCGACCTTCCTGGCAGCGACAGGCGCGGACGCCTTGTGGCTGGCTTTGGCGGCAAAGGCCGAAGTGCTGGTGAGGGTGGCGATTCCAAGCGCGATGATGAGTTTCTTGAACATGGCGACGACTCCTCTTCTTGGGTTGCTGTGAAAGCGTCTCTGCTTGGCTGGTAATGCAGCGGCCGTGCCACTCGGAAATGCGGCGTGTTCTCCGCGCGCTTCCGCCCTTTCGTTGCTTCTGCGACCAGGATGGCAACCAATCCGCCCCCTCTTGTGGGGCGTTCTGGAAGACAATTCACATGGGAACCCTCAAAGGGTTCGCTCCGCCCTTCGGCACCCCACCCGAAGGCCGGCGGGCTCCCCACGCGAAGCCGCGAAAACTGGCGCTGAGCCCCACGTCGGGTGAAGGTGGACTCATGGGCGCGTTCATCAACGCGTTTCGCAGCAAGCGCGTGGGCATGCTCATCGCGCTGGGCTTTGCGTCTGGGTTGCCGCTGGCGCTCACACGCACAACCCTGAGCGCGTGGATGACCAATGCCGGCGTGAATCTAAAAACCATCGGGCTCTTCTCGCTGGTCACCCTGCCCTATTCATTCAAGTTCGTCTGGGCGCCGCTGCTCGACCGCTTCAGCTTTCCGCTGTTCGGCCGGCGTCGCGGCTGGATGGCGCTAACGCAAGTGGGTCTGCTGCTGTCGGTGTGGACCATGGCCGACATCAATCCGAAAAGTGCGCCGCTGGCCATCGCGGCCCTTGCCGTGGTGGTCGCGTTCCTGTCCGCCAGCCAGGACGTGGTGGCTGACGCCTACCGCACCGACGTCTTGCCGCCGGCCGAGCGCGCCTCCGGCACGTCGACCTGGATCCTCGGCTACCGCATCGCCATGCTGGTCTCGGGCGCGGGAGCGTTGGTGCTGTCCGACCACATGCCGTGGTCGCGCGTGTACGGCGTGATGGCGCTGCTTATGATCGTGGGCATCGTCGCCACCTGGCGCGCGCCCGAACCCGAGGTGGTGTGCCCCCCACGCACGATTGCCGACGCTGTGGTCAAGCCGTTCGTGGACTTCTTCTCGCGCAAAGGCGCGACCTTGGCGCTGGCCTTTGTCATGTTGTACAGAATCGGCGACACCATCGCTGGCGGCATGGTGCTACCCTTTCTCATCAAGCTAGGCTTTTCCAACAGCCAGATCGGCTTCTGGAACAAGGGCGTGGGCTTCGCCGCAACCATCAGCGGTGTCATGTTGGGCGGCGGCATGGTGGCCAAGTATGGCGTGCGTCGCTGCTTGCTGACCTTCGGCGCGATCCTGATGGTCGCCAACACCGGCTACCTCGCGCTCGCCCTGCACGGTAAGAGCGTGGCACTGCTGGCGACCGCCATCGGCATCGACAACGTGTGCGGCGGGATGGTGGACGCGGCCTTCGCCGCCTTCATCATGTCTTTGTGTAACAAGTCCTTCTCGGCAACCCAGTTCGCGCTTCTGTCCAGCGCCTCGACCATCATCGGTCGCATCATCGGTGCTGGCTCGGGCTGGCTCGCGGCCACGCTGGGCTGGCCGATCTTCTTCGGCATCACCATCGTGGCGGCCGTGCCCGCCCTGCTGCTGCTCGCGCTGGCCTTCCCGAAGAACGCGGGAGCTGTCGAAACCACGAAGTGAAAATCAGATACTCGCCCGCAGGCCGACGCCCAGATCGAAAAGCGCGGGGCTGCGGCCGGACAATTGCTGCGGCGTCGAGCTCAGGCCGCTGAAGGGATCGGTGAACGAACCCAAGTTGATCGGGTTCATCCCGAAGCGAAATTCCCCATTCCTCTCACCCCAGTGGACGGCGCCAAAGGCTTCGAAGCGCAGATGCGTGAGCAGAATGAACGAGTAGTCAAACCGGGTGATGCCGGAACGGTCGGACAGATTGGCCAGGTTCGACAAGGTGAAGGTGGTGTTGTCCCAGGAATAGGGCGCCGGCGCGGAAGCGAAAACGCCGACGTAGTGGCGTCCCAAGTAGAAGAACGTCGCCGGTTCGCTGAGCGTCTGCGAATGGGGCAGCACGAGACCGGGGTACACCGCCGTGTCGTTGTAGCCGAGACCGTTGTAGAACTACTCGGCGCTCATGGTGAACACGTCATTGGCGGCGTACTTGAACGAGTAGGAGACGCCGCCGGTGGCCTGCGGCTTGACCCCCGAGCCCCGTTCCACGGTATAGAGCGCATCCACCCGGTGTTCAAGCGCCTGCACCAGCCATGGCGTCGAGTCCAGACTGTTGTACGGCGCCTGCGGCAGGTTGGTCGCATCCACGCTGCTGTCGTAGCGCACCCGATCGATGTCCTGGCCGAAACGCAGCGCTACCTCGCCGTAGAAATCGAGATCCCAAATCCCGGCCGAGAGGTCGGCCGCCAGCTTGGGCTTGTGCCCTCGCTGCACAAGACCGCCCAGGCCCAACTCCGACGAGCTCCATACCATCTCGGCGCGGGCGGCGCCTGCTACGGAACTCGCGGTGGGCGTGGCGTCCGCTCCCTCGGTCAAGCCGTAGGCGTAGAAGTTCCAGCCCTGTGCCTCCCAGGGCACGTGCACTTTGATCATGGTGGTCCCGGTGCGCGCGTCGAACACGTCGAGTGGGTTGCGGTGCTGGATGTGCAAGAAATCCGTCGGGGTCCAGAAGCGCGCGGTGCCCCAGCGCACATGCTGGCGGCCTGCAGTGACGAACACCGTGTGCTTGATGTCGAAGCGCAGCCACATCTGATCGAGCAACACGCGCGGTGTGCGCGTGGCCTGCGCCCCGAAGAGAGAACTCAAGCTGGCGGCGCCCGCGTTGGAATAGCCGCCCTGCGACCCGCTGCCGAAGGTCGAAAGACCCGTGCTCGCGGTCGCGGGCAAGGTCGGATCGAAGATGGTGCGCGCAAGCGCGAAGCCGCGCACCCGATCGTTGGGCCGTACGTCCAGGTACGCGTCGAGCAGGGAGGGCGACGACAGAGTCCAGTTGCCCGCGCTCTGTCCTTGCTGGGCTGAACTCTGCGCGCGCAGATAGATCTGGCCGCCGATCTTCAGCGGATCCTCCGGCGCCACCTCGGCCGAAAAACGGGTCGCCGCCTCCGGCGCCCCCATATTCAATTGATCCCGCGAATCGCCCTCTGATTTCGTGGCCGCGACGGGCGCGGGCGAAGCCCGCGGGGGCTGGTGGAGCGGGCTGTCCGTCCCGAAGCCCCCGGAGGGGGTGGCCGCGACGGGGGCCGGAACCGGTTCCGCAGCCGGCGCCGCGGGCGCCGCAAACATGTCGTTCTCGCTGGGCCTGTCCTGCGCCTGCGCCGTGGTCGCGCTTCCTGCCGCGATCAGGATCCCCAACCCAAGATGCCTGCGATTCATCGCGACTTGCTCTCCAGCCAGGCCTTGGTGAAAAGATTGGCTTCCAAGGGACGCATGTCCACAGACTTGACCAGGATCAAGGTCGAGTTGGCCTTCTCCACCTCGTCGTAGAAGCGCATCTCCTCCGGGTAGTACACGTCGGTCTTCTTCGATTCGGAGTAGCTCTTCTTCCAGCGCGGATAGTACGACGTGCGCAGCAGCCGCCCAGAAAGCGCGAATTCCTGGCGTTTGAGTATGTTCTTGGTCTCCTTGTCGATCCACAGCTTGATGACCGGGAACGCGAGATCGATGTTGGGTTTGCCGGTCAGCTTCATCACCTGCGCGGTGTAGGCACCCAGTTTTTCTTGGCCCAAGTCCTCTGGCTCGTACTCCTCGGCCAGGCGCGATTCATCGAAATCCGAACGGCGCGAATTGGTGCCACCAATGCGCTCGCGCTCGGTCTTGCGTTCCCACTTGCCTACCGACGGATCGTAAAACCACAGGTTCTTGTCGATGCGCAAATAGCCCTGGCCCTGGGAAGCCTTGGGTTTGGTGAACAGAATGATGAACTTCTGGTCCACGCTGCGCCGGAAGACCAGGGCCTCGTAGGCTACGTCGACCTTGTCCTTTTCCTTTTGCTCTATGTACACAAGGTTGCGCCAGTCGCCCTGATTGCGCTGCCGCTCGTCGACGACTTTGAGAAGGTCGACCAGTTCGGCCTTGCCCAAGGCCGCAGCGATGCGGGGAACAAGCAGGCTGAGGACCAGCCCAAGAACGGCGAAAAAGCGGGACGTAGGCATGAGTGCGGCTCCAGTGGTTGGTTAGCTTCTTTCACCACAGAGAGCACAGAGAACACAGAGGTCGGAAAGAAGAAAGGGCTCGGACAAGACGGCCCACCCTTTTCTTCCTTCCGATCCGGCTCTGTGGCCTCTGTGCTCTCTGTGGTGAAAAAGCATTTCTATCCGAAGTGGGACATGGCCGACACCGGCTTCAGGCGCGCGGCCCGGTAGGCTGGATACAGCGCCGCCAAGGTGGTCACCAGGGTAATGAAGAGCGCGGCGCGCAGCAGCCCGCCGGGGTGCAGGGCAAGCTGAACCCGGTCGGACATGAGAAAAAGCTGCACCGAGAGCGGCACATGGATGCGGGCCGCATTGATGGCAGCGCCCAGGCCGGCGCCAGCCAGCGCGCCGCTGCCTGTGCCGATGAGTCCGAGCAGCAACGACTCGTACAGAAACATGCGCAACACCCCGCCCCGCTGCATGCCAATGGCGCGCAGAGTGCCGATCTCGCGCGTGCGCTCGCGGATGGCGATCCACATGGTGTTCATGATGCCGGTGACCACGATGGCGATGAGGATGGTGAGCAGCACCGCGGTCAGGCCTTTGAGAACCGTCAGGGTCCAGGTGATGAAGGAGACCTCATCCTCCCAGGTGGTCACGTCCAGCTTCTGCCCGGTCCAGTCCTCGCGCGCCACGGTCTGGAACTTCATCCAGAACGGGTTGGGATCCGCGTCCATCACGGCCCAGCCCAGCTTTTCAAGCTGTCCGCGCAGGCGGGCCGCGATAGCGGTCACGTCGGGAACGAACTGTGGCTTGAGATAGATGTGGATCGCGCCGGTGGTATCGGAGCGAAGCTGATACAGCGCGCGCGTGGTTTCCACCGGAACGAAAACCCCGAACTTGCTCATGAGCCCCATATCCTTGGCTATGGCGACGATGCGACAGTCGATGGTGTTGGCCGCGCCCCGCGTGGTCTGCGCCGACAGGGTGACCGCGTCGCCCACCTTGACCTTGAGCCTTTCCACCTGCGACTCGAACACCATCATGGTGTTGGGCTCGGCCAAGTCCTCCAGGCGGCCGCTGCTGAGTTCAATGACCTTGCGAAAGGCAGGCTCGTTCTTGATTTCGATGCCGGTGATGCCAGCCTGGGTCGAGCCCTGGTCCGAGATGATCTTGGCCCAGCCGCGGCCGCGATGAACCAGGCTTTCCATCTCGGGCACGCTCTTTTTGACCGCCTCGATGACCCTCTCATACTCGGTCACAACCGGACCGCCGGCGCTGCTGGTCACTTTGAAAAAGCCGCCCACGTTGACGTGGCCGGTACTCAGGGTGGTGGCAGCTCGGATCATGGTCTCGCTCACTCCCGTCGACAAAGCGTTGAGCAAGATGAGCAGGGCCGTCACACCGGCGATGGCCGAGGCCAGGAAGAAGGTGCGGCGGCCGTGCTGGAACAGGCTGCGAGAAGCGATGCGAAGATCGAGAAGAAAGCCCATGGCTAGTCGTCCGATTGCATGGCCTGGCGCGGGCTCACCCGCATGGCCAACAGGCCTGGGTAGATGCTGGAGATCGCGCTCACCACGAGCACGATGGCGAGGGAAATGATGACGTTGGCCGGGCTCAGGCTGGGATGGAGGCGCGGGCCCGAGAACAGGAAGTAGAGAATCTCATTGGCGGCCGGTATGCCCACCGCGTGGATCACGCCCACGATGCCGGCCCCCAATAGAGCGCCCAGGCTACCGAACAGCACACCCACCGCCAGCGCCTCCACCAGCAACATGCCGAGCAAGAAGCGGCGCTGCGCACCCACTGCACGCAAGGTTCCGATCTCGGGCATGCGTTCCAGGGTGGCCATGACCAGGGCATTGTTGATGATGACCAGCGCCACTGCGAAAATGATCAGAACCGAGATGTAGAGCACGGAGCGGATCATGGTGACGAACTGTCCCACTAGACCCGATGCCTTCTGCCAGGTGATGGCGCGCAAGGGAATCCCGGCCTGGGCACCGGCCGCCTCGATGTCCTTGATGGTCTGCGAGATTCTGCGCGGATCCTTGACGATGACGGCGGCGTTGAGCACATCGCCTTGTTCGAGTTGGGCTGGATCGTAGGACTGGCTGGCGCGAGCCGCGCGCTGCTGCCTGCCCGCCAGGCTGCGCAAGGCAGCCTCCGCCTCGTCCACGGGACGCGCGCTGCCCCCAGATGTCGCCCCGCCCAGATCCGGCTTGCCAAAAAGCTCGGCCTCGGCTTGCTCGCGCGAGACTTCCTTCATGCCCGCCCCTGCCTTGATTTCCTGCACTTCCCGCGCGCGCTCCGGCGTGAGGAAACCGTACAGTTCCCGGAAGGAAACCATGTCCATCAGGTTGAGCTCGCCCGCGATGTGCGAATCCTCCAAGCCCTGGAAGGCAAACGTGCCGTACACGCGTAGTTTCACCGACTG
>Ga0182017_10000611_pt1 | contig 28456 bp, 18 predicted proteins | sample 712E3DmetaG_FD_120492 | JGI IMG/M metagenome (GOLD analysis project Ga0182017, IMG submission 120492) | Permafrost microbial communities from Stordalen Mire, Sweden - 712E3D metaG | ecosystem: Environmental > Terrestrial > Soil > Wetlands > Permafrost | place: Sweden: Stordalen | collected... | reverse complement strand
CGTCGGCCTGCTTCCCGGAAATGACCGCGCCCTCGTCCTGCCACTTCTTGAACGCGTTGAACGTCTTTTCGCTCAAGACCTTCTTCATCGTCAGCTCGTTGAACGTATTGCTCCCGTAGTAACCGGATACCTTGGGATGGTTTTCCCGTTCTGTAATCGAAACCGAATCGATCATCTGGGTCACTTCACTTCTGTAGCTCACCGTGTACTCCTTTCGCCTGGTTTATTAAGTTTTCCGTCTATAATAAATTAAAATTATTTTCCCTATCGATTAAATTAATTGGGTACATGAAAATAATAATTATGCACAAACATGGTTTGATAAAAATTGCAATTAGTATGCCATATATTCCTTGGAAATAAAATTTTAATTAAAAAACATGGTAGGATCAAGGTTTTAATATTTTTTATTCGGTATGTGCATTAAGTTTAATGTGCACTCAGGCAGCACAAATTCGTACTAAAGGGACTAAAAAAGAACATTTTCGTATCGAATCATAATTATTTACAATTCTATACATAGATTGGTTTCATGTACGAATATTATGTAGTATTTTTAAGCGGTCACACTCAAAGCCTAACTTCGGCACGTTTATTGATAGTTGCAGATATTATAAATATATGGGGACTCAATGAAAGCACAAGGACTATACGATCCGTTTTTTGAGCATGATAGCTGTGGCGTGGGATTCGTGGCCAATATCAACGGCGATGTATCCCACCAGATCGTCGACGATGGAATGACAATGCTGCGGAACCTGGAACACCGGGGCGCCATCGGCGGAGACCTGAAGACCGGGGACGGAGCGGGAATGCTTACCCAGATACCACATACGTTCTTCAGCAAGGAATGTAAAAAACTCGGATTTGATTTGCCTGCGCAAGGATCATATGGAATTGGAATGCTTTTCATGCCGCTTGAAGATGCCGCCCGGAAACGTGTAAAAAGCATTATTGAAGAAGCCGTCCATTTAAAGGGGGGAAAAGTCCTCGGATGGCGCGCGGTCCCCGTAAATCCCGACAGCCTCGGCGGGCTGGCGCGTAAATGCATGCCCGGCATTCACCAGATATTTCTGACCTTTAAAGAGGGAATGGACGAAGAATCGCTGGAACGCAAACTTTACATACTAAGAAAATGCATCGAGCGCAATGCCGCCAAAGAAGGGTTTTCGGCCGAAGACTTTTATTGCCCGTCGTTTTCGAGCAGGACGATAGTTTACAAAGGCATGTTCGTGGCCCCGCAATTCGCCGCGTTTTATCCGGACCTCGGGGACGATGATTTCCAGAGCGCCACGGCCCTGATTCATCAGAGATACAGCACCAATACCATGCCGTCGTGGCGACTTGCCCAGCCTTTTCGCTCCATGGCCCACAACGGTGAAATCAACACGCTGCGGGGAAACATCAATAAAATGAACGCCCGCGAAAAGACGCTTTCGTCATCTTTGTTCGGCGACGAAATCAAAGACCTTTTTCCCGTCATCGAGCCCGGTGGGAGTGATTCCGGGATGTTCGACAATGTTTTCGAGCTGCTAACGCTTGGCGGAAGGTCGCTCGAACATTCAATAATGATGATGATCCCCGAAGCTTTTGGCCCCAAGTATCATATCAGCGAGGATAAACGCGCCTTTTACGAGTATCATGCGGCAATCATGGAGCCATGGGACGGGCCGGCCGCCATCGCATTTACCGACGGAAAAAAAGTCGGCGCCGCGCTCGACAGAAACGGACTCCGGCCTGCGCGTTACGTTATCACAAAATCGGGTAAAATCGTCCTTGCCTCCGAAATCGGCGTGCTTGACGTTGCATCGGATGACGTGGTCGAAAAGGGACGACTTGCGCCGGGGAAAATGATCATGGTGGACATGCGGCAGGGAAGGATACTCGGAGACAATGAAATCAAGGCCACGGTTTCCCGCCATAAACCCTACCGCCGCTGGCTGGAAAAAAACAAAATTGAACTTAAGGGACTCTTTGGAGTGCCGGGCCCGGTCGAGGTCGACGCCGAAACCCTGACCACCAAGCAGAAAATATTCGGATATACCCTCGAAGATACCGAAATGATCATCGGCGCAATGGCCGAAAATGCCCAGGAACCCGTAGGGTCCATGGGCAATGACGCCGCGCTTGCCGTGCTATCGGAACGGCCGCAGCTTTTATACAACTACTTCAAGCAATTGTTCGCCCAGGTGACCAACCCTCCCATAGATCCCTACCGCGAGAACCTGGTCATGTCGCTCATGAGCTTTACGGGCAGGGAAGGCAACCTGCTGGACGAGACCCCGGAGCATTGCCGTCAGCTCAAGTTGTCGCACCCCGTCCTTTCCAACGACGACATGAATAAAATAAGGGCGATCGATACGAAAGGCTTCAAGGCCTGTGTCGCGCCTTTGATGTTTGATCCTGCGCAAGGCGAACAAGCGCTTGCGCTTGCGGTCGATGCGGTGCGTAGAATGGTGGAATCAAAGGTTGACCAGGGATGTTCCCTCATTATTTTATCGGACCGTGGCGTTGATAAGACGCATGCGCCCATTCCGGCGCTCCTGGCCGTTTCCGCCGTGCACCATTATCTGGTGAGAAAAGGCAAACGCCAGCTCACGGCCCTCGTCGTGGAAACGGGAGAGGCCCGTGAAGTCATGCATTTTGCCACGCTAATAGGTTTCGGCGCTTCCGCGGTGAACCCTTACCTGGCTTTTGAGGTCTTGGCGAGCCTTAAGGAAAGCGGCGCGCTTGAAGGCGCCTTGGCATTAGAGACGGCGATCGAAAATTACATATTGGCAATTAAAAAAGGCCTGCTTAAAGTCATGTCGAAAATGGGCATTTCAACCATACGCAGTTATAAAGGCGCTCAGGTGTTCGAAGCGGTGGGCCTGGATTCCGAATTAATCGATGAATATTTTACGGGCACGCCTTCGCGCATCGGCGGCGTGGGCATTTCCGGGATCGCGCGCGAAACGCTCATGCGGCATGCTTCGGCGTTTGCCGAAACCACCTCGGAACCGGTCAACCTGGAGTCCGGCGGCAGCTATAATTACCGCAGCTTTTCCGAGAGCCATTTATTTTCGCCGGAAGCAATAACCTTGCTCCAGAAGGCGGTGCGCGAAAACAATTTCCCGGTCTACCGGCAATATGCGCAACGAGTCAACGACATAAGCTCGAACCTCTGCACGCTACGCGGGCTGTTCAAATTTAAAAAAGCCGCGTCCGTTTCTCTTGACGAAGTCGAGTCCGTCGAATCCATCATCAAGCGGTTCGTGACTTCGGCCATGTCCTTCGGCTCCATCAGCAAGGAAACACATGAGACCCTGGCCATCGCCATGAACAGAATCGGCGCTTCAAGCAATTCCGGCGAGGGTGGTGAAGATGAGGAGCGGTATGTTCCGTTACCCAACGGCGACAGCCTTAAAAGCGCGATCAAGCAGGTGGCTTCCGCCCGGTTCGGGGTCACCAGTAATTATCTTGTCAATTCGCGCGAGCTTCAGATCAAAATAGCGCAGGGGGCCAAACCGGGAGAAGGCGGACAGTTGCCGGGTCCCAAGGTCGACGCCCTTATAGCCAAGGTCCGTCATTCAATGCCCGGCGTGATGCTTATTTCGCCGCCCCCGCACCATGATATTTATTCGATAGAAGACCTCGCCCAGCTTATCTTCGATCTGAAGAACGCAAATTCCCAGGCGCGAATATCCGTAAAGCTCGTCGCCGAAGTTGGGGTAGGCACCGTTGCGGCCGGGGTTGCCAAAGGAAAGGCCGACATGGTGGTCATCTGTGGCCATGACGGGGGAACGGGCGCTTCGCCGCTCTCATCGATCAAATATGCCGGAATACCCTGGGAAATCGGCCTTGCCGAGACACAGCAGGTGTTGGTCCAAAATTCCCTGCGTGATAAAATACGCGTGCAGACCGACGGCCAGATGAAAACCGGGAGGGACGTCGTGATCGCGGCGCTGTTGGGCGCCGAGGAATATGGCTTCGGTACTGCCGCGGTGGTGACGTTAGGCTGCATCATGATGCGTAAATGTCATTTGAATACATGCCCCGTGGGAGTGGCGACGCAGGACCCCGCACTCCGGAAAAAGTTTTCGGGCAAGCCCGAACATGTCGTCAATTTCATGAAGTTTATCGCGCAGGACGTGCGGGAGATCATGGCACAGCTCGGTTTCCGTACCATCGATGAAATGGTAGGCAGGGTCGATATGCTTGAGGTAAAGGAGGCCGTTTCACATTGGAAAGCCAAGGGGCTCGATTTTTCAAAGATCCTGACCGTGCCTGTGTTGCCTCCGGGCGGCGCGCTGCGCTGCACGTCGAAACAGGCCCATGATTTTTCAAAATCGCTCGACCCGATGCTCATCGAAAAATCGCGAAAGTCAATAAACGACAAAACGCCGGTGGAAATCACCGTGCCCATCCGGAACTGCAACCGGACAATCGGCGCGATGCTCAGCGCGGAAATTTCCCGGAAATACGGGTCCGCAGGGCTGCCGGCCGACACCATAAAAATCAAATGCGTCGGTGTGGCGGGCCAGAGCTTCGGTGCATTTTTAGCGCCGGGCATCACCCTGGAGCTTGAGGGAGACGCGAACGATTATGTAGGCAAAGGGCTTTCCGGCGGGAAAATCATCATCTATCCCGCAAAGGCCGCCACGTTTCGCGCGCACAGCAATATCATCACCGGCAACGTCAATCTTTACGGCGCAACGAGCGGAGAGCTGTATGTTCATGGAATGGCCGGCGAACGCTTTGCGGTAAGGAACAGCGGGGCGGTTGCCGTTGTCGAGGGGGTCGGCGACCATGCGTGCGAATACATGACCGGCGGCAGGGTGGTGGTGCTGGGCAGGACAGGTATAAATTTCGCGGCGGGCATGAGCGGTGGAATAGCGTATGTTCTTGATGAAAACCAGCTTTTCGATACACGATGCAACCTCGAAATGGTCGACCTCGAGCCGGTCGTTGAAGAGGATGATAAAAAATTCCTCTTCGAAATCATCCAAAAACACGTTACCTATACCGGAAGCCGTTACGCTTCGCACCTGTTGCAGGACTGGATCGAGATGTATCCACGGTTTGTCAAGGTCATGCCCATCGACTATAAACTGGCCCTTGATCGGATCAAAAAAGACGAATCGCGGGAAACGGAAATCGTATCGATGACCGAGGAGGTCTTCAAGTAATGGGAAAAATCACCGGTTTCATGGAATATTCGCGGGTAAATTATGCATATCGGGCGGTCCAAGAGCGGATAAAAGACTATAAGGAAATCATTGTGCTCCCCGCCCAGGAAGAAATAAGTTTACAAGGCGGCCGCTGCATGGACTGCGGCATTCCCTTTTGTCACGCCATGGGGTGCCCGGTCTATAACCTCATTCCCGAATGGAACGACCTTGTGTACCGCGGCAAGTGGAAGGAAGCATTCTGGCGGCTTGAAATGACCAATAACCTTCCGGAAATAACGGGACGCATCTGTCCGGCTCCGTGCGAAACAGGCTGTACGCTTTCGATCAACAATAGCCCCGTGACTATCAAACAGATTGAACTTGCGATCATTGAAAATGCCTTCAAGCAGGGATGGGTCGTTCCCCGGCCGCCCAAGAGCGAAACCGGAAAGAAGGTGGCCGTTATCGGATCGGGCCCAGCGGGAATATCGGCCGCCCAGGAACTGCGGCGGTTGGGGCATACGGTCACGGTGTTTGAAAAAGCCGACCGGACCGGCGGCATACTCCGGTACGGGATCCCCGATTTCAAGCTTGAAAAATGGGTTATTGACAGAAGAATAGACCAGCTTCGTAGCGAAGGCGTTGGCTTTGAAACGGGCGTTTCTATCGGCGACGATTTGTCGGCCAAGTACTTGCAACGGACCTTCGACGTCGTGCTGCTTACCATGGGCGCAGGCGCGCCGCGGGACCTCAGTGTTCCGGGACGCGACCTGCGCGGCATCCATTTTGCGATGGATTACCTTATCCAATCAAACCGGTTTATCGCGGGCCTGGCCGGCCAGAGTGAAATTGTTTCGGCGAAGGGAAAAAACGTTGTCGTCATCGGCGGCGGCGACACGGGGTCGGATTGCGTGGGCACGGCCAACCGGCAGGGCGCGAAAAAAGTATATCAATTCGAGATTCTGGCCAAACCCATGGAATGGAATGAAAGCACTAACCCGAACTGGCCGAACTGGCCCCAGATCCTTCGCACGTCTTCGTCGCATGAAGAAGGGTGCGCCAGGGACTGGAACGTTCTGACGCAGAAGTTTACCGGAGCGGGCGGCCGCGTGGAAAGTATGCATTATGTTAAGGTGGAATGGAAAGACCCGGAAGCCGGGCAACCTCCTAAAATGGCGCAGGTTACCGGCAGTGAGGCCTCGCTTAAAGTCGATCTTGTCCTGCTTGCCATGGGTTTTCTGCATGTCGAACACACGAAGCTTCTTGAGGACTTGAAAGTCGAATTCGATAACAGGGGAAACGTCTTGACCGATAAGTATTCGACGAGTGTTCCCGGCGTATATGCCGCCGGTGACGCCGGGATCGGGGCGTCTCTTGTAGTTCGGGCGATTTTTCATGGCAGGGAATCCGCGAAGGCGATCAGCGAATATTTGAAGAAATAATGGGCAAAGAACGCGTATTACTCCAAAAAAACCGCTTTCTGATTCATTGAATCCGCAGATAAAAAAACTAAGATTTATCCTGCACACTCCGCATTTTTATAGTACATTACCTAACGACCGGAGCTAACTTTTTTTGCGGATTAAAAAAAACATTTTTTTTATCCCCAATTTATGCCAGGAATTATATTGAAAGCCTTTAAAATCGATATATAATTTTTTTGCTCTTAAAAAAGCGTTCATTTATGGCAACGGCCCCACATCCCGACGTTATCATATACCTGTGCAAAAACTGCATTCCGGGCGGCAGATACGCGCCTGTTCAATGGAATGAGAACGGTTTGCATGTGCGGATCAAGGAAATTCCATGCAGCGGGAAAATAGACGCCCAATATATTCTTCATGCGATTGAAGGCGGGCTCAGGGGCTTGTGCGTCGTTACCTGTCCGCATGGCGAGTGCACATTGGCCCAGGGAAATTACCGGGCGGAAGTGCGGGTCCGCACCGTGCGGCGCCTGCTCGAAGAAATCGGCCTTGACCCAATTCGCGCTCAACTCATAAACTGCGCTCCTGATGAGACCATGGACCATTTACGCGGGCTTATAAACGAAGCCATACACCGTTTCTCCAATCCGGTCGAAGAAGTCGAGGCGATTGGCGAATCGCCCGTTCAAACAGGAAAGTAAACACTATGCCATACGAGAAGTCAAATTTACAGAAGCGGATCGAATCGGGAAAACAGATCATTCTTGCCGAAATCGCGCCGCCGCAGTCCGCGGATGGTGCGAGGGTGAGGGCCGCCGCAAAAAGCTTTTCCGGAAAGGTACACGCCCTCGGCGTATGCGATAACCGGGACGGCGTGAGAATGTCGGCCCTGGCGGCCGCGTCGATCATACTCTCCGAAGGCGTCGAACCTGTGCTTCATATAACCACGCGCGACCGGAACCGCACGGCGCTCATTTCCGAAAGCCTCGGGGCGCAGGCCATGGGCATTAAAAACGTTCTCTGCACCAGCGGCACGCATCAGTCGCTCCTTCCGTTCCATGCCGCAAAAAACGTCTATGACATCGACGCGACAATTCTCCTGCAAAGCTTAAAAGGGCTTGAAAAAAACGCTTCAATTGTCGGTGAAAAAAGCATCGATGGGCATATGCCGTTTTGTCTTGGCGCGGTCGCTTCGCCCTATGCCGATCCGATTGAATTGCAGCTTCCCCGACTTGCCCAGAAGATCTTTGCCGGAGCGCAATTCGTTATTACCCAACCGATATTCGACTTTGACCGGTTCGGCCTCTGGTGGAAAGAAGTAACCAATCGCGGCATCCCGGGTAAAGCCGCGTTTATAGCCGGCATTAAAGTGCTGATAAGCGGGGAGTCCGCGAAGGCTTACGCTGAAAAACGCCCTTTGCCAATGGTACCCGAGGCGATGATCACCCGGCTTGCATCTAAATCGGACACGCAGGGTGGCCGTAAAGAAGGCATTAAAATAGCCCTTGAAACAATTGAAAAACTCTCTACTATAAATGGATTAAGGGGCTTTGAGATCGCTTGCGACGATGATCATGAAGTTGCCCTTGAGATTCTTGAAAGCCTTGCACCGATTTTTAAAGGATAAAACGAAGTGCCGGCAAAATACCACATCCATACGCAGCTGACGCCCCCCCGCATACGGCCCGAAGGCAAACTCGGCATTGTTGACTGGCGGGAAGACTGTTCCAGTTGCAAGAACTGCGTTAAAAAAGGCTGCGTTTACGGTCTGTACCGCGACGAGCTGGATACTTTGCACGACGAAATCGGGTATCTCGATTATATTTACCAGTGCAAGGGATGCCTGACCTGCGTCCAGAACTGCACTAAAAACATCCTCACTCGAGTTGTCAATCCCGAATATGAGCGTTTGGGCGATGCGTATTATACCCCCGACATAATCCTCACTACATGGTATCAGGCCGAGACCGGAGGCGTTCCGGTGTCCGGTTGCGGATACGGCGGCCCCTTCAGCGGCCAGGGTTTCGATTCGATGTGGACCGACATGTCGGAAATCGTGCGGCCCACGCGCGACGGCATCCACGGCAGGGAATACATCAATACGGGCGTGGACATCGGCCGAAAAATCAGTCGCTTGACCTTTAAGGAAATGGACCTGCTCGGAACGCCCCTGCCGCTCCTGCAAAGCCCCCTGCCGATCATCTTCGACGCAGTAGCGGAACAGTGGCAACATGATGCGGTGGTTTCATCGGTCATCAAGGCGGCTTCCAAGACCGGTTTGTTCGCCATCGCGACCGCCGGGCAGCTTGCGTCCGTCCCTGTTGACAAAAACAACCACCTTGTCCCGATATGGGAAAAATCAGGGGCCATGCCGCGGGAACATCTGGCGCAAGCGCGGATGGTCATTGTACCCGATAACGACGAAATCCTCGATGATATGGCCATGCTCAAAAAAGAGAACGCGCAGAGGGTCGTGGCAATCCGTGTGCCCGCGACCCCTGATTCGGCCAAACGAGTCCTCTGGCTCTCCACCCATGGCGCCGAGGTCATTAATCTTGTTTTTGACAGGCACGGCAGGGAACGGGCCGAAACAAACCCGCGCCACATGCGCGATAATATCCGGGAAGCGCACCAGGCCCTTGTCAAAGAGAAAATCCGCGACGAAGTCACCCTGATCGCTTCGGGCGGGATCGCGCTGCCCGAACATATGGCGAAGGCAATCATTTGCGGGGCAGATCTGGTGACCGTGGACATTCCGTTGGTGCTATCCATGGATTGCAGGCTGTGCGGGGAGTGCGAGCGGGGCGAGCCCTGTCCGGTTGATTTGGAACATATCAATGAAAATTACGCCATGCACCGCGTGATCAATCTTATGGGTTCATGGCACAGCCAGTTGCTTGAAATGCTCGGGGCAATGGGAATCCGTGAGGCGCGGCGGCTTCGCGGCGAAGTCGGGCGGTGCATGTTTTTCGAGGACCTTGAAAAAGCGGCATTCGGACGTATTTTCGGGAAACGGAAAGAATCGTTGGTGTAACCCTTGCGGTTGCCCTTGAATTATAATAGGGCAGATACATTGGTCTGCCTCTACAAAAAACGACGATGTACGGGCAACCCTTGCGGTTGCCCTTAAAATAAAAAGGGCAGGCGCAAGGCCAGCCCCTACAAAAAATAAAAATATGACGACCACGACATTAAAAAATCCCCCTCAGTCCGGACAGGACTTTTTGTCCCATCCCGATTTCGCCGAGGTCACCCGCACTGTCAAGCTGGCCGGGCCGCGATACAGAAACGAAATGGGGAAATTCAGCATCCATCGCGCATCGAACTGCATTTCATGCGGGAAATGCGTTGAAACCTGCCGGTATGGCGTTCATGTCCGTCCTGCGGGATACCGCCAGGTGCTCCGTCCGTTCGACTACAAGTGTATCGGCCCCGAATGCGAAAAAACCGGACGGTATTGCATTAAAAATTGTCCGCAAAAAGCGCTTACCCTCGACGAAAATCCCGTTTTCAAGACCTTGGGAGATTATCGCTGGACGCCCGATCTTCTTGCGAGCGTCTGGTCCATGGCCGAAACCGGTCACAAGCCGCCCGCGCATCTCGAAAGTCAAACGGGCAATTCCGGAGGCGGGTTCGACAGGCTGCGTTTCGTGTTTCCCGACAAGGTCCCCGCCGACCTCCGCCGGGAAGATATCGATACCAGACTGCTTCTTAACAAAAGAAAAAACGATTCGCGGCCGAAAGTGACCATCGACGTCCCATGGTACGGCGGAGGCATGTCGTTCGGCTCAACCAACATCAGGGCCCAGCTCGCCAAGGTACGGGCCGCAAAGGCGTGGAACACCTTCAGTTGCACGGGCGAGGGTGGATACCCTGAACGGTTCATTCCCTATAAAGACAATATGATCACCCAGGTGGCCACCGGTCTTTTCGGCGTTCGGGAAGAGACCATCCAGCGCGCGCGCATCGTGGAATTCAAATACGCGCAGGGCGCCAAGCCGGGCCTGGGCGGGCATCTGTTGGGCAGCAAGAACACACCCGCCGTTGCCGCGATGCGGGAGGCCGTTGTGGGGACGTCGCTGTTTTCGCCGTTTCCGTTCCATAGCGTTTATTCGATCGAAGACCATAAAAAACACCTTGACTGGATCGCGCACGTCAATCGCACGACGCTATTGTCGGCGAAAGTGTCGACCCCCAACGACGTTGAAATGGTGGCTGTGGGCTCCTATTGCGCCGGCGCGCACATCGTCCATCTTGACGGAAGCTACGGCGGCACGGGCGCGGCGCCGAACATCGCCAAGAAAAACATCGCCATGCCCATCGAATACGCCATCAGCAACGTCCACCAATTCCTTGTCGCCGAAGGCGTGCGCGACGAAATAACGCTGATCGTGAGCGGAGGCATCCGGTCGCCATGGGACATCGCAAAAGCCATTGCCATGGGCGCCGACGGGATCGTGATGGGTACCGCGGAACTGGTCGCGCTGGACTGCATCCGCTGCGGGTGCTGTGAAGGCGGCCGCGGGTGCGCTCGCGGCATTTGCACGACCGACCCGGAGCTGCTCGAACTGCTGACCGTTGAATGGTGCACGCAGCGCCTGGTGAACCTTCATAATGCCTTGCGGGAATGCCTCGTCGAAATTCTTTACCGGCTTGGGGTCCCGTCGGTGGCTTTGCTTAGGGGCCGGACCGATTTACTCATGCATCTTGATTATGATAATAAAAAGGCCGAAACATAATGACCGTGAATACACCATCATCATTTGATCATGCCGGGGCGCTCATACGAGGCCGTGAAGAACTGCGTCCGCAGGACAGTGAATGGTTCCTCAAATCTCCCGAGGCCGAAGGTGGTTGCGGGGTCACGGGGTTCGCCTGCACAATTCCGGTGCGCGGCAAGCACATTTACGAGCCGAGCATCCAGATGCGCAACCGCGGCAACGGCAAAGGCGGCGGCATTGCCGCGTGCGGCCTTGTTCCCGAGGATTTCGGGGTTTCGCGGAAAACGCTTGAGGAAAGCTATTGCTTCCAGGTGGCGCTATTGGACCCATCCGCCAAGGTCGACGTCGAGAAAGAGTTCGTCGAGCCGTTTTTCTCCATTGACCAGGGCGGAATCATTCCGACGGTCAAGGATTTCCGGGACGTGCCCCTCCTGGAAGTCAAACCGCCCGACGTCGCCCGGTATTTTGTGCGTGTCAAGCCCGACGCCCTCGATCGGTTTGCAAACGATAAAAATCTCAAAGCGCTTTCCGACCGCGAGATCGAAGACGAGTTCGTCTACCAGAATTCCAACAGGCTGAACAATAAATTCTATGCGTCCATGGGTGAAAAGCGGGCGTTCGTGCTTTCGCATGCGCGCAACCTTATCATTCTCAAAGTAGTTGGGTACGCCGAAGCGGTGGTGCAGTATTACTGCATGGAAAATTCACGCGCGCACGTGTGGATCGCCCACCAGCGCTATCCCACCAGGGGGCGCGTGTGGCACCCGGGCGGCTGCCATCCATTCATCGGCATGAACGAAGCCCTGGTGCACAATGGCGATTTCGCCAACTACCATTCGGTGTGCGAGTACCTCGCCCAGCGCAACCTCTTTCCTCAGTTTTTGACCGATACCGAGGCCTCGATCATGCTGTTCGACCTCATGAACCGGGTCTATAAATACCCGCTGGAATACATTATCGAATCGCTCGCGCCCACGACGGAGCTTGATTTCGACCGCTTGACCGCTGAGAAGCAGCGTGTTTACCGCGAAATCCAGGCTGCCCAGATCCATGCGTCGCCCGACGGGCCGTGGTTTTTCATCATAGCGCGTAATCTTATGGAAAATGGATTCCAACTTCTGGGGATTACCGATACGGCAATGTTGCGGCCCCAGGTTTTTGCCTTGCAGGAAGGCGAGGTTTCCATTGGGCTCATCTGCTCGGAAAAACAGGCCATCGACGCCACGCTCGCCAACCTGGCCAATGAAGACAGCAGGTTTTCGCCTATTGCCGACATGTACTGGAACGCGCGCGGCGGCAGCTCCACCGACGGCGGCGCTTTCCTTCTCAACGTTGTTCCAACGGGCAACGGCAACGGAAAAGCCCCTTCATATAAATTACAGGTGACCAACAAATTCGGCGCTAAGCTTTCAACCCGGCCGGGCCAAGCGCCGTGCGACCTTTCCAAACCGGTTACCATTCCCGGCGATACAAGCCGCGACATCGAAGCCGTCGACAGCGCATTAAGCGGCAATAATCCCCAGGCCTTGTTCGAATACCTTCGCGGCTCGATAGGCGCCATGGACTACGACCGGTTGCGTTGGTTGGTAAATGAAATTGCCGACAGGTCCGTTGCCGCGGGAAACGTTGATTTCGGCATTACGGCCCTTACTCTGTGCATCGACCGGCGATTCACGACGGGAAACAAAAAGCGGAGCTCGATCATTACCATTTGTCGGGGGGGCCTTGAACGGATTTTTAACAAGCAAACGATCTTCGGACAGTCCGGTCCAAGCGCAACGTATCGTAGAATTACCTGGGACACGCGCGCGCTTCTTCGAGGACCGGAGGTTTCAGAGAAAACCCTGCTCATCGACGCGAAAGGTTTTCAAGCCGAAGGGCCGGACTGCGACGCGTATCTGGCCGTGGACGCCTATCATTGCGGGTGGCGGCATATCATCCATTATAATTCGCGCGGCACGCGCTTTCACGCCACGGGCTTCGGCGCGGCCACCGACGGACTGCGCATCGATTGCTACGATAACCCGGGCGATTATCTGGGTTCGGGCATCGACGGCCTCGAAGCCTATGTCCACTGCAATGCGCAAGACCAGCTCTGCCAGATATCCAAGCGCGGCAAGGTCGTGGTATTCGGCGACGTAGGGCAAACGTTTCTTTATGGAGCAAAAGGCGGCGATATTTTTGTGCTCGGCAACGCTGCCGGCCGTCCGATGATCAACGCCGTTGGAAAGCCCAAGGTCGTCATCAACGGCACGGCGCTGGATTTTCTCGCCGAATCGTTCATGGCGGGCGATCCGCTGACCGGCGGCGGCTTCGCCATTGTAAATGGCCTGCGCATCGAGGATGACGGCGCCATCGTCCCTCTGGAACTGCCGTATCCGGGCAGTAATCTGCTATCGCTTGCCTCGGGCGGGGCGATTTACGTGCGCGACCCGCTTCGCACGCTGGTTGCCGAACAGCTCAATGGCGGGATGTTTCGGAAGGTTTCGGCCGACGATTGGAAACTGATCCTGCCGTATCTACAGGAAAACGAGCGCCTGTTCGATATCCGGATCGACAGGGACCTTCTTACCGTCAAGGGAGTCTTGAAAACACCAGCCGAAGTTTACCGAAAGGTCATGCCGCGAAGCGCGGCCAAGAAGGACGAAATCGAAGAGGAAGAAACGGGAGAATAACATGATCGCCGATACAACAATGAAACCTTCCACGATGGCGCCGGCCAAGCCAAAAGAGCTCAGCGGCGCGGTGCTCGTTTGCGGCGGCGGCATTGCCGGTATCCAATCGGCCCTGGACCTTTCCGCGGCCGGTTTTTATGTTTACCTCGTGGAAGAAAGCCCGACCATCGGTGGCAACATGGCGCGGCTCGACAAGACCTTTCCCACGGGCGACTGCGCGACCTGCATCATATCGCCCAAAGTCGTGGCCTGCATGCGCGACCTGAACATCGAGGTGATGACCATGTCGGAAGTGGTCAAGCTTGAGGGCGAGGCGGGCAATTTCAAGGCAACGGTCAAGACGAACCCGCGAAGCGTCGATCCGGACAAGTGCACCGGCTGCGGCGATTGCATCGAACAGTGTCCGGTCAGAAACGTTGCGCATTCGGTGACCGCGCCCATCCAGCGCGAGGACCTTGACGTGGAAGATAAAACGTTCCTGGAAGAGCTCCTTGGCCGCCATGAAGGCGACAAAGGAGCGCTTATGCCCGTGCTTGAGGCCATTAATAGGACCTACGGACACCTTCCCCGGCCGCTGCTCGAACAGGTGGCCCTGCGGCTTGATATTTCAGTTGCCAGCGCGCTTAAAGTAGCGAGTTTTTACGACAAGATGCGGTTCGAACCGACCGGGCGTCACGTCGTTCAAGTCTGTAACGGCACGAGCTGCCATTCGCAAAAATCATCGGTTTTGCTTAAACGGATTGAAAAGGAATTGGGCATTTTGGAAGGCCGGACCGACAAATCGGGACGTTTTACCCTGCGAACGGTTCGCTGCCTTGGGTTATGCGCGCTTTCACCGTCCATGCGGATCGACGACGTGAGTTTCGGGCATGTTACCCTCGATGACATTCCGCGGATATTGGAGCAATTCGCATGATTCAGAAACTGCACACCATGAAAGACATCGAACGGGTAGCCTCCGTTGGTAATGCCACGCTGTATCCCGACCGACTTAAAATAAGCATTGGTTCGGCAACGTGCGGCCTTGCGATGGGCGCGCGGAAAATAGAGGAAGCGGTTGTCAAGACGCTGAAGGAGTTCAAGAAAGACGCCCTGGTGACCAGGACGGGGTGTATCGGTTTCTGCGCGCGCGAGCCTCTCATGGACATGGTGCTGCCTGGCGGCCCGCGGATAAGTTTCGGCGACATGACGCCAAGAAAAACGCGCGACATACTTGCGGCGTATTTTACAAGCGGAACCATAAAGAAAGACCATGCCCTCGGCCGTTTTACTTCCGAGGAACACCTGTTGACCGGGAAAGAACATTCGTACGCGTCGTCCGGCGCGGCAGACGATATTCCTGAATTGTCAACGATCAATTTCTACCGGCGCCAGAAAAGGGTCATTCTTCGCAACTGCGGCTCGATTGATCCTATGTCAATTGAGGAAAACATCGCCCGCGGCGGGTACCGGGGCGCTCTCAGTGCGCTTACCGGCATGAAACCGGAACAAGTGCTCGATCAAATAACCAAATCAGGACTTCGCGGAAGGGGCGGGGCATATTTTCCGACCGGACAGAAATGGCAATTCGCGAGGAACGCGAAGGGCGACATTAAATATATCGTGTGCAACGCCGACGAGGGCGCGCCCGGTTCGTCGATGGACAGGAGCGTGCTGGAAGGCGACCCCCATGCCATCGTGGAGGGAATGATCATCGGATCATATGCCATCGGCGCGCGGCAGGGGTATGTATACGTTCGCAGTGAATATCCGTTGGCCATTACCATCCTCGAACACGCCATTGCCGAAGCGGAAAAATACGGACTTTTGGGCGAGAATATTTTCGGCAGCGGGTGGTCGTTTAACCTTAGCGTCAGGCGCGGAGCCGGCGCCTATGTGTGCGGCGAGGAAACCGGTCTCATCGAATCAATTGAAGGCCACGCGGGCGAGCCGCGCGGACGGCCGCCGTTTCCGGTGACCGAAGGACTATGGGGCAAGCCCACGGTCGTCAACAATGTGAAAACCTGGGCAAGCGTCGCGCCCATTCTTACCCGTGGCGCGGACTGGTACGCCGCCATGGGCACGAAAACGACCGCGGGCACGACGGTGTTTTCGCTCGAAGGGTCGGTGAAAAACGCCGGACTCGTGGAAGTGCCGTTCGGCATAACGCTGCGCGACATGATTTACGAAATCGGCGGCGGCGTGCGCGGCGACAAGCCGTGCAAGGCCGTGCAGACCGGCGGCCCGTCGGTGGGATGCATTCCGCCGTCGATGCTCGACCTTGCCATTGATTCGATCGACGTGCCGGGAAAATCGGCGAACATGGGCACCGGCGGAATCATCGTCATGGACGACGATTCCTGCGTTGTCGACATGACGCGCTTTCTCCTGGGCTTTCTCGTCGACGAATCCTGCGGCCGATGCTCGCCGTGTCGCGAGGGAACGAAACAAATGTACGGGCTTTTAAGCGCTATTTGCGACGGTCACGGCGGCGCCGACTCCATCGACAAGCTTGAACGCCTGGGCCGGGCCATGAACGCGGCCGCGGTATGCGGCCTCGGTAACACGGCCTCGGGATCGGTGATGAACGCGATACGGCATTTCAGGGGTGAACTTGAACAGCACATCACAGAAAAGAAATGCCCTGCCGGCGTATGCACAATGTGATCAGGATTCTCAGGATGAAGAATAGATTATCATGATTTTATGTTTGGAAGAAGATCTATAATCGTTGAGGCCACATGGAATCTTTATTGACAAATAAAAGCTCGGTGACGATCGACGGCAGGAAAGCCGACATGGCCCCGGGCACGACCATACTCAATGCCGCGCGCCAGATGGGAATCGCCATCCCCACGCTCTGCAATTACCGAGGCATTGAGCCGCTGGGCGCCTGCCGTGTGTGCATCGTGGAAATCGAAACCCCGCGCGGGCCGAAACAGGTTGCTTCATGCAGTTATCCCGTTGAAAACAACATGCGGGTTGCAACCGACACCCAGGACATTCGCGACAACCGACGGACCATTCTGGAATTGCTGCTTGCCCAGGCGCCGGGATCGAAAAAACTCGCCGATTTCGCCGCGAAATATGGAGTCACGTCGACGAGTTTCAAGAAAACGCCCATTAATGCAGCTAACAGCTCGTGCATATTATGCGGGCTATGCGTGCGGATATGCAATGACCTGATGGGACGCGGCGCCATCGGCATGTTCGGCCGCGGGGCCGGACGTGAAGTGCGTCCGGCATACGGGGAATTGACCGATCAGTGCCAGGTCTGTGGCGCGTGCAGCTTCGTGTGCCCGACCGGCGCGATCGACCTTAAACGAGTCGCGACGCGCCCCGTCAAGCAGCATATCACGGCCTATAACCAATTCCTCGACGCACGGCCCAACATCGACATGGCTCACCCGCAGGCAGTGCCGCGCGTTCCGGTTATCGATCGCGAAAACTGTTTACATTTCAAAACCGGCGAATGCGGCCTGTGCTCCAAGGTATGCGGAGCGGGCGCCATCGATTACGACCAGGAGGCAATCACGGTCGATCTTGACGTTGGGGCAGTATTGCTCACGCCGGGATTCAGGGCGTTCGACCCGGTCAGGCGTATCGAGTTCGGGTCGGCCTTCGACAAAAACGTGCTTGCCAACACCCAGTTCGAGCGGCTCCTTTCAGCGGCAGGTCCTACCAGCGGCCACGTGCGCCGGCCTTCGGACGGGATTACGCCGAAGCGTATTGCGTTTATCCAGTGCGTCGGGTCTCGTGATGCGATTTGCGACAATGATTACTGTTCCTCGGTATGCTGCATGGCCGCGACAAAAGAAGCTATCCTCGCCAAACAGCATGAGCCTGAAACCGAGGTCACTATTTATTACATGGACATGCGCGCCTACGGCAAGGATTTTGACCGGTATTTTAACCGGGCGCAGGAAATGGGCGTGTCGTATGTCAGGTGCAGACCTTCGTCCGTGGAAGAGGTTACGGACAGCAAAAACCTGCGCATTACCTACATCGATGAGGCGAACAAGAGCGTAACACAGGAACATGACATGGTGGTGTTGTCGCTGGGTCTTGAGCCCAGCGCGAGCCTTAAGGAACAGGCGCAGCGGTTCGGCATCATGCTGAACCAATGGAGTTTTGCCTTGACCCATGAGCTTAATCCGCTGGAAACGTCGCGGCCGGGTGTTTTTACCGGCGGCGTTCTCCAGGAACCCAAAGACATTCCCGATACCGTAATGCAGGCCAGCGCAGCCGCTTCCAAGGCAATGGCCCTGCTTGCCTCCGCGCGCGGAACGCGCGTCAAAACCAAACAATATCCGCCGGAACGCGACATTTCCGACGAACCGCCGCGCATCGGGGTGTTTATCTGCCATTGCGGCAGCAACATCGCCTCGGTCGTTGACGTCGAGGCAGTGGTCCAGCGCACCGCCAAACTGCCCTATGTCGTGCTTGCCGAGCGTAATGTCTACACCTGCGCCGACGATACGCAGGACCAGATGAAAGAAAAAATCATCAAGCACCGTTTGAATCGGGTGATCGTGGCCTCATGCACGCCGAGGACGCATGAGGCGATTTTCCGCGACACGCTCCGCGACGCGGGACTCAATCCGTATCTGCTTGAAATGGCCAATATACGCGACCAGTGCTCGTGGGTGCATTCGGGAGAGCCCGACAAAGCCACGGAAAAAGCGAAGGACCTGGTTCGCATGACCGTTGGACGCGTCAAGGGCCTCAAGCCGCTTACCGAAGGGACGGTCCCGGTCAAAAACAGCGCCCTGGTCATCGGGGGCGGAATCGGCGGCATGACCGCGGCATACGCCATTGCCGAAGAAGGATATCCGGTGCATCTCGTTGAAAAAGAAACTACGTTCGGCGGCATGGCGCGCGAAGTCTATACCACGCTTGACGGAGGAAATGTCCAGGCGTTCCTTGACGGACTGATCGAACGGGTCACTTCACATCCGCGCATTACCGTGTACCTCGATTCGAAAGTGGCTAAGGTCGACGGACACGTAGGTGATTTCGCGTCACAAATTGTCAAGAATGAAACTAAAACGGAAATAGAACACGGCGTGGTCATCCTTGCCACTGGTGCGACGGAGCTCAAGCCGCATTCATTCGGATACGGTTCCAGCGATAAAGTCATGACGCAACTCGAACTTTCCGGCCGCCTGGCGCGCAAGGAAATCAATCTTCCTGAAAAAGCAAGCATTGTCATGATACAGTGCGTTGAACAACGCACCGCCGATCGCTTGTATTGCAGCAGGGTCTGCTGCACGACCGCGGTCAAGAACGCGCTGCTTCTGCGTGCGCGCTATCCCAAGGCTCGGATCGTGGTTTTATACCGCGAAATGCGGACCTATGGTTTTCGCGAAGCGGCCTATAAGGAAGCACGCGACAAGGGCGTTTTGTTCGTCCGCTATGACGCCGACAAGCCGCCGGTCGTTTCGGAAAGCGGAACGCTTACGGTCAATGCGTTCGACAAGGTGCTTGGACGCGAATTGTCAATGAAACCCGATTTGCTCGTTCTGGCCTCGCCGATCGTGGCGCGCGACGACCGCCAGCAGCTTTCGGAGCTTCTGCGCGTTCCACTCAACGCCGACGGGTTCTTTTTGGAAGCGCATGTAAAGCTGCGGCCCGTGGATTTCGCGAGCGAAGGCCTTTTCCTGTGCGGAACAGCGCACGCGCCGAAATTCATCAGCGAAACAATATCGCAGGCCAATGCCGTGGCCGCCCGCGCCGCTTCGATATTATCGCGTAAAGTCATGCCCGTAGGCGCCCAGACCGCGTGGGTCGACCCGAACAAGTGCATCGCCTGCATGACCTGCGTGCATGTCTGCCCCTATTTGGCGCCGCAGATAGGCAAAGACAACAAGGCCGAGGTGCAGGGCGCGGTGTGCATGGGCTGCGGCAGTTGCACGTCGTCGTGCCCCGCCAAGGCCATAACGCTGCACCACTATCTTGATATTCAAATACTCGGGGCGATCAACAGCTTGCTGGGAGAGGTTTCCGAAGAAAAACCAATCGAGGCGACCTATCTTGAAACGGTCGGGGTCGCACAGCCGCGGTGGACAAAAACAATCGGTGAGAGGTGACAAGCGAGAAGTGAGAAGAAAAAACAGAAAAATTGAGTTTTATTATGAATAATCAGCCCATTATCCTTGCTTTCTGCTGCCACTACTGCGCATACGCAGCGGCCGACATGGCGGGCTCCATGCGTTTGCAGTATCCGGCCAACGTCCGTGTCCTGCGGTTTCCTTGTACTGGCAAAATAGAGGAAAACTATCTGCTTGCAGCGTTCGAACAGGGCGTTGACGGCGTGATAGTGGCCGGGTGCCTTGAAGGCGGCTGCCATTTTCTCGAAGGGAATTTAAGGGCGCGCAAAAGGGTCGGCCGCGCCAAACAGTTTCTCAGTGAAGCCGGAGTGGAACAAGAGCGGCTGGAAATGTTCAATCTCTCCTCGGCCGAGGGGCCGCGTTTCGCGGAGATCGTGCGGGAAATGAGCGATCGCATCGCCCCGCTCGGTCCGAGTCCGCTGCGTAAAAATCAATCGGCAATGAACGCGGGAATCGCAGCTTTAGAAAAACAAACCGAACTGGCTATCCAAGGAGGTAGGAAATGATCGTTGCAGACCGCAAAAAAATTCCTGAAATCCGCGATATGGTCAAAGGCCATGACAGGGTTTTGCTGGTTGGGTGTGGTACCTGCGTCACGGTGTGCCTTGCGGGAGGCGAGCGTGAAACAGGCCTCATCGGTTCCGCCTTGCGCATGTCCCTCAAGCTTATCGGCCGTGAAGCCGTAACGGTTCATGAATGCACAATCGAACGCCAATGCGAAGACGCGTTTATAGACGTTCTTGCACAACGTGTGGGTGAATACGATGCAATTTGTTCCCTTGGCTGCGGAGCGGGTGTGCAGGCGCTGGCGGAGCGTTTTCCCGGAAAAGCCGTCTACCCCGGCTTGAACACGCAATTCATCGGCATCCTTGAGTCGCAGGGCGTGTGGACGGAAAAGTGCGCCGCATGCGGCAATTGCAAACTCGGCCAGTATTTCGGGATATGCCCGATCACGCGATGCGCGAAGCGGCAGCTCAACGGGCCATGCGGCGGATCGCGCGGCGGCAAATGCGAGGTAAGCGATTCAACCGATTGCGCGTGGCAGCTCATTTACGAACGGGCAAAGTCGCTGGACAAGGTGCAGGTATTGGATTCGCTCATGCCCGCGCAGGACTGGTCGACGTCGAATGACGGCGGCGCCAGAAAAGTGGTGCGCGAAGACCAGTGCATCGCGGGAATGGGGCCGAAAGCATGACTAAAAGTAACTTTGACACAATCGTAATGGAAGATCTCGATCCCGGTTTTGGCGATGAAGTGGCTTTGATGCCGGGCGGGAGCAATATAAAAAAATGCTATGCCTGCGGGACCTGCGCGGCGGGATGTCCGGTCACCAGCATCGACGAGGACTACAATTGTCGCACGATCATCCGCAAGGTCCTTTACGGAATGCGCGAGGAGGTTTTAAGGTCTCCCGCGATCTGGCTGTGCGTGATGTGCTACCGGTGTTATGCGCGCTGCCCGCAGCAGGTTAACTTCACCGACATCATGCGGGCCCTGCGGCACCTTGCCGTCAGGGACGGATTCGCACCCGCCCACATGCTCGCGAAAGAGGACGAGTTCGACAGAAAAGCCCAGATGATGAGGCGCGATCTTGTCAAGGCGGTAATAAACGGGAAAAACCCCGTGAAAAAGGCCGTCGTTTCGAAAACAAAGAAAAGTAAAGCATAAGGCGCGATATAATGTACAAGAAAGCAATGGTAATAGGCGCGGGCGTTGCCGGAATCCAGGCGGCATTGGACCTTGCCGATATGGGCGTGGAAACCTATCTGGTCGAAAGCGGCCCGTCAATCGGCGGCAGGATGTCGCAGCTTGACAAGACATTCCCGACCAATGACTGCGCGATGTGCATACTTTCGCCGAAACTCGTGCAGGCCGGCTCGCATCCCTATATCCATATTATCACCATGGGCGAAGTGATAAGCATAAAAGGTAAAGCGCCGGAGCTGACGGTGAAAGTGCTGAAACGGCCCCGGTATGTAAACGAAAGCGCATGCACGGGATGCGGCATCTGTGTGACGAAATGCCCGACAAAAGTTTCCGATCCGTACAATAAGGGACTAAGCCTTACCAAGGCAATACGCATCCCCTTTCCCCAGGCGGTGCCCGCTGTAGCCGTTATCGATTCCTCGAAATGCCTATATTTACAAAAAGGTACATGCCGGATCTGCGAAAAAATGTGCGGCACGCATGCCGTAGATTTCAATCAAAAAGAAGAGGTTGTTGAAATTGAAGTAGGCTCGGTCATTCTTGCCAGCGGGACAGCGGAATTCGACGCGAAACTCAAGGGCGAATACGGCTATGGCGTCTTTCCAAACGTGCTCACCAGCATCGAATACGAAAGGATACTCAGCGCCTCCGGCCCGACCGGCGGGCACATCACGCGGCCCTCCGACCATGCCGAACCGAAGAAAATAGCGATCCTTCAATGCGTGGGCTCGCGGGACATCCAGGCGGGAAGCGAGCACTGCTCGGCCATTTGCTGCATGCAGGCCGCGAAGGACGCGATCATCACGCAGGAACATCTGCCCAAAGCCAAAACCACCATTTTTTACATGGACATCCGGGCATACGGCAAGGGCTTCGACCAGTTTATCGATAAGGCCAGAAACCGGCACGATACAACGTTCATCAACGGCCGCATCGCATCGGTGGAAAGCGACCCGAAAACAAACGACCTTTTCATACGGTATATCACCCAGGACGGTAAAATAATCGACGACACGTTCGACCTGTTGGTCCTGTCGGTCGGCCTGAAGCCGTCGGCGGCGTCGATGGACACGGCGCGGCGCCTGGACGTGGGACTGGACAAATCGGGGTTCGTCAGCATAAACACGCTGGAACCCGTTACAACGAACCAGGCCGGTATTTTTGCCTGCGGAAGCGTTTCCGGACCCAAAGACATTCCCGAATCGGTCATGGAGGCGAGCGGCGCGGCGTCGGCGGCGGCCTCGACAATGGGAAAATTCCAGGTCAGGAAGATAACCATTGACATGCCGGAGCAGCTTGACCTTCGCGGAGAGCCGCCCAGAATCGGCGTTTACGTGTGCCGCTGCGGCATCAACATCGCCTCGGTCGTCGACGTGCCGTCGGTGGTGGAGTACGTGAAGAAACTGCCAGGCGTGAAATTCGCCGGCGAACTCATGTTTTCATGCGCGCAGGATTCCCAGAAAGCGATACGCGCGGCGATCGCCGAACATAAGCTCAACCGCCTCGTGGTGGCTGCCTGCACACCGCGGACCCACGAACCGCTCTTTCAAAAAACGTTGGAACAGGCGGGCATAAACCCGTACATGTTCGAATTCGCCAATATCCGGGAGCATTGCTCGTGGGTGCACCAGAAGGAACCGGAAAAGGCCACGCAAAAAGCCCGCGACCTCGTGCGTGCGGCAGTCGCAAAGGTAAAGCTTGCGCAGCCGCTGTATAAGAAAAGCATGGGCGTCAACAAATCCGCCCTGGTCATCGGAGGGGGCCTTGCCGGCATGACGGCTGCCATCGACCTCGCGCAACAGGACTATCCCGTGACTCTGGTCGAAAAGGAACAATCGCTCGGCGGTAATCTTCTGCACGTGCACAGCACGCTTTCAGGCGATGAAACCGCTCCAAAACTCGCCTCGATGATCGAAACAATCCGCAAGCATCCGAAAATAAAAACATATCTTAATGCCAAAATCTCGGATGTTTCGGGGTATGTGGGGAATTTCACAACGCACATCGAGGGGCTTGAAGCGGACATTGACCATGGCGTAGTGATTGTCGCCACGGGCGCGCAGGAGCGCCAGCCGGAGGAATATTGTTTCGGCAAGGACAAGCGCGTGGTCACCCAGCGCGATTTTGAGGAAATGTTGTATGTCAAGGACGATGCCGCATTGCCGTCGCCCCTTGCTTCCCTGAAATCGGTCGTCATGATACAATGCGTGGGCTCGCGTGAAGAGCCGCGCGAATATTGCAGCCGGGTATGTTGTTCCAATGCCATCAAGAACGCCATCCGGTTAAAAGAAATCAATCCCAAGATTGTCGTATACGTGCTTTTCCGCGACATTCGAAGCTATGGCCTGCGGGAAAAATATTACCGGATGGCGCGCGAAAAAGGCGTGATTTTTGTCCGCTACGATAAAGACCGGAAGCCCGAAGTTTCCATTAAAGGTAAAGACCTAGTTGTGTCCGTACGTGACGAAGTGCTAGGGAAAAAGGTTTCGCTTAAGCCCGACCTGCTCGTGCTCAGCACGGGGATCGTGGCCAATCCCGACAATAAAACCTTGTCGCAGTTCCTTAAAGTCCCGCTGGAATCGAGCGGGTTTTTCCTCGAAGCGCATGTAAAGCTTCGGCCCGTTGATTTCGCGACCGACGGCGTTTTCGTGTGCGGGCTCGCCCATTACCCGAAAGACATCGGCGAGACCATCGCCCAGGCGCGGGCCGCCGCCGGACGCGCTGCAACGATATTGTCAAGGGACACCTTGGAATCCGAAGGGAAAATCTCTTGCGTCCGCGCTGAAATGTGCAGCGGCTGCGGAACGTGCGTCGCGGTGTGCGCGTATAACGCGGTCGAGCTCGATCCCGTTAAGAACGTCGCGGTGATCAACGAAACGCTGTGCAAGGGGTGCGGGGCGTGCGCCGCGTCATGCAGGGCGAACGCAATCGACCTGAACGGGTTCAGGAACGAACAGATATTGAGCGTGTTGAGTACGATATAGAAATTTAAGAAAGACCTCACCCTGCCCGCTGGGCGTCCCTCTCCGATAGGAGAGGGAGAAAAAAGTTCCCCCCCTCTCCAAGGCGGACGACCCTTGGAAGTACCCGAAGGGGTAGAAGGGGTCGGGGGATGAGGTCAAGGAGTCTCTCTTTGGCTAAACAAATAACCACTCGCGAACCGACCATTGTGGCATTCCTCTGCAATTGGTGTTCATACGCCGGGGCCGACCTGGCGGGAGTCAGCAGGATGCAGTATCCCGCGAATGTTCGGGTAGTGCGCGTGCCGTGTTCGGGCCGGGTCGATCCGCTCTATATCATCAAGGCGCTTCAGGAAGGCGCTGACGGGGTCCTGGTTTCGGGTTGTCATCCGGGAGATTGCCATTATATCAGCGGTAATCTTGTCGCGCGGCGCAAATTTGCCATGCTCAAAAGTTTTCTGGGTTATCTTGGAATAGAACCTGAGCGCGTCCAATTTTCCTGGGTCTCGGCTTCAGAGGGCGGCAGGTTCGCGGCGCTCATCGAAAAGGTAGTCGCCGACGTAAAGAAACTGAAAACGAAACGTAAGCTGGTTAAGGAAGAGATAGCGGCGTAAACAATAAGGAAAAATTGATATCTGCGCCCCTGTTAAATTCAGGAACCTCAACCCGCTCTTCGATCACCCTTCTCCTTGGTAAGGAGAAGGGCAGGGGATGAGGTAAAAGCGCGAAAATAATGCGAAAGTTATAACAATGCAGACAATAGAAAAAAAGATGCGAGAAACGGTGAAGGGCCTTTTTAAAGATAATAAGATCGATATCGTCATCGGTTTTCAAAACGGTTCGCTTCCCAAAACCGCCCGTCCGTATTTTGTCCGTTCCCAGGAAGATATAGAAAACCTGGTCTGGAACGAATACTGCACGGCCAATCTCGCAACATTTTTGCCCAAATTGTTCGAACGACCGTCGCGGCCCAAGGAAGGCTATAAGCCTCCGCGAATAGGGGTCATCGTTAAAGGGTGCGATGGCAGGTCGGTTGCGGGTCTTATCAAGGAAAATCAGGCGCCGAAAGACAGCGTCATTACCATCGCAATGCCCTGTTCAGGAATGAAATCTTCGGCCAAAAACAAAAAAGACAAAAAAACTGAGGTCAATCGTGCGTGTGTTGAATGCGCAAGCCCTGTGCATGAGGCCGCGGACATCATCATTTCAGGAGAAAGCAGAAAACCGGCCAAAGCGTCATATGCGCGGATAAAAGCGTTTGAGGCCAAATCGCCTGAGCAACGGTGGAAGGCCTTTGTAGAGGAAATTTCAAAATGTATCCGGTGCAACGCGTGCCGCCAGGCATGCCCGAACTGTTATTGCAAAGTGTGCTTTACGGACCAGCGCAAGCCTTCATGGGTCTCTCCGGCCGCGCAACTGTCCGACACCATTGTTTTTCATTTAGGCAGGATGTTCCACCAGGCGGGCCGGTGCGTCGAATGTGACGCATGCGTCAATGCATGCCCCATGGGCATCGACCTGCGCCTGTTTACCCAGAAGCTTGCGCTCGATAGCAGGGATTTGTTCGGCTGCGTGCCGGGGATATCAGGCGACGAAGTCCCGGCGATGCAGACTTTCAAGCAGGACGACAGCGAGTGTTTTATCACCGATCCTGAGGAGAAATAGCTCATGACGCAGGTTGCGCTGAATTCAACGAACATGAAAAAACTGATCGCGGCCATGCTCAAGGAAGGCGTTGTGCGCGCGCCCGTTGAGACCGAGGACGGCGCCATCTTCGCCGCCATTACGGAGAAAAGCGCCATAGCGTTCGATTATGCCAATGTAAAGCTTCCGCTCAAGCGCGAGTTCTTTCCGCAACGCGAAACGGTCTCCCGGTTCGGCGTGGACGGCATGGTTGAAGAAAAAACCGGCGCAAAGAAAACGGTCCTGTTCGCCGTGCGCCCCTGCGACGTGCAATCGATCCTGTATCTTGACAAAGTATTTATCGACGACAAATACCAGGACCCGTATTACCAAAGCCGCAGGGATAAAACGTTTATCATCGCCCTTGCATGCAGCTCTCCCGCGAGCACCTGCTTTTGCGAGTCGCTCGGCCAGGGACCGGCGCGGAAATCAGGCAGCGACGTCATGGCCTATAAGCTCAGCGATTCGTTTGTTTTCGAGGCGGTTTCCGAAAAAGGCGAAGCGTTCATTAAAAAGAACAAGAGCATTTTTCGAGCGGTAATGCCCAAGGAACTGCAGGCGGTTGCGAAACAGGAAGCCGATGCGATCAAGAAAATGCCCCGCTTTGAAGTAAATATAGGCGCGCTCAGGCAGAAAAACGATCCGGCGCTGTGGAACTCGGTGGCCGAAACGTGCTTGAGCTGCGGAGCGTGCACATTTTTATGCCCAACCTGCCATTGCTTCGACCTTTTTGACGAAAAACACGGCGATGAAGGCAGACGGATCAGGGTCCATGACGCGTGCATGTTCGAACAATTTACCAAGGAAGCATCCGGGCACAATCCACGGGCGCAAAAAGGCGATCGGATGCGGCAGCGCATCATGCATAAGTTTTCATACGCGCCGGAGAATTTCAGGTTGATGTTTTGCGTGGGGTGCGGCCGCTGCATCGTGAATTGTCCGAGCAATATCGACCTACGAGAGACCATAGCCAAGGTGACAGCATGAGCACAATCCAGAGCAATCCTTATATTCCGGCCCCGGTGACCGTTGATAAAGTTTTTGTAGAAAACGATGCGAAAGACCTTAAGACGTTCCGCCTGGCTTTCCGTAACAAGAATGACGAAGCTGCGTTCAAATATAAAAGCGGCCAGTTCGCCATGCTTTCGGTGCCCGGCGCGGGCGAAAGCCCGGTAGGCATCGCGTCGTCGCCGCTTGACAAGGGCTATATCGAATTCACGGTCAAGCGCTATCCTACGGGCGTGGTCACCACCGCCATGCACGATCTTTCGGAAGGCGATACCATGGGCGTGCGCGGCCCGCTGGGCAACAGCTTTCCCCTCGATGAACTTAAAGGTAAAAACCTGGTCATTATCGGCGGCGGGTTCGCGTTCACCACGCTTCGCTCCACGATCAGGTACCTGCTGACCGACGCAGTCCGGGGTGATTACGGGTCCATTACCATTTTATACGGCGCGCGCAGCGCCGGAGAGCTTTTATACAAATCCGAGCTTGAGCAGTGGCAAAAGCGCGGCGACCTGACGACGTATATTACCGTTGACAAGGGTGACGATTCCTGGAAAGGCCGCGTGGGGCTCGTGCCCATCGTCCTCAAGGAAGTCGCGCCAAGCGCCGCTAATGCGCATTGCCTGGTATGCGGTCCGCCCATCATGCTCAAATTTACCATACCCCCGCTTCTTGAATTGGGTTTCGCGCCCGAAGCGATATTGACCTCACTCGAACGGAAGATGAGCTGCGGAATCGGCAAGTGCGGCCGGTGCAACGTAGGCGGAATATACGTCTGCAAGGACGGCCCTGTTTTCGCCTATTCGCAAATCCGCGATATCCCTGAAAACGGGTTTTAATCGGCCCGTTCTACCCACCTAAGAAAAAAACCTTTCCTCGCCAGAAGCGGCTTGATTTAATTTTATCTTGATAATATCCGAGGGTGCATTCCCATTTTGTGACCATTATTTGCTCTCCTTTGTCACGCCAATGGGATCGGTTGCCAATCGGAACAGGTCATTCCAGCGTCCTGCTTTATAAAACGACCGCAGCATGATCATCG
>Ga0182017_10000610_pt1 | contig 28464 bp, 25 predicted proteins | sample 712E3DmetaG_FD_120492 | JGI IMG/M metagenome (GOLD analysis project Ga0182017, IMG submission 120492) | Permafrost microbial communities from Stordalen Mire, Sweden - 712E3D metaG | ecosystem: Environmental > Terrestrial > Soil > Wetlands > Permafrost | place: Sweden: Stordalen | collected... | reverse complement strand
TCCACCCATTCCTTGATGGCAATGGCCGACTTGGACGTTTGCTTATAACGCTATTACTTTGCGAGCAAAAGGTTTTACATGAGCCGATGCTGTATCTCAGCCTCTATTTCAAGACTCATAGACAATATTATTATGAATTGCTCAATAATGTCCGTATATCAGGGGAATGGGAAGCATGGCTGGATTTCTTTGCTGAAGCAGTAATCGTTACTGCTACGCAAGCAGTAGAAACAGCCCAGCATCTTCTCGACTTGTCGAATAAAGACAGGGAAAAAATCAGTGAGCTTGGGAGGGCGGCCGCATCGACGCTTCGAGTCCACCGGACGCTCATGGAGCATCCCATTGCTACCTCTGGCTGGTTAGTAGAAAAAACCGGCATTACTCCAGCCACAGTCAACAAGGTGTTAAACCATCTGGTGGAACTTGGTATTGTGCGGGAGCTCACCGCAAAAAAACGTAATCGCCTGTTCAGTTATGCGAAGTATATCGATATTCTAAACCAGGGAACCGAATTGCCGGAAAAAACTCGTGCATAAAAATATTATCGAGCATGATCGACGGGCAATCAGCAAAGAATTTGCAAAGAAACTCGCCATTTTTTTTCAGATATCGGTGTCACGTTTTATTTGACGATGACCGGGGAAAACACGCGGGAAGCCTTTCCGAAACTTTTGCGGGACAATAACCCAAATCTTCAATTGCCGATGACGGATCGAGATTGGCGTCTTGAGTGATTCCGGCGATGACCTGCCACTTAAGCTGCGGGTTTTTCATGACCCGCGCCATTATTTTTGCAATGATCATGCAAAGTCTTACCGGGAGTGAAACTATAGGCTTATTGCCCAAACCAAGCAGCTTCAGGCACAGTTTGCTGAATTGACGGATCGACAATGCCTCGCCACCGCTGAAATTATAGGTCTTTTTAAACGTTTTCTTTTTGCCGTGAACGGCGATCAGCCCTGAGATGATGTCGCCGACGTATACCGGCCGCTTGAGCGCCTTTCCGGGGCCTATGAAAGGTACGAACGGAAATTTTTTCAAATAATCAAGAAACAGGTCGAACTCCAGGCCGCCGCGTTCCCCATACACCAGCGTCGGGCGGATGATCGTATAGTTCAATCCGGAATGTTTGACGATCTCCTCGGCCTTCCGTTTTGACAATGAATACGGCGTTGGCGCCGGGTAAACGACCGAAGCGGAAGAAACGTAAATAAAATGCTGCACGCCCGCCCAATGGGCCTCCTCCACGATATTGCGCGTTCCCTCCGCATTGACCCGGTCGAATTCCCGGTCATCGCTTGACACTATAATGGCCGCCAAATGATAGACCGTTTTAATGCCCTTGCAAATCCCCGACAGGCCCACCTTTTTGGTTATGTCGGCATAGCAAATATCTGCTACGCAATCGCTGATCCGGGACACAAAAGGGTCTCCCGGCGCAACGCAAACCCGAACGAGTTCCCCTCGTTTGTGGAGTTCCCTCACCAGTACGCTGCCCATCGCGCCGCTGCCGCCGGTCACCAGAATCATAGGTGTGCATAGCCTCCAAGAAGGTATTTTTTCATGACATTCAGAACGCGGAAACCATACGCTATTGAATGAACGTGCGATATTTCATCACCGTAATGCGTTGGAATGGGTATTTCACCTATGGAAAGCCCTTTTACGCGGCTACAAGCGATGATTTCCATGTCAAAATCAAAACTGATGCTGAATTTTTCGAAGGGCAACGTGTCCAGTGCTTTTCTGCTATAAAAAAGCATTCCGCTGTGATAATCGCTCAAGGACAAACTGAATACTATATTTTCAAGAAAAGTGAGCGCCCGGTTCGCACCGTATTTATATAAAGGCATACCGCCCGAAAGCGCGGTGCCCGAAGCGATCCTGGAACCTTGCATGATATCATACGATTTGAGGCGCATGGTTTCAAGGGCATCGGGAATAATTTCAGGAGGATATTGGCCGTCGGCATGAAGGCAGACTGCCGTTCCGCACGGGTCGTTTTTACATCGTAATAACCCTTCGCCAACGGCCGCGCCATAACCCCGGTTTTTTTCAAAATGGATTGGTTTGACCTTGGGATTGTCTTGGGAAATCCTTTCGATCAGGGTGCCGGTCTGGTCGGTAGAGCCATCGTTAACAACCCAACAATTGGCAAGGTTTTCCCAGATACGATCGGGGATCCGTTTAAAAACCCCTTCGATATGCTCCTGCGCATTATACGCAGGCATGACTAGGGAAATCAATGCATATCCTTTTTTCCTAAAACATTGCCATACTCATCAATATAGGCCCGAATGGTCCTTGTAAGGGCTTCATCAAGTCCGATTGACGGGGACCAGCCTAAAAGCTTCTGAGCCTTTGAAATATCGGGAACGCGCCGGTCGGAATCATCATAACCTTTACCGTAAAATTGGCCGGACGGTACATAGACTATTTCAATTTTATCGCCGACGTTTTTGCCCGATATTTTTTTATACATGTCGGCCATGCGGCAGGCAAGCTGTGCAATGGTGCACTCATTGCCGGGGTTACCCACATTGAAAATCTCCCCATCCGCTTTTTCCGGCTTTTGGATAATGGCCATGATCGCGTCGATCGCGTCGTCGATATAGGTAAAACAACGCCTGCTTTTTCCTCCGTCAACAAGCTGAAGCGGTTTTTTGAAAAGCAGCGCTTCCATGAAACATGCAATAACGCGTGGAAGCCCCTCGCCGTCGACGCCCGGAATAAAATCCATGCGCGGCCCAATGAAATTAAAAGGCCGCACTATAGTATACTTCAGCCCGTTCTCCAAACCGTTGGCATAGATCACCCGTTCATGTAGTTGCTTTGCGCTGGCGTAAGTCCAGCGTTGTAAACTTATCGGGCCGAGGACGAACGGCGAAGCATCTTCATTAAATGCCTCAACAGGGGACAACGCGACATTTTTGGCATAGCTTGCCATGGTCCTGCCATAGACTTCACACGTAGAAAAATGAATGAGCCTTTTTTTCATGGCCGCGCACAGCGAAACGATTTCAAGGGGCTGAGTAAAATTATTCTCAATGACCCTGAGAGGCGTCGTGTTATACAGCGAGGGATTGCAGAGTGCGGCAAGAGAAATTACTACGTCGCTTTTTTCGATGCATTCTTTTAATTTCCTGGTATGAAAAATATCGGCTTTTACAAAGCTAAATTTTTTATCGGACAAATGCCGGGAGATTTTTATTGACGACAGGTCCATCCCGATGACCCGACAAGACCCGCCCGACAGAATCCGGTCTAAAAGGTGCGATCCGATGAATCCGCCGCATCCGAGAATGCAGAGCGTGTCATTTTTCATAATTGCCCTGTAAAATAATACATTAAATTCTTTTTCTTCATCAAAATCACGGAAATCATTTTTTTCAAGAGAATCAAGGTCAAAAGTAAGTTATTTTATTACCATAATGGCAACACTTTTTCCATCCAGTAAACGCATATCCTCGGCTTTTTCAAAAGGGGCGCGGACCTATGATCAAAACGCCGGGATTCAACGCAGAATACTGGAAAAACTTGCGGAAAAACTTCCCCGCAAAAACCTTCACGGACCCTGGATCGACCTTGGAAGCGGCACGGGGCTACTGGAAACAATGCTTACCGGACAGCAAAAAAAAGTGTCCATACTATGCGTTGATCTGGCACAAGGGCCATTAAAGATTCTTGCGCGGCACAATAAAAATCCTAACATCCGGCGCGTCCAGGCGGACATAGATCACTTGCCCTTTAAGCCGGGAAAATGTTCCATAGCAATTATGTCTTCGGTCATCCAATGGCTGCCTGACCCTGCCCAGTCACTTGTGCACACCAGTGAATTATTATCCAATAACGGCAGACTCCTGTTTTCGTGTTTTTGCAAAGGGACTTTTACCGAATTGTTTGACCTGAGGACGGAAAAAGGTCTGCCCTTGCCCATGGAATTATTAAGTGAAAATTCGATCAGGGGCCTCATCGAAAAAAGCGGGCTGGAAATCATTGAACTCGGAATGTTTGCGCAGAAAAGTTATTTTACAAGCGCCTGGGACGTTCTAAAAAATATCAGCGCGCTTGGCGCAAGCGCGGTTTCCGGCCCCAGACTTTCCAAACGGCAGCTTATGCTCTTGTGCGAAGACTACGAGCGCCGCTTCAAAACCAAATGCGGAGTCCCCGTTTCCTATTCCATCGCGCTTGGCATTGCCGGGAAAAGATCATAATATGGCCTCTGACAAACTTAAAGGTTTTTTCATTACCGGCACCGACACCGGCATCGGTAAAACCTATACCTGCCGCGTCCTGGCCGACGCACTGTCGAAGACCGCTGAAGTGACTTATGTCAAGCCGGTGCAAACCGGGTGCATCCGCAATGAACAAGGAGAGCTGACGGCCCCTGATTTCGACTTCATGCTCCAGGGGGCCATTCAATTCACGGGATCATATCATTCCCATGTTCCCTATCAATTCGAGCCCGCCTGCTCACCGCACCTTGCCGCAAAACTTGTCCATGTGGAAATATCTTTCGACCATATCGCCCAGTGCGTGGATTGGGTGGGAAACGAAAACGGCAGGACAAAATGGGTGTTGGTCGAAGGCGCCGGCGGCGTACTCACCCCTTTAAGCGCAACAACATCCATGCTTGATTTAATGGAACGCCTCGGACTTCCGCTGGTCCTTGTAACATCCCCCAAACTCGGGACCCTTAACCACACACTCCTGTCTATCAATGCGATACGCCAAAGGCCAGTGGCCCTGGCGGGTGTTGTCATGAACAATTTTTGCAATGCACCTGAAGATTTCATTTATAAGGACAATGCGGAAACTATTCGAGACGCAATCAGGCCCGCACCGTTCCTGGAAATTCCTTTTGAAAACCGTCCTAATTGCCCTTCCGAGGAATTCTGTCATGAACTTGCAGCCAGGTTTAAATGACCATATCTGGTTCCCCTTCACCTGCTCCCAGGACCTGAAGGATTTTCCGCCTCTGGTCATTGAGCGCGGCTTGGGAATGTACGTTTACGATGTAGCGGGGAAGCAATACCTTGACGCAATCGGATCGTGGTGGGTAAGCATCCTCGGACATAACCACCCGCGTATTTCACGGGCCGTAATCGGCCAAATTAACAAATTAGAACACGTGCTTATGGCGGGTTTTATAGCCGAACCAACGCTTCGTCTGTCCGGACTTCTGGCCGAAATGGCCCCAGAGGGGCTTGACCGTATTTTCTATTCCGACAACGGCTCGACCTCCGTTGAGGTGGCCCTTAAAATGGCGATCCAATACTGGGCGAACAAAGGTGAAAATAAAAATGAATTTGTATCTCTGTGCGGCGGTTACCACGGCGATACGCTCGGCGCGATGTCGGTGGGCGGAATACCGTCGTATCATGCCCTGTTCCATGAACGGTTCAAGAAACAGCATTTTGTCAATTCACCGTATTGTTACCGTTGTCCGTGCGGCCTGGACAATGCTATCTGTTCCGCGCAGTGCATGGATTCTTTGGAAACGCTTTTACGCGAACAGGGCGCTTCCGTGGCCGCATGTATCGTCGAGCCCATGGTGCAAGCCGCCGTGGGCATGCGTGTTTATCCGGCAAAGGTCCTTAAACGTATCTTCGATCTGTGCAAAAGCCATGACGTCCTTCTCATTGCCGATGAAGTGGCCATGGGCTTCGGCAGGACAGGCAAGCTCTTCGCCTGCGAGCATGCCGCTATCGTCCCCGACATCATGTGTATTGCCAAAGGACTTACGGGAGGCTACCTTCCTATGGCCGCAACGCTTACCAGCGAGAATATTTACCGGGAATTTTGCGGCGACTTTTCGTCGGGCCGTGAATTCCAGCATGGTCATACTTTTACCGGAAATCCATTGGCTGCCGCTGCCGCATGCGAAACATTGACCATCCTTAAAGAGGAAAATATCCCCGATTCCCTTTCTGGGAAAATCACTTTTTTTCAAAAAGGCCTTCGTCAATTCAACAAACTCGATTGCGTGGGAGACGTGCGCTCCATCGGCATGGTAGGCGCCATCGAGCTCGTTAAAAACAAAAAGACAAAAGAAAAACTCCCCTTAGAAAAACGTTTACCTTTTTTTATAGCTCGCAAGGCCTTGGAACACGGATTGCTCTTACGGCCTCTGGGCGACGTTCTCTATTTTATCCCGGCGTATATAATTACTGAAGAGGAAATAGATTGGATGTTTCGAACGACGATACAAGCAATTAAGGAAGTTGTCTGAATCTGGATGGCCAGGATGGAAGGATGATCAGGATGTCTGACGTGCTCAAACCGGAGCAAAAACCGCGCAAGGGATGGGCTGAGTCCGCTATAAAAGCCCACCGACAAAAAGAAGACAAGCTTGTGATCGACGATTTGCTTGACATTAACGAGGAGGAATGGGAATGGTGACGATTGCCATGGACCATAAACAATATGAAATCGGGCTCGATCATGCTCGACCAAATGCGGTGTGTAGACAAAAAGAGATTGGCCGGGAAAATCGGCGTCGTGCAACATAATTTCATGGTAAAGATCAAGGAAACCATTAAGAAAATGCTGGTTGACTAACTTTGAACAACACTCCTCTCTACGACCGAATATCAAAATCGCTTTCCGATAAAAAGCTCAATAATGTATTCCGAAAAACCGCCGTCCCTGGCAACGACCGAATCATTGACGTTTCAACCAACAGTTATCTGTCGTTGCACCTTAACAAGCAAGTGGCCGACGAGGCGCACCAGCTACTGGGCGACCAACTTTACGGCAACCTGGCCTCCCGGATAATCAGTTCACATTCACCCTTGTATGAAGAACTCGAAACGGAAATAGCCTCATGGAAAAACACCGAAGCCGCGTTAGTCTTTACTTCCGGCTATGCGGCCAACCTCGGCATTATCACATCATTGTGCAACCGCGATACCGAGATTTTTTCGGACAGACTCAACCATGCGTCGATCATTGACGGCGTACAATTATCCGGCGGCCGTCTGAACCGTTACCTGCACTGCAACATGGCTGACCTTGAAAAGAAACTCAAGGCATCCGGTAAAAAAGATAAAATCATCATTACCGACACACTATTCAGCATGGATGGCGACTGCGCGCCGCTTGCGGACATTTGCGAAATGGCCGGGAAATATCGCTGCATGGTAATGGTTGACGAAGCGCATGCGACCGGCGTTTTCGGAAAGACCGCAAGCGGGCTTGTCGAGGAGCTCGGACTTGAGCAAAACGTTGACATTCGAATGGGCACGCTCTCAAAATCAATTGCCGGACTCGGCGGCTACTTTGCCGGTCCGACAGCGCTTCGTGATTATTTTGTCAATACCAGCAGGAGCCTCATTTATTCCACCGGACTACCCCATAGCGTGCTGGCGCACGATCTGGCCGCGATACGATACATTCGCAGCCATCCGGAAACGGGAAAACGCCTTCTTGAGAAAGCGTCTCGTTTCAGGAGCGGCCTGGTGGAATTGGGATTTTCCACTCTCAACTCAACAACGCACATCGTGCCGTGCATTTTCGGTGAGGAAAAGACCGCGCTTTCGGCCTCGGAATTTTGCTTGAGCAATGGGATCAAAGTACCTGCAATCCGTCCTCCAACGGTCCCGGCGCATACGGCGCGGTTGCGTTTTTCTTTGCACGCCGATTTGACCGAGGAAAACCTTGAATATGTGTTAACAATTTTAGGGAAAATGAAAAATGTCAAATAATTGGCTTGTCTTTGGCGGCTGGTCCCTACCGCCGGACATTTTATCCCCGATTTTCGGCAACAATTCAACCTACATCGACGTCAATTCGTTGTTTGATGATATTATCATTAAAGAAACGCTTAAGGAAAATTGGAACGAAATAATTTTTGATAAAATTAAGCAGGTAATCCCAAGACAAGACATTAATATTGCCGGTTGGTCAACGGGAGCGTTTTTCGCGTATGCACTTACAGGCAGCGTCAAACCGCAAAAAATGGCGCTGCTGTCCGCCTCTCCGTCATTTTGCAAACGAGACGGCTTTATGTTCGGTCAAGACAGAAGCGTGATAAGGGTCATGCGCAGGCAACTCAGGCGAAACAGAATTTCCGTGCTTGAAAATTTCCAGCGACAATGCGGATTGAATAACTATAATGCGGTATCGGACAAGTACTCCGTCGATGAATTGGACCAGGGTCTGCAATTTCTTGAACATATTTTTCTTTCCCCCCTGCAAAAACCTCTATGTCCAACACTGCTGTTTCATGGCAAAGAAGATGCTATCATTCCTTTCCAGGCAGGTGAATTCTTTGCACGGGAAATTGGTGCAACAAAAGCTATTTTATCTGGTGGACATACGTTTTTTCTTGATGATTCAAATGCACGTTGTATTCGAAATGCACTAGACCAATGCTAAAGGAACAGGGCAATGTCACTATTTTCAATCGCCAACGATCTGTATCAAAAATCCATACATAAAAGCATATTCAGCGCTGATCTTGACACTATTATTTCCTGGCCGGAAGAATCATTGTCGATTTTATTCGCCTGTGCCGACCAGGTCCGCCGCCATTTTTTCGACAACCGCGTTGAACCATGTTCCCTCATGAACATCAAATCCGGCGGATGCAGCGAAGACTGCTCCTTTTGCAGTCAATCGGCGCATAACACCGCCGACGTTACCAGGAGCGATCTTGCCGACCCGAAAGCAATTGTCGAGCAGTTTGAAAAATCCAGAAAATGTGGTCTTGACTTTTGCGTGGTTTCAAGCGGAAGGAAACTTGCCACTTCCGAAATACGCATTGTGGCCAAAGCGCTCAAATCGGTTGGCGCTCCGTCGCATGCATCGCTGGGGATTTTATCGGAGGAAGAATTCCGACTGCTCAAGGAAGCCGGGGTCGTCTGCTACAACCATAATCTTGAAACAGGCAGAAGTTTTTTCAAAAATGTCTGCACCACGCACACCTATGACGACAGAATTGCCACTGTAAAACGAACGAAAAAAGCCGGTATACACGTGTGCTGCGGCGGGATTTTCGGGCTTGGAGAATCCTGGACAGACAGGCGATCACTGTGTCTGGAACTCATGGCCCTCGACGTAGACACGGTCCCGATCAACTTTTTTAATCCCATTTCAGGCACCCGCGCGAGTCCGCCCACGGAAAGTCCGCTGGAATTTTTAAAAATCGTTTCGATGTTCCGCTTAGCGCTCCCGGACAAAACCATCAAGGTCTGCGGCGGCAGGGAATTCCACCTGGGAAATTTACAACCGCTCATCTTCTTTTCAGGCGCGAACGGATATGTTTCGGGCGGTTATTTGACCACCAAAGGCGACGGCGTTGCTGCGGACGACAGGATGATCGAAATGCTGGGCCTTAAAAAATCTCGAAAACTAACTCACCCCTTGCTCCCCTCTCTTGACGACCCTTGGAAGCACCCGAAGGGGTGAAGAGAGGGGAAACCCGCATGAATACACACTGGGAGAGGTGAGTTAAACAGGATTATCTGACTATCACCCACGCTCTGCCGCGCCTTACCTGCCAATGACCTGGCTCCCAAACGTAACGGTGCCGCCATCTTCCCCAGCGCCAATGGCCCGCGATCCAAACAGCGCCAGGATAAGAACAGGTAGGGATTACGGCAACCGCCGGAGGTGGCGGCGGCGGGATGGTGTACACGCAATCAACGCCCAATGAAAGCAGCAGCATAGCCACTACAAGTATTCGTTTTAGTAGATATTTAGGCATATTTTATTCCCTTCTTTCCCGGAAACTTCACAGACTCCCTGAACGGTTCACCAACAATTGTGCAGTTTGTAAAACAATAATATCACTATAAAATAATTAAGCGCTCGGGAAAACGTCCAAACTTAATTCCCTTTAAAACTGCATGTTTTTTCAAAGGTGCATTATTTCACCAAAGGGATTTACCGGCGGAGCATCACTGAGGCAGCACGACGAGGTCAAACCAGTATTTAGTGAGCATTTTCATGACATCAACGAGTTTCTCAAAGTTCGCTGGTTTGACGACAAAAGAATTGACTCCTAGTTCGTAAGTCCTAAGAACGTCATCCTCGGCCTTGGAGGTGGTCAGGACAACGACCGGGATGTGTCGGAAAACAGGGTCGGCCTTTATTTCCCTGAGCACCTCACGCCCGTCTTTCTTCGGCATATTCAAATCAAGCAGAATGAGGCCCGGCGTCGGTGCGCTCTTCGGATTGCTGTAGCGTCCGATACGCTTAAGATACTCCATGAGTTCCTCGCCGTCCTCGACGGTCCGAAACTCACTGGTCTGTTTCGCTTCAATTAAAGCTTCCCTCGTCATGAGCCGATCGTCTTCATCGTCATCGGCCATGAGGATGGTTATTGGCTTCTTAAGAGGGACCACAAAAAACCTCAGTTGAGATCGATTAAAAAATGTGCCTTTAAAACAATTTAAAGATATTATCCCAATTTTATTATACCATTAAAGGACCTGAAAAACCATAAAAAAATACGCCAACGCAAATTGCAATTTGCATTGAGCAACCTCCCAATTTTACAAGTAAAAAATCGCTGTTAAACGGTAATCCTCGATTTATTTAAAAATAAAAATTTATTTTGCCGTACATTTTAAAGCCCTCCGCGGGAATGGTTCCCGGCCCGTTTCCCGCATGCTCTCCGAAAGCGGGCACTCCGTTTTTCTGCGGACCGAATCGGTTGTCAAGGAGATTGAGAAAATTGAGGCTCGCCTCAACGTGCTCTTTAATAAAACGGTGGGACGTAAGCGTCAGGTCCAGAAAACCGACGAGCGCCTTTTCATCGACGTTTTGTTTGTTTAAATAGGGAATTCCGGCATAAACGCGGCCGTCAAGAGCGACCTTTGCCAAGTTCATGATATCGTATTCAAAGCCGGAAATCCCGCTATACAGGGGTTGAAACCTCGTTGAAAAGCTCGTATCGTCGGCTATGAGTATCGTTGTGTCCGAAGCGCTCCGCACGAAATTGGTATTGGTCGTGCGTGAATAGCATACAGCGCTGTTTGTATAAACCATGCAGTTTTGGGCCGGGACCCATTTTATATTGAGTTCCAAACCGTCCGATGTGATCCCGCCTCCGCTATTTTTAAAAGTATTAAAGACATTGGGGTCTTTAACGATAACGTCGCCGACTCGTTGATCGTAAGCCACGGCTTCTCCAAGTAATGAATTGCCCAACTTAAAGCTAAGAGACAGCTCATTTGCCATGTTCGTTTCCGGTTTAATATTCGCATTGCCCCAAGTTTCATTCATCGCCGGAGATCGGAACGTTCGGTTAAAGGCGTATTTCAGCAGCATGTTGGGGGTGAGTTCATAAAACAAGGCCGCGCGCGGACCATTGATAAGGGCCTTCATATAATCCTTGCCGGGGACCGTATCGATAGTATCGTTGTGTATATAAAAAGACGGCTGACGGATTTTCGGCCCATAGCGGTGGAGATAATCGACGCGAGCTCCGACAAGCGCGCTGAATTTGTCGGTGATTTTATATAGCGCCTGTATAAAAAAGTTTGATGTTTGCTCATACATCTGGCCTATTTGCCATTGTTGATCTTGTCCCCAATTTATGCCGAGGGAATCTTCCGCGAACTTGCTGCTATAATCGCCGGTTTGTTTCGACATGCCATAAAGATCGCCGCCGAAGTTAATATCGAGTTTATCATGAAAAAAGCGCACCTCGCCGTTGAAACCGTAAAACCGGTTATTATTACCGCCCAAGAAACATCCCGGGGCCGACCAGATTTTTTCGTAGTAATTGTGATACAATGATAAATCAAAAGCTTTAATGGGCAGCTTATATTCCAATCGAAACGCAATCGCCCGCTGGGCGTCGCCGAATCCGTTACCATCGGTAATTGAAATAGTGGAATCGACTATACGGGCGTTTTGATGTGAGAGAAAGGCCGAATTCGGATAAATTCTATGCGGATCTTCAAAGAGAAATATGCCCTTGAAGCCGTCAATCTGGATTTTACCGAGAAGTTGCTGACAGTTCCAAAATCCGTTTTCTTTCCAGGTATAATTGGGGTCGCCGTTCGCATTGTTTCTGTCAATGGCGTTCTGGTCTTCATAGTGGTATCCGATAAAGACGTTGTCGCCTTCAATACCCGAAAGGCCGGAAAGTTTTTTTCCGTACATATATTCATATACTTGGCGATTGGCATTGCCGATCTCCGCGGACGCAAGCCCGCCGTTGAGATCGTCGCGAATGTTAAGATTAACCATGCCGGCTTGGGCGGAGCCGCCCCAGGTCAGGCCCGCCGGACCGCGCGCGGCCTCAACGTTCTTAATGAAGTTGGTGGATAGCATGGCCTGTCCCCAGTCGATCTCGGGCATCAGTTCATAGCTGTAACCCACTCTAAAAACGCCATAAAGGCCGCGTGTCAATACGCCGTTTTGACCGTATTCATCGGAGTTGTAAAATGAAAAACCGGGCAACCGACCGATCATTTCAAAAGGATTGCGGACCCCCCACGATTGCAATTGGTCGCGAGTGGTCACGGAAACCGCCATGGGCGACTCGTTAACGCGTTCCATTTTTTTTGAAACGCCATAAACATCCAGGCTGAAAAGATCTTGCAAGGAAAGGTCGGGCTGGATGGAGGAAGAATCCGTGCCGTCGGCGCCCTCAATTGCGGCCATGGATGATGAAAAAAGTCCGCTTGCGTACAATAGTCCGCCGATAAACGCCATACGTCCGGCGAATTTCAATAACTTTGAGGAATTCCTCATGCATCCTCCTATGTTTAAACAAATCGACCCATTAATAAATCCGACCAATTAACCGATTGATATTTTTGCCGCCGTTTAGAAACCGATGGGGGAATGTTGTGAAATATGTTTTATATTTTATAATCTGAAAATCGACTCGTCAACATATTTGGGATTTAATTTAACAAATTAGTGATTTACAATATCGGAGTTTGGCAAAGGACGTCATTTAATGATCGTGGTTATTCTTCCTAATTGTTCGTCCTTAAACTTCCAGCCGATATCCTCGGCCACATGCGCGTTTATCGTCGATTTAATCGAGATCGTCGGCTCAAATCCGATTTTCCCCATTGACGTTTTATTTTCAAAATGCTCAGCAATCAGGTTCGCGGCCTGGTTCCCGAGTTGTGTGAGGTCAGGATCAGCGGTAAAGACCGCGGCGCCGAATTTTGGGGAAGCAAGAAGATCGATTGTCGCGATGACGGGAATGCGTTTTTTCTTGATTTTCCCTAACCAGAATTCAACAAGGCTTTGAGAATTTACAATAATGTTATCCGCCGGTATGATGAATACGTCAACTTTTTCCTGTGCGACCATCCTGCCCCAGGAACCATTCATGAACGCCAGGGAATTTTCAATTGACGTTTTTTGGTCTTGACCGCAATCGACGCAATGGGAAATTATGGAGATTTTTTCTTTTTCCAGGAGCCTTTTTGATTCCTCGATGGAACGGGTAAAAGATTTACTATAGAAAATTCCAACCCTGAAAATTTCCTTCCGCGATATGATTCGGAAGGTAGTGACGAGCGAATAGAGCGGGACTTCAAAGGTGATCCCCGCCGCATTTGACAGGCCCGAGGCGGTCAATTCCGCAAGCAACGTCATGAAAACGAATTTGGGCGTAGCTTTAAAAGTACTGTCATACTTTTGTAATTCCAGAGCGGCGTTTACCGCCTTGATGTCCATGAGGATAAGGCCTGCCGCATTGTCCGATTTGCAACGGTCAACGATGGTTTTGACAGTCGGGTTTTTATTTATATCGATGACATCGATAGTATAGCCGGGCCCCGCTTGATTGCGTATTTCTTCAAGCACGGTCTGGAACCGTCCTTCAGCGGGCATCAGCGCCACCAGGTTCACGGACGGCGGCTGGCCGCCGTGTGCCGTGAAAAGCAACAAGGCAATAACACAGAAAACTTTCCAAAGGTTCATACTATGGTTTCTCCCATGAATCTATCCCAAGCTCCTTTAAAATGTATACCGGCGTTTTAAGCAACGCCTGCACAAGCTTATCGTCGATTTTCCCTTCTTTAGCGGCGCATACCGCGAAACCGACGTTGTTTTCCGATGTCGCAATAATTGTTAAAGGTAATCTCGTATTAGGATAAATGTCCCTGTATTGCGACGCTGAAACAATGATTGCGTCAACTACCTCCATTCCTAGCATCGTCAGAAGATCATCCTCTTTGTTTACCCTTTTCAGGAAAGTGATGTTAAGGTTGAATTGATCGTGTACGAACTTGGGCAACCGGTCCTTGTTTAAAAAGTCTATTATCCCTACTTTTTGCCTGGCGATACTTTCTTTTGAAATTTCTTTCGACGCCGTGACAATGAAATATTTTTCACCGGCCTGTTGTTTTTTCTTTCCAACGAGCACGTACGTATACCCCGGAAGGTAATTAAAAAACGCCTTGCTTGAAATTATTGCCGCGTCTGGGTTTACGGGCAACAATGCCTCCACATCCTTTATTCTCCCTAATACAATCGCCGTGCCTTGACCTACTAGGGTATCAAAACCGTTTTGCAAGCGTTGCGTGTTCTGCTTTCCTGGCATGCAAATGAGCAGTTTGGGCTGGCTGAAGGCCATGCTCATGGTCAGCACAACAACCAGCGCAACGCACCGCCGCATCGTTACAGTCAATTGCATGGTTTCGACTCAATTTCTTTCAGTATGACGGGATAGTATAATGAAGTGCCGCCCGTTTCGCGTCCATACGCGCTCTGTAAATGATTTTACCATGCTCGCGATTAGGTATCAAGGATTACGATTGGACTGGGACGGACTCAACGTGCGTCTGGTGCAACGGAAGGGACACGGTAAACCTTGTCCACTCTCCAACCTTGCTCTCGACCCTGATATGGCCTTCATGGCGCTCGGCGATTTTTTTGACGACCGAAAGCCCGATGCCGGAGCCTTCGTATTCGCTTTCGCGGGAATGGAGCCGCTGAAAGACCACGAAAATCTTCTCGAAATGCTCCTCGCTGATGCCAATCCCGTTGTCCTCAACGACGATTTCGACTCGTGGTCCATCCTCGCCGTCTTTGTCCTTTTGTTCCACGGTCCTGCTGAAAACTTTTATGACCGGCGGGACGTCTTTTTTATGGTATTTCAACCCATTGCCGATAAGATTCTGGAGGAGCTGGCGCATCTGCAATTCATCGGCGTCCAGCGAAACCATGTCGCCGATCTCGACTATTCCCCCGGTGTCGCTGATGCGCACCTCCAGGTCGGAAATGACTTCCTTGACAATAACGCCAAGGTCAATATGAACGAAGGGATTGCCCCGTATGGTGACGCGGGAATAAGCGAGGAGCCCGTCGATAAGCCCTTGCATCCTGGCCGCGGCGCTTATCATCCGCGAAAGAAAGTCAATAGACTGTTCGTCAAGAGCGCCGGTCAGTTTTACCTTGAGCCGGTCGCCGAACGCCCGTATCTTACGCAGGGGCTCCTGAAGATCGTGCGAAGCGATGCGCGCGAATTCCTGGAGCTCGCGGTTCTTGTTTTCGAGTTGTTCCGTGCGCTTGCCCACCATCTGCTCGAGCCTTGTCGTATACTTGTAAATGGTCATGCGCATGGATTCGAAATTCCGGGCCAAGACCCCGATCTCGTCGTCGGTGGTGGCGCGCAGCGCCACCGAGTAGTCGCCGGCTTCCATCGTATGTGCCGCATTTGTCAATTCCTGCAGCGGCCGGGTGATTTCGTCGGCCTGCCGGCGCGACAAACGGGAAACGAAAAGGTATATGAGGGCGCCCATGCAGAAAAAAAACAACGGCTGGACGAGGCTTTGCACGAGCGCCCGCTTTTTCATGGCATTCGCGGCATTGTCTATCCCCGCCGTGGAAATACCGTACCGTATCGTCCCCATCCGCTGCCCATCCGCCAAGACCGGCGCGGCAAATTCCATAACGTCCGTGTTTTCCTTCCTGATTTTCCTCATGCCGACCGCTAACGCGGACTGCGCCCACAAACTCACCGAATCATTCAGGGCCGCCGCGCCGATTTTTTGGATTGCACCGCCCTGCGACGCCACGACCCACGGGACCCGCTGGTTGTCCATATAGATGCCATAGGCCACGTCACCGTCGCCCTTGACCGTCGTGACGACGAGTTCGCTAACGGCAAGGAAAGCGTTGTCCACGGCCATTCCCCGCAACGCCACGCTGTTGTTTGCCGCGAGGACGTAACCCTTGCTCATGAGGTTACTGTTCATATTGGCCTTGATCTGGCCCAGCCGCTGGAAATAATCGATGATCCCCGCCCCAAACTGGACAAGAATAAACACGCTCATGGTTAAAAGAAGAACCCTGTTGGCAAAACGGGACAGCCGGATATGCAGCGATGAAACCGGGGAATTTGTCACAGGCATAGTTCCTCTGCAAAATCAGGAAAATCCTGATAATCCTGTTAATCCTGATCAGAATTATAGTGTACCGCATTGTGGAAAGAAAATCAAGCATGCACGAGCGTTCGCCCATGCATGCTTTTCAGAGGAAGAATGTGGTCAAAGAAGAACGTTGTTCGCGAGGGAACCTCACTCAGGCCGCATTTTTCTTTTTTCTGGCCTTTGCCTTGTCCCGCCAGTTTTCCCAGGCATAATAAAAGGTCGGGGTCACCACCAAAACCAAAAGCGTGTTGAAAAGCAGTCCCCAGAAAATGGCCCAGGCCATCGGCGCCCACCATTGCGTGGTTTCGGACCGTGTCACGACCCCGAAATGCAGAAAATCCAGGCCAACGCCGGTCGCTATGGGCAGAAGGCCGATCATGGCGGTAATTGCCGTGAGGAGTACGGGACGCAAACGTGTCGCCCCGCCTTCGATAACAGCCTCGCGAAGCGGCCTGCCGCTTTTCCTGAGCCGGTTCATGAAATCGATGAGCACGATACCGTTTTTCGCCACCACGCCCGCCAGCGCGATGATGCCCACGCCGCTCATGAGGATGGCGAAGGTCACGTCGCGGAGGTCGGCCCGGCCGGCCGTGATAATGTTGACAAAAGCGCTTACTTTGTTGGTAATCAGCAGCCCCCAGAAAACGCCGCCCAACGACAGCATGATGCCGAACAATATCAGAAACGGCTGGAACAGCGAATTGAACTGGAACACCATGGTCAGAAACACCAGGCCCATGGCGATAAAAAACGCCTTGACGAGAAACCCTTGCGATTCCGCCTGCATGCGGTTGCCGCTTCCCGGACGGATGGTATAACCGGGCGGCGGCCTTAACTTTTTGACCGCGGTCATGGCCAGTTTTTTCGGCGCCCGTTCGTCTTTCTGGCCGGGCGCGAGTTCCGCCGTCACTTGGATGGTGCGTTTGCCGTCGACGTGCTTGATTGAGGCGATATTGGCGCCCTGGGTAATGGTCGCGACGCTCGTCAGCGGCGCTTCCTTGCCGTCTTTGGAAATGACGATCTCGTTGAGCCCATGCTGGTTTTCGCGAACCTCGGGCGAAAGCCTGACCAGTATCTTGTATTCGTCCTTGCCCACACGGTACTTTCCCGATTCGTTTCCGTAAATGGCGCCACGAACGGCCGAGGCGACGTCTAATGTCGAAAAACCGAGCCGCTTCGCCTGTTCGCGGTCCACGTTGACCCGTATCTCTGGACGGGCCGGATCGTAGTCATGAGTTGCGTTTGTCAATCCAGGCACCTTTTTCAACATGCCTTTGATGCTGTCGGCGAGCTGGCTTAACTGCTGGTAATCGTCGCCGCTGATTTCAAGCTCGACCGGTTTTCCGGTGGGCGGGCCCATCGCCTGTTTGATGACCTGCACCTTCCATCCCGGCACCATTTGCGGCAGCGTATCTTCCAGCCAGGCCATTGTTTTATATGACGACACGGAACGTTCCTCGAAGTCGTTGAAAACAAGGTCGATATACGCTTTATTGCTTTCCGCCTGGCTGCTCGACATACGGGACGATTTCCCGGAGCCCACGATCGTGCTGACGGTCTTAACGGAAGCGACTTTCTTCGGCATGGACATGGCTATGCGTTCGGGTACGGAAATGGCGGCGTCGGTGATGTCGATGTCTTGCGACAGCGGGCCTTCGACCTGTACCGAGGCCACGTCCGGCTCGATGACCGGGAAAAACACCACGCCGGGCCCGAATTTTCCGTACATAAAGATGCCTGAAATAACAAACGCAAGGCAGAAAAGGGCAAGAAGTACAGGATGGTTAAGCGAGCGCTGCAGGAGCTTCCGGTAAAAATCCTTAAACCGTTCGAACCCTGATTTTTCGCCGCCTTCAAGCTTGTGCACGTCTTTGTTCGTCATGGTAAGCGAGGCGAACACCGGATTAAAGATAAAGGCGACAAAAAGGGAACCCGATAACGTGATGCCCACGGTTATAGGAAGGTACTTCAAGAATTCACCCATGATACCCGGCATCCAGAGAACCGGTGCAAAAGCGGCCACCGTGGTGAGCGTTGCGGTGAACACCGGCACCATAACCTCTTTTGTCCCGTCAAGCGCGGCCTGAAAACGGCTTTTCCCCATGCCGAGATGGCGGTAAATGTTTTCCACCACCACGATGCCGTCGTCCACCAGCATGCCGAGGACCATGACCAGCGAGAACAGCACCACCATGTTGAGCGTGACGCCCATGTAGCCCAGCACGATGAACCCCATTGCCATGGAAAACGGGATTGCCGTTGAAATGAACATGGAATTGCGAACGCCAAGGAAAAAGCTCAGTACCAGAAGAACAAGGATAATGCCCATGATGAGGTGGTTCTGCAGCTCGTCGACCATCTGGCGGATGTTTTTCGACATGTCGTAGGTGATTTCGTAATGCGTGCCCGCAGGCCATCGCGTTTTTTCCTCGTCGATGATCTTTTTCGCCTCGTCGACGATGCGCACGATGTCCTCGCCCGTGCGTTTCGCCACGGTCAGGGTCAGCGACGGCTTGCCGTTGGTGCGCGAGATCGACTGCCGGTCGCGCGTGTAGGTGAACGCCACGTGCGCCACGTCCTTGACGCGGATCATCTTGTCGTTCATCGAGCGCACGATGAGATCGTTGAACTGCGACGGGTCGGTAAGCTCGCCCGTGACCTTGATCGAAAAACGGAACCCTGACGTGATCATGGTTCCGCCCGGCACGTTCGTATGCTGGGTTGAAATCGCCTTGGAAATGTCCGATAAAGTCAAGCCATACTGCCGCAGGAGCGCCGGGTCAACGTCGACGGCTATTTCCTTGTCCTGCTTGCCGAGGACCTTGGATTCGAGCACTCCGGGAATCTTCGCCATCCGGTCCTTGAGGTTGTCCGCGAGCGCTTCGAGGCGCTCAAGGTCGTAATCCGAGTACAGCGCGATTGTGGCGATCGGGATCGTGTTGAAATTCAACTCCTGGGTGATCGGGTCTTCGGCGTCCACGGGAAGGTCGCCCCTGGCCTGGTCGACCTTGTCCTTGACACGTCGCAAAGCGTCCTCGGTCTTGACCGAAGGATCAAACTCAAGGAATATATTGGAATAACTTTCGTTACTGGAACTCGTCATCTGCTTGACGCCGTCGATGCCGTCGAGCTTGTCTTCAATTTTCTGGGTGATGAGGTTTTCAACTTCCGGAGGGTTGGCGCCCGGATACAACGTCGTGACGAAAATATAGGGGATCTTGATTTCGGGAAACGATTCACGCCGCATTCCCGAAAAACTTATCAGGCCGGTAATGAAAAGAAGCACTGCCAGAACGATCACCGACACCGGGTTTTTAAGCGCAAATTTGGTCATTATCATGTCTCCTGGTATATGCCTGCTGTGTGGTTTTCAATTGCTTGCCCCCTCGCCTTTTACCTCATCCCCTGCCCTTCTCCTTACCAAGGAGAAGGGTGCTCGAAGAGCGGGTTGAGGTGGTGTGAAGAGGTGAGGTCATTCATTAAAAACTTACTTTTGTCCCCTCGCTCACCTGAAACGCGCCGGTCACCACGAGCTTGTCGCCGGCCTTCAGGCCGTCGGAAATAAACGAACTGTCCGGAGTAGTGGCGCCTACCGTGATCTTACGCTGCTTTGCCACGCCGTTTTCAACGACTATTGCCGATATCCCATTTTGCAAACGAACGAGGGACGCGGACGGGACCACGATTGCATTTTTATACGAATGCCGTAAAATGCTTGCGCGGCCGACCATTCCGGGCTTAAGAAACCCATCGGAATTTGTCACGTTTATTCTCGCGGTCACCGTGCGTGAATGGGAGTCGACGGCACGGTCAAGGCTGGAAAGTTTTCCCTCATACACTTTTTCGGGCCGCTGCAACAGGCGAAACTCGGTCCGCATGCCATCTTCATAGCTGAATGCCTCGGTCTCGGGTATCGCGATGACGGCCTCAAGATGGTCCACGCGGGACACTCTGACCGTGGGCGCGCCGGGCGAGACAGTCTGGTATTTATCGATATTGCGGCTTACCAGAACACCGTCGAACGGGGCCTGGCATTGACAGTCTTCATAGGCGCGCTGGGCGGTCGCCAGCGCCATCCGCGCATTTTGATACGCCAGATTACGCGAGTCCAGGACCGCCCGTCCAAGCGACCCTTTTTCAACGTTAACCTTGTCGCGTTCAAGGTCGCCCTTTGCCACTTCGACCTGGGCCTTCGCAGCTTCCAGGGCGGCGCCATATTTTTCGCCTTCGATGTCGCATAACGACTCTCCGGCCTTCACATGGGCGCCTATGGGCTTGATGGAATTGACCCGGCCTCCTTGCATAGGCGCCACGAGGTTGGCGTCTTCAATGCCGCGCAGGTCCGCCGAATAACTTCCCCAGTCCTGGAAGGGAATTTCCTTGAGCTCGCTGACGACCACTTTGACGGTAGCGGAATCAGCCGATTGTTTCGCCGCGTCTTCGGAGCTTTTTTTTCCTTTTTGCCCGCCGCCCGCGGCCGCTATAATCGACACGCCAAGCACCACGACGAACAGCGCGCATAAACTGTAGATGACGATTGCTTTTTTTCCCATGATTATTATTCCTTCTGTTAATTGAGTGAAATGATTTCCCTGCCCATTGCGATGAGTAAAGCGGCCCGGCTTCTCATCTGGCGATACCTTGCATTGAACAAACCAAGCTCAGACTGCTGTAACAGTTCATCCGAGAGCTGTAAGTCCGAAAATTGACCACTTCCCTGTTTGAAATTGCTATTGGTAAGATCATAGCTTTCCGTAGCTGATCCAAACATTTCCTGGGAAGCGATATAATTGCTATCGGCCGCAAGACATTCAATTATTGTAGACCTGACGTCTATTTCAATCATTTTTGCAAAGCTATTGTAGGTGATTTCCAATTTATGCGCGTCAGATTCATATCGCGCGGCCCTAGAGCTGTTCGCAAACCCGTCGAACAATGTCCACTGCGCGCCAATGCCAAGAGTCCAGCTTTTCTGCCAGCCAGGAGGAATAAAACTCGAATTTACACTCGGCACCATTTTTGAATATCCTGCTGAACCTTGAGCGCCGATGGAAGGCAAATACATTGCTCGATAAATTTTTGCTCCGTCTTTGTTGGTTTCCGTCAGAAATTTTAGGGATTTAAGATCTTCCCTATCTTGCATTGCGTTTGTAACCGCATCGTCTTCCTTTGGAAGAACGAACGCTTTTAAACTTTGAGGAACTTCTATGGTATCAAGCGCCATGGAATCAGTCAACGTTCTACCCATAAATACATTTAATTGCATTCTGGCCGTACGAGCGTCCCGCTTTGCAATAACCAAGGTCACATTTTGATTGAGAACATCCGCCTTGGTCGACAAAACCTGGGCTTTGCTTCCCGAACCATTTTGGAAATTTCTATTAAGAAAATCATAAAGTTCCTTTTTTCGCGATAACGAATGTTCCACAATCGCCACGGCTCTTTCCGCCAATTCTGTCCGAAAAAAAGCATCGAGCGCTCCAAGCTGAAGGGTTTGCATATTTCTTTTATAGGTGAGGAGAGTCGATTCGTTCAGGTTTTTTGCAACTTTCAACGCTGTTCCAACTTTACCGAATGTATAGAGCGTTTGGGAAATTTGTAATCCCGTATTGTAAATTGTTGTCGTCATCGGTTTTGAAATGCTTCCGAACATATCGTTTAATGCCCCATAAGTTACAGGAGCATTTGGATCATAGGGGGCGGCTTCCTTTTTTGCCATGGCATCTTCAGTCGGAGCCGAATGGCTGGACGAAGAAGAACTTGAACTTCCGCCACTAGAAAAAAGCGAACCATAACTCCGAGCTATTGCGCCTGAAGCCGATATCGTGGGGTAAACCGCAGACCAGTTTTCCTTGACCAACAAATCGGATTTTTTAACCGTCTCCTTCATCATCTTCACCGAATCGCTGTTCGCGCATACCTCCCGAATGACCTGTTCGAGCCCGATTTTCTGGGAGAAAGATTGGGTGAATAAACCGACTATCATGTATCCCGTTATTATTGTTTTGATTCCAAAGTTCATGAGTATTTCCTTTTAATGAAAAACCTCTCCAATTTAAAAACTATAATCATGCCAATCCGAATTTATTAAGGGGAAGCTCCGGTCAATTTCTGAGATTCAAACCACCGGCAAGAAACGAAATAAGCTGTTTGATTTCCCGGTCGCTTTCGCCTTTCCTGCCTTGGGCTTTCCATTCGATAAAAATCCCCCGCAAAAGCGACACCAGATATTGCGAGATTATTTTTTCATCAAGATCGTATTTGATTTCCCCTCTTCGCTTGCCCTCTTTCAAAACTTCCACAAAAACATCGAACACCTGTGAATATTTCTTTTTAAATTGGCAGAATAATTTTTCGTGGTATTCCCTGATCTTTCCGTTATTTTCATTCTCTGACTGACTGTAATTCGTGGTCGCCAGTAAAAACGCGAAATGTTCCCCAAAAAATGTAAAAACCGTATTTAATATCCTTTGGAGATTGTCCATGAATTTCGCTTGTGGGTCCAGATTGTTTTTGATTGCATCGAACAAATGGTCAAAATCCCGGTTTGCGAGGCTTAAAAACAAAGATTCTTTATCACTGTAATAATTGTACAAGGCCGCTTTTGAAAACCCGGCCTGCGCCGCAATGTCGTCGAGACGGGTCTCATGAAAGCCCTTTTCCGCGAACACTTTTCGAGCGGCATCCAGAATCAAGCTGCTCTTGGCGTCACGGATGATTTGTTCTCTATTTTCTTTGGCATCCATATTTTTGACTCCTAAGTCACTTTACTATGTTTAGTATATATTATAATAAATTTCAAGTTAATTGTCAAGAGATATATTATATTTTTTTGCATGGCTATATCAATCGCAGTCGCCGGCAAAGGCGGGACAGGCAAGACGACGATTACCGCACTCATCGTCCGCTACTTAAAAGAACATGAAAAGGGGCCGGTGCTCGTCATGGATGCCGATCCCGACGCCAACCTCGGGACGCTTTTGGGCGTAAAACCAGAAAAGTCCCTGGGCGATTTACGCGAAGAAATCCTCAGGGAAATCAAAAAGCTTCCGTCCGGAATGTCAAAAGCCGCCTATCTGGAAGCCGGCTTGCACCAGATAATCGCCGAAGCCGACGGTTTTGACCTCATCGCCATGGGACGCGGCGAGGGCCCGGGGTGCTATTGCTATTTGAACAGCCTGATTCGGAAATTCTCGGAAGACCTGACGCCGTCTTATTCCTGGGTGGTCATGGATAACGAAGCGGGACTGGAACATTTAAGCCGAAGAACAACGAACAATATCGACGCATTGATCGTTGTCGTAAACGAAAACCCGCTCTCTATTGACACAGCAAGAAATATCGAATCCATCACCGCCAACATCAAGAACAATATACGGAGAAAATGCCTTGTCACCAACATGGTGCGGCCGGAGAAATTATCCATCGTCAAGGAGCGCATTTTCTCGCTTAATCTCAAACATATTGGGGATATTCCCGTTGATTCCGTCCTGGAAAATGCTATTTTTGAAGGACAATCAATCATGAACATGCAAAATCCCATTGCCTTTGAAAGCATACGCCGGATCATGAAAACCATCGGAGAATGACGATTAATGCACATACACCAGATACTCGACTCCCAGAAAACAACCTTCAGTTTTGAATTTTCCCCGCCGCGCAACGCCACTGCCGCACAACAAATTTTCCAGACCATCCAGGAACTTATCGCCCTGAAGCCATCGTACGTAAGCGTGACCTATGGCGCCGGTGGATCTACGCGGGAACTGACACATGACATGGTCGTCAAACTCACAAGGGAAACCGGCCTGACGGTTATTCCGCACCTTACCTGCATCTGCACCACGCCAAAGGACATTGAGCGAATCATTGACACGTACATCGAAAGCGGGATCGAAAACATCATGGCCCTCGGCGGCGACATGCCTATTGGTAAGAACTGCGACCTTCCCGCCGGTGAAGGTTTCACCTATGCCTTTGATCTCGTCACTTTTGTCAAGAAGCATTTTCCCCGTCTCGGCATCGGCGTGGCCGGTTATCCCGAAGGCCACCCGAAAACACCGAACCGCCTCAAGGAAATCGAGTATCTCAAGGCAAAGGTCGACGCGGGTGCCGATTATATCTGCACGCAATTGTTTTTTGACAACCATCTGTTTTACGATTTCCGCGAACGCTGCACTATCGCGGGTATCACCGCGCCCGTCATCGCGGGGATAATGCCGGTAACGTCAATCAACAATATGGTCCGCATGGCCGATCTCGCGGCCTGCACGCATTTTCCCGCCAGACTCATGAAGGCGCTGGCAAGGGCCGAAAACGACGAATATGTTGAAAAAGTCGGAACGCACTGGGCAACTGAACAGGTCAGGGACCTGATCGACAACAATGTCCGGGGCATACACTTTTATACGTTCAATAAATCCAGGGCAACGCTTAAAATCTACGATTCGCTCGGCGTTTCCTCCTCCGCGCGACTCAGCGGCTGATCCCATGCTCGAAATCATCGTCATCCTCGCGCTCATCGTCATCAACGGCATATTTGCCATGGGTGAGATCGTGATCGTGTCTTCCCGCAAGACCCGCTTGCAGCAGTGGGCGAATGAAGGCAATGCAAAAGCGCTGGCCGCCCTTAAATTGTCCCAGGAACCGACGCTTTTTTTGTCAACCACGCAGGCCGGCATCACCCTTATAGGCATCATGGTCGGGGCGATAGGTGAAGCGACCCTCGCCGGGCGCCTCGCAAAAAGGCTCGCGGAAATCAGCTTCATCGCGCCCTACAGCAGCTTCATCAGCCTCGCCATCGTGGTCGTCTGCATCACCTACGTTTCGCTGATCGTCGGGGAACTCGTCCCTAAACGCATCGGGCAGTACAGCCCCGAGCGGCTTGCATCGGCCATGGCCAGGCCCATGCGGGCCTTTTCAGTCATCGCTTCTCCTCTTATCAAGATACTGACGGCATCGACGGATTCGCTGCTCTGGTCGCTTTCGCTCATCGGCATCCGCCAGCCGAAGGAACCGCCGATCAGCGAGGAAGAAATCAAGGTGATGATCGAACAGGGCGCGCAGGCCGGTGCGTTCGAGGAAACCGAGCAGGGCATCATCGAACGGGTGTTCCGTCTCAACGACCAGCACGTGGCCGGACTCATGGTCCCGCGCGCCAGAATCGTATGGCTTGATGCGGGCGATACCGGTGAAGCGATACGAAACGTGCTGCTGGACAATAATTTCACCCGGTTTCCCGTATGTGACAACGGCCTCGACAACATTCTCGGGGTCGTCCATGTCAAGGACCTGCTCGGCAGCCCGGTCGAGAACCTGCCCGCGGACATACGCAGGCAGATGCAACCGGCCATTTTCATCCCCAAGCAGATGCGCGCCCTCAAGGTGCTTGAGCTTTTCAAACAGTCGGGCATGTACCTGGGGATCGTGATCGATGAATATGGCGGCATTATCGGACTCGTGTCGCTCAACGACATTTTGCAGGCCATCATCGGCAATATTTCTCCTCTCGATAACCCCGAAGATCCCCAGGTGAAACAGCGGGAGGACGGCTCATGGCTCATGGACGGCATGTTGCCCATCGACCGATTCAAAGAGACCACCGGCGCGAAAAAACTTCCCGACGAAGAGAAGTACCAGACGCTCGGCGGTTTTATCATGACCCATACCGGGTCGGTCCCGTCGGCCGGAGACCATTTTGAGTGGGACGGACTCCGTTTTGAGGTCGTTGATATGGACGGCAATCGTATCGATAAAGTGCTTGTTTCTCCGGTCAAAGACGGCTGAGGGCCCGCTTCCTGCCTATGCCATCGCTTCGGTAGGCAGGCGGTTCGCTCAGCGAGCGGCCCTGAGTATTTGAAAAGTTTCAATTGATTATTTGTTTTCGGGAAATTAACTTTATGGGCATGGATCACGAAGCCCTATCTTCAAAGATTGCCCCTATTCACAGCCCATCACTTGCCAAAGTGCGTCAAATGTTTTCGCGACGCATTAATGTATTGTGTATCGAAGACCGGGAGGACATCTGCGAGCTTTTCCGTGAAAACATTTTCCCTTCCTCGGTTTTGAATGTTAAACCGGTCCATACTCCTGAAATGGCCAAGGCCGCCCTGTCCGGAAATTTGATCTATCATTCATGGATACTGGACCTAACTCTCCAAAAACATAACGACGGAATAGAACTCCTTAAAATAAAACCGAACTTCCCCTTCTGCGTCGTGGTCTCCGGCGCCCAATCCATGGATGACGCGACTGCCGCCATCAAAGCAGGAGTATATAGCGCTCACGATAAAAAAAACATTTTTACCACAAACCCCCATCCTTTTATCGCGGAAGTATGCGCTCTGTCAACAGCATCATTCCTGCTCAAAGGAAGAAGGCCCACGCGGCTGGACATGTATCAACTTCTGTTGCGCGGTTTTATTCAGACCCCCGAAGAATGGAGCGCGCTGTATTGTCTTAATGAACGTACGCTTCGTAATATTTGCGAAGAGGACTCCAATTTAAGTCCGAAGCAATTCTTGAATCTTTATCATACGTTGAACTCGATTCTTGTGTCCGATTGCCTGGTGCAATCCATGGACGGGCATGAAAAAACCCGTGAAACCCTTCTCAATCGTTTTGAATTCTACGACCAATGCGCCGATTATGTCGTCCGTAACAGCGAAACCATTTATGGACCTTTATTTTTAGCATGATCTTAAACAGGGCTATTAACCCACAAGGTGGATAAGTATCTGTACGCAGGAATTATCTACGATAAAACGTAGATAATTCAGCTACAGATACTAAGCAGCCGTTAAACCATTTTCAAAGGAGTCAGTATGCCGTTTAAAGCGAAGAACGCCGTTGCAATTGCCGCAGGATCGATCCTGGCCGTTTCTTTTTTTGCAGATGTCAATGCCGATTATGTTTTAAAATACAAACGGCACACCGACCAATATACCGTAAGCGGCAAGACCGTCCCCGCTTCCGACGCGACGCCGGTGACCACCCTCGCGAAAGACCGCTGCCGCATCGACCAGAACGCCGACACTGCCATCATCGTGAGGCTCGACAAGAACGTCGTGTATTACGTCAACAACAAAAAGAAGCAATATTCGGAAATTTCCCTCGACGCCATTAACAAGGCGCTCGACACTGCCGTATCGGCAAAAGATCAGCCTTCTTCACAACAGGAAATGCCCGCCATGATGGCGGGGATGATGAAGATGATGAAAATGGAGGCCACGGTAACGCCTACGGCGCAGCAGAAGAAAATCGGCGCCTGGAACTGCACCCAGTATACGGTAGCGCAAACCATCATGATGAGCACGTCGAATTCCGAAATCTGGGCCACTACCGACGTGAAGATCGACCCCGAATTTTACGCGAAATTCTTAAGCGCGCCGATGTTCAAGATGCAGGGGTCGGAAAAGATCATCGCGGAAATGAAGAAAATCAAGGGCGTTCCCGTGCAGATAACGTCCACCGCATCGGTCATGAACACTGAAATCAAATCATCCGAGGAATTGCTTGACGTTTCCGAGACAAACGCGGCGGCGGACTTGTTTGAAATTCCCAAAGGTTATAAAAAGATCAAGTAATTGCTTTAAAATGGTTAAAAGGGCCGACACAAGTCGGCCTTTTTTTATCACATTTACTATAGGTGTTTAACCTGAAAAGTTGGTCTTCAAGATATGAAAAGATCTCCTGAAATAGGGCGGATAATCGCGTACTTTTTCATTATTGTTTTTTATAAAAATCAATATTTAAATATTGGGAGATTCTAGTATCAAAATCCTTCATCTATGGCTCTCCTGTTGTACTCTTGCTTTAGGTCTGCTTGCATTCTGCAGCATTTCATTTTATCCTTCTCAAAGAACACTACTCTTTTTCACCGGTTTTGTACTTTCTTTTTCCAGCATGCTTGGGCTCCGCCACACCTGGCCCTCGAATTGGAAACTAATGCCGATCATGTTACTTGCCATAATTGCCCGGTGTTTTTTGCTCCCCCTTGAGCACTCAGATGACCTTAACAGATATCTCTGGGAAGGAAGAGTTCAGTTACATGCGATTAATCCTTATGCAATACCGCCCGTCGATCCCCGGACAATGCCGTTTCGGGATA
>Ga0182017_10000609_pt1 | contig 28470 bp, 20 predicted proteins | sample 712E3DmetaG_FD_120492 | JGI IMG/M metagenome (GOLD analysis project Ga0182017, IMG submission 120492) | Permafrost microbial communities from Stordalen Mire, Sweden - 712E3D metaG | ecosystem: Environmental > Terrestrial > Soil > Wetlands > Permafrost | place: Sweden: Stordalen | collected... | reverse complement strand
CAACTATCGCAAGTATGGCAAAAAGCCATCCTAATTTTTCAACCTTTTTATTAATCCAATTCATTTTCCCTCTTCAAAGCTGTCGTAGTAGCTCATCGTCGCTATTACTTGGCTATAACCAGTGTGTATATAGCCCCTGATCTATATTAACATTTTTTATTAGTCAAAATCAATAAAATAAATATAACGTTAAAAACAGCAAATAATTCTAATAATCATGATAAAATTAATATATATTGATAGTTGAAATATATGCTGAATCTTTCAAACCAAGCAGCTTTAGTAATATCGTATACCGATTTTTTGGCCCGAAACAATATTGCCAAATCCTATGAATCATTTTATTTGAAATGGCTGCGTTTTTACCTGGATTTCTGTCAAAAATATTCTCATAAATCCGAAGATCCATTGTCCTTGCCTAAATTTATTGAAAAACTCAAGACTAAAAACCAGTCAGACACCAATTGTCATCAAGCTGAGCATGCTGTTTCCCTTTATTACAATTTAATAAACGGTCAAGCGGCAAATCCAGAAAAGTTTGAACATAATGTCAAGATTATCGGTCCGCAAAGCGGGCCTGTTTCCGGCGATGGACAAAAAGACCGCACGGTTTCGCACGATTGGGACCGGGCATTTATCAGTTTAAAACAAGAAATTGAACTGAGACATTATTCTAAAAACACATTTCAGACTTATATCATTTGGGCGCGAAAATTCGCGCGGTTTTCCTTACCTAAAAAACCCGAAGAAATAACCGACGATGAAATGCGAAAATACCTCACCTATTTGACCAACGGCTTGAAAGTATCGGCTTCCTCGCAGCGTCAGGCCTTTAATGCGTTGTTGTTCTTTTTTCGCCATGTATTGAAAATGGAGCCGGGCGACTTGTCCAATACCCCGCGCCCCAAGCGCAGGCCGTATATTCCTTCCATATTGTCAAAGGATGAAATTAAAACACTCATTGGCCTCATGCGGTATCCTTTCAACCTGATGGCCAAAGTCATGTATGGGTGCGGACTGCGGCTTTCCGAATGTACGAATATTAGGGTACAAGACATAAATTTCGACACGAAAATGCTGACCGTTCATCGTGGAAAAGGCGGTAAAGACCGGGCAATCCCGTTACCCGACGCGATTATTTCCGAGCTCAACTCGCATTTAAACCGGGTGAAAAATCTGCATGGTCTGGATTTAAAAAGCGGCTTTGATGGGGTTTTCATGCCGGAGTCATTCGACAAGAAAGCCAAATATGCCGGGCAGGAATTCAACTGGTATTGGCTGTTTCCCGCAAAGAGCCTTACGGACATATTAGAAACCGGAGAGAAACGGCGATATCACCAGCATGATACGAATTTTCAGAAAGCTTTTAAAGAAGCCTCCCGCAAGGCGCAAATTCCAAAGCGTGTGACCCCGCACATTCTTCGGCACAGTTTCGCCACGCATTTATTGCAGGCCGGCTACGACATCCGCCAGATTCAGGAGCTCTTAGGCCATAGTGACGTGCGTACCACAATGATTTACACGCATACAATAAAAAGGGAAGTGAAAGAAATTAAGAGCCCGCTGGACTGGTGATTATCACCCGAAACTAGTTTCCGCCCTCATTCTGGGCGGTTTTCGGGGCTGGCGCTTCGATGATCAAGTCCGTGGGACAATCGAATTGCGAAAACATCGGGTCCCCGAACGGATGGTCGTTGCCCGACACCTGGACGCGGAAATCCTGGTATACCACGTACATATTCTGGACATTGACCTGCCATTTGGCCGTGAGTGTGCTATTATTGACCTTGTTGGTTCGGGCCGCCTGCAGAAGTTTCATGAACCCCCAGGGGCCATTGAAGGTGATGTCTTCCGTAAAATCATTATTCACGAGTATTTTCAGCGATGCTCCCAGTGGCTGTGTCTCAACGGGCCAGTTTATCTGTATTGACTTACCGCCGGGAGGGAAATCGAACTGCTGGCCGTTGACTTCCAGCTTTGCGCTATTCTTGTTCGACGACGACGGCGTCATGGTTATGGCGAGCGTGCGCTGGGTCCCGTCGGGCTTGAAGAATATGTCGCGGATCCGTTCACCGTTGACAAGAGCGGTCGAGAGCTGCGGATTGAAAGTGAGCTTCAGGCTGCCCACCGTCCTCACCATCCAGCCGGTGGCGGTTTTCACCACGAACGGTGAAAGCACCCGTTCGTAAAAACCCCAGAAAGTGCCAGTTGACGGACGGAAAAAATCCATGACGTCGGCGAACGAAGCGTCCTCGCCCCGCGATGTAAAGGGATAGCGCCCCGAAAACCTGCTGGTGTAGGGTTTGATGATTTCGTTGTGCCAGCGTGTATTGAGGGTCTTTCCGAGAACTTTCGTGGCGGCGGTGCCGGTATAATCCAGCGGCGTCAGGAGCACGCTGCGCATGGCATTTGCCAGCGCTTCGGGCATGTTTGAAAGCGCGGCCTGGGTATATTTCCAGCCCGATAAAAGCGGGTCGTCCTCCTTGCCGCTAAATACCGTCAGCGCGTTTTCTTCGCCCTGCGTCTCCAGGGTGGCGCATTTTTCAACGAGCGTTTTGATTTTGTCGCGGTACCCTTCGTAGCCGCTGAGCGCCCCGCCCGTTGAGCGCGCGAACGTGCGCAGCGGGTCGAATGTGGCGTTGAGATCGTCGAACGGGGATTTTTCCCCGAGTGAGAATGAGGAAGCGGCCGATTCGGCCTTGTCGGCCGCGGCCCCGGCCTTTTTTGCCAGGTTTTTCGTGGCCTTGAATTTGGACGCCGCGTCGAGCACCGACGCGCCGGCCTGTTCGGCCATGCTTTCTTTTTTCATCACCGTGTAATTCGACACGGTCTCGAGTAAAACGGCAAGTTCCGATTTGTCGGCCGTGAGCTTCTGGAGAATCCTCGAACTGCGGCTGAGGTCCCCGAACGGCTCCATGCGGATGGATTGGATGAAATCCAGCCATTTGGTTTTCAGGTCTGAAAGATAGGCCGCGACCATGTCGGCGTATAATTTTTTGGTGTCGACGCCGGTTTCGGGCGACTGGCCCTCCGCCAGGCCGATGACCCAATCCAGTTTAAACGGGTCTTTGCTGGTCTTGCTTATCCCTTCGGAAACGAACTTGTCCCAGCCTTCCTGCGTGTAAAGAACGCTCATGTCCTTGTCGGACTTCAGGATGCCTTCCTGTTGACGGTTGAGCATCTGGTCCAGCGTAATCCGCGGCGCTTCCTGCGAGAAACCGCTCATGACTGATTCATAGAGGGTCTGGGCGTCGGGAAGGCGCCTGAGCTTCGTGCGCGCGGCCATGACCAGCCGCTGGTTTTCCTGTATCGGCGGGAATTGCTGGCGTTTGCAGTACAGCAGATACATCCCCATGTTTTCCTGCAAGACCGATTCGATTTGTTCCGGAAGGCGCTGCTGCTGGTATTTTGAAAGAAGCGACTGCTTGACAGCGTTCAGCAGCTCGTCGCGCATGAAGGCAGTGTCGATGTCCTTGGGATGGCTGGAAACGGCCTCCGACATGGAAAGGTATGTTTTCAGGGAATTATACAGCGAATTATATTGCTCACCCGCCAGGTTCTGGTAGTCCTGCGCGCTTTCCCAGATGGTGTATTCGTAATACTTGACCGCGGGGGAAACAACAAGCCGGCGGATAAGGTCGAAATACAGCTTGTTAAGTTCGCCGAGTATGCGCCCGCCTTGATAAAAACCGAACACCGAAATCGCAAGCGGCGCCCCTTTGTCCTCGAATTTCTGGAGCCGCGAGACGGTTTTTCCCACAATGTCCAGGCCATGGTATGCGTCGAACAGCGAGTTCTCCGACAAACGCACGCCCGACAGATCGGAGGCAATGGATTCATTAAGCGCCGACGCCTTGTTCAAACCCGACACCATGAGCGCGCAAAGGACAATGGCCACGAGGGCAATGGCCCCGGTGATGCTGTAATGGCGGACGAGTTCCTGTCGGCCCCGCTTCTGGGTGGTCTTGACGAGGCGCTTATCGCGCACCATGATTTCCCTGAAAAGCGGCAGCACGAAAAGAGATTGGACCTCATTTTTAGGGGACGATGACTGCGGCTGGGGCTGGGCGGCGAGCATTTTTTTGGGATTGAGCGGGTGCTGGGCGATAGTCATGCCCATGTCCGGCCGGGAGGATGTTTCCTGTTTTTCCGCAGTAATTTTCGGCGTGCAACTGGTAAAATAAAAACCCCTGAAAATGGGTCTGCCTTCGTAATTGCTTGGCTTGAACAGTTCGGCCACGAACGCGCCCAGTTTTTCCTGCATGCTCTCGAAATGAATGACGAAACGGCAGATCATCCTGCGTTTCGCCGCGTCGTTTTCCTTGACAAGCCTGTCAAGCCGCAGGTCGGTCAGGGACTTGGACAAGAGCCTGAATTCCTCGGCAAACGCGATCCGCGGCATGATTTTGTCCTGCTCCGCCGACATCGTCGCCCCGAAAATGGCGTCCTGCCCGCGGACGTGGTGGTCGCCGTAATATTCGCTAAAGCCGGGTATTTCATCGGAATGATTGAAAATAAGGTAGACAGGGAATTCGATGCCCCACATGGAAATGAGTTCATCGATCCGCCCCCGGAAATTCCTGGCCATTTCCTTTACACCCAGGTCATCGGCGTTGAGCACTTCATGCGCATCGACCACCAAAGCGATGCCGTCGACGGGATTTTCCGGCCTTACCCGTAAAAGGGACGCCACGAGCGCCTGCCATGAGTCCCGGGACCCGTCGTCCATAAATGATCCGGGAGTGTCGATCCACACGGCCTCATTTGCAAAATACCAGCAGACCTGGTCGCTGCCTTCGATTTGCAGGCCGTCTTTTTCCGAAGGATACCTCTGGGGGAAATTCAAACCCGCGCCGCGTAAAAGCGATGTCTTCCCGGCTTTTTTCGCTCCGCAGGCCAGAAACCATGGCCGTTCGTACAGGGCGCTTTTCTTCAGGATCCCCCTGTGCAAGACTGTACCGAGATAGCGCGCAACGGCCTCGTCGGTCTCTTTATTGATGCGCTGATTGATGACCTGATTGCCCGTAACCAAAGTGCGCGCAGGCGATTTTTTCCTGCGATGGGTCAGTCCGTGGATAAGCGCCCAAAGGCCCGCCGCGAACCATACCGTGATTGCCGGGAGACATTGCCAGACTGAGGGAATATGGACCAGCCCGGCCACGATGGCCCAGGCGAGGCCGATTACAAACATGCCGCACAAAACCAGCACCAGCCACAGCGGGAATCGTTTCATAGGGGTTTCACTTTGCAAGTAAGGATTGGATCATCGAGGCCACGCCGCCCGCGCGCTCGGCATTGACAAAATAGAGTATTGCCCAGCACGCCACTACGGCGGCGCCGCTTAATGCGCCGGTGAGCCATAAGGGGAAAAAGCCAAGGCCCCTCTTTTTAAGGATCGACGAATCGGCGCGTTTGCCGTGGGGCGACAGTTCCGACGAGGCGCGTATCCGCGTCCGGCGCAGCTTCCTGCCCAGGTCTTCCATAATGGCCCCGCGCTCTTCGGCATTGGAAATTTTATATTTGCCCTCGAAACCGAGCGACAGGCAGAGGTAATACACTTCAAGCACGTCTTTTTTACTTTCGGGCTGTAAAAGCATTTTCTGCAATTTATTGTAAAATTCCTGGCCCGCGATATTGTCGCCGAAGTGTTCGAGCTGCAGCGGCCGGGTCAACCAATAGTCGCGGCAATTCCCGGCAACGCTCAGCACCGTCTCGTCGATGAGCGCGATGAGCGCGTATTTTGCCTCGTCGATGCTTTCCGGAGCGACCTTGAGCGCAGTGCAATTTTTCCCGAAAAGACCGATATAATAATTGATGAGTTTGCACAGCGCGGCCGGATCGCCGAGGTCTTCGGCTTCACGCATGCGAATGATGATCAAAAAAAGGTCCGTGCAGAGCCCCGTCAGTTCCCGCGAACCTCCCAGAGTCTTGGAAAGGTCCAGATTCATGGTCTGGCCGGCTATGGTATCGACGAACGTCCTGGGCATTGGCGTTTTCCTTTTTTAAGTTCCCTGAGCGAAGTCGAAGGGAACAAGAACCTTGCCTTCACTCGCTCACTTCGACTTCGCTCAGTGAGCGGTTTCTCTTATTCTTTCAACGCAAGCATCTCAATCTTCAGGTCGGTATAATTGTTCGGGAAATAAAACCCCATGGTCCCCGACGCCTTGATGTCCCTCCAAAAATCCCCCTGCTGGTCCAGACTGAAATATACAAACCCGGGTTTTGTGGACAGGCCCGACGGCGGACGGAGCGCATGGATAAGCTGCAACCCCGGCATGGCCGAAGAAATCAAAAGGTCGAGGCGGTTTCTGGAACAGAGTTTGATCCTCTGAAGGACGCCGACCACGAGTTCCTTTTCCGGCGCCTTGGCGGAAACCCCCAGAAAAAACTTGGCCACGGTGAGGAGCTTTTCATCGGGCACTTTGCATACATAGGTCGCCTGGTTGATTTTCTCCAGCGGCACGTCCACGCACCCCGCCGAAATGTTCGCCTCCAGGACCATGCGGATGACTTTTGACAATTGCGAAAACGTCGCGGCAAGGCCGGCGTGGTCGTACCGCGGAAGGTTTTTCAGGGACACTTCGGAAGAAAACGTGCACAAGGCGCCCGCGCACTGGGTCAGAAGGCAGAAGACGTCGAAGGGGTGTACCGTGGGAACAAAATGATAATGATTGAGCAGCGGGGCGAAGGTGTTGACCGTCTGGAGGAGCCTGAACGATGTTTCTTCTCCGGCGGAAAATTCCGCGAAGCCTCCTTCCACTTGTTTGCGGCCCTGGGAAAGCGCATTGCTTTTGGCCAGAAGCAGCTCAAGAAGGGAACGGAGATGGTTCATGAGGACCGGCGAGGCCCCCACCTGGAGCAGCGGAGGAATAAATCCGTTCTGCAATTCGATTGCGCCGGTCGACGTGCGGACCAGTTTTCCTATTTGTATACTCGCATGGTTATCGAGAGACTCATCGCCGAAAATGACGATAAAATTAGATATGCCCACTTCGATTTGTTTTTTCTGCGACCCGAGGACTTCATCGACCACGGTCGTTTCCCTTCCCCGGTACCGCGCGACGGACTGTCCGTCGACAACCGCCGACACGACGTTGGTCTTTCCTTCAATGCATAACGGCAGCGCCAGGAACACGTCGAGGACCTGCTGTTCATGGGTAAAGTGTTCGGCAAACGCCCGGGCCGGGGGCGCTATGTCTTCCTTGGGAATATTGAAAACGACCCCGTCGGGCAAACGTCCGCTGCAGCGCGTAATTGAAATCTGGCCGTTTAACAGGGCGTCTTTGTCAACTTCGAACCCGGTGATCCCATAGGCATAGGGGAAATGATCGTTCAGCGAAGAATTCATGGTGTTGAGCATGAAACGTTCGGCCTGCTGAAAATGCTGGGGCTGTAAAAACATCCCCTCTTTCCACAATACCTTGGTGTTGGTGAGCATTCCTTTTTCTCCTTAGGAATAATGGTGTTAGATACTGTAGCTGAATTATATACGCTTTTAGCGTAGATAATTCCTGCGTACAGTATCTTACCTGCTCTTTGGCAGGACGCAGATTTGCTTACCTATGTCGAAAGAACTCTATTTATTTTATCCAGTACAGCGGCAACGGTCCGTTTCGCCATGCTGCTAAAATATACATAACGTCTAACGTCCAAAAAAAAGAAAAAGCAATACCTTTACAAGGAGATATTATGGGATTATTACGGCGCTTTTGCCTGATGGGATTTGCCTTAGTCGTCGCTTTTTCGGGAGCTTTTGCCGAAGCGGACGGGATACTGACGGTCAAGACCGATCCCGAGGGCATAAAAGTCTGGCTCGACGATAAATATATCGGCGACAGCCCGATCATCGACAAAAAACTCAAACCGGGCAGGTATACCCTCAAACTGGTCGACCCGGTGCAGCAGACGAGTTCGCTGGAGGAAGTGTTCATTCAGGCCAATGAAACAACGGTCATCGAAAAGACCGTAAAATCAAACTACGGTTCCTTGAAAGTGACGACCGATCCTGAAGGCGCGGACGTCTTTATCCTCACCGGTCTGGGAAAAACGCCGCTCTCAAACGATTTCATGATCCCCGGAAAATACCGGCTGGAGATAAAACATCCCGGAAGTTCGTATGAAAAAGTCACGAGCGACATCGTGGTGCCGCGAGGTGAAGTCGTCAACATCACCAAGACACTTGAACAAAAGAGCGCCCTTAATGGAAAATCAATGGCGCGGCTCTGCCTCGGCGCGGGCGCTATCGCGGCCTTCGGCCTGGCCCTGGCCGAGCGGGACGATCATAATTACAAAGGGACCAACGGCTCCCTCACCGGACACGCGCTGGGAATCACGGTCGGCATTCTCTGCGTTGTAGGTTTTGAAATCGTGGCATTCTTTTAGCATGAACAATCCCAAACAAGACCCGGACCCGGAAGACCTCGACAAGACCTTCATTGAAGGCGTTGACGCCAAAACGGGCCCCCATTCGCTAAGCCGTGGGGGAAAACTCGACGCGACGTCTTTACGCGCCGCGAACCCCTACCAGAATCCAGGCGCCGCGGCCGGCCCTGCAACGAACCTGCCGAGCGGCAACGAACCCATACCCCTCGGATCAGGCGCCATCGTCGGACTGCTGGGCTCCGGGGGCATGGCCCGCGTTTACAAGATCTGGAACGAAAAGCTGGAAGTCTTCAGGGCCGTAAAAATCCTCCTCCCAAACCAGCAGGGCGATTTGCGGAACCGTTTTGAAACTGAAGCGAAAATTACCGCAAAACTCCATCATCCCAACATCGTGGAGATTTACAATGTCGGAGACTGGCAGGGGCTCCCTTACCTGGAAATGGAAATCATCGATGGTTTGTCTTTGGAATCGATCATATCAAAAACGGGGAAACTGCCGTCATCCGTGTGCAGCTCGATCGCCATTTTTACGGCGCGCGCGCTTGGCTACGCGCACGGCCAGCAGTTCTTGATTTATGGCAAAAACTATCACGGCATCGTCCACCGCGACCTGAAACCCGCAAACATCATGGTTTCGTCGCAGGGCGCGCTCAAACTCATGGATTTCGGGATTGCCCGGCCCACCGAAGCCAGCCTCCACACCGTCGACGGCAACATCGTGGGAACCATGCAATATCTTTCCCCCGAACAATTGGACGGGACCGACATCGATTGCCGCGCCGACATTTACGCGTTCGGCGCGATCCTTTACGAAATGCTTACCGGGACAAAAACATTTCCGCAGGAAACAATAACCAACCTCATGAAGCAGAAAATCCTGAACGAGTACCGGAAATTCAATGATTTTGATTTCAGCGTCCCCGCGGGCCTGGCAAAAATATCCCAGAAATGCCTGCAAATCGCCAAGGAAAACCGCTTCGTTGACGCAAACGCGCTTCTCAAGGAATTGGAATCGGTCCATCGCACCCTGAGTTCGGAGTCGCCGGAGTTCATGTTGAAAGCCTTTATCACCGACCCCGGCAGCATTGTCGAGGTCTCCCGGCATAAGACCCCGTTTCATATAAGCCCGAAAATCATTATCGCGGCCGCGGCAGCGGCACTGGTAGGTCTGCTTATCGCGGTCTTTCTGCTGACCGGTCCCAAGCCCGCGCCAACGGCGGAACAACCCGTTGCTCATACGCAACCCCCCGTCACCCAAACCGCTCCTCAGCCCGCCGCGCAGCCACCGGTTCAACCGCAGCAACACGAGGCCATGCAACCGCTTGCGAATCCGGCGCGGGAACAAAAAACCACGGAGCCGCCCCGTCCCCGGTATCCGGAAACAAAAGTTCAACAACCGAGAACGCACGGTACCGCCACCCATGCTCAACCTGTAAAGGCCCCCCCGGAAAAAATTGTTTCACCTCCCGTCAATAGTCCGGAGCCCCCGTCGCTGGCAAAGCTGCAAAAGACCTACGAATCGAACGATTTGTTCATCGTGGGAAAACTCGCCATACAGAAATCTTCTTTCAACGACGCGATTTTCGCGCTGACGAATGTCCCCAGGACCAGCCCCAATCACGACAAATCGGTCCTTTTGCTCATCACCGCTTACATGGAAACCAACCGCGGCAGGGACGCGGAGGCGCTCATTCAAAATGAAAAAATCAACGACGCCGAGTACTATTTCCTCGCGGGCAAGCTCCTGCTGCAAGAGGGAAGACATAAAGAGGCCCTGGACCATTTTCAGGCGGCGCTTACAAAACCGAGCAATCTCAGAAGCAGTTCGGAAGTCCGCAGCGACGCACTCTATTATACCGCCATCGCCTACCGCGACATTTATATCAGCGACGCATCTCCCGACAATCGCGGGCTTGCTCTCCAGGCATGGCTGGTCGTCAAAAACGTTTACCGCAACAGCCCCAATCACCCCCGCTATCAAAAGGCGGTCGAGGAATTGGCCGGCATCAAATAAGGTCGGTTGTCCCCCACGAAATTAAAGTTTCTTGAGTTTACCGGCCAACCAAATATATTTTCTATTACTTCTTACGTACTTTAAAAACAATTGACTTTTGTTGGGAAGGACGCATATGAAAAGGAGCGCGACAGCACTCTTACTGGTAGTGGGTGTCATGACACTTCAGGCGGAAACCCGTTTGTCGGGGGAAATCCATTCGTCAACTTTAACCGCTTCCGGAAACCCTTATATCGTCGATAAAGACATTTCAGTGCCCGCGGGAAAACAACTGACGGTCAAGGAAGGCTGCGTGTTCCTCTTCAACGGGTTCACGGGCCTCGCCGTTCTCGGCGACATGTCCGTTGAAGGCACAACCGACAAGCCGGTCATTTTTACATCTATCAACGACGGCGATTTCAACCCGAAAAGCGCGCAATTGCCCAATCCGTTCGATTGGAACGGCATAATCGTCACCCGCGAATCGGGCAGTGTGCATATTCAGAATTTTCAGCTCCGCTATTCGGTTTACGGAATAAAGTCCCAAAACACCCTGATGACTATCCAGAACGGCGTTTTCCGGCAGAACGGCCAGTTCCATTTTACCATGGACGATAAAATCCAGTACGTTCAGGACAACATACCTTATTCATATAATATCGGTCCTTCAACCGAAAAGACCACTACACCCGAAGCCGCAGCAAACAAGAAATCCGCTAAAAAAAGCAGCTCCTCAAATACTAGGAATATTATCCGGTACACATCATTAGGAGTTGGCGTTGTCGGTATTGTTTTAGGCGCCGTATTTATGAATCAAGCAAATACTTCAAACAGTCAATTAATCGATCCGAATTTCACAAGCAATTATACAACACCCAAGGAAGGCAGCGATGCCTGGGACGCTCTTCATACAAAAAATAAAAATCAGCAAACATTGATGGGGGTTTTCTACGGGTTGGGCGGCTTGGGCATTGCCGGCTTCGTTCTTACATTCGTCTTTTAATTCCCCGGTTGGGCATATTCCATGAACAACCGTTTTTTCGGCTACATCGAGGGCTATTACGGTCGAATGCTCTCGTGGGACGAGCGGTCGTTGACTCTTGATGAAATGCGTCGGCTCGGCCTTAATGCTTATCTTTATGCACCCAAAGAAGACCCCTTACACCGCCAGGAATGGAAAGCGCCCTACCCTGTCGCGTGGAGGGCTTCATTTAAAGCTTTTGTCAAACACGCGCATAAAAACGGCGTCAGCGTCGTCGCGGGCATAGCTCCCGGATTGTCGTTCGATTATCGCAGCGCAGCCGATTATACCCGGCTCTATAATAAATACTCGTCCTTCATAAAAATGGGCGTCCGGCGCATTTGTCTTTTAATGGACGACATTCCGGCAACGCTGCCTTGGTCAAATAAAAAAGCTTTTCCTTCCCTCGGTGAGGCGCACGGAAAGCTCCTGACGCGGTTAAAAACGGATCTTTCATCCGATGTTTCCCTGTGGTTTTGCCCTACCGTGTACGCCGATGAACTGGTCAAGCAGAGCAGTGAGGCCCGGCACTATCTGCCAGACCTGGCCGATACCATGCCGACGGCAACGATCGTACTCTGGACCGGAGAGCGGGTCATTTCCAGGAATATCAGCGCGGGTTCATTGCGACAAGTCAACAAGTTGTTTAACGGCAACGTTTGCATATGGGACAACCTGTATGCCAACGACTACTGCCCTCGGAAGCTTTTCATCGGGCCCTATCAAAACAGGACTCATGATAGTGCACGGTCGACAAGCGGAGTGCTTTTAAACCCAACCGGCCTCGTCCATACCGACATGTTCCTATTGTCGTTGCTTGCTGCATTCCGTAAAGGTATTGACCCGCGGAAAGCGTGGGAGGCCCGCATTTCAGAATTTCCTTTTGCAAAGGAATTGGCCCTTGTCGCGCCCTTCATGGACCTGCCTTTTTCCGTTCTTTCGGAAAAGACGCTGTCGGCGCACAATATCAGGCGCTGTCAAGCGGCACTGAAAAAACTGATCTGGGAATGGAAATCTCCCCTGCAAAGAGAGTGGTATCCTTTCCTGTATATGCTGGATTGCGATTTGACGCTTTTCCGGCAAACGCCAGTGAGCGCTTCGTGGGAATGGATACGAAAAAAATATCCACCGGTACTTGCGCGGGTACTCAAGAGAAAGTAATTGGGAAATTTCGGCCCATGCACACCCACGGAGAACAACTGGAACTTCCGCTTTTCCCTTCACCGTCCTTTAATGATGTGCTCCACCGGCACGGGACCAATCTACACATTGTGTTCAATAAACGCCTGAAAAGGGGCTGGAGCGTAAAAATCAATCCCCTTTTCGGCAAACGCACGTTAACGGTCCCGTCGTATTTTGAGGACGCCCCGGAAAAGGTGAAATCCGCGCTGATAGAATGGGCGCTTATGCCCGCGACGCGCAGATATAAAAAGCTTTCGGGAAACGCGCAGAGAAAAAAACAGATCGAGCACTTCATTTGGGAGTATGTCGAAGCCAGCGGAAACAAGGCCGAAAAAAAGTTCTCCATTAATCCGGACACGTTGCGAACAGAAGGCCGGATTTATGATTTGCTGGAAGTGTTCAATAAGCTTAATACCGCTTATTTCAACTCCAGGATCGTATCGTACATCCGCTGGAACAAGAGCGCCTGGAGGTCGTATCAAACGTTTTACGTCGATAAGCAAGGTAAACGAAACAGCCTCATTTCGATTGCGCAGACCTATAACAGGCCGGATGTTCCCCGCTTTGCCATCGAGGGCATCGTTTTCCACGAAATGCTGCATATCGCTATTCCGCCCTATAAACGCGGCCATCAGAATGTGATACACGGAGCGGAATTCAAGCGGGCCGAGCGGCAATTCCAGTTTTTCAAAGAATGGCGGAGATGGGAAAAAGAACATTTAAAAAGTTTGAGCGATTAAAGACTTTTATTATTTTGGTTACTAACCTTTTAATCTTGTAAGATTGTCCCCCTTTCCGAGGGGGAATCAAAGGGGGAGGCGTTTTTAAGATATAATCCTCCCCCCGCCCCCTCAAAGAGGGGGATAACTAGTTTCCTTTTTCTAAATAGGAACCTTACTATGTCCGTTATTCCAGGTCCCAAGGGAACACGGGATTTTTATCCCGAAGACATGGCCTTTCGCGAGCATATTTTTTCTTCATGGCACGCCACGTGTAAACGTTATGGGTTCGAACTCTACGACGGCCCGATGTTCGAGAACCTGGAGCTTTTTACCCAGAAATCGGGCGACGAAATAGAAAAACAGCTTTACACCTTCGAGGACAAGGGCGGGAGGCGCATGGCCCTGCGGCCGGAGCTGACCCCGACGCTCGCGCGCATGGTGGCCTCAAAGGGCACGAACCTCAAACGCCCCATGCGCTGGTACTCGATTCCGCGGCTGTTCCGCTACGAACGAATGCAGAAGGGCCGCTTGCGGGAATTCTTCCAACTGAACATGGACATTCTGGGCGTCAAGGACGTGAGCGCCGACGCGGAACTCATCGCCGCGGTAATTGACATGATGCGCGACCTCGGATTTACCGACGAGGACTTTACCGTGCACATCTCCAGCAGGACGCTGCTGGAAGAACTTTTCATCGATGCGGGCATTTCACACGAGAACCTTGGCGCGCTGTACAATCTTCTGGGTAAAAAGCATAAAATCGCTCCGGAGGAATTTTCAACCGAACTGTCGGCGCTTGCAAACAGCGCCTCCCTCCAGGAAAAAATAAACCGGGTCCTTTCCATTCAATCGCTTGCCGATGTTGCCGGCATCAATCCTTCCATGAATTCACTTAAGGACCTGCAGGACCTTTTTGCCCTTCTCGAAGGTTATACCATGGGCAAATACGTCTCGTTCGACATAGGCATCGTGCGGGGATTGGCCTATTATACAGGCATCGTGTTCGAAGTATTCGACAAGAAAAGGACCCTGCGCGCCATCGCCGGAGGAGGCAGGTACGACAAGCTCGTCGGGCTCTACGGCGGCCCCGACACTCCGGCCGTGGGCTTTGCCGCGGGTGACGTTGTTCTGGGCGAACTCCTGCGGGAAAAATCCGGCGTTCCTCCCCTTGCGCCTCGTTCAACGGTTTACATCGTATCATTCAATCAGGAAAACCCCATGAAGGCCATCGAAACCGCGGGCATTGTACGGCGCGCCGGCATTGCCTGCGAATTCTCGCTGAAAAAAACGGGCGTCGGCAAGCAGATGGAACAAGCCCACGCGGCGCGAAGCCGGTTTGTGGTGTTTGTGGGAGGCGATGAAGAAAAAGAAGGCAAAATAAAAATCAAAAACATGGAAACCGGCGATGAAAAGACCGTTGAGGCCGGGAAGCTGCTGGAATTTATTACTTGACAGATTCGACAGCCTTGATTGGTTGAATTGAAAACCCTCCCGCGAAGTTTTCCTCGCGGAGGGTTTTTGTATTTGCGATCCATTCCAGCCCCATCAATCATGTTCACTACAGTGAACAAAATAAACGGCCCGGACGCCGAATAATGATACGGCCAGCCCAATATCCGCTATATTAAGCGTAAAGCGGTGTAATGGATTGAGAAAGTAAAGCAAAACGTTGGGGGCGTGCGCAATGGACCTCAAATGTATTTATCTTTTTCTGGCATTAACGTGGTCTATCGCCTACGCTGCCCCGAATTTTTCAATCATGGGCTTCGCCACGGTCGATGGAGGTACGACCGGGGGCGCCGGCGGCAAGGTGATTACGCCCGCTACGATCTCGGAACTCAAGCAATATGCTGAAGACAAAACGATTCCATACATCATCCGAATCACCAAGGAATTCAATTCCGGCCAGCCCGTTTCCATTGACGGAACCGGGTATATTTCCAGCAGCGGCAGTACAAAAACCACCTATGCGTCGATTGTTCGTCTCGGCTCCAATAAAACAGTGGTCGGAATCGGAACCGCCGCTTTTTTCAACCGAGTAGGAATCGTCATTCAGCGCCAGTCCAACATTATTATCCGTAACATTACTTTCACCATGAAAGACGTTCCCATTAGCAATAACGGCGAGAACAAGGTCGTCGGCCTTGTCAATGGCGTGGCAACCATGCTTTCGGACCCGGATTGCATCGGCATCCAGGCCGATGACACTGCTATTGCCGAAGCGAGCCAAACTTCCAAATACATCTGGATCGACCATTGCGAATTCTACAACGAAGATCCGAGCGTCATGACTAACGTTGACCGCTACGACGGTTTGATCGACGGCAAAAACAACAGCACCGACATCACCGTTTCCTGGTGCTATTTCCACGATCACCACAAGGCGTCGCTGATGGGGCATGGAAACAGCGACAATTATGACCGCAGAATCACTTACAGCCACAATTATTTCAAAAACATCGCCTCACGCTTGCCGCTGATCCGTTTCGGCGAATGCCATTTACTCAACAACTACATGATCACAAGCGAAAACGGTGCCAATGCCCGGATTAATTCCGATATTTACGTGGAAGGAAACCACTTCGAAGCCTCCAAGAAACCGGTCTTTGGAAAAGTTTCGGAAAACGGCGCCGCGACTTTTGTCAACAACGAGTGGGTGACCTGCAGCGTCGTTCCCGCGGTGGTGCTGGGCCAGGCGAGTGGGGCAAAAGCGCTTAATGCAAGTGAAGAAGTCCTGCCGGGCGCGTTTAAACCCTCTTCATTTTACTCATATACCGCCGATCCGGTGGCCTCCGTTTCATCCATCGTGATCGCAAATGCGGGCATTGGAAAAATCAGCACCGACGAATACGGCGGCACCAAAGTCATCGGCGCTCGCGATGCGGCTGAAATACGGACTTTATCATATGTGAAGGGTCGCCGGATTTTCATTCAAGTTTTACCTGGAACCCCGATACGCCTTTTTAACACACTGGGCGTTTCAGTCTATTCCGGCAAATCCATTGAAATGGAAAGTGTTCTTTCGCTTCATGTGAATAAGGGTGTTTACCTGATGAAAGTGGGGCGCGCCACGGAAACTTTGATCGTTCCGTAAAAAAGACACACGGTACGGGGCTTCAATTTCGAATGCCGATATGGCGCACCCATTTCCCGGATGGATCGCGGTCCAGGTAAATGCCATTTCTTGGATTTTCCAAAGCATCTTTACTGGTAATGGCACGGCCTGAAGGATCAATATATTTATTGTATCGATTTTTATTCGGTATGTGGTTTGTTAACGCATGACCGTTAACATTTTGAAAAACCGCCTCGATATTTTTCACCACAATTATTGCCGAATCGCTGAAAATTCCGCCCGCGCTGTCGCTCATTAAAACGGCATAACTTCCCCCATCAATCGCCTGGATATCGCTGAGAGAAAGAGACGATGTGTTTACGCCGGAAACGGCGGCTTTATTGACTAAGGCCGTGTTATCGTGAAACCATTGGAATGTTGGCGTAAAATCCACTGTTGCGACAACGCTCAGGTTCAGAATAGAGCCTATGGTAATTGTCTGAGATTTGGGCTGGGAGGTAATCGTCAGATGGGAAATCGTCGCGTCGACCGGCGAAGTCGTAAGCCCGGTACTTGCGCCGTTAAACGTTGTGTTGAAAAAATTAATGCCATGCGTATGGGCCAGTGCAAAATTTTTTGAGCCGGTGAATACAGCATGTGCAAATGTCAAGTTCTGGACAGGCATTTCAGGCAGGCCTTGGAGCGTGACGGCCGCGTTGGTCGAATTTGTCGAAACGAGATTGCGAATGGTAATGTTTTTCCACACGGGGGTCGTGGAAGTTACGGGCTGGGCCGAATCCCCGGCGGAAAACACCTGCTCATAATAGCTGGTGAAAAGAACGGGGTTTTTCACTTTGTCCATGGTAATGTCCGAATACAACAGATTTTGTACCAGCCCTCCATTGGTTCGATTGGCCTTGAGACGGATGCCGTTATCCGTACCGCTGAACGAGCAGTGCGATACGGTCAAGCTGTCGAGGCCGTAGTTTGTCTGCCCGCCCACCGACACGCCGTGGCCGGCGCCGAAGGTGCAATTGGTTATGGTAAAATTGCCGCACATGGCATTGCCGGGCTTGATGGCGATGTTATCGTCGCCCGTTGAAATCGTGCAATTTTCAATCAAGTAGTTGGAACCGGACGGATCAATGCCGTCGGTATTTGGGGCCGAAGCAGGCGCGGTAATGGTTATTCCATCGATAGTAACATTTAAAGCTTTGATCGCTAAATGAAACATCGGCGAATTCGAAAGGGTGACGTCATGAACGTATACCGTGGTGCAGGGGTTTAATTTAATCAAATAGGGGCGATGCGGCATGGCATCGTCGGCATTAAAAGCGGTCCACCAATCGGCGCCTTGCCCATCGATGGTCCCCGTACCGCTTATTTCGATATCGTGGACGTTGACAGCCGAAATAAAATTTACATAAGCGGAACCTGTCAGAGGATACCTGGAATAGGCAATGCATTGGAGCATGGCCCCGCTTTTAATTTGGAGATTCAGGTTGCTGGCAAGGGTTATGGGGCCGCATTGATAAGGTTTGGAAGCCGGCGGCACCACGACGATTCCCCCGCCGGCGTCGCTTGCGGCGCTAATGGCTGCCTGGATGGCAACGGTATTGTCCGTTGTCCCGTCTCCAATCGCGCCATAGGCGGTGATGTCGAAGATCGCATTTGGTATCGTGGGTTTTGGAGGCGCTACCGCGGCAACGGCAAAGGAAAGGAAGCAAAATAGCGTTTCAATCGCTGTTACAACACCCTTGCCGAACAAAATGTTTTTCTTCATAAACGTTAATATAAACGCCCGTAGAGGTTTACACACGGATTATTAAGGTTTGTTGATTTATTATGTTCACTCTGGTGAACATGGAATCACGGTTCAATTCCCGAGGTGGTATGCTATGCTTAATCAATCTTGTTCACTTCAGTGAACACAATCTATGGCCAAAAAAATGGATTCTAAGGTAAAATCATTAATATTTGTTATATTAAACGTAAAGAAACGGAATTCGGAAATCTCGAAAAATCAATCTACCTATCAGTAGAACAGGATGAAATCATGAACACACGATTCTTTCCCGTGGGAATCCTTCTGGGGGCAGTCGCTCTCCAGGCCCAGACCGTGACCATCAAGCAAGCCGCCGGTTGGTTCGAGACCGCCCTAGTCGAGTGGCAGACTACCGGCAAGGTCGACAGCTACAACGTCTACGTTAATGGGCAGGGGCTTGTCGACCAGAAGCTCGACAATCCCCTGGTCCGCGCTTATGGCTCCTACTGGCGGGCCGACGCGATCGGTCTCAAGGCCGGAAGTTACACTCTGAAGGTGGCGCCGGTGGTCTCCGGCAACGAGGGAACCGCCGCGGTCACCGGCTCCCTGACCGTTACCGCCTACGACCGTGCGGGGTTCGCCTTCTCCGGCGGAAATATTCCCAGCGCCTACAACCTCGACGGCACGCCGATGACCGGCGCCGTCGTGCTCTATCTTACGGAGAAGACCAAGGACGCCATCTCCTTGACCGTCACCGGCGCCAATGCCAATCCCTGCGTAGGCATCCAGACGATCCTGGACGCCTTTGCGAAAGGCAAAGACGGCCGTCCGCTCATCGTCCGGGTGGTGGGGCAGGTGTCTACTCCCGCATCCACGCAAGACGGCGACATCCTCCTCGCAAACAAGAACCTCGCAACCGGCCACATGACCTTCGAGGGCGTAGGCAACGACGCCACCGCGAATGGTTGGGGCGTGCGCGTCAAGGACGCAACGAACCTTGAGGTCCGCAATCTCGGGGTCATGAACGTCAATAGCACCGCGGGCGACGACATCGGCCTTCAGCAGTCCAACGACCATATCTGGATCCACAACAACGACCACTTCTACGGCATGGCCGGGAGCGCGGCGGACCAGATCAAGGGCGACGGCGCCATGGACGTCAAGCTTTCGACCTATGTGACCATCGCCTACGACCACTTCTGGGATAACGGAAAGACGAGTCTTTTGGGCCTGAGCGAGGACGCCACTACCGGGTACTACATCAACTACCACCATAACTGGTTCGACCACTGCGACTCCCGCCACCCCCGGGTGCGCTTCTACTCGGCGCACGTTTACAACAACTACTACGACGGCATCGCCAAGTACGGCGCGGGCGCCACGATGGGCTGCTCGATCTTCATGGAAGGCAACTACATCCGCAACTGCAGGTACCCTATGCTTACGTCCCTGCAAGGCTCCGACGTATGGGACGACTCAAAGAATGCCGACAACGCGTCTCTCGGGACCTTTTCCGGCGAAGATGGCGGAACCATTAAGGCCTGGAACAATTATATGGTAGGCCAGAAGCGTTTCGTGGCCTACGCAGACGCAGGCTACCCAAACTCCACCGTCGACTTCGACGCTTATGTGGCCTCAAGCCGCACGGAGACAGTGCCCGCAACGGTCAAATCGGCCTCCGGCGCCAACATCTATAACAACTTCGACATCGATGCCTCGTTGATGTATGCCTACACCGCCGACGCCCCGGACGCCGCGAGGACCAAGGTCATGACCTATGCCGGGCGCGTACAGGGCGGAGACTTCACGTGGACTTTCAATAATGCGGTCGACGACACTTCCTCGGCGGTCAACGCCCCGCTCAAGGCGGCGGTTGTGGGCTACAAGACCTCGCTGGTTTACATCCAGGGAGAAGGAACCGCGCCAATAACGGAGATCCGGACGAAGACCGGCGCGACCTCGCATCAGATCAACATCAACGTCCGGTCCCATCGGCTTTCCATTGCCGAAGGCTTGACCATGCAGTCGGCCGAATTCTTCACGGTCGGAGGCGTCCGGGTACTGCTGGCAACGGAGTGCGCGGAGGTTTCCTTCGCGGGCCTGGGCCGGGGAATCTACCTGGCAAGGATCCGCACGGACCGCGGAGTATTCGACAAGCTGATTCAAAAGAACGACTGAGAAAAGCGAGTTACCGCGCCACGCGCAGTATGCTCTGGCGAGTATAGGAATTCGCCGCCCGGGACGTAGAATAGAGTGACCTGAGTTTTGTGTTGATGTTTCCCATCCGCTTATTGACAACGGAAGCTATTCGCTCGTCCATGCTCACGATGGAACTGACCAGGTCTTCGGATTCACTTAAAAGGCTTTTCAAAACGGGATCGCTTTTTGCAAGAATGTTCCAATCGGGACAGGCCGCTGAAAGTTCGCGAGCCCTGTTTTCTACTTCGGCGCACAAGATAACTTCACGAATGCGTAGCGCCGATTCGAGCGTTTCCTGAGCGGGTTCCGTACTTAACTTCCTTGTAATGGTCTCGATTTTCCGGAAGCCGTCGCGGATCTTTGAGAGATGTTCCCGTAAAGTTGTTGTGGCCATGGTCAGGCGTCTCCTATCCGGTTATGGACAAACTCTGCAATGCAGGCTCCGCCTCGGCAACCATTTTTTCCCTCCGGAGGTTCGCGATTGCCTGGCTCCATGCGTCACGCAGCTCTTCGAGATATTTCAAGACCTCTTCGACCCTCGCGCGATCGCTTTTGATGTTCGCCTCGACAAGCCGGCGCAACATATAATCATACAAACGGTAAAGGTTACGGGCGATTTCACCGACATCCATGCGTAGCGCGCGCATCAGTTCCGTCACCGCGTCCTGCGCCCTGCAAATATGCTTCGTCCGCTCTTCGATCATCTGAAAACTGCCGAACTGACCAAGCGAAATCTTGCAATGCTTGATCGCGACGTCGTAGGCAATCAAAATCAGCTTACCCTGGTCCGCCGTTTCCACGTTCGCGGTCTTATAGGCGATGTACCCGTTGCGTTTCATGCGAAAGTCCTTTCCCTTGTTATGACGACGTTGACGTTGTACTGGCGCCCAATGCGCTCATCATCTGGGCTTCCTGGCTTTTCATGGTGTTAAGCGCCTCTTCCATCGCGGCGAATTGCTTGACCAGCCCGTCATGATAATCATTGACCCGTGTCTGAAGGTCCGTTACCCTGCTGTTTGCGTCGGTGATCTGGTCTTGCAGGGAATTTTGATGTGTCGCGATCAATCCGCTGCTGGGATCGTTGAAATTGTCGATCAGATTGCTGAGCTGGTCGGCAAGCCCCATGGAAAAGGTAAACGTGGCGCTGTTGCCCGCGCCGATGGTCCCGGCCGGCGATGTAATCGACAGGCCTGAGGCCGGTCCGCTTGAAAAAGTTATAATGTCGCCGACCCGCTGGTCGGAAGTATACCACGTCGAACCGCCGGGTAATTGGATGGAAAGATGGTCGGCGTCGGGCTCGTTGAGCGTATAGGCGCCTGATTGCGTTGTCTTGGTGTTGCGGCCAAACGTGATGTTTTTGTTGTCGCTGACGCCGGAGGTGACGAACATCCGCTCCACCTGGTCGAAACTGGTCGTCAATGCCTTGGTAAATTGCGTCTGGTCGATTGACAGGTTTCCGGTTGATGGATCGGAATTGACCCCGATCATCGTGAGGCTGTTATACGACCCGCCGACCAGATTGAACGATTGCATGAGCTGGTTGCGGACCTGGTCGACGATGCTTGAAACGGTCATGTCGTTGGCAAGGTCGCCCGCTTTCGACGTGGTGTCGTTGGGGTCGGCGTTTTTTGTTTCATCGGCGGCGAATTTAAGGAGCGCGTTATACGCATCCACGACGGCCTGGACTTTTTTCTGGATCTGGTCGGTGTCCCGGCTCAGCGTTGTCTGTACCGTTTGGGTGGTATCGGCCTTGTGCAGTTGAATGGTCACGCCGGTTATGTAACTGTCCGGATTGTTCGTGGATGAATTCAGCATCAACCCATCGAGGCTGAAATAAGCGTCTTTTCCCGACGTCAACACACCAGCCCCGTTGGCGCCAGCGGTAAGCGTGCTTACCGTATGCGAAACGCCGCCGATCGACAACGTCGTCAGAGCGAGCTGCGAGCTGCCCTGCACGGAATCGGTCAGCGATAACGCGCCGCCGGTCCCCACGGCGGCAGTGGCCATTCCATGGAACGTTGTATTGACTTGTGCAAGAAAATCACTTATTGATGTCGTGGCCGCGGCTTTATAATACGTGTTGCTGACCGTATTTCCGTTATGGTCGACGCCGCTGTATTGAATGGCCGCCCCGGCTGCGAGCGCATCGAAGGCCGTTTGGATATTATCCGCAGACTGAAGCGCCTGCGCCGTGTTGCCCTTATTGCCAACCTGGGTCCCGGCGGTCGTGGTGGAAAACGCATAGCTGTTCAAAGGGGTCGCGGAAGCGTCGGCGGTTGCCAAAGAACTCACCGCAAGGGATGACGTACCGGATGTGTTGTCGGTTATAATAAGGTTCCCGTTTGAGTTCACCGAGGCCGTCCCGCCAAAAGCAGTCCCTATTTGCGTCAGAAAATCGCCTATCGCGGTATCGCCAGCGGTTTTTGTAAAGGTGCTGGAAACGGCGTTACCGTTATGGTCGGCGCCGCTAAAGGTAATGGTCGAACCCGCGGCAAGCGCGTTGTAATCCGCAAGAAAAGGATTTTGCGAAGTCACGATTTGCGCGGCGGTCCCGCTGGAACCTGAAATGATGCCGAGGCTTTTAAAGGTGCTGCCGGTAACGTCTTGATAGTCCACGCCGGTTGATCCCGTGTTTTTCGCGGTGAGCACCAGGCGGTAATCCGTACTTGAAATTTTAATGACCGACGCGCTGACGTTAAGTTCATTACCCGCGGCGTCGGTGGCGCTGTTGATTTTGCTTCGCATATCCTGGATGGTATCGTTGGCGTCGATGGTGATTTTCGTCCCGTCGATGCTTATGTCGCCCACCGTAACGCCCTGGCTTGACAAAGAAGCAGACTGGCTGGTGATCAGATTGTCCTTGCTGATCATCTTCTCGCTGCCGGCGAGCTGGTAAACCCCGATATCGTACTGGCCTTCCACCGCGCCCACGCCGCCTTGGAGCGTCGCTATCGTGCTGTCGGACGAGTCTGATTTAAAAACATCGAAGGAGCTGTTGCTGTTTAAAGCGTTTATCGCGGTCTGAACGGTAGTGAGGTTCGATTTAAGTTGCGAGTACGCGCTTACCTGGACTTGATATTTGCTTGCCTGGTTTTGAACGGTGGTTACCTTTTGCTGTTCCAAGGCGGTCAGCTGGTCTACCAGGCTGGCTGTGTCGATGCCGGATGGTCCGTTTATGGAAATTCCCGCTCCAATGACGCCCATATGTGTTCCTTTGAAGGAGTTACCGCAGTTTCATCCTGATAAAGCAATGGATCTTTCCCCGATATATTATACTATCGGTACAGACCGTAAAAAACTTTATGTGTTCTTGCTTATTCTATAAATATGACATATCTTTTTGACATGGCCGCATCGCCCCAAAATCCGCAGGACAATTTCGACCGACGGTCCGGGTACGTAATAGCCATAGTGCTCCTGTTGATAGTGGTTTCCATCACGTTTTTTGGAATACGCCTGATCCAAAATCCGCTGGATTTGAGAATAATCGCGTTCGATCAGGTCGGGAACCTCAAGATCGATGACCCTGTTAAGCTCAGGGGAATCGACGTCGGGACCATCAAGGAAATTGAATCCCACGGGCAAAAGGTCCTGGTCTTTATTGAAACGCAAAAGCCCCTTGAAATCCACCGCGGATATCGCATCGACGACAGAGACGTTGGTTTCATGGGAGACCGCATAATTATGATTGATGATGGGGACAACGCCGCTCCTTTGTTGCCCAAAAACGATACCCTTCAGGGCACATTCCATAATGGCGTTTCGGAAACCGTGGGATTGACATGGAAATTACACGATATCGTGGATTCCTTTACCCTAATAAGTTCACAACTCCTTCATGGGGACCACAAGCATAAATCCTTGGTAAAACAAGTACGTGAGATGGTCGATATCACGGATTCTGCAAGCGGTTCAATCATGAATTTCGCGGTACAAATCAATAAAGATTTAAATGCAAAGATTGAATCGATTGAACAATTCGTCAATCAACTCACCGGACTTACACAATCTGCCGCAGCATCGGCGCCCGGATATGTTTCAACATTGAATGGCGCAGTAAAAGATCTGGAACGTAGCGTGGACAAACTTGATGCGATATCGGACACGCTCCTGAAATACTCCAGGCAGATGCAAAAAACAGGCATGCCTGGATTATTGGACAAGGAGAGCAGCTTACAAGGAAAAATCAACGCATTGCATGATGCAATCAATCATTTGAAAGACGGGCTCTTGAAATTCCAGATTTACCTTAAGTGATTAGAAACTGTGTTTGAATTATATACGCAAACCGCGTAGATAATTCAGACTTACAGTTTTTTATCCACCATGTGGGTTAGGTTCTGTAGGCGAATTATATACGCCTGCCTGCGCTATAGCTTCGGTAGGCAGGCGTTTAGCGAAGATAATTACCCGTATAGAACCTTATCCACCCTATGGGTTACTATGATAAGCCATTTAAAAAAAGCTTTCTTTGTATGGGCGATGGTCACGGCAATACCGGTTTCCTTCGCCACATCATGTTTTGCGCAGACGGACACTCTGAATTATTATTACCTGTTCCAACGCATGACGTATCTCGAAAATACGCTCATGCCCGGTTCCTGGTGGGCAAACCCCGCAAGCACGGCAGAAATCGAAAAAAAAACCGCGCAAACGGTTGATGTCACACCTTTGGGGAACATACTTACCATTGCATCGGCAAAATTTCTGATGCCCGTAGCATCACGGTTCGGCGTGGGCGTGGGAATCATGGGCGTAGGCGTGGGAAATTCGAGCAGCCAGAATTTAAATGCCACCGGATCAGGCCTAACATTTCAAAGTCAGTCTTCTTTTTTTAACCCCAGTATGCAACTTTCAGGCGCGGTCAAATTCAAGCGGGGAGGAGGAATCGGCTTGCTTATTAATATTGGGGCTGAGCAGTTGTCAAGTGGAATGGACCAGGGCACAACAGTTTCCAATTTTTCCAATTTCCTGACCATGGGATTCGGCGCCGGTTTTTTAACCCCGTGGTTTTTCAACCGCGTGTCCATCGGCATGAGCGGAATGACAACCGGGCATTTTTGGTTCCAAAATTATTGGGACAACGACGGAAAGCTTGTCCTTCGTTTCCGAAGCCTCGACAGCGCTCTTACCGGATATGTCGAATCCACGTTTTCATTGTTCGGAGGAAACCTGGTATGGATCGGAAGCTCGCAAAACCCCTATTATGAGGTCGTTAAAGCCATGATTTCCCTGCGGTTCATGAGAACTTTAGGGTTGCTTTTAGGCTACAGCGATGATTTACTAAACAGTGAAGCAAATGGTCAATGCGCCCATGTGGGGCTTGAACTGAAGCAATCGAATTTATCCCGCTATTATGGCGGTTATGAAATCGGCATCGCGCTTACTCAGCTTCATCGGGACCTTTTTGTCCACCGTTTATGGGTGGGATATGATTTTTGATCAGGATTCACTTGATTAATAGGATCACCCGGATTTTGCTGAGGAGAAAAGGGTATTGCAGCCAAGGATAAACGATTGGTTTTATTGACAAGTCAGTAAAAATTTCTGTATAACTGGGTAGTCTCCTTGTTGTCTTCCGATTGTAAAATATATAATTTGTTTTTTAAATGAAGATTTGCAATTATTTTTTGTAAATCTGTTGGCCTGATCGAGTTTATTTTAGCTATTCGCCTGCCGGCAAGATCGTAAACGATGAAATTCATGCTTGAAGGCATTTTTATATTCCTGGTTCTATTATCCAGTAATGTACGGGAAGCGCACCTGGACGGTATATCGCTTTCACAGGCTATTTGGTCAATGGCGCCGCTTTGGGAAATTCGATAGGTATTTGTCTGATACGTTTCGCAGCCCAAAGCTCCACATCCGCTTGAACCAGTATATTTTATAAAATACCAATTTGCAAGATCATTATATGCTGTTAATTGCCAACCTAATTCACCATTAAAGTCGAGATTGAAAATAGGACCGATCTTAAGATCGCCTACAGGAGCTAATTCTCCTTTGTAAAAATTATTGCTATTTAAATAATTATTAAAAGTAGATAATGCCGATTTCAAGGGAAATGGCGGGTTAGATTCATTAAGAAAACAACATTTTTTTTGGGATATATTCCAGAATATGCCATTCCCCGAACAAATGCCCTGTAAAACAAAAACATCTCTCAACGTATCGCCTATTGTTAAATTGGAAGTATTGCCAAGACTGTCGATAAAGTTGATTGAGAAACCAGAAGTATCGTAGCTGAGAAGGTTTGTAACTGAATCCAAATCCGAATTTTCAAATATCGATGTATCGACCACTGCTTTTGAGAGTATGGTATATTTTACATATTGAGGGGTTGTGTTTTTTGTCCAAATACTATCAATCCGCAGATTTGCAATAATCTCTTTTTCCGCATGGCATGATTGTTGATACGGTACTGGTTTTCTTCTCGTTAAATATATGCCGCCCAAGGTTTGTGGACATAGGCATTCGGCAACTATATTAATTGACAATGAAGCAATGAAAATATAAAAAACAACTATGATACATATTGGTGCCTTCGATAAATTTGCATTATTCATTTTAAATCCCTTCTTGAAATATATCTTTGATAAAAGATTTTATTAATCTTGAAGCGGTAATTTCCTGAAATTACCGCTTCTATTTTGCTTATGCTAACAAATCATGCTATTTAATCTGCATGGTCCTTTACCCATGTCCATGCAATACAATAGTAAATTAATTGACTTAAGGCATTCGGCGATATTCTCATTGTTGGTATATTTATTGAAGCGGCGTATGTATTACCTGAAGTCAATTCATTGCCTGGAATGTCAACCATTTCAACATTGCTGTCCCAGCTAATCGAATAATACTGCTTGGAGTCCGAAGAAAAATATAAATCAAGATCGCTTAGGTCATTTACCGGATTAATATCATCATTTCCAGGGCTGCTGTCCCATGTAAGCACTATTCTCAGATGTTTGCCACTTGGTTTTGTTGGCGGAATTAAAACATTAAAATATTTCCATGAGGATTGATCGCTGTTAGATAAATTGCCTACTCCAATTCCATATTTCTGTGCAGATGCATTAGGAGTAACTGTGACATGGTTTCTTGCAAAATCTACAGCATCAGCTCCCGAAATAGTTCCGGCGCCATCTCGGCCATCTTCAAAACAATTCCAATAATTAAAATCTACGTTATGCGCTGTTGCTAATAGAACGGCTCTTACTTTTTCTGGCCAGATTATCATTCTGGAATCGGCACTTATAACGCATGCTGCAATTCCATTACAAATAGGTGCACTATAACTTGTTCCGCTATATTGGCAAGATGTTTGGCCGTTATGGAAGATACAAGGATCGGACATTACAGAAGGCCCAATTCCATTGGCAGGGCTTATCCCTGGCGCCACTAGCATAGGCATTTCACGATCACCTCTGCTTCCAGGAACACATGAACTACAATTAAACAAATTCATTGAGGGCGATCCATACCTTGGAGCGGGGTTTGCAGTCTGTGTATGGCCACCTGAACAATGATTAGTTGAATCTACTAATATGTAATGGGTCATATTTTGATGACAGACATTTCCAACACTAATTGCATTATAACATTGCCAATCAGGAGTTATACAATACCCACTATTAGCCGCCGGATTGCAAAATACTGTATAAGGATATTTATAAGCCCACATATCAAGATGTCGCATCGTCCGACTCAAGGGATCTTTATCGGAAGAATTATCTCCAATACTTGATGAAGCCGTTTGTATTGAATTATTAAAAATAAAAGCCTCAGAGATGCCTGCGGCATCCGCAAAAAAGTCCCATGAATTCCTGTGAAATAATCTTGCCTGGGGAGCGGTATTTGAAAGACATCTGAATGTTGCAAAACAGTGTAAAGTATCATGGTCAGGATTACCTGGAACCCAGGGTTCCCAAGAAATTAAATGCGCAAGATTTATGCAAGAAACAAAACCAGTAGTTAATCCGCTTTCCCAGGTAGCAGCATTTATTCCTTGGCCAAGAGCGTTATTAGCCTACATTCCGCAGGTTGAGCCAGTCTAATTTATGAATTATCTCCTATGAAAATATAATGTCGCCAAGGGATTTTGATCACATAAAAATGTTTTGAGGCACCTCCATAAGGTCCAGTATTTGT
>Ga0182017_10000606_pt1 | contig 28532 bp, 35 predicted proteins | sample 712E3DmetaG_FD_120492 | JGI IMG/M metagenome (GOLD analysis project Ga0182017, IMG submission 120492) | Permafrost microbial communities from Stordalen Mire, Sweden - 712E3D metaG | ecosystem: Environmental > Terrestrial > Soil > Wetlands > Permafrost | place: Sweden: Stordalen | collected... | reverse complement strand
GCCTTCGTCGCCGTCTATGTGACCGAGAACATGGTGGGTCACAAACTCGGCGAGTTCGCCCCGACCCGCATCTTCAAGGCGCACGGCGGCATGACCCGCAAGGAAATCTAAGCGCGGCCCGCCGCCCCACCCATCATGGAAGTCCAAGCCCTTACCCGCAACGCGCGCATGTCGCCGAAAAAGGTGCGCGAAGTCACCTGCCAGATCCAAGGACGCAAGGTCCCCGACGCGGTCGACCTGCTCGCGCTCATTCCGCGCAAGTCCGCCCGCCTCGTGCTCAAGACGCTGAAAAGCGCCATCGCCAACGCCGAGAACAACCCGAAGGTCAACCGCACCGCGGACCAGCTCGTCGTCCATCGCGCCTTGGTCGAGAACGGTCCGGTGCTGCGCCGCTTCAAGGCCGGACCCCGCGGTACTGCCATGCCCCGCCGCAAGAAGATGTCCCACGTCCGTATCGTCCTCTCTGACGAGGCGAAGAAGAAAAACTAACCTCCCGCCCAACCCCGCCCGCTCCGGCCAACCTCCGCTTTTTATGGGTCAGAAGACAAATCCCATCGGTTTCCGCCTCGCCGTCCACCGCAACTGGCTGTCCCGCTGGTATGCGAACAAAAAGGACTTTCCCGCCCTGCTCCTTGAGGATCAGGTCATCCGCCAGAAGCTCATGGAAAAGCTCAAGCAGGCCTCGGTGCCGCGCATTTTCATCGAGCGCGCCTCCAACCGGGTCCGCGTGAAGATCTTCACGGCGCGCCCGGGCATCGTCATCGGCCGCAAAGGACAGGAGATCGAGAAGATCAAGGAGGACCTGGCCAAGCTCACCGGCAAGGAGATCCTGCTCGACATCCAGGAGGTCAAGAAGCCCGAGATCGAGGCCCAGTTGGTCGCGGAAAACGTGGCGCTGCAGCTCGAGCGCCGCATCGCCTTCCGCCGGGCGATGAAGAAGGCCGTCGAAATGGCCATGACGCTCGGCGCCGAGGGGATCAGGATCCAATGCTCGGGCCGCCTCGGTGGCGCCGAGATCGCTCGCCGGGAATGGCAGCGCAAGGGCCGCGTGCCGCTCCACACCCTCCGCGAGAATATCGATTACGGCTTCGCCGAGGCTCACACCCTTTACGGCAAGATCGGCGTCAAATGCTGGATCTGCAAAAAAGACGCGGACATGACCAACTGATGGCATTTTTGAATTACGATTTGTGATTCTCGACCGGCGGCGGCCAGAACTTCGCACCGTGAAATCGTAAATCAGAACTCATTAATCAACAATCACTTCCATGGCTCTCGCACCCGCCCGCACCAAATTCCGCAAGCAGCAGAAAGGCAGCCTTGCCGGCAAGGCCAAGCGTGGCAACACGCTCGTCTTCGGCGAATTCGGCCTCCAATCGCTGAGCCGCGGTTACATGACCGGCGCCCAGATCGAAGCCGCCCGCGTCGCGATCTCCCGCCACCTCAAACGCAAGGGCAAGCTGTGGATCCGTGTCTTCCCGCACAAACCGGTCACCAAGAAGCCCGCCGAAACCCGCATGGGTCACGGCAAAGGCCCGGTGGAGTACTACGTGGCGCGCATCAAGCCCGGCGCGGTGCTGTTCGAAATCGGCGGCGTGCCGGTCACGCTCGCCAAGGAGGCCATGCGCCTTGCCGACACCAAGCTGCCGTTCCGGTGCCGCTTCATCGCGCGGGAAAGCGCACTCGCCTGAACCGGCCCTTCCCAACCGCCTGTCCGCCGACACCATGAACACGAAAGAAATCCGCGAGCTGTCCGCCACCGAGATCGAGACCAAGCTCCGTGAGACCCGCCAGGAACTCCTCCAGCTGCGGCTGCGCAAGCAGACGGGCCAGGTCGAAAAACCGCACCAGATCCGCGAATTCCGCAAGGACATCGCGCGTCTCGAAACCCTCCTCCACGCCAAGAAGAATTCTGCCGCGGCCGCCTGACGGCCCGTCCAACGAGTTTTCCCATGTCCGCTCCCACCCGCAACAAGCGCAAAACCTTCGTCGGCTTCGTCACCAGTCGCATGGGCGCGAAGTCCGTCAAGGTCACCGTCCCCTACCGGACCCCGCATGCCCGCTACCAGAAGGTCATCAACCGCCAGACGGTGGTGCATGCGCATGACGAAAGCGAGACCGCCCACGTCGGCGACAAGGTCGAGGTGATGGAAACGCGTCCCTTGAGCCGTTTGAAGCGCTGGCGGGTCGTCCGCGTCGTTGAGGCCGCCAAGACCGCGATCGCCCAGGCTATCTCAGAGCAGGACGTCGCCAAGGCGGTCCCGACCAAACAGGCGTCGCCGACGGCTCCCGCCGCCGCCCCGGCCGAGGCACCGAAGGCCTGAACCCTCAACCCTGAACGCCACAACCTCGGAGGCATGCCATGATTCAACTGCGCTCCATTCTCGAAGTCGCCGACAACACCGGCGCCCGTCGGGCTGCGCTGATCCAGCGCATGGGCCAGAACACGCCCTTCGCCCACGTCGGTGACATTGTCACCGTCCACATCAAGGAAAGCTCCACTGACGCCACGGTGAAAAAAGGGGAGGTGGTGAAGGCGGTCGTGGTTCGCACCAAGGCCCCGATCCGCCGGGCCGACGGGAGCTACCTGCGTTTCGACAGCAACGCGATCGTCATCCTCGGTCCCGACGACAATCCGCGGGGCACCCGCATTTTCGGGCCGGTGGCCCGCGAACTGCGGGCGAAGAACTTCATGAAGATCATTTCGCTCGCACCGGAGGTTCTCTAACCATGCAGAAGTTCCACATCAAACGCGGCGAGCAGGTCGTCGTCATCGCCGGCGCCCACCGGGGCAAGCAGGGCAAGGTCCTCGAGCTGTTGGTCGAAAAACAGCGGGCGCGGGTCGAGGGAGTGGCGATGATCAAGCGCCATCTCAAGAAGTCGCAGGAGCACCCGCAGGGCACCATCGCCGAACGGGAAGGCTCGATCCATGTCTCCAACCTGATGCCGCTGGCGCGTTGGGAGAAGAGCAAGGCGGCCAAGAAGGAGCCCGCCGCCAAGGCCTGACCCAACGGCACTCCGCCTCCGGTCAGTTGAACCATCGCTCCGTTTTCGCCCACGCCCCAACCGCCGCCGGCTCGGAAACCCGGTCGCAATACCATGAGTTATTTTCCCTCTCTCAGAAAACAGTACGTCGAGCAGGTCGTGCCCGAGCTGATGAAGCTCCGCGGCTACAAGAACCGGCATGAAGTGCCGCGCCTGTTGAAAATCAACCTCAACACCGGCATCGATGCCGAGGCGGACAAGAATGCCATCGCGGACGCGCAGAAAGACCTCGCCACCTTGGCGGGCCAGAAACCCGTGCTCGCGAAATCCCGGAAGGCGATCGCCAACTTCAAACTGAAGCAGGGCCAGGTCGTCGGTTGCCATGTCACACTCCGGGGACCCCAGATGTGGGAGTTCCTCCTCCGCCTCATCGCCGTGGCGCTGCCGACCATCCGCGACTTTCGCGGCATGTCGCCCAAGCTCGACGGCCAGGGCAACTACACGATTGGCGTCACCGACCACACGATCTTCCCCGAGATCAGCGCCGACAGCGTCAAAAAACACATCGGCCTCGACATCACGATCGTCACCAGCGCCGAGACCGACGACGAGGCGCGTGACCTCCTCCGCCTGCTCGGCATGCCCTTCCGCCGTGCCGAGGGTCCCGCCAAACCCGCGCCCAAAGCCACCTGATTTTCCATTACGATTTACGATCCACGATTTTCGACCATCGCCGGAAGCACCGCCCAGACTGCCGAACAGCCCCCGACCACCTCCCTGACGCGAGTCCTTTCCCGCGAATCGTAAATCGCAATTTGTAATTCAAAATTCCCATTCTGCCATGCCCAAGACCTCTGCCATCGAGCGCAACAAGCACCGCAAGCAGCTCGTCGAGAAATTCAAGGCCAAGCGCGCCGAACTCAAGGCCATCCTGGCCAACCCGAAAACCACGGACGTGGAGTTCTTCACCGCGCAGCGCAAGCTCGCCAAACTCCCGCGCAATTCGTCGCCGGTGCGCATCCGGAACCGCTGCTCCATGAGCGGACGGCCGCGCGGCCACATCGGCCGCTATGGCGTCTCCCGCATCCAGTTCCGCGAACTCGCCCTTGCCGGCAAGATTCCCGGCGTAACGAAATCTTCCTGGTAGTCCCTTTTGCCGGCGGGAGTGGGATATGACCCGCCCGGCGCCAACCCTCCTCATCCACCATGACCGACCCGATCAGTGATTTCCTGACCCGCGTGCGCAACGCCAGCAAGGCGCGGCGCGACGACTGCGCCGCCCCCTATTCCAAACTCAAGGAGAACGTCGCTGTTATCCTCAAGGCGGAGGGCTACATTTCCGACCACACGACCGGCGTCGATGCGGATGGCCACAAGACGATTGTCGTCAAGCTCAAGTACGTCGACAGCGCCCCCGCCATCACCGGACTCCGCCGGATGAGCACGCCGGGCCGCCGCCTGTACTGCCGCGCGGACGAGATTCCGACGGTGCTCAACGGCCTCGGCGTGGCCGTTCTTTCAACTTCCAGGGGCCTCTTGAAGGACCAGGACTGCCGCCGCCTCAAGCTGGGCGGTGAGCTCATCTGCAACGTTTGGTAAGGAGACCCTCCGCTATGAGCCGCATCGGCAAACAACCCGTTCCCATTCCCGACAAGGTCAAGGTTGACGTGCAGGACCACGCCATTCAGGTGGAGGGTCCGAAGGGCCGCGTCCACCAGACCTTTGCCGGAGTCGTCAAGCTTTCGGTCAACGACAAGAAACAGATCATCGTCACGCCGCTCGATGACAGCCGCTTCGCCCGCGCGATGTACGGCACCGCCCGCTCGATCATCAACGGCATGGTCAAGGGAGTCACCGTGGGCTATGCCAAGGACTTGGAGATCCAGGGCGTCGGCTTCAAGGCCATCCTCAAGGGCTCGCAGCTCGACCTCGTGCTCGGCTACTCGCACCCGGTGCTTTTCGACATCCCCGAGGGCATCAAGGTCACGGTGGCGGACAACACCAAGATCAAGGTCGAAGGGGCCGACAAACAGATGGTCGGTGCCGTCGCGGCCGAGATTCGCAGCTTTTATCCGCCCGAGCCTTACAAGGGCAAGGGCGTGCGCATGGTCGGCGAACGCGTGCGCCGCAAGGAGGGCAAAACCGTCGCCTGACGACTCCCGGAATCAGCGACCGAGGGTACACCGCCATGAATACCGTCCAAAAATCCAAGCTCCTGCAGAAGCGCAAATGGCGCATCCGCCAGAAGGTCAACGGCACCGCCGCGCGACCGCGCCTCAATGTCAAGTTTTCGGGCAAACACATCTACGCCCAGGCGATCGACGACACCAAGGCCGCCACCTTGGTCTTCCTCTCCAGCGTCGATCCCGAACTCCGTCCGAAAAAACTCAAGGCGAACGTCGCCAGCGCCAAGGTGCTCGGCGCCGCGTTTGCCGCCAAGGCCAAGGCTGCCGGCATCAGCCAGGTTGTCTTCGACCGCAACGGCCGCCCCTATCACGGCAAGGTCAAGGTCTTCGCCGACGCCGTGCGCGAGGCCGGTCTGAAATTCTAACTCCCGCCCATGAGAACCGACAGCAAGAATCCTGCTTCCTCCAGCTCCACCGAGTCCGGTTTTCCCGGCGAGCCGCAGATGATCGAAAAGGTTGTCTTCATCAACCGTTGCGCCAAGGTCGTCAAGGGCGGCCGCCGCTTCAGCTTCTCTGCCCTCACCGTCGTCGGCGACCAGAAGGGCAGCGTTGGCATCGGCTACGGCAAAGCCAACGAGGTGCCGGAAGCGATCAGGAAGAGCACCGAGCACGCACGGAAAGCCATGGTCTCGGTGAAGCTCAAGGGCGACACCATCCCGCACGCGGTCTTGGGCGAATCGGATGGCGGCCGGGTGTTCCTCCGCCCCGCCAGCCCCGGCACCGGCATCATCGCCGGCGGCGGCGTCCGCGCCGTCCTCGAGGCCGCGGGGGTGCGCAATATCTTGTCCAAGTCGATGGGTTCCAAGAACCACATCGCCGTCGTCCATGCCACGCTCAATGGCTTGCGCCAGCTTCGTTTGGCCGCAGACGTCCACGCCCTCCGCATCCATGCTTGATCCTTCATGCTGCATTCGGGGTCGCCGACCCCGCTGCAGTTCCAGCAACGCCGGTCACTTTTCCAGACGCCCATGAAACTCCACGAACTAAAGAACGTCCCCGGTGCAGTCCACCGCCGCAAGCGGGTCGGCTGCGGCGAAGGCGGCGGCCATGGCAAGACCTCCGGTCGTGGCGGCAAAGGCCAGACGGCCCGCAGCGGCGGCTCGATCCGGCCCGGGTTTGAGGGCGGCCAGATGCCGCTGTACCGCAAACTGCCGCACCGCGGGTTCAACCAGGCCCGGTTTAGGGTCGATTACGAGGTGGTCAATGTCGGCGACCTCGCGCGGCTCGATGCTGCGCTGACGGAAGTGACGCCGGCAGCGCTGGCTGAGGGTGGTTTGGTGCGCCCCGGTTCCGCCCGGGTCAAGGTGCTCGGCGGGGGGGAGCTCAACCGCCCGCTGAAGATCACCGCCAGCAAGTTCTCCGATTCCGCCAAGGCCAAGATCGAGAAAGCCGGTGGACAGGCCATTGTTGTTACCGATTGACGGTTTCTGAGTTACGATTGGGCGCCAGCACGACCCCCGGCTGCTCCCACGACCAGATCGAAAACCATAGATCGTAGACCAAGAATCGTAAATCCCTCCCATGCTCTCCGCCTTCACGAACTCGTTGAAGATCCCCGAGCTCCGCTCGAGGATATTCTACACGCTGGCGTTGCTGTTTGTGTCGCGCGTGGGCGCGCATATCCCGCTCCCCGGGCTTGATCCCAAGCCGCTGCAAGAATTCTTCGCCGCGCAGGTCGGCAGCACCGGCGGCGCCTTGGTCGGCATGTACAACATGTTCACGGGCGGCGCTTTGGTGAAAGGCGCGGTGTGCGCGCTGGGCATCATGCCCTACATCAGCGCGCAGATTATTTTCCAGTTGATGACCGCGGTGGTTCCGATGCTCAGCCGCCTGCAGCAGGAGGGCGATGTTGGCCGGCAGAAGCTCACCCAGTACACCCGGTATGCCACGGTCCTCATCTGCTTTGTCCAGGGGGCGCTGCTGATCCTGGCCCTGGAGAACCCCGGCCGGCTCTTCTCGGGTTACGACGTCAACCTTTACGGCGAGATCATCATGGTCAATAAGGTGGGCTTCCTCATCACCTCGGTGATCTTCCTGACCACCGGCACGCTGCTGATGATGTGGCTCGGCGAACAGATCACGCAGCGCGGCATCGGCAACGGGATCTCCCTTCTGATCACCGTTGGCATCCTCGCCGACATCCCCGGCGCGGCGCAGACGCTCAAGACCCTGATTCTGGCGCCGGTCGGCGTGCAGGGCATCAGCATGCCACAACTGCTGATCATGGTCCTGCTGTTCGTCATCGTGAACATGGGCATCATCATGATCACCCAAGGTCAGCGGAAGGTCCCGGTGCAATATGCCAAGCGGGTGGTGGGGCAGAAGGTCTATGGAGGTCAAAGCTCCTTCCTGCCGCTCAAGGTCAATTATTCAGGCGTGATGCCGGTCATCTTCGCGGCGGCCATCCTGCTCTTCCCCCAACAGATCCTCTCCCAGCTCGGGGCCGCGCTCAACCTCAAGTTCCTGAGCGAACTGGCGTCCAACCTTCTGCGCGGCCATTGGATCTACTACACCGGCTATGGGGTCCTGATCCTCTTCTTCAGCTACTTCTGGGTCTCGGTCATGTTCAAACCCATCCAGATTGCCGACGACCTGAAGAAATACGGCGGCTACATTCCGGGTGTGCGCCCGGGCGAACCCACGGCCCAGTTCCTCGACTTCATCATGACGCGGCTTACGCTGGCCGGAGCGATCTTCCTCACGATCATCGCCGTCATGCCGGACGTGCTTCTTTTTGAATTCAAGGTGCCGCAACGGATTGCGTATTTCTTCGGCGGCACCGGCATGCTGATCACCGTGGGCGTTTTGCTCGACACGATGAGGCAGTTGGAGACCTTCCTGCTGCAGCGCCATTATGACGGGTTCCTGCGCAAGGGGCGCATCCGCGCGCGCAGCACAGCGGTGGCCTCCGCCGTCGGTGAGGCCGCCGACCTCAAGACGGTCGGCGTGCTTTGGATGTGGCTGGGGGCGATTTTCGTCGTGGGGATCGTGAGCTGGATCGTCCGGCATTTTGTTCTTTAATGACTTTACTTCACGGGAAATGCCTGTCATTCCCCAAACCTTTTCGGCACCCGGCTCCGTGGCGGGCGCGAAACTGCTGTATTTCGGCGCCGCCGGCCCGCTTCCCGCGGAACTGGCCGCCGAGGTTCGTTCTTTGAAGATAGAGCACGTCTCTCCTGCCGCGCTTGTGCATCAGGAGATTTGCCGCTGCACGCCACTCGGCCGGCAGGCCGTTGAGGCGGACCGGCACGGTGTCACCGTGCCCGACCGGATTCTGCTGGCGATCGTTCACCGGTGGTTCTGGCGGCGCAAACACGATGCGGGTTTCCTGCTCCAAGGGTTCCCGGCTACGCTGCTCCATGCCCGTGTGTTCGATGAATGGCTCGACGCGCGCCAGGAGGCCCTCACCGGCTGCTTGGCTGGCGCAGCCAGCCCGGCCAGTCTGGTCGTGCTCGAACACTACCGCACGTTGGGACTCCTAGGGGAGTCCGGACCGTTCGCCGCCGTGGCCTGAATGCGCCGTTTCCGATGATTCCCATCAAAGACCGGGAAGCCATCGCGCGCATGCGCGAATCCTGCGCCATCGCCGCCATGGTGCTGCGCCGCCTTCGGGCTCTGGTGCAGCCGGGCATCAGCACGTTCGATCTCGACCAAGCCGGTCGGGACCTGATCGCCGGATACGGCGCCCGCAGCGCCGATTACGGCTACCAGATCGGATCGCGCCGCTTCCCCGCCCACACCTGCCTCTCCGTCAACGAGGAGGTGGTTCACGGCATCGGCTCCCTCAAGCGTATCCTGCGCGATGGGGACATCATCTCGCTCGATGTCACCGTCGAGTACCGTGGTTTCATCGGCGACAACGCCATCACCGTGCCGGTGGGCGCCATCGTGCCGCGAATCGCCGAACTCCTGCAGACGACCGAAGAGGCTCTCCAGGTTGGCATCAAGCAGGCGCAAGTCGGGCATCGCATCGGCGACATCTCCCATGCTGTTCAGACCTTCGTCGAAGCGCGCGGTTTCGGGGTCGTCCGCGAACTGGTCGGTCACGGCGTCGGCCTTTCGATGCATGAGGAGCCGCAGATTCCGAACTTCGGCCGTCCGCATACCGGAGAACGCATCAAGGCGGGCATGACCTTCGCCATCGAGCCCATGGTCAACCTCGGCACCTACCGCGTGAAAACGCTCGCCGACGGTTGGACGGTCGTGACCGCCGATGGCCAGCCCTCCGCCCATTTTGAACATACCGTGCTCACCACCGAACGGGGACCCGAAATCCTGACCGTGCCCCGTCCCGAGCCCAGCCCACCTGCGCCCGCCGGTGTCTGATCCACTTTTCTCATTCACCCACCTCCCAACCTACAACCTCCGCTTTTCGCCTATGCCACGTCTGCTTGGTGTCGACATACCGCCGAAGAAGAAGATCGCCTTCTCCCTTCGGTATATTTACGGCGTCGGTCCCGCGCGGGCCAACGCCATCGTCAAGGATGCCGGTCTGGATCCGAACATGCGCGCCTCCGATCTCTCGGAGGAACAGCTCAACAAGATTCTCCACGTGATCACGGACCAGAAGTGGGCTGTGGAGGGCGATCTGCGCCGCGAGATCACCGCCAACCTCAAGCGCTTGCAGGCCATCAACTGCTACCGCGGTGTCCGTCATCGCAAGGGCCTGCCCGTCCGCGGTCAGCGCACCAGCACGAACGCCCGCACCCGCAAGGGCCCGCGCAAGACCGTGGGCGTTAGCAAAAGAATTGAAGCCGCCACCCCCGCCTGATTCCCGCCATGGCTGAAGACAAGACCACACCCGCTCCCCAAAAGGAGAAGACCCGCCCGGAGCCTGCCGAACGTGCTCCGAAAAAAGAGGCCACCCCCGCCGCCGCCGAGGCTTCCACCAAAGCCGAGGCTGCTGAGAAGAAACCGTCCAAGGAAAAGACGCCCAAGGCCCCCGCCGGCGAAAAAGGCGGCGACAAGGCCGCCCGGAAGGATGCTCCCGCGGGCGAGGCCGGCGCTCCGGCCGCCCCGCCGGCCGACAAGCCGGTGGAGATGGTGGGTGGCGTCGCCAAGCAGCCCACCGCCGAGGAACTGCTCAAGGAGGAACTGAGCCAGATCAAGGTCCGCAAGGCCAAGGGGTCGAAGAACATCACCACCGGCTTGGCGAACATCCTCGCTTCCTTCAACAACACGGTGGTCACCATGACCGACCTCAAGGGCAATGTCATCGCCTGGTCCAGCGCGGGCAAGTGCAACTTCCGCGGTTCGCGCAAGTCCACCGCCTACGCCGCCCAAGTCGTGGCCCAGGACGCGGCCCGCAACGCCATGGCCCACGGCCTCAAGGACGTGCAGATTCGCGTCAGCGGACCCGGGCTCGGCCGCGATTCCGCCATCCGCGCCCTGCAGGCCATCGGCCTCGAGATCACCTCGATCATCGATGTGACGCCGATTCCGCACAACGGCTGCCGTCCGCGCAAGCGCCGCCGCGTCTGAGCATCCCGCTGTCCGCCAACCACATTCTCATCTCGCTCATTCCATGGCCCGCTATATCGGTCCCACCACCCGCATCAGCCGCCGGTTCGGCCAGTTTATCCTTGGCTCTGGCCGGGCGTTCGAACGCCGCAACTTTCCTCCCGGCCAGCACGGCCCGAAATCCCGGCGCAAGATGTCGGAGTACGCCGTCGGCCTCTCCGAAAAACAGAAGGCCCGCTACATCTACGGCCTGCTCGAGCGCCAGTTCCGCCGCGTTTTCGAAAGCGCGAAGAAGGAGCGCGGCGTCACCGGCGAGCGTTTCCTGCAGTTGCTCGAAACCCGCCTCGACAGCGTCGTCTATCACCTTGGGTTCACCAAGACGCGCGCCGCGGCGCGGCAGTTCGTGAACCATGGCCACATGCGCGTGAACGGCCACAAGGTCGACATCGCGAGCTTCAATGTGAAGCCGGGCGACGAAATCGAGGTCAAGCCCGCGTCTTCGTCGCGCCAGATCGCCACGCGCGGGCTGGAGGAAAACCGGCTCCGCAACGTGCCCGGATGGCTCGCGCTCAACGCCGAAGCCCTCAAGGCTAACGTCGTCCGCTTGCCCGTGCGCGACGAGATGGAGCCGAGCATCAACGAGCAGCTCATCGTCGAGTACTACAGCCGATTCTAGGCCGCGCATTTCCTCATCCATTTCGCCAACCTTAACGTCTCTCGCCATGCCCAAACGCCTCGGAAAGTTCGAACTGCCCAACAAGCTCACCAAGGTGGAGGAAGGCTCCAGCCCGACTTACGCCAAGTTTATCGCCGAGCCCTTTGAGGCCGGTTACGGTCACACCGTCGGTAATTCCCTGCGCCGCGTGCTCCTCAGCTCCATCGAGGGCGCCGCCATCAGCTCGATCCGGATCGAGGGCGTCCAACACGAATTCCAGAGCATCGACGGCGTGGTCGAGGACGTCACGGATGTCGTCCTCAACCTGAAAAAGATCCTCATCGTCTCGCAAAAGCGCGAACCCGTGCGGCTCGCGATCAAGGTCAACCGCGCGGGTCCCGTGACCGCGGCCGACATCCAGGCCGACGCGGCGATCCAGATCGTCAACCCCGACCAGCTGATCTGTACCCTCGACCGTGGCCGGCCCTTTGAGGCGGAGATCGAGATCAAGACCGGCCGCGGATATTGCCCCGGCGAGAACAACAAGAAGGAAGAACAGCCGATCGGCGTCATTCCCATCGATTCGCTGTTCAGCCCGGTCCGGCTCGTCCGCTACACCGTCGAAAACACCCGCGTCGGCCAGATTACGGACTACGACAAACTGATTCTGGAGATTTGGACCGACGGGCGCATCAGCCCGGACGACGCCCTCAAGCAGGCCGCCTCCATCCTCAAGCATCACCTCGACGTGTTCGACCGCGTCAGCGAGGAGCACTTCGAGTTCGAGAGCCAGCAGAGCACCGTGAGCGAGGAGGAGAACAAGCTCCGGAAGCTGCTCAACATGTCGGTTAACGAAATCGAGCTCTCCGTGCGCGCCGCCAACTGCCTGAACAACGCCAACATCACCACGGTCGGCGAGCTGGCCATGAAGACCGAGCAGGAGATGCTCAAATACCGCAATTTCGGCAAGAAGTCCCTCAACGAGATCAAGGAGAAGCTCGAAGCGCTGGGTCTGTCGCTCGGCATGAAATTCGACGAACGCCTCCTCGATTCCAAGAAGGAAGTCTGAGCCGCGCTCCGCGGTCCACGCCCACTGCCTCACCGCCACCTCTCGAAATAAAACCCTGGCTCGCGCTCCTTTGGAGTTTGGAGCTTGGGCATTGGAGTCTTCCCAGCAATGCGTCACCTCAAACATCGCCGCTCGCTCGGCGTCACGCGCGAACACCGCGCGGCCCTGCTTTCCAATCTGGCGGCTTCGCTCATCCGCCATGGTCGCATCGAGACCACGCTCACCAAGGCCCAGGCGCTTCGCCCGTTCATCGAGCGAATCATCACGAAGGCCAAGAAAGCGGCCGCTGCGGCGGAGAAAAAGGATGCCATCCACCTGCGCCGGCACGCGCTGCGCAAGGTCCGCGACGAGGATGCCGTCACGCTCCTGTTCAACGAAAAGGCCGCGCAGTTTGCGAAACGCAGCGGCGGTTACACCCGGATCTACAAGCTCGCCCCGCGCCGCGTAAGCGATGCCGCCGAAATGGCCTTGATCGAGTTCGTGGGCGCCGACGATCCTGGCTACACGAAACAATCGCGCGGCAAGCGTGGTGCCGCCAAACCGGCGGACCAGGCGGAAGCGGTCGTCCCGGCGCCGGCCGAGCCCGCGAAAACGGAAGGCGAGACGAAAGCCTGAGTCGTCAGCCCCGCCCCGGCCGCTCCTGACGGTTTTCCCGCGCCGGGTGCCCACCCGGCGCGCCGCGTTTCTCCCTTGGCGGATCCGTTTTTTCGCCTGAAAATGCATTGCCGCCGCCCCGTTCCATGGACCTCACGCTCGGTGCCGTGTTTTACTGCCTGCTCGTCCTCGGCTTTCTCTTCGGGGTGTGGATTTACTATGATCGTCGCGACCACGCGCTGTTCGAGGCGGAACGCCGCCAGGTGACTTTCCACTGCGTTCGCTGCGATCATCTTTACACCGCGAAGGCCGGACCTGAAACCGCGGTGTGCCCGCGCTGCGGGCACACCAACGCGCGGCTGAAATTCTAGGCCATTTCGTCCCGCGGAGGGAACCAACGGCGGGACGCGGATGACCAAGGGAGCGGTCCGCTTCGATGCGCGGTTTCGTGATGGCGGGGGAAACTCGTCATCCGCCGACGACCGCCTGTCCTTTTCGCCCGATCCGACGAGAACTTTTTGCTGCCATGCCTCCGACACCACTCTCTCCTCACAGGTCCTTCTCGCCGGGGCGATTTCCTGATTGCCATCATCCCGCGGATGCACCGATCTTTCCGGTCTTATGAATTGCGCCCGCCTCTGTTCTTTTTTGCTCGGTTGCGCCTCGGTTGGGTTGGGGGGCAATGCCGCGGGGCAGGACGCCAACGTTCCAGAACAACTTTTCCCCCAACTTGATCGAATTCTGCGCAGCGCCCTGCAGCAATCGCCCCGCATTCTCGCCCGCAACCTCGACCTGGTGATCGCCCAGGCTGACGAGACCCAGGCCAAGTCGGGGCAATATCCGAGCGTGGGTGGGTCCGTGGGGTACAGCAGGGCCAACGAGATCCGCGAGGGCATTCAGGGATCGTTTACCACCGACATCCTGAACTACAACATCTCACTGAACCAGCCCGTGTGGCACTGGGGTGCCGTGCGCAACGGCGCCCGCATGGGTGAGATCCGCCGCCTGATTGCCGAACAACAGTATCGGGAAGCCTACCGGGGACTGGCCCAGGAAGTCCGGGCTGGTTACCTTAACTTGATCATCCGCAAGCTTTCGTTGGAGAACGCGAAGTTCTCTCTCAAACTGGTGGAAGACCGGCTGCAGGTGGCGGAAGAGCGCCTGTCCAAGGGCGCGATCTCGGGCGGCGATATCTTCCGGCCCCGGATGGACGCGCAGCAGGCCCGTCTCAATACCGATCGCGCCGTCGAAGATTTCGAGCAGAGCCGGAGAGCCTATCGCTTGCTGACGGGCGGCGAGGCCTTGCGGGATGAGGATATTCCCGCGGCGATCCCGATTCTAAACGGAGACGAGACAATCGCCGCGCAACTGCTGGCCGGATTCCTGTCGCAAAAGGATCCGCAGACCAGCGGCACGATCGTCCTGGGCCGGCAATTGGAGATCGAAAACCTCAACCTCGCGATTCAGCGCAGGCGGCTTTACCCGATGTTGAACTTCACGACGGGCATTTCCCAAAACCGACAGAGCTATACACTGGACGTCAGTCAGCTGTACCGGGTTGAAGATCGCTTCGTCGGAGTTAGCGTCTCCTGGTCGATGTTCGATGGTCTGGCGACCCGCGGCGCGATCCGCGCCTCCCTCGCCCGCAAACAGCAGCTGCAGGCCAGCTACCGCCAGATGACCGAGAATCTGGCCAAGGACGCGCAACATGCGGAGAAGGATGTGGAGTTCGCGCTGCGCCAGATGCGGATCGATGACCGCCTGTTCGACGAACGACGGACCTTCCTCGAAGGCCGCGAGGGCGATTTCAAACGCGGCACTGCCTCTGAGGCGGACCTCAACGATGCCCGAATCTCGTTCAACAACGCCCAGATCAGCGCTTTCAGCTCTCGTGCGGGCTACCTCCAAAGACTGGGCGACCTTCTGGGCCTGATCATGGAAGACCCGGTGCTGCAGCAAATCAAAACAGGTGCTCATGAATAAGCTGGGACTCAAGCTAGCGCTCGTGGCGGTGCTCGCTGCCGCGGGAGCGGTGGTGGCCATCGTCCTCACCCGGACGGTCGCCCAAGTTGCGGTGGTCAAACGCGGCAAGGCGGTCGATGCCCGGCCCGGCAGCGTGACCGTCCAGGCGGAATATCAGATGGAGCTGAAAAGCGAGGTGGGCGGCCGACTGATCCGCAGCGAGCTCGATCCCGGAAAGCTGTTCAAGCTGGGAGCGTTCATCGCCCAGGTCGACCCGGGCGACCTGCAGCTGGAGATTGCGCGCATCGAGAGCGATTACGAGACCGCCAAGCAGCGCATCGCGATCGGCTCGCAGGTGGAGCTCGAATACGCCAACGCGAAGGACAGCCTGGAGAACCTCGAACGCCTGACCAAGACGGGCAATTATCCTGAGGCCGAACTCGTCAAGCAGCGGCGCTCCGTGGAGCAAATCCGCCAGAAGCTGGAGCAGGAAAAGCTCGCGAATCAGCAGTCGATCGCACTGCTCGAGAACGCGCTGAAAGTGAACAAGCGGAAGCTGGAGAAGATGACCCTCTCCGCGCCGTTCGACGGCGTCGTCTCCGAGGTGCTCGCCCGCCCGGGCGACATCATTGCCCCCAACATTCCCCTGGCTACGCTGATCTCCACCAGCCGGACGGTGGAGGCCCGGATCAGCGAGGAGAACTTCGCCAACATCCGGATCGGCCAAAAGGCCACCGTGCGGTTCCTGACCTACGGCGAGAACCAGTATGCAGCCAAGGTGGTCAAGATTCTGCCCACGGCCGATCCGGCGACCCAGCGCAACGTGGTGCATTTGGAGGTGGAGATCGCGCCGGAGAAGCTCGTGCCCGGCATCACCGGCGAGGTGGTAATCGAGGTCGGCGAACATGAGCGCACGCTGATCGTCCCGCGCCGGGCCGTCTTTGGCACCAACCTCTATGCGGTCAACGGCGGTCGCGTCGAATTGCGCAAGGTCAAGATCGGTTACATCAGCCTGAACCTGGTGGAGATTCTCTCGGGCGTGCAGGAGGGCGAGCTCGTGATCGTCGAACAGCCGGACCGCTACCAGCCGGGCGATCACGTGCGCACCGCGATCGTGCCGGAATAGCCCGCCGTGCCGTCAGGCCGGCCGGGCGGTCCCTACGCCGATTTTTTCTCTGCTCCTGAATCGTCCGCTTTCGATGTCACCTAATTTCCATATCGCCTCGCGCTTTTTGACGGCCAAAAGGCGAGCGATGCTCATGAGCCTGTCCTGCATCGTCCTGGGCGTGGGTCTGTTCGTGGTCACACAGGCCACGACCAGCGGCTTCGAGCAGTTCTTCATCAAGACCATCCTCGGCACCAACGGCGCCATCCGCATCGAGGACAAGATCCAGGACACCATCCGCACGCTGGACGCCAGTCCCGGCAGCGGCTCCAACTTCCACTTGGCTCTGCGCACGGAAGGCAAGAAATACATCGAGGGGATCGAGGAGCCGCAAATGGTGATGGAGGCCCTGCGGAAATTCGATAATGTGTCGGGCGTCTCGGAGGTCCTGCATGGCCCCGTGGTCATCCGCAGCTCGTTCAAGAGCGAGTCGGTGCACGCCTACGGCATCGACTTGGACGACCAGCTCCGGGTCTCGGATCTGGCGAACCAGATCGTGCAGGGTGAACTGAGCGACTTCCGCGACAAACCTTCGGCCGCGTTGTTGGGGCGCGAGATGGCGACCCGCCTGCAACTGGCGGTGGGCGACACGTTCATCCTGGAAAGCCAGGGCGACGCGCGCCACTACCGCGTCGCCGCGTTCTACGAGACAGGTGTGACCGACATCGATCGGGTCCGGGTTTACCTCAATATGGGAGAGGCGCGCTCCCTCTTGAAGAAGCCCACCGGGGCGTCGTTTCTCCAACTCAGCCTGTATGAAGTGAATCGCGCGCCGGCGGACGCGGCGCACATGCAGGTGGCGCTGCAATACAGCGCGGCGAGTTGGCAGGACCGCGAGAAGACCTGGCTGGAAGTGTTCCGCGCCTTGCGGATTTCAACAGCCGTCACGGTGTCCGTCTTCACCCTCATCGCCGGCCTCGCGATGTTCAATACCCTCGCGATGATCGTGATGGAGAAGACCAAGGAGATCGCGATCCTGCGCTCGATGGGCTACACGCGGCAGGACATTTCGCGGATCTTTCTCTGGCAGGCCGTCATTGTGCTGGCCCTGGGCACGGTCAGCGGCTGGCTCCTCGGGGCCGCGGTGACCTACCTCATCTCCAATCTCCCGATCCACATTCGCGGCATTTTTGCCACCGACACGTTCATTGTCCGCTGGTCCGTCTGGCATTATGTCGCCGCCACCATCACCGCGGTCGTGATGGTCATGGCGGCCAGCCTCATCCCCGCCCGGCGCGCCGCCCGGCTCGAACCCGGCGACGTCATCCGCGGCACCGCCCAGTGAACCGGATCCTCATGGCCGAGAACACCGACAATCTCGCTCTGCGCTGCTCGAATATCCACCGCTTCCTCGGTCAGGGGGAGGGCAGGGTGCACGTGCTGCGCGGCGTCTCGTTTGAGGCCCGGCGCGGACGGGTCGACGCGGTCGTTGGGCCGTCTGGCTGCGGCAAGAGCACGCTGCTCTACCTGCTCGGCCTGCTCGACCGGCAGGATGAGGGGGATATCTGGATCAACGACCGGCTCATGTCGAACAGCAGCGACGCCGAGCGCACCGCGGCCCGCTGTGCGAACGTCGGTTTCGTCTTCCAGTTCCACTTCCTCATGCAGGAGTTCACCACGCTCGAAAACGTGATGATGCCCATGCGCAAACTCGGCCGCCGCACCGAGCCGGAGATGCGCGAGCAGGCCTGCCATTTGCTCACCGCCGTCGGCCTGGGCGACAAAACCCGCCGGCTGGCCACCCAGCTCTCGGGCGGCGAACAGCAGCGCGTCGCCATCGCCCGGGCCCTGGCCAATGAGCCGTCAATCATCCTGGCCGACGAACCGACCGGCAATCTCGACCAGCGCAACTCGGGTATCGTATTCGACCTCCTCACCCACCTCGCGAAAGAGCACGGCCAGGCCGTCATCATCGTCACCCACAATCCTGAGATTGCGGGCCGCTGCGACGCCGTGCGTCCCATGCGCGACGGCGTGTTCTTGTAGCGGCCGCCGCGGCCTCCCTGGGGGGCCTTGGGTTGGCCCGCCAGAAGGCCAAGCCATTACTTTTCTGACTGCCGGCGGCGAACGATGACCGGTCGGTCTAATAGGCCGCCAAGGAGTGGCAGCCCGCCAGTTTTTGGTTTACATCCCAAAAGCCATTTCGCTTGTTTTTCCGTTGACCTCGACCACGTTGAGACGAACGCCGTGAACCAATCCTGTTCGCGAAAATCTTTTTTGGGCCGTTTGCTGGGATTCGCGGCCCTCGCCGGATCGGCCGCCACCCTGGGGCGGAGATCGGCGCTGACCGCGCCCCCGGCGCCGCGGGCGCATTCCCCTCGCTTCGCTCCCCGCCCTGAACCGCGCTCGGTTCCGCGCAGCGCGGACTCGGGCTGACCGTCTCCTGCGACGCCCTACCGGAGACGATTTGGCCTATGTCGCACGTTTTTCCCAAGTGGTCCAACGCGGTCCCGCTGCAGATCGCCATCTACCTGCTCGTCTTGGGCGGGACGGTGACAGCGGCGGTCGCTTATTACTGCACGCCGAAATACCTGCGCGTGGGCTACGCTCCGGTGCAGCCGGTGCCGTACGATCACAGCCTGCACGCCGGACAGCTCGGGATCGACTGCCGGTACTGCCATAGCAATGTCGACCAATCGGGCTTCGCCAACATCCCGACAGCTCAGACCTGCATGAATTGCCATAAACAGGTCAAACCGCAGAGTCCCCTGCTGGCGGTGGTGCGCGCGAGCTTTGAGAGCGGCGAACCGGTGCCGTGGGTGCAGGTCCACAAGGCCCCGGATTACGTCTATTTTAACCATGCCGTACACGTGAACCGGGGCATCGGCTGTGTCGAGTGCCACGGACAGATCAACGAAATGCAGGTGGTGACTCACGCGAAATCGCTCAGCATGGACTTCTGCCTTACCTGCCATCGCGACCCGCAGGACTACCTGCGCGCTCCGGCAGACGTGTACAACCTCGCCGCGCCAACGCTCGCCGCCCAGGGCCGCCTGGCGGAGGCCAACCGCCTCATCCGCGACGACTGGAAGATCCGGCCGCCGCAAAGCTGCTCCGGCTGTCACCGCTAGGCAGACCGAAGTTCCAAATCCCAAAGGAAAAATCCCAGATCTCAAATTCCACGCTCCAATCCTCCAACCCTGAACCCTGAACCTCTCCCCATTCCCCGCCCAATGAAGCGACAGTTCCAACATCCCGCCCCGTCCGAACGCGAGCTCCAGGGCCCGCGCTACTGGCGCAGCCTGGACGAACTGGTCGCCACCCCGGGGTTCCGCGAATACTTGGAGCGGGAATTCCCCGCGGGAGCGTCACAACTCGACGGGGTTGACCGCCGGCAGTTTTTCAAGCTGATGGCCGCGTCTTTCGCCCTCGGCGGCATCGGGCTGGCCGGCTGCCGGCGGCCGGAGGCCTACATTTTGCCCTACGGGCGATCCGTTGAAGAGGTGAAGGACGGGCTGCCGCTGTATTTTGCCACGGCCATGCCGCTGCGGCGCGCCGCCGTCCCGCTGGTCGCAGAGACTTACCAGGGCCGCCCGACCAAGCTGGAGGGCAACCCGTCCTACCAACCACAAGGCGGTGCCAGCAGTCTCATCGCTCAAGCCTCGGTGCTGGACTTGTACGATCCGGATCGGGCTACGATGCACCTGAAAGGCGGCGCGGCTCTTTCCACTGGCGCGGTCCATGATCTGCTGGCTGACATCAACCGGCGATACGCTGCCACGCAGGGCGCCGGGCTGGCCTTCCTCGCCGAAACGTCGAGTTCGCCAACGCGGGCTGCGCTGGTCGCACGGCTCAAGCAGAAGCTGCCGGGAGTCGTGTGGGCCGAATTCGAACCCGTCGCCGACGAGCCGCCGGTGGAGGCCGGGCGCATGGCCTTTGGGCACGACGTCAAACCGCTTTACCACTTCGATGCTGCGCGGCGGATTGTTAGCCTGGACGGCGATTTCCTGCACGCCGACCCGGCCGCGCTCGCCCACGCGCGTGCCTTCGCCCGGGGCCGCCGCGTGTCGTCGCCCGCCGACGCCAGCCGGATGAACCGGTTGTACATCGCCGAGAGCGGTTTCTCTGTTACTGGTGCGATGGCCGACCACCGTCTGCGGGTGGCGAGCAGCCACGTGCCGGCACTGGCGGCCGCCCTGGCCGGCCGTGTCCTCGGCACCGCTGACTACGCTCCGCTCGCCCAGGGGATCGACGTCAAACCGGAGTGGATTGCCGAATGTGCCGCTGATCTGCTGGCACACCCCGGGGAGAGCCTGGTTATTGCCGGCGCCCACCAGCCGGCCGCCGTGCACGCGCTCGCGTACCTGATGAACGCGGCGCTCGGCGCCATCGGCCGGACGATCGATTTTGTCGTCGCGGAATCGAGCAGCGCCGCCACGCTGCGGGACCTGGCTGCCGCCATCAAGGCCGGGTCGGTGAAGACGCTCGTCATCGTCGGCGGCAACCCGGTTTACAACGCCCCGGCCGACCTCGACTGGACCGCCCTGCAAAGATCCGTTCCGGATGTGATCCGTCACGGGTATCAGGTGGACGAGACGTCGGCGGAGGCCGGCGTGCACCTCGCCGGCACCCATTACCTTGAGTCGTGGGGCGATGCGCGGGCGGCCGACGGCACCATCGTGCCGGTCCAGCCGATGATTCTGCCGCTCTTCGACGGCATGGGCGAATTCATCCTGCTCTCGCGCCTGGCGGGTGATACGGTGACCGATCCGTACACGCTCGTCTATCAGACCATCACCCAGCTCGCGGGCGGCGATCCGGAGAAGGCGTTCCGGCGTTTCCTGCACGACGGGCTGCTGAAAGACACCGCTTCTGCGGCCGTGACCGGGCTCGAGCCCCGTACCGCGGCTGTGGCCGACATTCTGGCTGCCTTCCCCCGGCTGCCAGCCGTCGGACCAACCAGCCTCGAGGTGCGTTTCATCGCCGACTACAAAACGGACGACGGTCGTTTCGCCAACAACGGTTGGCTGCAGGAATGCCCCGACCCGATGACCCGGCTCACATGGGATAATGCCGTCCTCGTCTCGCCGCGCCTGGCTGCCGCGTTGGGCATTGTGCCGCCGGGCTCCTTGGTCCAGGTGGCGCGCACCGAGGGTGCTGATTTCGAACTCGGCAAAGAGATGGCTCCGGTCGGTCGGGTGCGCCTGGCGGGCCGCACCGTCGAGGGGCCGATCCATATCCAGCCCGGTCTGGCCACCTACACCATCATCCTCCCGCTGGGCTACGGCCGCACGCAGGCGGGACGCGTCGGCACCGGCACGGGTTTCAGCGCCTACCCGCTCCGCACGAGCGACGCGATGCACACGGCGGTCGGCGCGACGATCGAGATCATCCCCGGCCGGCGTTACCTTCTGGCCAACACCCAGGAACACTGGTCAATGGAAGGCCGTGGCATTGTGCGCGAGGCCAACGTCGAAGAATTCAAGAACGATCCGGCGTTCGTGGCCGCCCTCGGACTCGAGCAGCACAGTCCGCCGTATGACGAGGCGAGCGCGAAGTTGCCGCTCGCGACGAAGGCCGCGGAGATCCCGCGCGGCAATTCGCTCTACGAGACGCCGAAGTTCGACGGTCTGCACCAGTGGGGCATGTCGATCGACCTCAACACCTGTATCGGCTGCAACGCCTGTGTCGTGGCCTGCCAGTCGGAGAACAACATTCCCATTGTCGGCAAAGACCAGGTGGCCCGGGGCCGCGAAATGCACTGGATCCGCATCGACCGTTACTTCTCCGACGGCCGGATCGCGGCCGGGGCGTTCGGCGGCGCTGACAACAACACGATTCCAGAGGACCCGCAGGTTTCGCTGGAGCCGATGGCCTGCCAGCAATGCGAGCTGGCGCCCTGTGAGATGGTCTGCCCGGTGAACGCCACGGTGCACGACGACGAAGGCCTCAACGTCATGGCGTACAACCGGTGCGTCGGCACGCGATACTGTGCGAACAACTGCCCCTACAAGGTGCGCCGGTTCAATTATTTCGACTGGAACAAGCACGCCACTGACGCCCTCTACCTGGGACCGCTCGGCCACCAGAAAGAGATGCCGGAGCTCCTCAAGATGGTGCGCAATCCCGAGGTGACGGTCCGCATGCGCGGCGTGATGGAGAAGTGCACCTATTGCGTGCAGCGCATCGAGAACGCGAAGATCCTGCACAAGGTGAAAACGGCGCAGGCCGGCCACCCGGGCGATGTCATCGTGCCCGACGGCACCATCAAGACCGCTTGCCAGCAGGCGTGCCCGGTCGAGGCGATTGTGTTCGGCAACGTGCTCGACGCGAACAGCGCGGTGGCGCAGGCCAAGGCGCAGCCGCGCGACTACTCCGTGCTTGGTTATCTCAATACCCGCCCGCGTACCACCTACCTCGGCAAACTGCGCAACCCCAACCCGCGGATGCCGGACTACGCCGACCTGCCGTTGAGCCGGCGCGAGTACAACCTCAAGAACCCCGCCGCGGGCCCGGCCCCGGAAGCGCCGGCCGCGGGGCGGCCCAGGTGATTTGTCGCCGATGAACGCTGTTCCAGGAGGACACTGTTGATGGCTGGCGCTGACCATGCGGTCGCCGCCGCCCCGGCCATCCTGGCCGAGGTCCGGCCTGCCGTGCTGCCGCGGCCGGTCCTGGTGGAGAACAACCGGAGCTTTTCGTGGATCAGCGACAAGGTCTGCGGCATCATCGAGGGGCCGACCCCGAAATGGTGGTGGGTGTGTTTCGCCGTCGCCGTCTTCGTCGCGTCGTTCACGGTCGCGGGCCTCACCTACTTGGTTGCGGTCGGCGTCGGCGTCTGGGGCCATCGCAGCCCGATCAACTGGGCCTGGGACATCGTCAACTTCGTGTTCTGGATCGGCATCGGCCACGCCGGCACGCTGATTTCGGCCATCCTTTGCCTGCTGCGGCAGAAGTGGCGCACCTCGATCAACCGCGCGGCCGAGGCGATGACGATCTTCGCGGTCGTGTGCGCCGGCATCTTCCCGCTCTTCCACGTCGGCCGCGTCTGGATGGCGTGGTACCTGTTTCCGATCCCCAACTCGAACGCCATCTGGCAGAATTTCCGCTCGCCGCTCGAGTGGGACGTGTTCGCGGTGTCGACCTACGGCATGGTCTCGGTGTTGTTTTGGTATATCGGGATGATTCCCGACCTCGGCCTGCTGCGCGACCGTTTCACTGCGGCGGGTGACCGCGTACGCGCCTGGGTTTACGGCCTGCTGGCGATGGGCTGGCGCGGCTCCAACCGCCACTGGAGCAACTATGAAATGGCCTACCTGATTCTCGCGGGCATCGCGACTCCGCTCGTGCTCTCGGTCCACACCATCGTGTCCTTCGACTTCGCCGTTTCGCTGATTCCTGGGTGGCACACGACGATCTTCCCGCCGTATTTCGTCGCTGGCGCGATCTTTTCCGGATTCGGCATGGTGCTGACGCTGATTCTGCCGCTGCGCGCCGTCTTCAAGCTGGAAGACCTGATCACGCAGTACCACATCGACAACATCTGCAAGATCACCCTGGCGACCGGATCGATGGTGGGCTACTCGTACATGATCGAGTTCTTCATCGCGTGGTACGGCGCCAACCCGAACGAGGGTTTCACTTTCATCAACCGCGCTTTCGGTCCCTACGCCTGGGCCTACTGGGTCATGGTGACGTGCAACGTAATCACCCCGCAGCTCTTCTGGTTCAAGGCCGTGCGGCGCAACACCACCATGGTCTGGGTGCTCTCCCTCCTCGTGAACGTCGGCATGTGGTTCGAGCGCTTTGTCATTATCGGCACCTCGCTGGCGCGCGACTTCCTGCCGTCGAGCTGGGGCTACTACTCACCCAGCGTGGTCGAGATTTTCACCTTCTTCGGGACATTCGGGGTGTTCGCGACCCTGTTCCTGCTCTTCATCCGCTTCCTGCCCCTCATGCCGATGGCCGAGATCAAGGCCGTCACCCCGCAGGCCGATGCCCATTCGGGCCGGGAACACCACTAGGACCAAATCCCAGGCAAAACCAAAATCCCAAAGAACCTGGATCAAATCCCCAAGCCGAAACAGACCGCCGCGCCGAACGTCGATGGTCGATCCCCCAAAATTCAAAACCCATTTTCCATCACCCATATTCCAAAACCCTGAACCCTGAACCATTAACCATTCTCCATCAACCATTAACCATTCTCCATCAACCATCAACCATTAACCATTCTCCATCAACCATCAACCATTAACCATTCTTCATTCCCCTTCCCCCCGACCCATCCCATGTCCGCCAAACCCTACGGCTTGATCGCCATGTTCGACACCCCCACCGACGTGATGCACGCGGCGGAGGCGGTGCGCGACGCCGGCTACAAGTTCTGGGATGTCATCACGCCGTTTCCGATCCACGGCATGGACCGGGCGATGGGCATGCGGCGGTCCTTGGTGCCGCGCTTTTCGCTGGCAGGAGGCATCCTCGGGTTCATCACGGGCATGGTCATGATCTGGTGGGTTGGTGCGTGGAACTTCAAGCTCACCGTCGGCGGCAAGCCGCTGTTCAGCCCGCTCTTCGCCTTCCCCATCTCGTATGAGCTGACCATACTCTTCACCGCCTTCGCCACCATCATCGGCATGTTTTTCCTCAACCGGTTGCCGATGCACTACCACGCGGTGATGAAGCAGCCGCATTTCGCGCGCGCGACCAACGACCGTTTCTTCATCGTGATCGAGACGCGCGATCCCTATTACGATCGCGCCGCCACCCACGCGCTGCTCGAACGGATCGGCGGACACGAGATCGCCGAGCTGGAGGACTGACCCATGCGTTACCTCTACCTCGTGACGGCCTTCCTGGTGGTATTGGTGATCTCGATCGCCGGCTTCCGCGGCCGGCTGTCCACGCGGCCGCCGGTCGAGGTGTTCCCGGACATGGACCGCCAGGCGAAATACAAGCCGCAGGCGGAGTCGCGCTTTTTCGCCGACGGACGCGCCGATCGCCCGCTGCCGGCCGGTGTCGTGCCGCGTGGTCGCTCGGTCGTGGCGGATCCCGATTTCCTGCGCGCCGCCGACTTCCTTTATCGCGGCAAGGCGCCGAACGGCGAGTTCGCCCGGGGTTTCCCGCCGTCGCTGCCGATCAGCGAGTCGTTCATGGCCCGCGGGCGCGAACGCTACACCATCTACTGCGCCCCGTGCCACGGCGCGCTCGGCGACGGCCAGGGGATCACCAAGCCGTACGGCATGGTTACCACCGCCTCCTACCATGACGACCGCCTCCGCCAGATGCCCGAGGGCGAGATCTTCAACACCATCACCAACGGCAAGAACACCATGGGTGCCTATGCCGACAAACTCAGCCCCGAGGACCGCTGGGCGGTCATCCTGTACGTGCGCGCCTTGGAACGCGCGCGCCAGGGCACGGAGGCCGACGTACCCGCCGACCACAAAGCGGATCTAGGCCCATGAGCGACCGCGCCCAACCGCATTCCGCGACGACCGCCCCGGGCGGCCTTCCACCGACCGGAAACGCCGGTTTGGCGCTGGGCATCGGGCTGGCCGGCCTCGCCCTGACCGTCATGGGCTTCTTCGTGTCCGATCCGCGGGGCGTGGCGCTCTCTTGGCTGCTGGCCGTCGGATTCTGGACGCTGATCGCGCTCGGTATGCTCGTGCTGGTGCTGCTCCATCACATCTTCGACGCGGGGTGGAGCACGGTCATCCGCCGCCAGTTCGAGCACGGGCTCGCCGCCTTCAAATGGCTGTTCCTGCTGTTCCTGCCGTTGGTGGCGCTGTCCGCCTACCTCAAGCCCGGCCTGGTCTGGATCTGGATGAACCCGCTCGCCGTGCTCCCGGGCACGCACGAGACGGTGGGGGAGGACCCGCTGTTTTTGAAGAAGGCGGGTTACCTGAACCCCGGGTTTTTCGGCCTGCGGGTGGCCGTCTTCTTCGCCATCTGGATCTGGCTGGCGTACGTCATGCGCCGCAACTCCTTCCGGCAGGATGCGGATGGGGACGCGCGCTGGACCCTCTCGAGCCGCTGGTGGTCCGCCGTCGGCATTCCGCTCGTCGCGCTGAGCATCACCTTTGCCTCGATCGACTGGTTCAAGAGCCTCGAATACCACTGGTTCTCCACCATCTACGGGGTGTACTTCTTCGCCACCGGCATGCGGGGCGCGCTTGCGTGCGGCGTGCTGATCATGGTCTGGCTGTACCGCCGCGGCAATTATAGGGGCATCCTCAACAACAATCACCTCCATTCGATTGGCCAGCTGATGCTCACGTTCACGGTCTTCTGGGCCTACATCGGGTTTTCGCAGTACTTCCTGATCTGGAACGCCAACGTGCCCGAGGAGACGTTCTACTTCAACCTGCGCGAGCACGGCGACTGGTACTGGGTCGGCATGGCGGTGCTCTTCCTCTATTTCCTGTTCCCGTTCTGCTTCCTCCTTTCCTACCGCCATAAACTCGACCATGGCCGGGCCCGGTTCATCGCCTGGTGGATCCTCGTCATGCTCTTTGTCGATATCTGCTTCAACACCCTGCCGGCGTTCCGGGATGCCACCGGCCAGCCCCGGCCGTTTTTTTCGACCGCGATTGTCTGGCATCTCACCGCGCTCGCGGGCGTGGGCGGCATCTGCGTTTGGGCCTACCTGCGCAGTTTCGCGACCACCAAACTCATCCCGATCCGCGATCCGCGCATCGGCGAAAGCCTGACGCACCACGAGGTGTCGGCTGGATGAGGCACACTGATGCTTTTCCGCCTCCACGATCCCGTACATGCGGCCCACCCAACGGCAGGGCGGGTGATCCTTAACCCGCCGACTGACGCGGCGCGTTGCGGAAAACGCGCCCTACCTCATTTGCGTGGTCCCGGCTGAGCCGCTCGCCCTGACCTTCGCCACGATCCAGACGCCATGTCCGATCCCTTCCATCTCCCGCTTGCTCCCGCCGACCCTCCGGCCGTGAAACGCGATCTGTGGATAACGTTCGCGGCCACCTTGGGCTGTTTTGTCGTCTTTATCGTCGTGCTCTACCTGGCCTATATTCCGCAGCGCCGCCAGGCGCCGGAGGTGGACCTGACCACAATTCCGGCCGAGGAGCAGTGGAAATTCACGCCGGCGGGCCGCCGGGCGCATCTTGATGAAATGCGGGCACGGGAACAGGCCGCCGCGACTTCGTATGCCTGGATCGACCGCGGCAAGGAAGTCGTGCAGCTTCCCTTGGAACGCGCGATGGCCCTGACTCTGCAGGAAACCAACGCCCGCCGGAATCGCTGAATCCCCATGCAGGCCGCCTTCTACGTTCTCGCGTTTCTCGTCGCCGTCGCCATCAGCGCGTCGGCGGTCTACGCGCTGTACTGGTCGTCGAAGCACGGGCAGTTGCGCGACTTCGAGCGCGACGCGGCCTCGATCTTCGATGACGAGGAGCCGGTCGGCCGCACGACGGACCATTTCCCGGTCAAACGGGCAAAACCCCGAACTCCAAACTCCAAATCCCAAACGCTAAACCCAAAACCCTGAACCATTAACCATCTTCCATTAACCATAAACCATAGATCATTAACCATAAACCATAGACCATTAACCATAGACATAGACCATTAACCATAAACCTCCACCCATAGGCCATTAACCATAGACCGTTACCCCTTCCCCATGCCCCCCGCCTCCAGTTTCGCCGCCTCGCTGAATCCTGCCACCCCGCCTGACGCGGTGGCGCGCGCCGAGTTGAGCGAGATCGACGCCTCGGCCCGGTGGCCCACGGTCGTTTTTCTGCTGTCCGCCCTGATCTGGCTGCTCGTCGGCACGGTGTTTGCCCTGATCGCCTCGTTCAAGCTGCACACGCCGGATTTTCTCGGCGACTACGAGTGGCTGACGTTCGGCCGGGCGCGCAGCGCGCACCTGAATGCGGTCATCTATGGATGGAGCACCAATGCGGCCTTCGCGGTGGCGTTCTGGCTCATGGCGCGGCTCTCCCGCGCGCGCATCCGGCACACCGGCGTCCTGTTCACCGCCGCGTGTTTTTGGAACTTGGGCGTCACGATCGGAGTGTTCGGCATCCTGGCGGGTGATTCGACGTCGATCGAGTGGCTGGAAATGCCTTCCTACGCCACGCCGCTGTTGTTCGTGGCCTATGCCCTCGTCGGCGTGTGGGCGGTGATCACCTTCCGCTTCCGCCGCTCGGAGCACGTGTATGTTTCGCAGTGGTACCTGCTGGCCGCGCTCTTCTGGTTCCCGTGGCTCTACTCGATCGCCCAGATCATGCTCATCTTCGAGCCCGCCCGCGGTACGGTGCAGGCGTTGGTCAACTGGTGGTTCGCCCACAACGTGCTCGGGTTGTGGTTTACCCCGATCGGCCTCGCCGCCGCCTACTATTTCATCCCCAAGGTACTGGGCAAACCCATCCACAGATACTATCTCTCCCTGCTGGGCTTCTGGTCGCTTGCCATCTTCTACAATTGGGCCGGGGTGCACCACCTCATCGGCGGGCCGGTTCCGGCCTGGGTGCTGTCCGCGGG
>Ga0182017_10000604_pt1 | contig 28551 bp, 17 predicted proteins | sample 712E3DmetaG_FD_120492 | JGI IMG/M metagenome (GOLD analysis project Ga0182017, IMG submission 120492) | Permafrost microbial communities from Stordalen Mire, Sweden - 712E3D metaG | ecosystem: Environmental > Terrestrial > Soil > Wetlands > Permafrost | place: Sweden: Stordalen | collected... | reverse complement strand
TTCATCGACGAAGTGCACCGCTTTAACAAGTCGCAACAGGACGCACTTTTGCCGCACGTCGAAAACGGCGTCATCATCCTTATCGGCGCCACCACGGAAAACCCCTACTTTGAAGTAAACAAGGCCCTCGTTTCCCGGTCAAAGATATTCCAGCTCAAGACCCTGACCGACGACGACCTTAAACTCATCGCGCGGCACGCCCTGGCCGACACGGAGCGGGGCTATGGAAACAAGGCGGTGCGCCTCGACGACGATGCGCTCGATCATCTTGTCAAAGTGGCAAACGGCGACGCGCGGGGCGTGCTCAATGCGCTGGAGCTCGCCGTTGAAACGACCGCGCCCGACGCCGGCGGCGCGCTCCATATCAACCGGGCGATCGCCGAGGATTCCATCCAGCAACGCGCCGTGCTCTACGACAAGGACGGCGACGCCCACTTCGACACCATTTCGGCGTTCATCAAGTCAATGCGCGGCTCCGACCCCGATGCCGCGCTGTACTGGATGTCGAAAATGATATACGCGGGCGAGGAACCGCGCTTCATCTTCCGGCGCATGCTCATATTGGCGTGTGAAGACGTGGGCATGGCCGACCCGAAGGCGCTGGGCGTGGTGGTTGACGCCGCGCGCGCGTTCGATTACGTGGGGCTGCCGGAAGGGCGCTACCACCTTGCCCATGCATGCCTTTACTTGGCCACCGCGCCTAAGAGCAATTCGAGCATGGCGTTTTTTGACGCTCTGGGCGTCGTGTCGGAAGAAGCGAGCGACAACGTCCCGAATCCTTTACGCGATGCAAGCCGCGACAAGGAAGGCTTCGGTCATGGCGAAGGGTATTTGTATCCGCACGCGTACCGCGACCATTGGGTTGCCCAGCAATATCTGCCGCAGGGGCTCCAGGGAAAGGTCTTTTACCAGCCTTCGGACCAGGGTTATGAAAAGAACATCCGGGACCGGGTCGCCCGCAACAGGGAAGCGCAGATCGAGGCAATGGTGGAAGAAGAACGCCTTGACCCCTTTGAACTGATGGCTTCACAAGCCGATGGCCCCAATCCGCAGCATGCCGTCTGGGTGCGCCGCACGGGAGGTCATTTGGGCGGTCAGCTTTCCGAAGTGCGGGACAGGCTTCTGGACCTCGCTGACATCGCGCACGATGACCTTATATTGGATTTGCACGCGCGAACCGGCCTGCTGGCATTGGAGGCGAACCGCATAACCAAGGAAGGCGGCGTTTGGGCCCTTGCGCATGACAAACGCGAATACGAGACCCTTACCGCACGGACGCAACCCGGCGATGGACTGTCCAAGCCACAGGTGGTCCTTACGACCATCGAATCTTTTGACTCAGACCTTTACAAGGCGGCGGGAAAGGGCGTGCGGTTCAACGTCATCATCGGCAGGAACATTCTGACGCGTTTGGTTGACAAGAGAATGATGGTCGAAAGGGCGCTTAAACTCCTGCACCCGAAAGGATGTATCGTTCTGGCCGAGGTCGTGCCGAGCATGGGTCAGCGTCTTTCGGAACTTCTGGACCTTTCAAACCATGACGCTTCGATCACGAGAAAAATTTTAAAAGTCGAGCAGGACCTGTTCAGCGATACCCGTGATCCCATGATGAATTGGGACGTGGAAAAACTCAAATCACTTTTAAGCGGACTCCCCTCGGTGCAGGTCAAAGAGTTCACTATGACGGCCGCCCCTAACACGAGAATACTTCTCGAACAGGTGGATTTTTGGTTCAGACCGTCGGTTTTAAAAGAAAGAAAATCCTTCGGCAACCGTCTTCAGGAAGTATTCGATGAAGCCAAGATTGCCGAACTGAAGCGGTTTTTCCACCAAAAATTTGACAAAAAAGAAGTTCCCTGGAAAACGGTGACCGCCTATTTTAAAATTACCCGCGAATAACTCAAGCAAAATGTATATTTTGTTATTCGTCGGGGTGTAGCGCAGCCCGGTAGCAATCGTGGTTTGGGACCACTCGAAGGCCACGGATGGCCGGAGAGCACTGCGCAGCAGCCCGAAGGGCGGCGCCCTGGATGGGCGCCGTGAACGTGCCGCGGAATTCCGCCGAAGGCGGAAGACGGCACCGCAGTTTGACATGAAAAACAATCTTTGTCGGGGTGTAGCGCAGCCCGGTAGCGCACTTGGTTTGGGACCAAGGTGCCGCTGGTTCAAATCCAGTCACCCCGACCATATAAATAAAGCCCTTGAAAAAGGGCTTTATTATTGCCTAACCAACTGATAAAAAACGACTATGAATATTTTTACACCAATATCCCCTAGTCGGGAAACGTATTTTATGAGTAGAGGTGTTTTATGCAAATTTATAGCAACGATGCGTGGTCGAGCAGCGCCTATATTCTCGACGACGAATATGGGAATATGGGGGTAAAAGCCATATTCGCTTTGGAAGGGCTTCCGCAAAAAGAGCCGATTAGCGGGAACAGGCGAAGGCTTCAGGATGTAAAACGAATTCAGAAGAGGGCGAAAAAAATGAGCACCCTCCAATATTTTAGACCTCTCGAAAAGGCCGCTGACGCTACCAACCAAAACCTTGAAAATGCCGATAGCCCTTTACGTGTTTCCGTGTATCGCAAGGGGGTCGGCGTGATGATGGAAGTTATCGTGTCCCAACCCGACGGCACTACGCCGGAAAGCATCAGGAAGGACATTACCGAAGATGATTTTTCCAAATTGATCCACGATGTAACAGACGTCAAAGGCCTCATTTTTGATGAAAGCGCCTAACGACGCAGTTCCCTTTGAGAAACAGCTTTGCCGAGTATCGCTTACCTCGATATAACGGGCAACGCCTACTCGGTGCACGATGCATTGAGGTAAGCAAGAGGGTCTATTTTCTTTTGTAAACAACCAAATATTTTCATTTTTGGTTAGTATTATTGAGCTTCTCTTTGTATTTTTTATATGGTTTTTGGTGAAAAACGACCTTTTTTGTGCCTTTAGCTCAACTGGATAGAGCAGCGGATTTCTAATCCGCAGGTTGGGAGTTCGATTCTCTCAAGGCACATTTTAAAATCAAGGACTTACAGAGCGCCTGTAAGACCTCTTTGCTCCAACAATATCCTTGGGGAGTTTGCTGATCAAGCCCCTGATGTGGACGTTGCGAGTAGCGGTCGGGTCAGGGGAAGGCGGATGAAAAAAGTGCATCCTTTACCGCATTCGCTTTTAAAAGACAGTTCACCGTGGTGCTTGCTGACGATAATATCGTAGGAAATGCTGAGCCCCAATCCCGTTCCTTTGCCTTTTTCTTTTGTCGTAAAGAATGGCTCAAAAATCCTTTTTTGGATTTCCGGTGGAATGCCCGGACCATCGTCGCGGATTTCACAGACAACGGAATTTTTTTCCTCGTACGTCTTGACCGCAATTACCCCTTTTCCCGTTCGGTTTTGGCCGGCAATGGCCTGTGCCGCATTGACAAGCAGATTTAAGACGACTTGATTGATTTCACCGATCCTGCAAACAACCGGCTTGATATTTCCAAGGCCAAGTTCGACATCCGCGTGATATTTAAGTTCGTTACGAGCGATTAAAAGCGCGCTTTTTATCCCTTCATTGAGGTCGGCTTCCGCAAAGGCGTTGTCTTTTTCCACAAATGCGAAACTCTTGAGGTTTTTGACAATGGCCGCAATGCGGGACAAACCTTCTTGGTTTTCCGTCAAAAGAGAATCGACGTCGCCGAATATGAATTCGAGTTTCAGCTCCTGCTTCCTCCCGGCGATTTCCTCCCGACTCTTGCCCTCCGAAACCATCCGGATAATTTCTTTAAAACTGTCGATATACTTGACCAGAGTTTGGGAATTGCTCATAACAAACCCCACCGGGTTATTGATTTCGTGAGCAACCCCGGCTGCCAACTGTCCGATGGCCGCGAGCCTTTCCGATTGGATCAGGTGACTCTGGTTTTCCTGCAATTGACGGTTGATGTCCGCAAGCTCCAGGGCATTTTTTACAAGCCGGTCCTCGGCCTTTTTGCTCTCCGTAATGTCTCTGACGGTTGCCTGGATATTGGTCTGGTCATTCACCTGGAAGCGAGTCATGAGGACCGTTGCCGGAAAGGTCTCGCCATTCATGCGTTTATGTATCCACTCAAAATAAAGCATTCCTTCGCGGACCACTGTGGCTATCATTTCCTTTGCTTTTTCGCCTGAGGGCCGTCCGTCCTGCTGAAATTCAGGAGAAAAGCCCCATAAGCCCTTTGAGGTGAAATCGGCCAGATCTTTGGCGCCGAACATGGCAATCGCGGCTGGATTGCCGGATTTGAATTGCCAGTCCGGTTCCGACAATGTCATTATGGCGTCTCGCGATGATTCGAAAAGGGTCCGGTAGCGCAACTCGCTTGCCGTGACTCGCGCGTTGGTTATCCGCATGACAGACAGATGCAAAATCAATCCGGACAGGAGAACGAGCGCGCTTCCGGTAATGACGAGCAGAATGAAAAAAGACCGCCGATCCCGGTCGAGCGTGGCAATGGAGGGGATTTCGTGAACGGCAAAAACACGCAAACCTTCATCCGGAACAATCTTTGAAATCAACACCGCGGGATTTTCTTGATTGTTGAATTTGACGAGTGACTTGAAACGGCTTTCCTCCCAGTCCTGCATTTGAAGAACGGGAAAGTCCACCCTCTTATAGCATTCTTTTCGTTTTTCGGACGGCATGCCCAAGATGGGCGAACCCGGAAGGGCCTTCATCTCCAGGCCCTTGTCGTATGCCAGGATCACCACGCCATTCTCATCCGTAACGAATGCGTCCACATGCCTGACCCAGAAAGAAAGGCGTTCCACGTCTATCTTGGCGGCCACGAGGCCGGCAAAGCGGTTGTCGATCATGATCGGAGACGAAAAATACAATCCGGCCTTGTTGGTTACCCTGCCGAACGCATATTGCATTCCATCACGGCCTTGTTTGGGTAAACGATAGTAGTCCCGGTCTGCATAGTTCGTGCCTACAAAGCTCGTTGCCTGGCCCGTGTTGCTTGCGGCGATACAGTCCCCGGCCGCGTTCGCGACCCAAATGACGTCCGGCCCAAGGCCCTTGACCGTCAGGGACAGCCATCGACTCAGTCCCATAAAAGCGATATTTTTCTCCCATTTTTGTTTTCTTGTTTCCTTCGGTAGCGCGGAAGCGGCAACCCCGGGGCCAAAGGAGGAAAGCGTCTTCCGGATGTTTTCCTCACCGGCCAGCGCCTGTGGAATACCGTGCAGATATTTCAAATTCCATGTGACATTATAAACGATATCGTCCTCATCATCCTCAAGTTGTCGTGTTTCATCGTGAATTACTTCACGAGCGCGCGAATCGTACCGCGTCTTCGCGATAAACCAGGCGCCAATGATCCAGACCACAATTACAACACCCATCACGATGAGTCTATTCCGGCCCAAAGGGAGGACGTGTTTCATGGCGTGTTCTCCGGAGATTTTCTGGAAATAATGTTCTCCAACCGTATTACCATAGTATATCCTTAAAAACCGGTTTTGAAAATCTTTTTATTTTGTCAAATGTGTTCGTGACGGTTAGGACGGCATTGTACAATACCGTTTGGACCAAAATATTCACCAATTCCTTGCGTTTCGAAGCATTTGAATTATATAATACGACGTGACCCTCACGAATCTCCATTCAAGGCAACAGGACTATGAAAAACACATACGCCGTTCCGTCGAAACTGGTGATGGCGATAGTCCTTGCCGCGTGCGTCGCATTAGGTGCCGTGTGGCTGGGCGCTGCAATGCGAAAGGAAAAGAAATATGTGGTCGGAATCGCGCAGTGGATCAACAACCCTGAATACGGGAAAAACATCGCAAGCTTCAAGGCCGAATTGGCAAAGCACGGTTTTATAGAAGGAAAAAACATTCGGTACCTTTTCGAGACCGCCAATGCGGACAAAACGGTCCAGCACGGTATCATGAGGAAATTCGAAAAGGCCCGCGTCGATCTCGTGTATTCCCTGACCACGCCCGGAACACTGGTGGCGAAAGAGGAACTCGGGAAAACGCCGATCGTCTTCTCGATCGTGACCTATCCGGTCGAGACCGGCGTCGTGAAGTCCCTTTCCAATTCGGAATGCAACGCCGTAGGCACTCGCAATTATATGTCGCCGTCGCGCCAGTTTTACGTGTTCGAGAGGATTTATTCCTCGGTAAAAAGAATCGCGTTTGTCCATCGTGCCGGGGAGCCGAACTCGTCGATTCAATACAATGAGTTCAAGTCCCTGCTTTCGAAACGGGGTATTGAGGTGATAGACGTCGCCGCGACCGATTGCGCGAACCTTCGGGCAAAATTATCGGCAATCATCATGAATGTCGATGCCGTGTATTCGGCGTGCGACACGCTGATCCAGTCGGGCGGGGAGGAAGTCGTCATCTTAGTGTGCAAAGAATGTTCAAAACCCTGCTTCACCTGCAATAAAGACGGCGTAAACAAAGGAGCGCTTGTGGGCAATGTCGCGGATCTTGCGGAAATCGGGAGAATTTCAGGTGAAAAAGCGGCCCAGATTCTTGGGGGCACGGTTCCGCAATGGCTCCGGACCGAGGGGGCGCGCCAGGATTATATCATCGTCAACATGAAAACGGCCGCCGACCTCCATTGTGTGGTTCCCGACGATGTCCTCGGCTCAGCCAACGAAATCATCAGGTGATATTTTGGACAATACCGTATGACAATCAGATCAAAACTCATCTACCTGCTTGTGGTTCTCTGCGTGCTCGTGGGCATCGTCACCTTCGTTTCCGTATATCAGCTCAATGAACTGGCCGCTCCGTTGAAAACCGATATCCCGCGGGCGATAGAAGAGCTCCATTCGGTCACGGAAATGGACGCGTTGGTGAACCAGGTCCGTTACTACGATGAGCTGCTGACGCAAAGCGCCAGGAATTATGCGTTTACAAAAGATGTCAAGTGGAAGCAGCGCTATTATCTGTATCTCCCGGCGTTCATGGACGCGATGCGCCAGACCGAAACAAGCGCAGACAGCTCGCTTCGGGCCTTTTTCCTTACCGTGAGCGTCGAGAACGATTCGCTTGTGGCAATGGAAACCGCGGCGCTGGACAAGGTGGGTAACGGCGGGCAGAAGGACGCGATCGCGATCCTCGAGAGCAACAACTACTGGAAATGCAAGCGGACGTTGGAAAACGCCCTCCGGGCGTATTTCTCCCGGCGCGGGCTGAGCGACGATAACGCCTACGAATTCTCATCGGTCACGATCCATTCCGTTTCCGCAATGGCAACGAATATGGTGAGGAGGACATACCGCGCGGGCGTCGTCCTGGTGGTCATGACCGCGTTGTTCCTGATCATCGCCGGAATGTTCCTGTACCGTTCCATCGTACGACCGCTCGATTCCTTTTCCCGGAAAATCAGGACCCACAGCGTCGGCGGACAGACCATCGGGCTGGCGGAGACGAACGACGAATTCGGGGTGGTCGCGAAAAGTTTCAACGACATGGAATCGCGGTTGCGGCAAAACCAGATGCAACTTGTCCAATCGGAAAAACTCGCGGCCATCGGACAGCTGGCGGCCGGGGTTGCCCACGAAATCAACAATCCCATCGGGTTCATATCCAGCAATTCGGCGACCCTGAAAAAGTACGTTGCCGGGTTCGTCTCCCTTATCAATTTGTACCGGAAAGGCGCGGACACGGAAACGACACTGCTCCACGAAACAAAAATCAACCTGGGGTTCATCCTGCAGGACGTGGACGTCCTTCTGAAGGAAAACGAGGAAGGGCTTTCCCGTGTCATTGCAATCGTAAAAAATCTCAAGGACTTTGCGCGCATCGATGCTAATCAGGGCGTGATGCTTTCGAATATCAATGATGGAATCCGAAACACGCTCCTTGTTGCCGCGAACGAGATAAAATATGTCGCCGACGTCAAACTCGACCTTGGAAATATACCGCCCGTTCCTTGCGTTCTCAATGAGATAAATCAGGTGTTTCTTAATGTTCTTGTGAATGCCGCACAGGCGATACGGGATCAAAAGCGGACATCCCGCGGCTGTATTCTAATCCGGACATACGAAGAAGGTGAAAATGTCTACTGTGAAATTTCGGATAACGGACCCGGAATCCCTTCGGACGTCATTTCCAAAATGTTCGATCCCTTTTTTACGACCAAGGACGTCGGCAAAGGCACGGGTTTGGGTCTCAGCATCTCGTATGACATAATTGTCAATAAACACAAAGGGTCGATTATTGCGGAAAACTCCGTGGATGGCGGCGCGTGTTTTAAAATAAGACTTCCATTAACAACGGAGGCCGGTCGTGCCTAAAACAATTATCTTTGTCGATGACGAAGAACATATCCTTCATGCGCTTCGCCGCGCATTCATGGATACCGAGTACGTCGTCCATACCAGCGCAAGCGCCGCCGAGGCGCTTGCGCTGATGGAAAAGGGAAAAGCGGACCTCATTGTTTCCGATATGCGCATGGCGGAAATGGACGGCCACGAATTATTGAAAATCGTCAAAGACAGGTGGCCTTCGGCGATCCGGATAATTCTCAGCGGGGATACGGACAAAAATACCACGCTCAAAGCCGTGACCGACGGGGTCGCAAAAGCGTATCTGACCAAGCCGTGGGACGATGCGGCCCTCAAGGCCCAGATCGCGCATTTTTTCTCCATGCACGACACTCTGAATTCCTCGGGCGTGCTTGAAACGATAAACAGGATAGACCGGCTGCCGGTCTTACCGGACCTTTATTACAAGGTCGTTGCCATGATCCAGAAAGAAGAAAATATAAGCAAAATATCCGAGACCATAGAACGGGAACCCGGCTGGGTCGCCCGCATCCTGAAAGTGATCAATTCCGCCTTTTACGGGATCTCGGTCGCATCGGTACACCAGGCGATCACGTTTCTGGGAATGATAATCGTCAAGGACATCATCATCTCGTCCGACCTTTTTGAGTCGGTCAAAGGCAAGGGAATGGGCGAAATGCATGTGGATTTCCTGTGGGAGCATTCGAACACCTGCAACAGGATCCTTCACTCTCTGTATCTTTCCATCCATCATCGCGATATTCCGGAGGAATTCGCGCTTGTCGGGGTCCTTCATGACATAGGAAAATTGCTCATTATAAAATGTTTTTCCGATAAGCTTGATGGTTTGGTCAGGCAGCAGGAATCGCAGCCCCTGCGACCGCGCATCGATGCCGAACGAGCAATCATCGGGACTTCCCATGCCGAACTCGGCGCCTATCTTCTCGACTGGTGGAACCTGCCTCATGTGCTGGTCGAGGCGTGCCTGTATCATCATGATCCTCTCAATGCCAATGTCCAGAACAAGGAACTTGTTTCACTTCTCACCATCGTGGACTACTTTTCGTGGAAAGCGGTCGGGAAAAAACCTCGATTCGATATCCGGAATGAAATTTACGAATGCGCCGGAATAACCCGCACCGACGCAATCTCGGCCATGAAGAAAGCGTACCCGGATTTCAATGAATAAAAACGGAGAACGATCATGAACCATCATGTCCTTTTCGTCGATGACGAGACAAGCATTTTACATGCGATAAAACGTGTGTTTTTCTCGGCGCACTACGAAATTTCCTTTGCCGAAAGCGGCCCCGCGGGGCTTGAGATCCTCGGAAGAAAAACAGCGGACGTGATCGTTTCCGACATGCGTATGCCCGGCATGGACGGAATCGCTTTTCTTCAGAAATCGCGCGCACTGTGTCCTGACGCGGTGCGCATGGTGCTTTCCGCATACGCCGACAACAATGAAATCATGCTCGCGGTGAACGAGGGACATATCTGGCGGTATATTACCAAGCCATGGAACGAAAACGACCTGCTCCTTGCGGTGAAAACCGCGGTGGAGTATCATGAAAAAAGCATGGAGACCAAACGGCTCGTCGAGGAAATCAGGGAAAAAAACCGGATCCTGGCGGACGTCAATCATATGCTCGAAGACCGGGTCCGCGAGCGCACCCGGCAGCTCGAAATACGCAACATGCTTCTGAACCTGCTTGTGGAGAACAAGCCGATCGAAGACATTACCCGAAGCGCGTGCGACGTCGTGTCCGGCCAGCTCAATGGGAAAAAAGCGTTTGTCTTTGCGCCGGGCATTGTCGCTGACCCCATTTTCCCCCCGGAAATCAAGCATCTCGATAAAATGGGCCGATCCTCCCTATCCGAAGGGAAAAGCATTTTCACCGAGTCGGGGATCGGCATCATACTGCACCAAAAGGATTCGAATCTCGGCGTGCTTGTGGTTGAAAACGACAAGAGCGCGAGCATGATTTCCGTGACGGAGTCGCTTGACGCCATCGCGGCCATACTTTCCATTGCCTTGTCGCAGAAAAAAATGCTGCAGGACATGCCTGCGCTTCTCGATTCCCTCAACGAGATTGTGGGAAACAATCCGTGAACAGCGAAAACGGCATGCGTCTGTGGGTCCCGGCCGACGGGGCGCAGGCGGTCATCCTGGTCCTTGCGCCGGGAAGCTCCAAATCCGATATCGAGACGTGCCTGAAGCAAAAGAATGTCGTCCGCGGAATAGACTGGGCCGCAATCGACGATGCGCTCTCATCGCTTTCAAGAACCAACGCGCCGGTCACCAACATCGTGATTGCCAAAGCCCGGCCGCCGGTCGCCGCCGCGTGGTTTTGCGGGACCATGATGGAAAACGGGTTCGCGGAACTCATGCCCGGACTTGTCGATTTCGGCAATGACCTCGCGGGCGAAAGCGGCGCGAAAATAAAGGGCAGAGGAGCATTCGTCAAACGCGGGGAGGTGATTTTCAAATCGGAAATCATCTCCCCGGGGATGAATGTGCTCGGCGGGCACATAAGAATGCACCCCGGCGGCGCTCCGCAGTACGATCCTTACGCCATTCATTTTCGGGAAAACGAAAACAACATCGAATACGTCGCGCTGTCCGACGGCTACCTCTGCGCCGACAAGGACTCAAGGATTACGGTGCGTGATCCTCTGGTCCTCAGCAACGACCGCATGGTCCTTTCCCTGCAGATAGCGGAAGTCAAGATTGGCAGGAAAAACCTGATGGATTTCATTATTCAGAAATGGTACGATCTCCATAAAGAAATTGCGCAGGAAACGCCGCTTGACAGGAAGATGCTTGACGGATTGCTTGATGCGGGAACAGTGCAGTGCATGGTCATCAACCGGGGGCGTATGCCGACGCCCGCAACGGCAGGCAGGCTCGAAATACTCATTGCGCGTGACACGAAAGCCGCGGGCGAGGCGCGGCCCGGGCAGGCGGGGAACAAACCGAGCGCATCGGAAAAGATCGACCCTCACGAGCGGACGCCGTTTCACGAAGTCCGAAAAGGCGAAGTGATCGCGGAATTGTATTTGGCGAAAAAGGGCCTCGCGGGCGTCGACGCGCTGGGAACGATCATCGACGTGGGCGAGGTCGATGACCTGAAGTTCAATGCAGGCAAGAACGTAGAAAAGGAAGCAAACGACGATGTGGTGCGGTACACAAGCACGATCGACGGCATTGCGGTCCTGCTCCCGGACGGGGTCGATGTCATGCCCGAGTTCAGGATCCAGGGCGACGTGGGCCCGGAAACCGGAAATATCCGTTTTTCCGGCGCCATCGTCGTAGAAGGAAGCGTGCTTTCAGGGTTTATAATGCGGTGCGGCGGCGACATGACGGTCCGGGGCTGCGTCGAAAACGGGGCGATTATCGAGTGCGGGGGCGATCTGACCGTGGACGGCGGGTTGATAGGGGAGAAAACCGTCTGCACGGTCAAGAAAACCGTGCGCGTCGGGTATGTCCAGGACTGCAGCATTCGCGCGTCAGGGAGCGTCATTGTCAAGTCGTACATTTTCAATTCCACGGTTTTCTCCGGGGAAGAGCTGAGCGTGGATGGGCAGTACGTGACCGGTGACGAACGGGGCGCGATCGTGGGCGGTCAGGTGGGAGCGATGAAATCCCTGACAGTGCATTCCGCGGGCTCGCCCATGGCCAAGACCATGCTTTCGTGCGGCGTGGACCTGGTTGCGGAAAAAGTGTTGGTGAAAGTCAATCAGGCCGAGCCGGTCCTTGCCCGGCATATAGCCCTGCTCCAGATGCAGATCGGCATAGACGTCCGCAATCCGAAGGCGACCATCCAGGCGCTCGCGCAGCGTCCGTTTCTGCGGGAAAAAATGAAGGACAAGGTCGTCGAACTCAAACGAGTCATTAGCGAGCGCGACCAGCTAATCCGGGCCGTTCCTGAGCTCGAGAAACGGACCTATGCGCAGGATCTGTCCAAGATATTCATCAAGGTCCACCACCTGTGCGGGCCCGACATTCTGCTTCGGATGGGCCAGGCGACGAAATTGATCTACCAGAAATCGGAAAGAAAGAATTTCAGGTGCATCGACGGGGCCATATTTTCCACTGACATTTGAAGGAAAAACCATCATTTTTGTTGTTTTGAATATTCTTCTTGCGTCCTACTTAAAGTACCCAAAACACATTGGTCGGTTGATACCGAATCGCATGGTGTTCACAATTTGTCAATGCTAAAAATGCCCAGCCATACCCTTTTATTTAATTATGAATGTGTGAAATTCTTTGTTTTTTGGCGTTTTTTAATGGTATTTTATAGGAACTTGTGGATTTCTAATCCGAAGGTTGGGAGTTCGATTCTTCCAAGGCACACTTTTATAAACCCATAAACACAAAGGAGGCTTTATGAAAAAACTTTGTCTCTATGTTGCCTGCGCGGCATTTTTTCTTTCTCCCCTTGCTACGGTCTACGCGGCACCCCCATCCAATGGGGCGGTCGCGGAAGAGGCCGCGGAACATCCCCGCATTAGCACAGCCATTCAGGAACTGGAATCGGCCGTGGCGTATATGGAAGCCGCCCCGCATAATTTCGGGGGCCATAAGGCCGCTGCGATCGCGGCCAGCAAGAAGGCCATCATGCAACTGCGCAAAGCCCTGGCTTATAGGGCAAAAGTGGACCACAAATAACCCGACATGCACATCCGTTGGTATTACGTGCCCATATGCGCGTCTTTTTTCTTGACTTTCGGCGGCGCGAGTGTTTTTGCCGCCGAAGGCCCCGCCTATGTTTCGCAAACATATATTGACACTTTAATACAACAAGCTTACTATTCGCTCAATGCGACCGAGGAAATTTCCCGCGCGGCCCCCCAAAAAGACGCCGCGATCGTGGAGGCGAAACGCATCGTGGCGAAACTGAAAAAGATCGCGGAGAGCGACAGAAACAGGAAATATATCCTTTGGAAAGTGGGTGAACTGGAAAGCCAGATATATCTCGAGGAAAAAGGCCTGCTCCTGGAAAAAGACCAGAAACGCCTGATGGCGGTCAATGAACTCATCGGCCCCTTTAACCGGGAACTCGCAAAGCCACGGCCCGATTTTACCGCCCTCGACAATATGTATGCGCGCATGAAAGACCTGGATGCGACCAAGGCCGGGGAACTGGAATTTTCAATACGCGACCGGAGAAAGGGCCTGTCCAGAGAAATCACGGCCGCCATTGAACGATGCGTTGAGAAGGGCGATTTTGACCGGGCCCGCGAAGATCTTGCCTATTGCAAAAACAACCAGGCGTTTCTTGACGTGTCCCTGACGCTGTACAGCACGCTGACGGCAAAAGTCCAGGCCCACGTGTCGGTTGACAACGAGAAAGCCTTTATCCTGGCTAATTTGACAAAAGCGGACAATGCGTGCGGACGCAACGACCTCGGCGCGGCGCGCGCTATCATGAAAACCATTGCCGTGCGGCTAGACGGGATAAAGGGCGCGCTCTATCAGCGGGAATGGGACAAATTGTATTTCGGAAACAAAAAGATCGGCCGCGCCATCGAGCGCAAGGAAGACTCGCTGGTCGCGCTGGATCTTGTGCTGTTGAAAAACCAAGGCGTGGGCGCGGCCACGGAATTTTCCGACAGCGTATTGAAAAAATGGGACGTGGCCCCGGAAAAAATCGGCAGTGTAAATTATGCCATCCTGGAAACCGCCGTGGCACAGAAAAAAAAGGACGACTACCGAAACAAGGACGTTGAGGCGCTTGTCGATAATCAGCAGGATTCAGGGTCAATGATGGAAGACATTCTGGCCGCGGCAAAAACAAAAGCAAAGGCAAAAGCGGATTCCGTTCGACTGGCCGAAGAAGGAAATAAGCATCTGACATCGGTTGAAAAGGTCCGCCTTGACAACATGCGGCTCGCGGAACAGGGAAAAGAAAAGCGCGAACAAAAGCGAATACAAGAAAACCAGGACAAGGCCCAACATCTGCTCGTTGATGTTTACACGTTGCTTGAAAAGGGCAAACGAAAACAAGCCCAAGATGAATTCAAGGAAAATCAGGTTTTTTTCAAGGAATACCTTGCCGAAAACCCCTATAAAAAGCTGGAAACGGCAATTAAAAACGGAACCACCCAAATACAAAAATAGTTTTCCGATCGACCACACGATACTCCGCGTTGCGGGTTGAAATCTTTTCCCTTGCAATTTTTTGCTTATAGTTTTATACTATTCCTTGGGAAGTTGATATAAAACAAAGCATGTCGGGAGCATACTTTCATTATAAAAGGGAGGCTCTATGAAATTTCGTTTTATTGTAGCAGCGGTATTGTCGTGCGCTTTACTTTTTCAATGTGGGACCAAATCAAATCCAACAAGTCCGACAACGACTAATAACAATAATAATAACAATACAAACCTCGGAAGCGGAACATTCACGGCACAAATCGGTTCTACTGCCTGGACCGCAACTTCGGTAAACTGTGTATATGACCCGACCGCTATTAATGCTGCGATAATCTACGGAATTAAAGCGAATACAGGCGGTAATAATGATACTTTCCTGTTCCTGGTTGATTCCCCGAAAGTTGGAGAAAACGCCGATTCAACAACCGCTATAGTCAAATTATATAATGCTCAAAAAAACTCTACGGGGGTTTGGTTTACCTTCAATCCCTTTTCTTTAAATTTTACGACTTTAACTGCAACGGGAGCCTCAGGAAGCTTTTCATTCAAAGCAGATACGTGCCTCGTATTCTGTGATACGACTAATCGGATAACGATCAGCGGGAATTTTAATGTAACCTGGCCGGTATATTAATACTATATATATGGAGATATGGCGCGCTATATCTCCATGGCTAATCATTACCTCGTCGTAAACTGCCAGATCGGCCCATCGGTGGCGGATTTCCAATCTTTTGCGGTTATTTTCCAATAGTACGTGCTCTGCGATGCAAGACCTGAAACCGGAAACGAACTGAGAGCGGTCATGGTGCGCCGCGTCAGAAAATTTGGGTCATTGCCGAAATACACGTCGTACGAAAGGCTGTCGGCGTCCGGGTCGACGTCCTGCCAGGAAAGGGTGACGCTCGGTCCATTGACAACCGCGTAATTGAGCGGGTTGAAAACCTGCGGGCTATAAGGCGGCATGCCGTAGTACACGGCCTGCCTGAGCGTGTCGACGTGCTGGGCCTTGTCTTTGACAACCGCAACCATGGTGTCGTAGCCGTTGAAAGCCATGGGGTCGAGCACGACGGTAAACGAATCGACGACCGCGGAATCGATGATGCTGCGCATCTGGGTGCGGGTCTCTAAAACGGACACATCGTGCCGTTCGATAAGCGGATTGTCAGGGTCGATGATATGGAACACCAGCGTGTCCTTGTCTCTTTTCCCGTTCAAATCAATGGCCCCGGTTTTCGTTACCTGGCTGGAAAAATGCAAGGAAAGCGAGCACGGCCTGTTGGGCGGGACCACAAGAATTCGAGGATAGAGCGTGTCGCTTTTAGGGAACGCGTCCTTCACCACGACCATCAGTTGCTCAAAACCGGTATCGGCAAGAACCGGCGCCCAGACAAGAAGGCTGTCGGGTCCTTCGGGAAGGAGCGCTTTGTTTTTATTGACGATCCTCGACGAAAAAACAAACGGCCTTATCCCCGAATTCCGGGCAACGCGCAGTTGCAAGCGCAGCGTGTCTTTCCCGACCTCAAGAAATTGCGGGAAATCCTCGGTCCGTGTGCTGAACCTGACCGGCGCAGGATGGCCCAAGTCGCCATAGACATACAACGTGTAGGTGCAAAACACTGGCTGATATCCGTCCCATATCCGCAGGGTGATCGTATGGCTGCCCGTGTCGAGCCACGAGGGTATCCAATAGACGACGCCTTGCTTGCTTACCTGAAGTCCTTGAGGACCGAGGCTTTTATCATACGTAAGTGAATCACCGTCGGGGTCGAACGCTTCGATGGTATCAATGTACGCGGAGTCGATCGCGATGAAGGATGAAGCGGGCGTTTTTTGGACGATGGGTAAACGGTTTTGGAACAACACGACGGACGCCGCGGTATCGTTATGTTTCTTGTCAATCGCCCGTATCACGATCTCATTGCCCGACGGTACGTGCCGTAATTTGACGGAATCGTAGTACCACATGCTTGAGTCCCGCGCAAGAACGGGTTTACCGCCGATGAAGACGGAATCCATGCCGCTGCCGTCGTCAAAGGCCTTGACGCCTAAAAGCGCCGCGTTTTTGTCCGTGTAAAAATTGTTAGCGGGCTTGCCGTTCGCGGTAATGGAAACGATGTTTGGGGGCCGCGTATCATTCGCGGTATCGACGAACATCAAGGTAAACGACGCGGAGTCCACCCGATTGAGCGAGCGGTTGTCCTTGGCCATGATTTTCACGGCGTTTGCGCCAACGGCCAGATTGATGGTCCAGTCCCAGGAAGTGGCGGCCCCCTTGACCGTTCGGACCGTGGGCTGGAGAACATTGTTGACATATGCGTAGAGCGAGAGGTCAAGCGAATCGAACGACCGGTTTTCGATTGCGCCGGAAACATGATAGGCGGAAAGCATGGTTATAACGGAATCGCGAGACGGCGTGATCACCACGATACGCGCGGGAGCGGCGGGTTTCACGGTGTCAGAAAAAATAATGAAGAAGTCCTTTTCACTCTGGTTTCCCTGATAAAAATGGTCAAGCGCATAGACGCTCACGACCAGAGGGACTTTTGCGTCGTGGTTCTGCATTTTGTCGATGAGTTTGCTGTACACTTTATTGTTTTTGCCGTCGAACGCCAATCCATTGATCGAGGCGGAATCGACCCACCGGTCTCCGGATTCGCTTATGCGCACTTTGAAATTGAAGACGCTGTCTCCGGTATAAATCGTGTCTTTTCCCACATAGTTTTCATTGACGCAGATGATGTCGGGTTTCGAAGTGTCGCGGGCGGAAAAGGCGAAACTGTCGGCCGGGGAGGCGTGAAGACCGTCCGAAACCCATACGCAGCCTTCCCCCGCAAGTACGACCGATGAGAACGCCACTTTCGTGCTGCATTGGATCGACGCAAACCGCGCGCCGGGGCTAAGCTCCCAGAAGTAGTTGACGTCCCGGTCTTTCACCGGGGGCGTGCGCAGCATGATTGAATCCCCGAAATAGCACGACAGTGCCTCCTGGCGCAGCGGCGACTTTACATAAAAAGATATCGAATCAACCACCGTCTCGGCGTTCGACCGGTACGTGGTCATTCGCACCGAGTGCCGGCCGGTGTCGCAGAAAGAAAAACAGAACTGGAATGGTTCTTGTGAAAAGTCAATTTTTCGTATTGAGCTGTCCGAAGCGCGCCATAAACGGTTATCACCGGCGGAAACGACGCAGGAGTCCACGAGTTCCTTTACAAGAACGACGGCGGCCAGGGTCTCGGTGCTGAAAATGCCGCATGTGTCGAGGTTTTTGAAACTCCGGTGCGTTATGCACAGCGCGGCGTTGGAGTAATCGGTAAAAGGATTATATTCGCGTCCGCAAAAAAGCACGGCGCAGAGGGCAAGGGCATAAACAAAAATCCTTTTCCGTATTAAAATCCTGAAAATCATTCTTTATCCCTGGTATCCGGGGTCAAAAGGTGAAAGACCAACCGATTCCTATTCCTCCGATTATCAAAACGCTGAGCCCCGCAACCAGCGAGGCAAAGTCTTTGTTTTTAGCGTTTCTTTTTTCATTCCACGACACGCTTGTATTGCCCGCGAGGTTTGCCTGGTCCGTGCCGCTTATCGCGTCGAATTCATGGGTCACGGCGCTGAGTTTGCCCGTAAAAACAATCCCCATGACCAGTCCCGTCAGGCCTATCGCGGCCCCGGAATACCGCAGGACGTTTCTGGAAAAAGCATTGGGGTCTTTGAGAATGGCCACGGGCACGCCCCTGAGCGACGGGTCGTTCGCCGACAGGGCGTATTCATAGGGCTGGTCGGTGACCGTGTACGGGACCCCCGCAATGGTCAGGCTTGCGCGGCCGTTATGCAAAAAAAGGCACGGGCTCAGCCGGATGAATTTGGTGAGCGAACTCAAGCCGTCAACTGAATAAAGCACCGCGCAGAAAGATAATTGCGATCCGATGGCGTCTTCGTGCATATATATGCCGTTCCAGTCGAATGGCGCGGGATCGATCGCGCTGGCGCGGTTATACTCCTTGTCGTTTTCAGATGTGAAAACAACCGGTTTGTCCTTGGTGCCGTGGGCCAGAAGCATCCCCGAAACATGCAGGCCGGTAAAGCTTTTAAAAAGGAACACCGCGCCCGCTTCCATGATGACCGTTTTTCCCTGGGGCACGTAAATGTCGCTTACCACAAGATACGGTTTGGTTTTCGCGACCACGACCCCCGGCAAATCCCCGGCGATAGTGTCGTATCCGATGTTATTTACAGGCTGTTTTAATGAATCGCTGGTTTCGGCCGGCACGGCCGCACGTACGCAGAGCAGGAGTCCCGCGAAAAGAACGAATATCTTTCGCATAAAGACCTCCTAACGCGCCACGACCGCGCTTTTACTGAGCCGACGGATTTCGGAATCCGCCTTCTTGAAGTTTTCATGGTCCGGCGATGTCCTGAACAGCGACTTGACGTCATACCATGCTTCCATGGCCTTTTTTTTCGTCTCCTCGGAGGGTTGCTCGTCGTACAGGGCGCTTGCGCACAGCGCGATCGAATACAGCAGCGTCTGCCGGAACACCCGGGCGTCAAGGAACCCGCACGGGGAAATGGAGGCCTTTTTAAGAATGTCCTGGGTCCGCGCCAAATCGCGCCGGTCGAAGCAATCCAGGGCCTTTTCAAGGTAAAATTCCCCATCATAAATGTCCTGCGAAAAAAGCTTGTTCAAACCCTCCTTGTCGCCAAGGCCCTTGAGCGTCCTGAGACGGTAAATTTTTGCTTTTTTGGTTTCCGCGTCGTCCTGCGACAGCGATTCGTAAACGGTCAGCGCGTTCTGGAAATGCCCGTTTTCAACCTCATTGGTAAAAATCGCCATCATGTCCGATGTTTTAAATTGCTGTTTCAACCTGCTGAGCAGGTTGCCTTTCTTTTCAACCGGTTTATTGTTCGGGACATTTTCCTTTGCATTTGCCGTTTGATGTACCGGTTCTACCGGCGTTTCCAGGGTGTTTATTTTCAGGGATTCCGGAATATTTTCCTGTTTACTTTTTTTTGCGTGCGGCTGGCGAATATGCTCGCGTTTTGCCATGGGCTTCGTCGCCAGCCTGAAAACATCTTTAACCTCCAGGTCCCTGTCTTTTACTGACCGCTCTTTTGTTTCATCAACAATGTTTTGCGGCATCAGGGGTGGCAGCACGGTTGACTGAGGTGCCGCAGACGTAAACGCAGGAGCCGAAAGCTTTGTCGATGTGGTGGAAGGCCTGACGGCAGCATCAACGATCGAAGGGTTTTTGTGGATGTAATGCATATAAATCCACGCGGCAAACAGGGCCGTGCCTGCAAGCGGGACGAGGGCCAGAAGCCACAGGACGATTGGTGAAAGATGCGTTTTTTTCCGGATGGAAATAAGCGTTTTGTTATGGTGCGCTTCCTTCATGTATTGCGAAAGGATCTGCTCGGGCGATTTTGCGGTTATTGATTTATGAACGTGTCCGAGGGCGCGGAGGAACTCGAGGGCGTTCTGCATCCTCTTTTCTTTTTCATACCGCAGACATTTGTGCATAAGGTTGCACAAGGGCGGGGGGGTTTTCCGGGAAAAACTGTCGAGCGGCACGTAATTGTTGCTCAATTTGTCGGTGACGAGCTTGGCGAGGTTCTGTTCGGGAAAAGCGCGGCTGCCGGTGAGCATTTCATACATGACCGCCCCGAGCGAGTAGATGTCGGCGCGCACGTCGATATCTTTTCCGTCAAGCTGCTCGGGCGCCAGGTACTGCATGGTGCCCATGATAACGCCTTCCATGGTGTGCATCGACACGGTCACGGGCTTGGCGATGCCGAAATCCATGAGCTTGACGATGCCGTCTTTGGTCACCATGATGTTGCCGGGCTTCAGGTCGCGGTGGATGATGCCGTGGTATTCTTTTCCGTAAAGCTGATAGTCCTGGTTGTGGGCGTAATTGAGCGCCCGGCCCGTCATGATGCCGATGGCCGTGGACACCTCCACGGGCAGGCCGCCCGAATCGGCGATGAGTTTTTCGAGGGTAAAGCCGTCGATGCGCTCCATCTCTATGTAGGGGAGGCCATTCCATTTTCCAACGGAGTAAATTTCGACGATATTGGGGTGGTGCAGCTTGGCGGTGATTTTCATTTCCGTCATGAACCGCTCTTCCGATTCCTTCGTATGATCGGGATGCAGGAGCTTGATCGCGCGTTTGACCTCGAGTTCCGCGTTCCATATTTCATAGATGATCGCCATGCCGCCGCTGCTGATGAGCGAGGTGATCGTCCCCGAGCCCATGCGCACGGGCTTTTTCGCATCAGGCAGAACGATAGAGTCCGGGAGCTGGTCCATGGACGCCATCTTGGATTTGATGATGATTTTCGGTTCCGGCATTTTCAGTGACCATCAATAATAGGGAAAACACTGCTTAAGCGCCAACATGCAATGCCGTGGCGCGTCAGTGTCCGTTTATTATTGTACAATAGACTTTAAAATTTGTAAATATGGATGAATGGGGCGGGAAGGCGCGAGAAATTTGAAAAAGCCGGAGATACTACGAAATGACATTCAAGACGATAATGTAAGGGTTCAAAATATTGAACCCCTACGATTGCAGAATATTAAAATCTTGTTTAGAAATTGGCAAAGTGCATCCTAAATTGTCGCTCTGATATTTTTTACGGCTTCAACCATGTTTTTCAGAGCTGGTTTGACCTCTTCCCATTTTCTGGTTTTCAAGCCGCAGTCGGGATTTATCCACAGCTGATCGATCGGAAAAACCTTTATAAGGGACGTAACTTGTTGGGATATTTCCTCAACCGACGGAACACGCGGTGAATGAATGTCGTAAACTCCGGGCCCTATTTCATTTTTATAACCGGTTTTTTTAAAAACATCCAGCAGTTCGTTTCCACTGCGGGCGTTTTCCATGGTTATGACGTCGGCGTCCATGGCCTCTATGGTTGAAATGATGTCATTAAAGTCGCTATAGCACATATGGGTATGGATTTGCGTTTCGGCCCGCGCAGTGCACACTGAAAGTTTGAAGTTTTCGACTGCCCACTTTTCATAGCGGGAAACATCATTTTTCCTGAGAGGATATCCTTCCTTGAAAGCAGGCTCATCAACCTGGATGATTTTAATACCTGCGGATTGCAAATCCTCTATTTCATCGCTCAGCGCCAGGGCGATTTGCCTGGAAACCTCCGACCGGGCAATATCGTCCCTCACAAAAGACCAATTCAAAATGGTCACGGGCCCGGTCAACATGCCTTTCAGTATTTTTTTCGTTTTGCTTTGCGCGTATGTCGTCCATTGTACGATCATGGGTCCGGGCCTGCTTACGTCCCCATAAATAACCGGCGGTTTTACGCACCTGCTGCCGTAACTCTGGACCCATCCGTTTCCGGTAAAATGGAACCCTAAGAGCATTTCCCCGAAATACTCCACCATGTCGTTGCGTTCCGGCTCGCCGTGGACAAGAACATCAAGGCCGGTTTCCTCCTGAAAAGCGACGCACTCGTCAATATACTTCCTGATACTGTCCTCATAGTCCCGCAGGGAAATGACATTGTTTTTATAATTGCTCCTGATTTTCCTGATTTCCCCGGTTTGCGGAAAACTTCCGATTGTGGTTGTGGGAAGCGCTGGAAGATTGAACGCTTTTTTTTGGACCGAAATCCTCTGTTGGTATGCGTCATTACGCTCGCGTTTAGAAATGTTTTTGATGCGTTGTTGAACGGACGGATTATTGACTTTTAAAGAAACTTTCTTTTCTTCAAGGGTTTTTTGATTGGTATTAATAAGATTATTTTCCATGTCAACGATTGATTCGCCGCGAAACATTTTTGAAAGAAGTGAAACTTCCCTCGTTTTTTCGTATGCGAAACTGAGCCAGTTTATTATCCCGTCGTTTTTTTCATTGGCCGCGGTATAGGGAACATGCAGCAAGGAACAACTCGTGGACACGATGATGTCGTCCTTGGGCGCAAATATGGAAATCCGGTCCAGCAGCGCCTTTGTTTGTTGCAGGTCATTGATCCAGATGTTCCTTCCGTCAACTACACCGGCTATGAGCTTCTTGCCGTTCACCGCTCCGAGCGTCTCAAGGTTTTTCTGGCCATGAACGAAATCCAGGCCGATCCCCCACACGGGCGTTTTCGCCAAGACCGCGCTCGCTTCAATCGAATGCTCAAAATAGGTCGTAACGATGATTTTGGTTTTTGTGCTTATGGAAGAAAGCGCGTCGTACGCCGTTTTCAACAACTCTACTTGCCGGGCAGAAGGGTCCTTGGCAAAAATCGGTTCGTCAAATTGCACGAAAATGGTATCGTCCAACGCCGACAGCTTTTTCATTAATTCTTTATACACGGGGATAATATTTTCGAAATAAGCAAGACAGTTTTTTCCTTCGAAACTTTTTGACAATCCTAAAAACGTCAAAGGGCCGATGATGTTTATTTTAGGTGTGACGCATAGGGACTTTGCTTCTTTATATTCCGCCGTAATTTTTGAAGAATTAAGCCTGAATTCCATGTTCCAGTCCAATTCGGGAACAATGTAATGGTAATTCGTATTGAACCACTTCGTCATCTCCATGGCCTTGGCTTTTTCCGTCCCACGCGCCATGGCAAAATACCGTTCATTTTCGTCGGCAATGTTCCTGAACCTTTCCGGAATTGCGTTTACCATAACTGCGGTATCGAGCATATGGTCGTACAAACTGAAATCATTGCAACTGATCAGATCGATGCCGATGTTTTTTTGATGCAGCCAGTTTTTTTTCCTGAGTTCAAACGCGGTCGCGTGAACATCATGGATAGTGCTTTTCTTTGCCCAATAATTTTCAAGGGCTTTTTTAAGCTCTCTTTTTTCCCCGATCCTGGGAAAACCGGTAATGCAGGTTTTAATGGTCATAGTCATTGTCCCTTCAGGGGACCGCGTAAATTTTTATCTTTATGGTCGATGTTGTGTTGTCGCCGTAACCCGAGTCAAAGTATAGCATGCTTATGGCGTTACCGGTTCCCGTATAGAGACAATAATAGATGTGGTCTGAACGGAACAGGCCCCACCAATATTTCTTCGGGACCATGTTGCATGCGGAAACGGTATCGCCAAGGCCGACCCCATAATCAGTATTACAGTCGCCGATGTCTTCCGCCGCGGCGGGATTGGGAGTATTGCCTCCATAGTCATCGTATTCAGCGTCTCCTAAACCGCCTGTTCCGCCAACTTGACCCTGGCCGGAACACTGGACCAAATAAACCGTTGATTTGGTCGCTTTTATTTTTGTATGCACGATAGTCTGCGTGACGGGAATGGGTATCGAATCAAGCAATGCCAAGGTGATCTGCGGCGGATACGGCGATAACTTTAGCAAGGCCACGATAATGGCGCCGGTTGCGGCGGCCGTGCCGGATTTCGTCAACTTAAGGGTCAGCGCAGTTCCGGTCCCGGTTACAATCATGTAATAAATGTGGCTTGGATTAAACGGACCGGCCCACTTTTCCCGCCCGGTTTTATTCTGACGAAGCTTCTGGGTCCCGATATCGATTCCCACGTCGACGCCGCCAACGGTGTCCGCGCTGCCCTGGAATTCGGCGTCAACCAGGTCGGTCCCGACCGTGACAGCACCTATTGCCTTAAGCAAATAGAGTTCCCCGTTGACAAGGCTTGTTTTAAACGTCACGCCGGTCCCGCTCGCGGGAACGCTTACGGAATCGATTGCGTTGCCGGGAATCGTTCCTCCGGCGATCATCTTGACTTTTACGGAAGAACCGCTCGCGGTCCCGGCGGGAACGGTGATCATGCTCGAATTGTATCCTGTTTTGCTGAAAACCAGGACATGCGCTTTAGCGGTGGCCAGTTCCTTTGCAAGCAAGGAATTGCTCGCGCTTGCGCTCTGGGGAATGATCTTGGTCGTCGTGCCGTTTTCGCCCTGAAGCCGCATGATTTTATAGACGAGACTCCGGTTTTTCAGATTGACGGTAACCAGAAACATTCCTTGCGGTAAATCGGCAAGCGATATTTCATGTTTACCGGAACCCAGAGTGGAAGCGCGCCTGATTGTAATCCGGCCGCGCGCGTCCTGGATTGAAATCGAAACATTTTCCATGAGGCCGGACCAGGAAAACCGGCTGTTTTTTGAGTCCCAGTTGATGGAGGGCGCTTTTTGTGTTTCGAAAGAAGCTATAGCACGGGTTCCGGAAACCACCAGGGAAAAGGCCCCGCTCGCGTCTGTTTGAACGGAAACGCCTTCGGAACTCACTGTAACCGTGGCAAGGGCGGCGTTCGACGCGGAATCCGTGACAACGCCGTTAATGGTGTCCTTGACCTGCGCCGATACGGCGGAAACGAAAAAAGGGAAAATAATACAGAAAAGAACCAATCGTGCGCTCAAGATGTTCTTGATTGAAAAAGCCATTAAGGACACTCCTTTATGTCGTGAATAAGCGTTACATTATCGTTAATGCAAAAAATATATGATAGAGAGATTTGGTTGTTAAAAATATTTTTCAATTATATTCAATACATGAAACAACCCTTGGTTTTTTCCTTTCCAGAAATACTCCTTAAAATTATAAACCCTCATGGCGTGGACCAGATTGAGGATATTTCGGACGTTGAGCCGTTCGGCCGCATGGAATATGGCGCGGAGCTTGAAGCGAAAAACAGGGCGCTGGCAGAATTCTGGAAAAAAAACCGGCTTCACGGAAGCCCTCAGCAAATCATCGCGTCGCCCATGCCAAGGTTTTACCGCACGACCACAAAACGGCGGGTTTTTTTTTCGCACAATAAATTCCGCCTGCGGTTTTCACACCACAAAGACGACGATGGCGCCCTGCATCTCGCGTCGGACCTTGAGCCACGGGAGCATGACGCCATTTATCGGTTTATTCTGGAAAAAATTAATACTCCCGGGTTTTCGCATGCGGCAAAACATTTGACCTATATCATCATAAGGGGTTCGTATACCGAGTTCAGCGTGCTGTTCAATGTTGCAAATGTCAATGGGACCATCGTGCGCAACCTCAAGGTATTAGGAGAAAACCTAAGAAAGTTCGACAATAAAATCATTTCGGCCTTTATTTTCCACGATCCTACAAGGTCGGAATATTATCTTGACAACAAGCAGTCGGGAGGCGCGTGGAAAATAAAAAACCTCTTCGGTCCCGACACGCTCAAGCTCAAGGTCCATGACCAAACCTACCGCTACGACCCCGTGTCGTTTTCCCAGATCAACCAGTCCATCCTGCCCCAGATGCTCGATACAATTTCCCGGCTGTGCGCGGCCAAGCCCGGCAAAAGGCTTGTCGATCTGTATTGCGGCTACGGGCTTTTTACCAATTATATTGGAAAGCGCTTCGGCGAAGTGTACGGCATCGATTTTGACGACGCGTCGGTCGAGCGCGCACGGGAGACCGCGCGCTTTACCGCGCAGAAAAGCCCGCACCCGGCGCGCATGTATTTCCGCACCGCCGCCATAAACATGTCGTCTTTGGAGGCGCTGCTTCCCATTGCCGGATCAGGCGAGGAAACCATTCTGCTCGATCCGCCGCGCCAGGGCCCGGGCATGGGCGTGGTGCGCTTGTGCGCTCAGCGAAGCGCTTCGCGCATCGTGCACATTTTCTGCAACGTGGACCGTATTCCCGCGGACCTGGACGAGTGGCAGCGTTACGGCTACCGGGTGTCGCAGGTCGCGCCTCTCGACATGTTTCCCGGAACGCCTAATCTGGAAGTGGCGGTTTTACTGGAGCCGTTCGGGTAAATCGGCTTTAAAACACCCCTTAACGCATAGCTACTTGCCCCTGTCTGCTTTCTATAGTCAACTTGAACATCACGAATATTTTAATAATATTGATCGAAAGTCAAGGACATTATATATTATGAATACAACATTGTTTATAGATACCTGAAAAAGGAGGACGCCGTATGAATCTCAAGAATTTTCAAGCCGGCGTGTTCAAGAAACAAACCGAATATCGTAGTTTTTCTCCCTCACCGGTAAATCAAACTTGGGTATGGGACGATCCGGCGGTCAATGTACTGCTCGAAAAAGCCACTCGTGCGCTCAGTTCGCTTGATGCCTATTCGCTTATCGTGCCGGACGTGGATCTTTTCATACACATGCATATCACCAAGGAAGCAAACTCCTCAAGCCGCATTGAAGGAACGAAAACCGAACTTGACGAAGCGGTCATGGACGTCGAAGACATCGCCCCGGAAAAACGGGACGATTGGCATGAAGTGCGCAATTACGTCGACGCCATCAACAGCGCAGTCGAGGAACTGAAAAACCTTCCGCTGTCAAATAGGTTATTGTGGTCGATTCACGGGATACTCATGCGCGGAGTGCGAGGTGAACGGAAATATCCTGGTGAATTTCGCAAAAGCCAGAACTGGATCGGCGGCTCAGGCCCAGCGGACGCATTTTATGTTCCCCCGCATTGGAATGAAGTGCCTGATTTAATGGGCGATCTGGAAAAATTCTTGCATAATGAAGAAATCCAGGTTCCGCATCTCGTGCGCATAAGCATAAGCCATTACCAATTCGAAACAGTCCATCCATTCTGCGACGGCAACGGACGAATAGGCAGACTGATGATTCCCTTGTATCTGATAAGCAAAAACATGCTCCGAAAACCGTCGCTTTACATATCTGATTTTTTTTGAAAAAAACCGGGCCGCCTATTACGATTCCCTTGATCGTGTGCGCCACACGAGCGATCTAACGCAATGGATCAAGTTCTTTTTAAACGCCGTTATCGCAACAAGCGAAAAGGGGGTCGAAACTTTTTCAAAAATTCTTGCGCTTAAAAACGAAGTCGACGCCTCTATCGTGACACTCGGCAAAAGGGCAAAACAGGCACATGCAATCATGCCGCTTTTGTATAAACAACCCGTATTTAACATCAAACAAATTCAAGAAGTTATCGGGCTGTCCCCTAAATCGGCAAATGATCTTGTTCAAGGTCTGGTTAAAACCGGGCTTATTAAAGAAACAACAGGATATAAACGTAACAGATTCTTTATCTTTGATAAATATATTGACGTTTTTTAATTATTTATATTTTACTTTCAAGGAGAATCGGAAAATATAGGTTTTTATATTTTACTTTGGATGATTAAAGTAAAATATAGGTTTTTATATTTTACTTTGGAGTGAGATCAGTATTTAAGAACTTTTTAATATAAAGTATTATATTTCAGTTAGTTATAAATTAAATCCATCGTAAGCGACTTTTTGCATTCATAAAGTTTATTAGGTTATTAGGAGACAAAATGAAATACTATTTATTAGCAATGTTTATGGCGCTATTTTCATTTGGATCGAGAGGCGATGTATTGACGATAACTACTCAGCCTAATAGTTGCTTTTCACGTCTTGGTAAAACTGTAACTTTTACCTGTGTCGGACAATGGGTAGGTAATTCTGTATCTTGCACAAATCCGGACACCATTGTGGGTGAAGAGGTTAGTTATCAATGGTATAGAAGTGGAATATCTCTTTCGGAATTCAATAATACTCTCAATGTGGTTGCAGATACGGCCGATACAGGTAATTACATTTGTCAAGTGAATGGACTATATCAAGTAAAAATGTATACGGATTGCCGTTGTTATGGATTCTGTCCTAAACCTGGTTACTTTCAGACTACCATTAATTCACAAGCTGTAAAAGTTACAACATGTACTCCTCCATTAATCACAAAACAGCCAGTGGATCAAAATGTTGTCCTTCCTTCGCTTGGGACCTTTAAAATGTTAGCTATGGGCACGGCTCCACTGGCTTATCAATGGTATAAAAATTCATTCGTTACAACATTTGATACGCTTAAAAGCAATGCATTTCTGATTAGCAGTGCTATCGATTCAACTTATGCAACAGCTTTATCAAACACTGATAACTGGTCTACTTTTTTCTGTAAAGTGATTGATCCATGCGGCGATACAGTTATATCAAATTCAGCTACTGTTCATTTAGCATGTGCCAATATCTTGATCGCAACCCAACCAATAGATCAAAAATCTACCCCAGCGTTGCATAAAAATGTGATGCAACTTAGGGAGGAGTCAAGCAGCTTTTGTCAAATATTCGATAATCGAGGTAAAAATTTGTGCGATTTTCGGATCAGCGCTGACGGTAAGGGT
>Ga0182017_10000601_pt1 | contig 28615 bp, 20 predicted proteins | sample 712E3DmetaG_FD_120492 | JGI IMG/M metagenome (GOLD analysis project Ga0182017, IMG submission 120492) | Permafrost microbial communities from Stordalen Mire, Sweden - 712E3D metaG | ecosystem: Environmental > Terrestrial > Soil > Wetlands > Permafrost | place: Sweden: Stordalen | collected... | reverse complement strand
GATTTTTGTTCTGCTCCAACAGGAACTTCCCTATCGTTTTTGGGGGACTGCGCCGGATTGGGCGCGGATACGTCAGGTCCGGAATCTGCCGCTTGCGCATACATGCCCATATCTTCCATGGCAAGGGCCGGATGTCCGGCCTTTTCCAAAAATGCCCGCAGCTCTTCGGCGGTCATCGCGGTCGTTTCGTCCCCGATTTTATCCAAAAGTCCCGCGGCCCCCTGCTCTTCAAACCGTTTGTTTAAATCATCGGCAAGCTGTTGCTTAAGCGAGGTCGGCATCCATACGAGCCGCTTATGCCCGCCTTCGGCGGAAATGAATTTCCTTGACGTAAGGTATACCTTTCCGCAACCGATGAACCCCGGCGTCTGCACCCCGCCGCCCACGTTGCCCGCCAGGGTCGAGAATGTCATGCCCACCGGCGTCTCACCCGTAAACTCACGGTTGACCGCGATAATGCCGTTGCACTCGGGTACATAGGCGCAGATGACCTCGAAACAGCCGCAACTGGTCATGGGGCGGTCCATTATCGAATACGCGCAGAAGGTTTCGATTGTTTTATGGCTGTTGAGATATACGAATTCGTCGATGCCTTTCCACATGCCTTTCTTAGGGTCAACGCAATCGCCTTTTTTCACCGGTTGGTTCGGGCCGGTTTCGTCGATTTCATAAGCCGCCTTGCCGTCGAGCCAGTTGTAGGCGCCGCACAGCCCCAAGCGCTCGGGGGTGATGATGCATACGTGGTTGGGCGCGAATGATTGACATAGCAGACACGAGTAGAAAATGTCCACCGACTCGTCGGTCATGGCCTCCATGCGGCGGTTGCGTTCGTCATAGACTTTCCGGGCGATGGCCACTCGCTTTTCAGCCTCGACGGGGTCGGTGATGAGCGTTACTTTCACCTTGTCAACGATGGCCGGGTAATCGGAAAGGAACCTGGCATGAAGGATTTCGCCGTAATGGCGCAGCCGGAGCCCTTTGGCGAACCCCGCCTTCGACACCCGCGTCCACACGATATCGCGCTGGCCCATGTGCCAGATGCCTTCCGCTCCATTGACAAGATGATGTATCTGGCGTTCGAGGATCGGCTCAAAATCGGGCTGCATTTTCCTTCCCGCCACCTCCACCCAGATGCCCAGCGGCAGCACGCTGCCTTCGGGGACCGCGTCGATGTCCGGCCCGATCACCTGGATGTCGCCGTCGCTTATCCGGTCGAGGTCGGTCGACGTGACGAATTCGAAGGCAGTGGTCTTGTTTCCACCGAACTCCGCATGGACGTCGGCCTTGCGGATGCGCTCTCCCTCGAATGCGGCCCCATAGGGCACGGGAACGGGGACCTTTGTGATTTTTACCTTGCATCCGCGTATCTCCAGCGCGCGCTCGACCATGGTGTCGTAGGGAACGTTCGAAACGACATGTTCGTAGGTACATACTCCCGTGGGCAATATCTGGGGAATGTCGGTATCGGCGATAACAGGAAACCCGTAGTTTATGGCCCCGGCCGCGGCGGCGTATTTATCGGGCGTGACCTCGCCGAAAGCAAGGACAAAGGCGAAAATGCGGTTTTTATTGTAGCGAAGGTTCGCGGCAAAGTCGCCGGGCGCCACGCCGCCGAACGACAGCGCGGCGCGGTTGGCGAAACCCAGCGCGTAGATGAGCGCCGAAACGTCCCGGCCAAACGGAACGAGCCGCGTTGCCCAGCCGAGCTGCACACCCTCTTCCGCAAGCTGTTCGGCAAACTGCTTGCCGTTTGTACACCCCGCCATGAACACATAAAGGTTTTTTTCCTGGAGCTGACGGGCGATTGACACAGCAATAGCATTGGTAGGCGCGGCGCCGGTGATGGCGGCGAACCCGGGCGCGGTCCCGTCCACGAACTCTATCCCGCGCTCACGCATGATCACGTCGCTGGCCGCGCCCAGCCAGATGCCGTTTATCGGGTCGGGCCCTAAAAGATACTTGCACGCCTCGATGATTTCGCACGCGAAAAGCGCCGCCACTCCGGCGTCAAGCGTGTTGCCCAGATACGGCAGCCAGACGTTAGCGGATGGCCGCCGCGGAAGCAGTTCCTTGGCGCGTACCAGCACGCGGCGGATGTCCGAAACTTTCTTGATTTTTTCCCCGGTAAAGGAGTAGATGACCGGAAAATAATAGGCCGTGTCCGGGAAGCTTATTGGTTGGTCAAGGCCTTTTTCTTTTATAGTGGCATCAAGCATGGCCTCCGCGCGGGCCACCCATGCGATGGCCCCGTCGATGGCGCTGGTGCAGATGATCTTAGACATTCTGTTTTCTCCTGTCGCTCATGTCAAACAGCTTGCGCTGCGCCTTTGTGTCGATGCCCAGCTTTTTCCGTGCAGAATCGAGCAGCAGCATGATGGCCTCAAAGGCTTTTTCGGGCGTTTCACATACGTGGAAAGAAGCGCCGAACCGGTCCATTGTTTCCTCGCTTAAAAATTTATTGACATTATCGGACCCCGACACGTGGAACGGGTGGCCGAGCACCACGTCGACCCCCGAGGCCACGAAATAGCACGCTATCGCCACGGCCTTCTCGCTCATCCATTCGGGCGCCACGCCCACCGCCGGTATTTTTGAAAGGTCGTCGCCCAACCCGCCTTCCAAAACCACCTCCGTGCCCGCTTCGAGTATCCGTGAATTGTCCACGCAGCTTCCCATGTGTAAAATCGGCGGCATGCCCACGGCCTCGCACACTTCGCGCAGGCCCGCTCCGGCCTGCTCAAGCGCCGCCTCGGGCGTCAACATTCCCTCCTTGGCGGAAGCGATAGCGGCACACCCTGTTTTAAGAACCAACACATCGTTTTGAATAAGCTTTTTCGTGAGTATGTTGATGTATGCGTCGACCTTTGTCTTGGGATTATTACACCCGACTATGCCCACGATGCCCTTGATACGTCCTTGAATGATTGCATCGTTTAGAGGTCTAAAAGACGGCCTGAATGTGCCTCCAAGCATATATTTGATGGCATCCACGCTGAACCCGGCGACAAGGGGTTTCGTGGCCGTAGGAATGAAAACTTTTTCAGGGTCGCGGTTTTTAAAATTGTCGATTGCACGCTCAATCAGGCCGCGGGCCGAAGCGAGCGCGTCGTCTTCCTTGAAAGAAACGTGGGTCGCGCCCTCGGTTTTCGCGATGTCGGCGGTTGAAACGATTTCAGTGTGATAGGCCCGCGCAACTTCGGGAAGGCTGGGCATACAGCATTGGACGTCGATGATCATCATCTCCACCGCGCCGGTGACTATCGCCAGCTCCTGCTGAAGGAAATTGCCCGCCACGGGAATGCCGTGACGGATAAGTATCTCGTTGGCCGTACAGCAAATGCCCGCCAGCGTGACGCCCTGAGCTCCGGCCTTTTTTGCGTATTCGATGATCTCCGGCTCCTTGACAGCAATGGAAAGCATTTCCGACAGTGCGGGCTCGTGCCCGTGCACGATGATGTTCACGGTGTTTTTACCCAGCACTCCAAGGTTCGAGTTGCTGCGCACGGGCGACGGCGTTCCAAAAAGGATATCGGAAGTAATCGACGCGATGCGCGAGCCTCCCCAGCCGTCGGCCAGGGACGTGGAAAAAGCGTGCATGAGCAGGTTGCGGTAATCGTGGTCCACGCCCATATGCGTACGGTGAAGCGACTCGACCACGGTCCTGTCGATTCCCTGCGGCCCGATTCCTTGCTCGGTCCAGACATTCTGCTGTTTACCGGGCGCAAGTCCGAGGGTTTTAAGCGTGTGTTCCTGTGATGTAAATTCCTCCAGAAACAAATCGGCCAAATCCGAAGCAACGGCCTCTTTCGCGCGGCCCGCTTCCTCGATTTTATACAGGCGAGCGGCATATCGCAGGGCCCGTTCGTCCTTGATTTGGTAATCGTCGCTCGTACCTTGAGAGGCCTTTTTAAGCAAAAGCACGAGATGACGGCCATGGTCCGAATGGGCCGCGGTCCCGCCGGCCACTTCCCGCAGGAAGTTGCGCGCCACGATCGTGTCGGCATTGGCGCCGCATACCCCGCGCTGCGCGGTTTTCGTTATGCGGCACGGCCCCATGTAACAGATGCGGCAGCAGACCCCCGAGGTCCCGAACGCGCACTGAACGCGCTGGGAATCCATACGCGTGAAGCACGTGTCCACGCAGTCCTTTTCGGCTTTTCCCAGAAGCTCGATTGACGCGCTGTCCCAGACCCGGTCTTCTATTTTTTTTGTTTTTTGGTTCAAGGTACTTTCCTGATTTTCTAAAAGAAAATTAAACCAAATTTATGACCCTTTGACCTCACCTTTTCTCCCCCTTCCCCTCTTTCCCTCTCCCACTGGGAGAGGGAAAGAGGGGTGGCCGTTAGGCCGGGGTGATAGGGTGAGGTTAAAAATCAAGGCGCTGATATTAATTTTTTTAATATTGTTTCAAATTCATATAGAACCTCGCCCCGTATCCCATCAAGGACGGATTTCCCGTTCCTGTCGACCCGGCGAAGGTCCTCGCAATAAGGAACAACGCCCAACACTTCCCTGCCGTCAAGGGCTTTACGGACAAAGCCCTCGTCATCGGATGACGCTACTTTGTTCAGGACGAATTTGATGTTTTTCAGCCCGATATCCTCGGCCATTGCAATGATCCGGTGGGCGCTGTCGATCGACCGTTGGCCGGGTTCCACCACGACAACAAGAGCGTCTACACCGCGGGCGGTGCCGCGCCCGAGGTGCTCGATGCCTGCCTCCATGTCCATGATCAAGGCCTCGTTTTTATGGAGCACCAGGTCGGAAACAAGGGCGCGTATCAACACGTTTTCCGGGCATGCGCAACCGGAACCGCCCTTTTCAATGGCCCCAAGCACCAAAAGCGAAACGCCGCCGTGGGTCACGGCATAGTTGTCGGCAATGTCGGAAACCTCGGGGTTAAGCTTGAACATCTGTCCGTATTGCTTTACTTTTGCGCCGGTGCGCTCTTCGATGAGCGCGATTTGCCGCGAAATGGGCACAATGGCCTTCTGCGCATCTTCCGTCATTCCAAGGCATGCCGCGAGGTTCGCGTCGGGGTCGGCGTCGACCGCAAGCACTTTCCCGCCGCGCCGGGCCAAAAGGAGTGCCATCGCGGCGGCCAGCGTTGATTTGCCGACGCCGCCTTTGCCGGAAATCGCGATTTTGAATGGTTTCATTTTACAGGTATTTTTTCCTCATCGCAACAGACAATCCGGAAAGTGTGTCAAATACCTGTTCCGAGTCCGCGGGTCCCAGCGAACCCGTGCCGCAGGCGGGAGTGAGCACGGCCGAGTCGATAATAAGTTTTTTATCGATCCCTTTTGCCGCCAATTTGTCCATAAGCGCTTCCAGTTTTTGGGAAAGACCTTCTATGGATTGCTCCCTTATTTTCGGCGAAGTAGGCACGATGCCCCATGCGAGCGTTCCTCCGCGTTCGAGGTGCTTTTTGATCGCATCGGCATACATGAGAATGGTTTCCCCGTACCCGAAGGCGTCGAAATTGACCATGTCCACGCCCGCATCGATGAGCAGGCTCCATTCGGTATTGCCGCAGCAATGAATGCCCGCGATGCCGCCGTCGCTATGAACAGCCTCGATCATCTCGGTAAGCAGGGACACCACATTGTCCCGCGTTACCGATACGTATGTCGAGCTGCCGAAGGCCGAAAGAATCGGTTCATCGATAAAACATAGCACTTTTTCGGCAAAAGGCTTGAATTTCCTGATTTGCCACCGGCATTTCATGGCAAGCGCCTTGACGATCACGTCACGGAATTCCTCGTTGTAATATATGGCGCGTTTATTTTCATCGACCAAAGTAAGTGCAAAGCTGCACGGCCCGGTCGTCTGTACTTTCACGAAAGGAAGTTTTGCCTGCATCCTTTTCAACCGGGCTTCCAAAGCATATATGCCTTTTGAATAATCTTGGCTGATCGCCATTGCCGAGCAATCGCCGGTCCCCGCCTCGGGATCCATGGCAGTCATATAATTTTCGTAAAAGGCGGCGAATTCTTCGGAATAATCTTTCGAAGTATCGAAAAACATGCGGCCTTTGTCCCGGTCGACGACGATACAAGGCATGCCCTCTGAATATTGGATTTCCATTTGTTCATTGAGACCAAGCTTGGGCAATTGTGGCCAGATGGGCGCTTCCGGCATACTGGTAAGGGACACGTCTATCGCATGCTCCGGGTCGATAAACGGCATGCTGCCGATGCCCGTGGCGAGAAATGGCGTTTTCATGATCATTGAGGTCATCTTTCATGGTTTGAAACAGATTGAAGCTGCTTTGTTTGGGGCAACTTAACCTGCCTATAGGCAGGTAAGTCTCTCTAAGCTTTCCGAACGACAAAAAATTGTCGCGTCAAAAAGCTAAGAAAGACTAAAATACCTGGAATATGCGGAAAAATCAAGTTATAGGCATATATTAATATGATCTTTTATCTAAAGACCGGCATTCCCGATACCGATATTAATAATGACTATCTAGGACAGCCCCCTATCCACGGAGGGAATGTCAAATGGGGAAAGACCAGGGATGGACAGACTTCCAGGGACGGAAGAATACCCCTACTTTGATGTGCAGCTTTGGGGGTTTCAGGAACAGAGGTGATTGTTATGAACATAAAACCAGTATCAACGGCCTTTCAGGCCCAGGCCTATGAATCGGTCGCGAAAAACGTCAAAAAAGCCGAGCAAACCAAAAAACAGGTCATGGGACAGGAGCAAGTAGACCTTTCCGAGTCTTCTCTGAATCTGCAAAAGGTAAAAGAGGCAGTCGATGCGGCCCCTGAGATCAGGATACCCATCGTGGAGGAAATCATGAAGAGGATCAAAAACAACGACTATCCCATACCGACGCACGCTGAAAAGGCACTTGACGTTATGATTAAAAACCACATACTCTGACCGCGACCTTCGTTCAGTGTCCGCACCACTGACCGCAAAAAGCCCCTGGACCTCAATGTCCAAGGGCTTTTTTACTTTAAATGCCCTCCGTTTCCAAAAATCGTGATAACTTCCTTTGCAAAAGGGTTTAAGTTTTATATGCCATAAAATAAATAAGTGGCTTTTTCCCCTATAAAAATGTAGTTTTCTTACCCTTGCCCGGGTGGTGGAATAGGTAGACACAAGGGACTTAAAATCCCTCGGTAGCAATACTGTGCCGGTTCGATTCCGGCCCCGGGCACATACTCATCCACCCCCATAATAAGATAATAAACACTCCATCCATCATTTATCACCAAGCCTTCAGAAACAATTCTGGTTTACTTTTTGGGATTGTCTAAAAAACACCCCTCAAGCCACAGGCTTTGATCTCAGAGGATTTTAAAAAGTGAAAAAAAAGTCATTTTTTTGGAATTTGCCGGGAAGTATGTTGATAAGTATAAATTATAATAGGAGCCCGGTGTCGCGATGAACAACACGATGTACAACCAGAAAAATGAAATTCTTTCGGCCATTATATCCACCTGCCTCTGGAGCGAACCTCACGCATTGGAAGAAATCCTTATAAATTTGGATAAAACATTTTCTATCGACGAACAGTCCCAGGAGGAATTTCTATTGTGCGTAAACCAGGCGCTTGGCGAAGCCTTGCAAACCGGGTTGATCAAGAAAAAGTTCGGCTTGTATATCCTCACGCCCGAAGGCCGGAAAAAAGTGGAAGTCGATATGTACTCCCTCTTTAAAAACACTTTCAATTCCATTCAAGATTATTGCTGACTAAGATTTTCCTGGTTAAAATAGCCCGTCATTTATCCTTGGCCGTTTTGAGGAAATCAGTTTCGGCAGTGAAATTTCCTTTAGATGCTAGCCCACAAGGTGGATAAGGTTCTGTACGGGTAATTATCTACGCTAAACGCGTATATAATTCGCCTACAGAACCTAAACTTCCCCGGTAAAAGGCAGCTTTTCAAGAAAATCGCCCAACATCCTTTTGTTAAGGTTCTTGAGCCATTTCGAAACTTCCAGGGTGGAATCCAGCGGGTCGATATGCGATGCGCTTTCCGCGGCCTCCGCGAAACTGATTTTGGAAATAATTTCCTTGAGAATGGGAATGGTCCGGGGAATCACACTGAACCGTTGCAGGCCAAGCCCCACGAGAAGGGCCGTATAAAAGGCGTTTCCCGCCATTTCTCCGCATATCGACAGGGGTTTTCCGTTGTCCCGCGAAATGGTGATCGCGTTTTTTATGATCCTGAGAAACGCGGGCTCGATCGGGTTATATAAATAATTGACTTTGGAATTGTTACGGTCGGCGGCGCTCAAATATTGGATGAGATCATTGGTGCCTATGGCCGCGAAATCAATTTCCTTCATAAACGAGTTCATTTCGAGAATGGCCAGCGGCACTTCGAAAAGCACCCCGCAATGCGGCACTTTAATGCCCAATTTGTCGGCCACATGCACGATGAACGCCTTCGCGTCCTGCCATTCCTGCAAGGTCGTAATCATGGGCAGCATGATCGAGTAGCTCTGTTTCTTCGCGGCCTTCATAATCGCCGCTAATTGGGCCTCAAAAAGGTCTTTCCGCTCCAGGAGAATCCTTATTGCCCTCCATCCCATGAACGGATTGTATTCGGGGGGCATGTCGAAAAACTCGGGGACCTTGTCGCCTCCGATGTCCATCACCCGGACCACGCAATGCTTGTTATCGACCTTTTGAAATATTTTTTCATAATACTGGTACTGGATTTCTTCGGTAGGGAATTTTTTCATGTTTGACAAAAGGTATTCCGTGCGCACGAGGCCGATGCCGTCGGCGCCGTATTCATTGGCCTCGTCGACGTCTTCGGGCAGCGAAACATTGGCAAGCACTTCGATTTGTATCCCGTCCTTCGTATACACCGGACGTCGCCATTTGACCTTGAGTTTTTCAAGTTCTTCATGGAAGGTTTTCTGTTTTGAAAACTTACTGACCACGGCGGGATTGGGCCTGATATAGACAGTGGCCTTGTCGGCGTCCACGAAAATCTGCTCACCCGGATAGATGTGCTTTTGCAGGTCGCGAATATCGGAAACCACCGGGATCGAATAGGCCCGCGCCAGAATGGCCGCATGTGACGTCCGGCCGCCGCTGGCGCTGACCACGGCCTGTATTTTCGATTTATCGTACGACAGGATGTCCGACGGGGTAAACATGCGTAAAACGATGAGGACGACCGGTTCCAGAAACGTCTTTTTCCTCCCGTCGTCCTGGTGTAGATAGGATATGAGCTTTTCACAGACCTCAACGATGTCGCCGCTGCGTTCCTTCAGATAGGGAGTGCCTGAGGCATTGAAACGCGAAACAAAATCATTGAGCACAAGCCTGATGGAAGTTTCCAAATCAAAAAGCTTGGTGGAAATCGTCTCGACGACCTGGCCGATAAATGACGGATCGTTGAGTATCTGCTCATAAATCCCCGTGATCGCGGTTTGAAGCGTGGGCGCCGACGGGTCCGGAGCGCTGAGGGCCTTATATTCCTGTTTCGCCTGTTCCCGAACGGCGTTAAAGAGCATGATCTGATCGCCGACATCCTGCCGGGATATCGACACTTTTGACGGCAGCTCAACACCCTTTCCTATAAAATACGCGCTGCCGATCCCTTTTCCCGGTACGATGGTGATACCGACCAATTTATCTTCTTTTTTCATTTTTCCTTGGATTGGGGAAGAACGTTCCAGATATCGCGGGCGTAATCCGCGATGGTCCTGTCGATGGAAAACCAGCCGCTGCGCGCGATGGTAATAACGCTTCTCCTCAGCCATTTTGACCTTTCGGAAAAGAGCGCGTCAACGTAGTCCTGCTTTTGAACGTAGTCATCGAAGTCAACCAGCACATAGTACCGGTCGGAATCCTTGAGTGTTGAAAGCAGCGGGTTAATGGAGAGCCCGTTTTGCGGAATGCTCTTCAGCCGGTCTTCGAGCATCGAAAATATCGCGGAAAGGCCTTTGTTTGCGGTCAGAATTTCGTAGGGCTGGTACCGGCTTGGAAGTTCCGCGAGGCTCTTGCCGAATATCACCATGTTTTCCGGTCCGAGACGCTCAATCAGTTCCAGGTTTGAACCGCCCCTGCTGGCAACGATAAGCGCGCCGTTAATGGCGAATTTCATGTTTCCCGTACCGCACGCCTCCTGCCCCGGTGTCGCTATCTGCTCGGAAACGTCCGCCGCGGGCACGATTTTTTCCGCCATTGAAACGTTGTAGTCGGGAAGAAAAACAACTTTTATTTTGTCCGCCACCGCTTCATCATTATTGACGATGGAGGCCGTAATGTTGATGAGCTTGATTATCTGCTTTGCAAGCTGGTCGGAAGGGGCCGCCTTACCGGCAAAAATATGGACCCGCGGAGCCCCGGCTGACTCGCCGTTTTTAATACGTACATATCTGGAAAGGATATTGAGTACATGCAGCACCTGGCGCTTATACTGGTGGACCTTCTTGCAATGGACGTCGAAAAGCGCTTCGGGCTGGACGTCAATGCCGCATTGCTTTTTAATAATTGACGAAAGGTTTTTTTTCGCGGCATATTTGATGGTTGCCAGGTGATCGAGGAAATCTTCATCCTCGGCAAAAGGTTCCAGCTTTGAAAGGTCTTCGGGCCTTCGTATCCAGCCGTCGCCGATCGCCTTGTTGATAAGGTCCGCCAAGGGCCTGTTTGCGGAAAGCACCCACCGGCGATGGGATATGCCGTTCGTCTTATTCTGGAATTTTTCCGGATGTATCTGGGTGAATTCGGGGAAAATATTTTTTTTCAGCAGGTCCGTCTGCGATTTGGAAACGCCGTTGGCCGCGAATGAACCGATAAGGGCGAGGTTCGCCAGTCTTACCCTTTTGACTTCGCCTTCCTGGATGACTGATATTTCCCGCACCAGGTCGTCGCGGTTCCCGTAGCGCGCGCGCACTTCGTCGAGGTGGTTCTGGTTTATTTCGTAAATGATGTCCATGTGCCGGGGCAGCACTTGCGTCATCATGTAAACGGGCCAGGTTTCAAGCCCTTCTTTGGAAACGGCGGCGCTTGAAAAGGCGAACACGTTTTTCGTGATATTCCATGCCGTTTCCCAGGAGAGGTTTTCACCGTCCACCAGCAGCCGCATCAGCTCGGGGATTGCCAGGGCGCAACTGCTGCCCGACAATTGAATGACGACCTTTTTATCGAAGTCGGCGATATTCGCATTGTCCCGCTTAAAACGCCTGAGAATGTCGAAAAGGGAGGCCGCGATAAGAAAATAGTGCTGTTTCAAACGCAATTCGGTCGCCCGCAGCACGTCCTCCTCGGGAAAAAGGACCTTGGCAACGGTGCCGCTGCGCGATTTGTCTTCGCAGGCACGAAGGTAGTCACCGTGGTTGACATAATCGGATAAAAATCCGTCCGACGCCCTCGATGCCCATAAGCGCAGGGTATTGACCGTGCGGTTTTTGTATCCAGGTACTGGAAAGTCGTACGGTATCGCAATGACTTTCTCGATAGCGTTCCAAACGCCCGCCAATGGGTTCTCGGGTCTGTCGGTCCGATCGCTCTTGCCGTAAAAGCTGATCTCGCAGCAGTATTCGGGCCGTATGATTTCCCACGGGTGTCCCTTATGCAGCCAATCGTAGGGTTTTTCGACCTGCGCGTTATTTTTTATTTCCTGGTGAAAAGCGCCGAAATCATAACGAAGCCCGTAGGCCGTGGCGGCAATACCCTGGGTGGCCATGGCGTCCTGCATGCATGCCATGAGCCGGGCCTTGCCTCCGTTTCCCAGATCGAAAGAGTCTTCCTGTTCATAGAGGTCTTCGGGGGAAAAACCAAGCTTGGCGGTATGGTCGGCCACGTTTTTTTCGATATCGAGGTTGATGATGTTCTGCTTGAGGCTGCGTCCGAACATGTGTTCCATGGACAAAAGGTAGACGCGCTTGTTGTTTTCACTGTGATAACTGGCCTGTGTCTCGATCCAGCGGTCGATGATTTCGCTTCGCACCGCATACGACAGCGCCATAAATTTATCATAACTCGTGGCGGTCAGGTTGTCCTTCGCCAGGATATACCTAAGGTAGCGGCCGTAGGATTCTTTTATTGATTCCATCTGGAAAATTCCGGTCAATATAACGGTTAAATGTTCTTAACTGTAAACATATCAAGGGAAAAATGCTTAATCTTTCCCGCTTTAATTTTAAGAAATTCCGTTCAAAAATAAAACAATCCCGTTAAACGAAACGGTTTAACGGTCTTTTTTTCAACGGCTTAACAATTATATGGTATAGCACAGGAATGTAAAATGCAAGGATTAAATTATAAAATAATGAATGGACGGGACATCCTGCAAATAAAGAACCGGCTTTATCGCCTCATTTCACTGTATGATAAAATGCAAAGATCGTGCCATCCCTTTTTTGGCACGATTCTTGAGTGTTATAAAAGGTCGAAATACTTTTCCAAGGAGGTTATTTATGCCGATTCGTCATGCGGAAGCCGAATGGAAAGGCTCGCTTAAAAAAGGTAGCGGGACGGTTTCAATTAAAAGCATAGCATTTGAGGGCGCTTATTGGACGCGTCGTTGGAATAATGGCCCGACTCCGGCGCAATAGCCCTCGTGGAAGGTTAAAAGAGCCCATTCTCCGAGCGCGATTTATCGTGTTCATGCTTGGAGTGTGCTTTTTACGCTTTTCACTTTACGCGGGACCGCCTTTTCACACCGATGATCCGGAGCCGGTTGAATTATACCATTGGGAATTTTATTGCGCCTCTCAAATGACGGGTTCTCAAGACGGCATTTCCGGGACCGCTCCTCACTTTGAAATCAACTACGGCATATTCCCTGAAATGCAAATCCATATTATTGTTCCTCTTTCTTCCAGCCATCCTAGAACCGGCAACTCTGCTTACGGTCCGGGAGACGTCGAGCTTGGACTGAAATATCGCTTTGTCAATGAAACATCGTCCATGCCGCAAGTGGGCGTTTTTCCATTGCTTGAAATCCCAACGGGAAACGCGGAAAAAGGCCTGGGTTCCGGAAATGCCCAGGTTTTTATCCCACTATGGCTGCAAAAGAGTTGGGGGCAATGGACAACCTATGGCGGAGGCGGATGCCTTGTCACCATAACGCCGGCCCCGCTTAATTCATGGTTCATCGGATGGGAAGGTCAACGCGATTTTTCGGAATTCATCACGATTGGAGCGGAAGTCTTCGGGACCATCATTCCAACCAAAAGCTCCGAAAACGAAGCGGCCTTTACAATCGGCGCGACCGTAAATTTCAACGACAACCACCATGTTCTTTTTTCCGTGGGAAGGGACTTCGCAGGGCCCAACGATCTTTTTCTCTATGCCGCGTATCAGCTTACGATCGGTCAAGGTTCAAAATGATTTTGTTGCGCGATTGTCGGCGGGACCGGTATGGCAAGTTTTCCCTGAACTTTGCAAGGATAAAAAACCATCGGTAAGCCGGTTCATTTTTTCTACCCAAACACGACCCCCTAATGTATTTTTTTCCGGTAATTTGGTAAAATTTCAGCAGGTTGGTTAGTCTTCTGGAGGGGTGGCCGAGCGGCTTAAGGCAACGGTTTGCTAAACCGTAATAAATTGCGAATTTTAATATATTTAAAGGGTCGGCCCCCGATAAAAACACAATAAAAACACAAATTAAAAATTTACTGAATATTAATATGGCCCAGTTTAATTGGGCCTTTTTTTTTGCAAAAGCTTTACAATTAATTTTTAACAAGAGGGGGCATATTTAAATAATCTTTTTGGCGGATAGCTGATCCCATTTTTGGCCCTTGGTCATCCTTCAAATAAGATAAATGATGTACAAGCTCTGTAACGTTACTCCTGAGTTGCAGGCGTGGCTGAAAAAATGGGACGGCGATTATCAGGCGGCGCAATTTTGCCGGTGACCCGTGCTAAGACCGCGCTCCAATTTTCCTCATTTATGAGAAAGATTTTCCAGACATAGGTCAAGTTCATTATCGCGCCTCTTTCGCGGCTTTCAACAAATCATCAGGGTTGACACGTACTTTGATATCCGGATTATAATAAACAAAACGAATGACTCCTTTTTGATCAACTACATAAGCCGCAGGAACAGGCAGCATATGAAGGTTATTGCCGGTGTTTGAATCCAGGTCTGCGCCGTGGTTTTTCATCTTGAGAAGAGTTTCATCATTTACTCGGTAGGCCAGTTTGAATTTTTTAGTCAGTTCCATCGAGCGGTCGGACAGTAGCGTATAATTAATGTGGTGTTTTGCAAGGCTTTCTTTCAGCTTTTCCGGCTTGTCCGGACTTATGGCCAGAATTTGATAGCCCATTTTTTCCAATTCGGGTTCAATTTTTACCAATTGTCCCATTTGCAGATTACAGAAAGGGCACCAACCTCCCCGGTAGAAAATTACGACGCTATGTTTTTTAGCAATAAGTTTCTTGAAATTTGCTTTCTTGCCTTTAATCGTTAACAGGGTTCCATCCGGCACCGAATCCTCAACGGCCAACGGATGCACTTCTTGGGCAGTAAGCGGAATTGAATCGTTCTGTTGCTCAGCCAGAGCAAGGTTTCCAAATACAAACGATAACAAAATAAAATTAAAAAAGCCGTTTGTGGATGTTTTGCGCATTTTTTCCTCTCCACTTCAGATTTTATTACGCATTAATTTCAATTCCTTCCGACGTTTCGGACCAGTCTTAGGATATGCCATTTTAAGGTCGCTCAGGGTATCGAGAACGATTTGGGAAACGATCAATCGGGCGTTTTCCTTGTCGTCGGCGGGCACCACGTACCAGGGTGAATGTTTGGCGCTCGTGGCGCTCAAACAATCCTCATACGCTTCCATATACTGTTTCCAGTAGCCTCGTTCTTGAATGTCCGCAAGACTGAATTTCCAATTCTTGTCGGGATCGTCGATTCGTAGCAAAAAGCGCTTCCGTTGCTCATTCTTCGACAGGTGAAGAAAGATCTTTACAATGCGGGTTCCATTATGGAACAGATGTTCCTCAAGGTTCACGATGGAACGAAATCGCTCGCCCCAAATTGTCTTCTTGTCGATCAATTCGGCCGGAATCCCTTGGGCGCGCAGAATCTCCGGGTGCACACGGGCAATGAGCACCTCCTCGTAATATGACCGGTTGAAGATGCCGATGCGGCCGCGCTCAGGTAATCGGCAGGTTGTTCGCCACAGAAAGTCATGCGATAGTTCCTCCGCGCTCGGCTGCTTGAAACTGAAAACCTCACAGCCTTGAGGATTGACCCCGGAAACGACGTGCCGAATGGCGCCGTCCTTGCCGGCGGCGTCCATCCCTTGAAAAATCAGCAATAAAGCGTAGTGTCCGGATGCGTAATGAAGACGCTGCAGGGAGTTTAACGTCTCGACGTGATCTTCAAGAAGTTTTTGATACTGTTTCTTTGAATCAAAAAATGGGTTCACTTTCGTCGGCCACTTTTCGAGATTGACTTTTTTCCCATGCTGCACTCGGAAATCTTTAGGATCGATTTTCATAGTTTCTCCTTAGGCCCGCACCGCGATCTGCGGTTGCAAATCCGGCGTTTTCTTCGCTTTGATCGGATCGAAAATCCGATACGCGAGAATTTTGATGCGGTCATTTAAAAGGAACCATGCCAACGCATAAGCCCAAACGAAGAGCGCCCAACCCCAGCCCAATGGCGTCATAAACAGCCCATAAACCGCTATGAGTGTCGCTATAATTTGCGTGCCGAATACTGCTATCCATAAAATCTTTGCCGGGCGTATGGACCAAAACGAATGACGCGTGCGCGTGAGAAAAATCGTCAAATGTCCGGCCACCGACAGCTTCAAATACATGAGCGTTTGGATGTGAGCGCGGTCGATATGAAAAACGCGCTCGCCCAGAAAAAATAACCCGAAGGCGGAGACCACCCCAATAATGCCCAGCACCGTTGAAATCCCCAATACCATGCGCATGTTCCATGCTTCGGGCTGGTTCTTATACTGCACGTTGTCGTAGGCGATGGACAAAATGGCGCCGTCATTAAGAAGCGCCAGCATGACGATCATTACCGCCGTCAAAGGATAGAAGTTGAAGATCAGAATCGCCAGGGTCATGAAAAACAAAACGCGCAGCGTCTCCGCTATGCGGTAGATGGCATAGCTGTTCATGCGCTGGAAAATTCTCCGGCTCTCTTTAATTGCGTCGATAATCACCGACAGGCCGGGCGTCATGAGTACGATGGCGGCGGCCGCGCGGGCCGCATCGGTCGCGCCCGATACGGCAATGCCGCAGTCGGCCTTTTTAAGCGCCGGGGCGTCGTTGACGCCGTCTCCGGTCATACCCACGATGTGGCCGCGTTTTTGAAGCACGTCCACGATATGAAATTTGTGTTCGGGAAAAACCTGGGCAAAACCATCGGCTTTCTCAATTGATTCAATGACCTCCGGGGATTCTTCCTTTTTAGAATCGCCCAGACCCGCCGCATCGAGGATATTTGTTCCCATGTCAAGTTTCTTGGCGGTTTCCTGCGCAATGGCCAATGCGTCGCCCGTGACCATCTTGACTTTTACGCCCATTGCAAGCGCGGTTGCAATGGTTGCCTTTGCATCGTCCCGAGGCGGATCGAACAAGGGAAGTACGCCGAGAAACCGCCACTTTCCGTCCGCCTCTGCCCTCGCCACCCCGATCGATCGAAAACCACGCGCGGCGAATTCGTTGACCGCTTTGTCTACGGCGGGTTTCACCTCCCCGGCATTGGTTGACAACTCAAGAATCACTTGCGGCGCTCCCTTGCTTACCTTAAACTCTTTTCCGTCCGCTCCTTTGACCGTTGCTTCGGTGCGCTTATGCACGGCGTCGAACGGTTGAAAATGGATGACCTGAAAGCCTTTCAAAGCTTCATTATTTTTGAGGCCGCCTAAAACCGCCAGATCGATGGCATCGTTGTTCTCCGCGCGCGACGCAAGCGCGGCATTGAGAATTACCTGATCGGCGGAAATGCCGTTTATGACGAACGGATCGCCGAGCGTTAATTTATTCTGCGTAAGGGTGCCGGTTTTGTCGGAGCATACTATGTCCACGCCCGCCAATTCCTCAATTGCCGTAAGCTTACTGACGATTGCTTGCTTCTTTGCAAGCAGGCGCGCCCCCGCTGCCATGGTCACCGACAAGACCGTGGGCATGGCCACGGGTATCGCTGCAACGGTTAGCACCAGCGCGAACTGTAATGTTGTAAAGAAATGGTCGCCGCGGAATATCGCCACCGTAATTATCGTCGCCACCAGGGCCACGGCGAGGATAATCAGGTAATTGCCGATCTTTAAAACCGCTTTTTGAAAATGACTGACGGTATGCGCCTCCTGCACAAGTTGGGCGGTCTTACCGAAATAGGTTTTCGCCCCCGTGGCGTAAACCAATGCGCCGATTTCGCCTTGACGTATAATAGAGCCTGAGAATACCGCTTCGCCAGGTTTCCGCGTGGCGGACAAGGATTCGCCAGTTAGGGCCGACTGGTCTACTTCCACCGGGTCGCCGTCCAGCAAGCGCGCATCGGCAGGAACAATATCTCCCAAGCGAAGGCGAATAACGTCGCCCGGAACCAACTCGCGCGCAGCGGGCGTGACCCACTTTCCATCGCGTTTGACCCTGGCTTTTACCGCAAGCTTCGATTTGAGCGCTGCAATGGCATTGCCCGCCTGGCGCTCTTCCCAGAACCCGACCACTGCATTTGCAATAAGCAAAACGAGGATGATGAAAAAATCAGGCCAGTGTCCCACAACACCCGACAGAATCACCGCCACCTCGATCATCCACGGAATCGGTCCCCAAAAATAGGACAGGAATTTCAGAAAGAGATTTGTTTTCTTTTCTTCAATCTCGTTAGGCCCGTATTGTGTCAATCGTTTTTGGGCCTCGGCTTGGGTAAGACCCTCCGGCGTTGATTCTAATTTTTTTTCCACTTCAGGCATGGGGAGGGTATTGAGGTCGTTGTTTGGGTCACGCTTGGCATCGGGTTTTGTGCCCGGCTTGGATGCGGAAGCATCGGGCTTCGGCTCTGCCGATCCGCCGAGATTCTGTTCAGGGGCCTTCGGTTGGTCGGCCTTGGGTTTCATCGGTTGTCCTCCTTAGGAAGTTTTGTGCGTTGTACTCAACTCAAACAAGCGATAATCGTTTCAATCACCCGTTTCGACTCATTGGGATCTCTTACCCGGATAGAAACGACACCCGCTTCTTCGGCCGGATAGTCATTGCCGCCGGGGAACAAAGCGTCCCCGATAAAAATCATTTCCTTAATGCCGATGCCAAGGATGTCGCGTAGTTTTCTAATACCGTAAGCCTTGTCTATGCCGGGCTTGGTGACGTCAACGGATGTAGCGCCGCCCAGGCGGACGGAAAACTCGGGAATAAGCTTTTCAAGGAGCGTTTTCATCTTCTTTCGCTTGATGAAGTCGGGGTCCCATTTTTTCTTTTCTTCCAAGGGAGCTTGCTGGCCTAATGCGGAGAATGTAATCTGGCTTCCCCGGTCTTCAATGGTCTCTCCCCAGACTTTTTCTACCCTAAAGCCCGATGCGTCAATTGCTTGTTTTAGTGAACTGATGATTTTTTCTTTCTGTTCAGCGGTGAAATCTTCCGAATAATTTTTTTTCCAGTCCGCTGTATACTTGTAAAACTTCGTTCCGCAGGTAGGAAGAAGAGACAGGTTTTTAAGGTGGTCATCATGCGGAAGATTGGAGAGCACTTGTTTCTCAAACTGCGGCCAATCGCCTCCGGAAATTACCGCCACCTTGACAATACTGAGGAGAGCGTTAAACAATACGGCCATTTCGGCATCTAAAGATGCTTTACTTTCAGCAAGAGTGCCGTCGAGATCGAAAACAATGAGCTTTTTCACGGGGTCATATCCTTTCCATCTCTACATTATATTCGCCATGGCGCGCGGCTCGGTTGCATATGGCCCGATGATAAAGGGCTTGCTGGGCGGCCAAAACACGTTTTTCTTCGCCCCGCCAAATCTCCAAAGCCGGTTGCTGAATGGCGCGGGCGAACGAAAAGCTCAATGCCCAGGGAAGTTGCGGCTGAAATCCTGCATTCATCGCGTTCAAACGGGCGGAGGCCAGTTTACCCGATTGACCGCCCGACAAAAACATAATGCCCGGAACAGCGGCCGGTACAGTCCGCAAGAGGCATTTGACCGTTGCTTCGGCCGTTTCTTCAACCGTTTCCTGCTTTGAACAGGTTAGTCCCGGCAAAACCATGTTGGGCTTCAAGAGCATTCCTTCCAACAGCACGCCCTGTGTGTACAGGTGGTTGAAAACCGAATGCAAAACTTCTTCCGTCACCTCGCCGCATCTTTCTAGTGCATGGTTGCCGTCCATGAGAACCTCAGGCTCGACGACCGGGACGATTCCGGCTTCCTGGCAGAGCGCCGCATAGCGCGCCAGCGCCTGCGCGTTGGCCTCGATGCAGCCCCTGCTGGGAATTCCTTCGCCTATGGCGATCACCGCGCGCCACTTGGCAAAACGGACGCCCATGCCGAAATATTCGGCAAGGCGGTCGCGCAATCCGTCAAGGCCTTCGGTTATTTTCTCGCCGGGATGGCCCGCCATTTCTTTAGCCCCTTTGTCGACTTTAATGCCGGGAATGATTCCCGCATCGGCGATGAGTTTGACAAAGGGAGTGCCGTCTTTTTTTATCTGGCGGATCGTTTCATCGTAAAGGATCGCGCCGCTGATGGATTCGCCGAGGCCCTTTGTTGTCACGATAAGCTCCCGGTACGCGCGCCGGGCCTCTTCGGTTTGGGGAATCCCAAGGGCGGCAAACCGTTTGTTGCAGGTCGGATTGCTTTCATCCATCGCCAGCAGGCCCTTGTCGTTTGCAACAAGCATCTTTGCAGTGGCAATAAGGTCTTGTGCATTCATTTTGGGTTGCTCCATTTCCAATTCCTGATTTCCGGCAGGTCCTCGCCGTGTTTATCGATGTATTGGTTGTGCTCGATCAATTTGTCCTTCATTATCTGCTTCAGATAGGCTCCCTTGGAGCCCAAATGCGGCAGGCGGTCCACCACGTCCTGCACCAGGTGGAACCTGTCCAGCTTGTTTTGCACCCTGATGTCGAAGGCCGTGGTGATCGTGCCTTCTTCAACATAGCCGCGAACATGCAGGTTTCGATTTGTCCGGCGATAGGTAAGCCGGTGGACCAGCCAGGGGTATCCATGAAAGCCGAAAATGATAAGTTTGTCTTTCGTGAAAAGTGCATCGTAGTCCGTTTCACTGAGTCCGTGCGGGTGTTCGGTTTGCGGTTGAAGCCGCATCAGGTCAACCACGTTGATCACCCGGATTTTCAAATCGGGCAGGTGCTCGCGGAGAATGGAAACCGCGGCCAGTATTTCAAGCGTGGGCGTGTCTCCGCAGCAGGCCATTACTACGTCCGGCCCGTGGTCTTGGTCATTGCTTGCCCATTGCCAGATGCCGATACCCTCCGTGCAATGCACGACAGCCTCATCCATGGTCAGCCATTGGGGCATTGCATGCTTGCCCGCAACCACTACGTTGACATAATGCCTCGTGCGAAGGCAATGGTCGAAAACGGACAAAAGGCAATTGGCGTCGGGCGGAAGGTATACGCGCACGATATCGGCTTTTTTATTGATCACATGGTCCAGAAAACCGGGGTCCTGGTGCGTAAAGCCGTTATGGTCCTGCTGCCAGACGTGCGAAGCAAGCAAATAGTTAAGCGACGCGATTTTTCGCCGCCAGGGAAGCTCCAGCGTTACCTTCAGCCACTTGGCGTGTTGGCTGAACATCGAGTCGACAATGCGGATAAAAGCTTCATAGCTGTTAAACAGGCCATGCCTGCCGGTAAGCAAATACCCTTCCAGCCATCCCTCGCTTTGATGTTCGCTGAGCATGGAATCCAGCACGCGTCCTGCCGGAGCGAGAAATTCATCGTCTTTTTCCTCGCGCGCTTCCCACTGGCGGTTGGTGACTTCAAAAACCGCGCCCAGAAGGTTCGAAAGAGTTTCGTCGGGGCCGAAGACGCGGAAATTGCGCTGGTCCTGGTTGAGTTTTGCCACGTCACGAAGGAACTTACCCAGCACGAGCGTATCTTGTCCGTCAACGGCGCCAGGCGAAGGTACTTTTACCGCATGGTCATGAAAATCGGGCATGCGCAGGTCGCGCAGCAGAATGCCGCCGTTGGCATGCGGGTTAGCGCCCATGCGGCGCTCGCCCTTAGGCGCCAACTCGGCCAGTTCCGGCATAAGCCTGCCGTCCTTATCGAAAAGCTCCTCGGCCTTATAGCTTTTCATCCAGCTTTCGAGCAGTTTAAGATGATCGGGATGCGCGGGATCCACCAGGAGCGGCACTTGGTGCGACCGGGAGGTCCCTTCAATGTGCAAGCCATCCACGATTTTCGGGCCAGTCCAGCCTTTGGGCGATTTCAGCACGATCATCGGCCATCGCGGCCGGGTAGTATCGTTTTTGTTTCGCGCAGTGCTTTGGATTTGCCGGATGTCTTCGACGGCCTTGTCCAAAACACCGGCCATGAGTTGATGCATGGGTTCAGGCTGGTCTCCTTCCACAAAGTAAGGGGTCCAACCGCAGCCTCGCAGAAACTGTTCCAATTCCTCATGTTCGATGCGGGCCAACACGGTCGGGTTGTTGATCTTATAACCGTTGAGGTGCAGGATAGGCAACACGGCCCCGTCGGTGATCGGGTTGAGAAACTTATTGGACTGCCATGCGGTAGCCAAAGGGCCGGTTTCAGCTTCGCCGTCGCCGATGATACACGCCACCACAAGATCGGGATTGTCGAATGCCGCGCCGAATGCGTGGCTCAGCGAATAACCCAACTCGCCGCCTTCGTGGATCGAGCCCGGTGTGGTCGGCGCAACGTGGCTCGAAATTCCCCCGGGGAACGAAAACTGCGTAAACAGCTTTTTGAGCCCCGCCTCGTCTTGACTAATGTTCGGATAGATCTCGCTATAGCTGCCTTCAAGATACGTATTGCCCACGAGGGCGGGGCCGCCGTGGCCGGGACCGGCAATGTAGAACATGTCAAGGTCATACTTCTTGATGACCCGGTTCAGGTGCACGTAAATAAAGTTCTGGCCCGGGGTCGTGCCCCAATGCCCGACCACCAGCGGCTTTACATGCGACATTTTCAGCGGCTCCTTGAGCAGCGGATTGTCGTACAGGTAAATCTGGCCCACCGACAGGTAGTTGGCGGCGCGCCAATAGGCGTTTATCTTTTGAAGCAGATCGGACGGCAGCGGCTTGTCATCTTTGTCAATTCCATGGTGTTGCGCTACGATATTTTCCTTGACCCCTTTTTTCACGTTCATTCGTATGCTCCTTCTAAACTTTATTTATTTTTTCATGACTTTGTTTTTTTTCATCGTAAGCCCCAAAACACGGCTTACAATGTTCGCGATCATCCATTCCTCGTCGGTTTTAATGACCCGGACGATTACCCGCCCTGTAGCCGCTGAAATCACGGCCTCATTGGCCGCGTTTCGCTTTTCGTCCAGTTCAATTCCAAGGAATTCCAATCCCTCGCAAATCCGGGCACGAATGACAGGCGCGTTTTCACCGATGCCTCCCGCGAAGACCACGGTGTCCAATCCGCCCAACGCCGCCGCGAATGAGCCGATCCATTTCTTGACCTGATAGCAAAACAGCGCGATCGCTTCGGCCGCCCGAACATCCTGTTTTTCATGGTCGAGCAGCTCATGCATGTCGGAACTGGTTTCCGACATTCCGAGCAAGCCGGACTCAAAATTGACCATCTCATTGAATTGCTTCGCGCTGGTTTTCTCGGTGCGGGCCAAATACCAAAGCAGCCCGGGGTCAAGGTCGCCGGTGCGCGTGCCCATCGGCACTCCGGCCGTCGGGGTGAAACTCATGCTCGTGTCGATGCTTTTACCGTCCAATACAGCCGCCAGGCTCGCGCCGCTTCCAAGATGCGCCAGGACCGCGCGGCCTTTCGACGCGGCAGGATCGCCGAGTCGCGTCAGCTCTTCCATCAGGTAGGCGTACGACAGGCCGTGAAAACCGTATCGCCGCACTCCTTGCGCTTCATAGCGCCGGGGGATCGGCAGCATACGGGCCACGCGCGGCATTTCATGATGAAAAGCAGTATCGAAACACGCCACCTGGGACAGATCGGGATATCTGCGATGAAACGCCTCGGTCAGCAGTATTTCCTCCGGTAAATGCTCGGGATCGAATGGGCTGAGGCTTTTTAGATCATCAACCATTTCCGCAGTGATTCGCTCAGGCTCGCTATATTTCGGCCCGCCATGCACCACCCGGTGTCCAATTGCGGTCAATGAGTCATGCCCAAGGCGTTTTTCAATCCAATCCATCAAAGCGCCTACCGCCTCCATATGGTCCGGCGCTTTTACTAACCGCGAAAAGTTGTCCGCCGGGGCAAGGCCTTGTACCCGCAAGGCGGCCTCAGGCAGACCAATCCGCTCAACCGCGCCATGCAGAATCCGCTTCAGGGCGCCATCGACCTCGAAAAGCGCGAACTTAATACTTGACGATCCGCCATTGATCGTCATGATGCGCGGTATGGCCGGACCCGCGGACGACTCCTTCGCCATGATTAATCTTTCTTTTGTTCGGTAAATCATTCTTGTTTTTTAAGTTCTTTTTCTTTCGCTTTATTTGCGTTTTCTTGCCCTATTCCCATTGTCAATGCCGTTACTCCGGCAATTCCTCCTAACTGCATGGTTTCAAGGACCGTGCTGGGCACGACGACGATCGTTGCGTTCTCCTTCAAACCTTCGTACAGCATGTTCATTGCCCTCAAATGAAGGGCGACGGGATTGTTGATATAGGTTTTGGCCGCCTCCCCAAACTTCTCCGCCACCTGCCGCTCCGAATCTCCTAAAATCACGCGGGCCTGACGTTCCCGTTCGGCCTGCGCCTGCATCGACATCGCATCTTCCAGGGCCGGGGGAATCAGAACGTCCTTGACTTCCACCGAAATTACGTTGATACCCCAAGGCTCGGTGCGCTCATCAATGATTCGCTGCAATTCCTTGCTGATTTTTTCCCTTCCTTCAAGCATGTCCGAAAGAATGGTCTTGCCGATGACGTCACGCAGCGCCGTTTGAGATGCCCAGCTTATCGCGCTCTTAAAGTCGGCCACCGCAAGCGCCGCCTTCTGAGGGTCCAAAACTTTCCAGAACAGCACCGCGTCCACGTCTACCGGAACGGTGTCTTTGGTAAGGGTTTTCTCCGCCTTGAACGTGGTCGTTATTACGCGGGTATCAATCCAGTAAGGGATTGCATCGATGACCGGAATAATGAAAAACAATCCGGGTCCTTTAAGGGAGCGAAATTTACCCAGCCGCAATATAACCGCTTTTTCCCATTGGTCCGCAACCTTGATAGCGACGGAAACAAGTACGGCCAGAACAAATGCAAAGACCCCGATCCAAATGCTATCATTGCTTGCCGTGTTTTTATACATGACAAATGCCGATCCAACGCCTATTCCGAGAATGACAATGAAAACCAGTGATGCGAATGAATTGCTCTTTCTCATTTTGATTGCCTCCATGATTTAGGTAACTACAAGTAACAATCGTGACTTATTTTTCCAAACTTGCTTGTCAATTCGCAATCCTCCTTTCAAACTTCATCGCGTGAGTCCTCTCATCGCTGCCATACTATCCGCGCGTCTTCGAGCGGAACCATAACGCCCTCGAAATGGGGGGTCATCCTCGCTGTAAAGTCTTCTTTCGGGCGAATGGCTGAGACCGTCGCCGCGTAAATATGGGCGCCCGTAACGCCATCCGCGGGCCGGACAATTACTTTCATCTCTTGCCTGACTGGTGCGCCGCCCATAACGCCTTCCGCGTAAAGCTCTACCCGCGCCATCGTCGGTTCGAGATTGTTCAAATAGACCTGGATTTCAAATACATGCTTCCCATCAACGGTCTCGACTTTCATTACGCCGAAGTGGAGCGCGGACCATTTCCAGTCCAGGTCGCGTTGCCAATCAATCATTTGTTTGCCGAGTTCGCCCTTGTCGGTAATGCGTGCGCCAAAGGCCAGCGCGGCCGGAAGATAGTGCCGCTCGGTGTATTCGCGCACCGCCCGGTTTGCGGAGAATCGCGGCGTTAAACGCGCCATGCTTTCCCGCATCCGGTTGACCCATGCCAATGGAATGCCGCTGTCCTCTCGCGTATAAAACTCCGGGACCACGTGCCGCTCAAGCAGTTCATAGAGCGCGCCGGCCTCAACAGCGTCCCAGGCGGGATCGTCGCCATGCTCTTGTCCATCACCAATCGCCCATCCCACTTCAGGCGAATACGCTTCCGCCCACCATCCGTCGAGCTCCGAAAGGTTCAGTCCACCGTTTACGAGTACCTTCATGCCGCTTGTTCCGCACGCCTCCCAGGGCCGTCGTGGGGTGTTGATCCAAACGTCGACCCCCTGCACCAAATGCTCGGTCAGATGCATGTCGTAATCGCTCAGAAAGACCACATGGGGTCTGGCGTCGGGACGGGCAATAAAGCGTATCCATTCCCGGATCAGGGCCTGACCGGCATTGTCGGCCGGATGGGCCTTGCCCGCGATGATGAGTTGCACCGGACGCTCTTTATTAGCCAACAGGCGAAGGAGCCTTTCCGGATCGTGCAGCAGTAAATTCGGTCTTTTATAGGTCGCGAAGCGCCGGGCAAAACCGAGCGTCAAGGTATTGGGATCGAAGATCTGTTTCGCGCCGTCAATTTCCTGCGGCACCATACCGGAGGCGGCCAATTGGGCGGACAATCGTTTGCGCGTATATTCAACAAGAGACTTGCTTGCTGCCGCGCGAAATTTCCAGAGCCTGTCGTCGGAGACGCGGCGAATGTCCTGTTCCATGGTTTCCATTGTCCCCAGCCATCGGTCTTTTCCGCACGCCTCCGTCCATAAATCGTCGGACTCCGCCGAGTCCCAGGTGGGCATGTGGACGCCATTCGTTACATACGTAACAGGCACTTCCTCAATCGGCCAATTTGGAAAAAGCGGAGCAAAAATGCGCCTGCTCACCTTCCCGTGCAATTGACTCACGCCGCTTACCGCCCCGCTTCCGCGCACGGCCAAATAGGCCATGTTGAAATTTTCCGATGAATCGTTTGGGTCCCGGCGGCCGAGTTTTAACAAATCGTGAAGGGATATTTTAAGTTTTTGTTCCGCATAAGGACCAAGGTATTGCTCGATAAGGGAAGGCGTAAAACGGTCAAACCCGGCGGTGACCGCCGTATGAGTTGTAAAGAGGTTTCCGGCGCGCGTGATGGCAAGCGCCTCTTCGAAAGGTTGTCCTGCCTCTTGCATGTAACTGTATGCGCGCTCCAGAACGGCAAAGGCCGCATGTCCTTCGTTTAAGTGGCAGACTTCGGGTTTGATGCCAAGAGCAGTAAGGAGCCGCCATCCGCCGATTCCCAAAAGCAGCTCCTGCTGGAGACGCAGTTCAGGCCCTCCGCCATAGAGTTCGCTCGTAATTCCCCGGTGGGCGGGATAGTTCGCGGCGTCATTACTGTCCAGCAAGTAAAGTTTTACCCGACCCACCCGGACCTGCCAGGCGCGCAGCCAGACCGAGAAACCGGGCAGGTCGATTTCAATGCGCAGCCATTCGCCGCTATTTTGACGCAAGGGCGTGATCGGCAATTGTCCGGGATCGTTATAGGGAAACAGCGCTTGTTGGGCCCCGTTTTTGTCAATCACCTGCCTGAAATAGCCTTGCTGGTAGAGCAAGCCCACGCCGACCACCGGCACTCCCAGGTCGCTTGCGGCTTTCAATTGATCGCCCGCAACATTGCCGAGCCCGCCGGAGTATATGGGCAGCGCTTCGCTCAGCATGAATTCCATGCTGAAATACGCTATGCAACTGAGAGGGGGCTTTTGATAATTTTTCTGGAACCATGCGGGCTTTTCCAAGGCTTGACGCCTGGCTTGAATGAGACCATCGATCTTTTTGCGAAAAGCCGGATCGCCGAGCATGCTCTTGATTTTGTCGCGCGAGACCGTTTGCAGAACTACCCAGGGGTTATGCGTGTTTTCCCAAAGATTTGGATCGAGCCGGCGCCAAATTACGTCGGTTGCATGGTTCCACGACGAACGCATATCAAGGGCAAGCCCGGCCAAAGAATCGAATCCGTCGATTTCTTTAGGCAGCGGCCCGTTTACCGTGCGGCCCGCGACATTTTTATTGTTCATGGTTTCTCCTTGTTTTCCAGTTCCGCGACTTTAAGTAGCCGGCGTCGATGACGCTCGGCGCCGTTGAATCGCGCGGTGAGAAATGTTTTGACCAGTTCCCAGGCAAGCGCGGGCCCTATCACACGTCCGCCCAGACAAATAATGTTCATGTTATCGTCCTCAACTCCCTGATGCGCTGAAAACGTTTCATGTATCAACCCTGCCCGAACATCCGGCACTTTATTGGCTATGACGCACGCTCCCACGCCGCTGCCGCAAATGGCCACTCCTCGGTCTACTTTCCCTTGAGCAACCGCCCGCGCAAGGGGAATTACAAAATCCGGATAGTCGTCATCCATGACCAGGTTATGGTCGCCGAAGTCTATTACCTCATAGCCTGCCTCGCGTAAATCAACGGACATTTTTTCTTTTAATTCATAGCCGCCGTGGTCCGCCGCAATTCCGATGGTTTTCGGAACGGTGGAAATCGTCGTTAAGGTATCCATCAAATATTCCCCTTTGTAATAAGACCGTATACGCCATGGCATTTTTACTTTTATTGGCTTCAGAGCGCGGATTTTTCACGCAAAGACGCCCTCAAATAAGACCTATCGCCCAAAAGGTGCATCTTCGGCCCTTCGGTTGCCATTTCAACGATGCTGACGGAGCCCACCGGCATGCTGATACGGTCGCGAAAGCGCCCCACGTCAATGCCAAGCAAAGCGCACAGCATAATTCGAATTGTCGCTTTATGCGAAACGATAAGGACGTTTCCTTCGCTAAACGTTGTAGCGATTTCCTCAATGACACGCGAACTGTCGCGGGCGATTTCAACCCCTCTTTGCCCTCCGGTGGGAGCGTTCCATCCGGGGTCCGTCAACCAGCGAATATAATCGTCGTGAAACTCTCTATTGACATCCTCTGGCGTCTTGCCTTCCCATTGTCCGAAAGCTATTTCCTTCAACCCGTCCTTGACTTGCATACGAATTCCCGTTGCCTCGCAAAGCGGTTTGGCCGTGGCAACGGCGCGTCCAAGCGGACTGGAAAGGACGGCGGTCCACGGAAGCGATGCATGCCTGTCGGCAAAATCCTCCGCCATCAAACGACCGGCGGGAGTCAACTCCGGATCAAGGCTCCCGCAATACCCGCCGGTTTGACTGGCGGTGGTTTCGCCGTGCCGCAAAAAATAGAGCATTAAACCCATTGGATCTCCGGTCATGCATGGACAAAAATATGGTTTCCCGCGAAATGCTCCGTAATAGTTTGAGCTTATTCAACGTCCGTTTCTCCGAAAGTGTCAACAAGAGCATTCGAAGTGTTTATATGCTTATGTTTTCGCCCTTCATGGCCGCTTAGCTTGCCAAGAGTATGGTCCAGAGAACTCTTAAGCTTGTCGGCAGCGCCGATGATGGCTTTATCAACGGTTGCGGCCTCACTGCTGACGGCAATTGGTTGGTGACCTTTGAGACGCGCCTCCATCAGGCAGCGATTGTCATGGTCCCCGCCTTTCTTACCG
>Ga0182017_10000600_pt1 | contig 28644 bp, 23 predicted proteins | sample 712E3DmetaG_FD_120492 | JGI IMG/M metagenome (GOLD analysis project Ga0182017, IMG submission 120492) | Permafrost microbial communities from Stordalen Mire, Sweden - 712E3D metaG | ecosystem: Environmental > Terrestrial > Soil > Wetlands > Permafrost | place: Sweden: Stordalen | collected... | reverse complement strand
CTGACGATCAACGGCGTGGGTACCGGGCTCAAGGGAATCAGCATCGTCAGCGCGGGCACGGTGATTATCGAGGACTGCTTCATCAGCGAGTTCACTCCGCGGGGGATCAGCATCGAGCCGACCTCGGGGAATGTCCAGGTGTTCATTTCGAATACGAAGATCCAAGCGAACACCTCCAACGGAATTTCGGTTGTGCCTACCATTCCGTATGTTGCGAACGTAACTCTGGACAACGTCAGCATCGCCGGCAACGTGAATTTCGGACTCTCGGTAACTGCGGGCGGGTCGGTGGTTGTCCGGAATTCCTCTATTAGCGAAAACGCGGTGGGCACGGGTTATGCCAACGTCCGCGCCGACGCCACGGGCGGCACGACGAACGTCCTTCTGGACAACGTCAGCGTCAGCGGAGGTCCTACGGGGATTCTGGCGGTGGGGGGCGCGACGGTGCGCGTCAACAACTCCTCGATCACCGGCAACACGACGGGGCTGTCTCTCCTGTCTGGCGCACAAATCCTGTCCTTCGGGAACAACCGGCTGTCAGGCAACGGAAGCGACGGAGCTTTCTCCAACCTGATACCGCTGCTGTAGGTCTCAACAGGGCTCCGGAGACTGAGGGTGGTCAGCCGGGATTACCGGCCCGCCGGTGCCCGCCGCCGTTGATCCTATGGCGCCACCCCGACTCCTGGACACAGTTCCGATGGGAGACGGATTGCTGCCGCGGGTCTCGCGTTATTGGGGTGCTATCGCCCGCCGGCTTTTCTTGCCGACCGGAGCCACCGGGGGAACAGAAAGCCGCCCGGCGGTGGGAGAGCCTTCTCCCGTCTCCGCCCGGCAGCTTACGCAACCACAAGAGAGGCGACAGTTGAACCGGTCAGCAACCGCGGAGCCGGAAGTTGACCAGAGCCGCCCGGCAAGCGCTGGGCCGACGGCACCAGGTCCGTCGACCGCGGCGCTGGGGAGCGTGCCGCAGTTGTCCGGCGAGCAGTACGTCTCGTTCATGCGCCGCATGAACGAATTCGCATCGCGGTACGGCATGCGGGTCTTCCTGGACTGGTCCAAGGTCTGGGAGTATCCGTGGCTTTGGTTCAACGCCCTCGAAGGCCTGCAGTGGTCCGGTCTGACACTCGTGGATCTCGGCAGCGAATTGTCGCCCATGCCGTGGTTTCTTGCCTCGCTGGGCGCGCGTGTCCGGCTCGTTGAGGTCGACGCCCAATGGGTCCCTCGCTGGAGCGAATGGCGCACGGCACTCGGCGTGGACGTGGATTGGAGCATCGTCGATTCGGAGACTCTTCCCATTCCGGACTCCTGGGCTGACGTGGTCACCAGTTTCTCGGTAGTCGAACACCAGCCGGCAAAGGCGGCCGCGGTACGGGAGGCAGTGCGGATTCTCAAACCGGGCGGAGTGCTTGCGATTTCGTTCGACGTCTGCGAACCGGAACTGGGCATGACGTTTCCCGGCTGGAACGGAGAGGCCCTGACCATGCGCGAGTTCGAGCAACTGGTCTGGTTTCACCCGGCATTTCGGAACCGGACGGCGCCCGCGTGGAATACGGAGGAAATCCCGGCTTTCCTGGAGTGGCACCAACGAAGCGCTCCCCACCACAACTATGTCGTGGGGGCGGCGGTACTGCGAAAGATGTGCAGCGGGCCCGCGGAGATTCCGAACCGGCTGGGACATTTGAGCGCCATCCGGGAGGCGCTGGCGGCTCACCACGATGCCCACGGCACGTACCCGAAGAGCAGCGGCGGCTGGGATGGGCTGTACACAAGCTGGGGCGTCTCGACCCGGGAGTGGATTCCCGGACTTGTGCCGGCGTACCTGGCCGAACTGCCGCGAGATCCTCGCTATAGCGACCGGCCGGATCAGCAATACCTCTACATGTCCAACGGACGAGATTACAAATTGATCAGTCACCAGCCGGACGATGTTGCCGCGGTCAGGCAGATCCACCCTGAATTGACCGACCCGGTGCGCGATGGCTGGGCCTATGGCTACTGGACGGATGGGGCCGCTGGCTGGTGAGCCGCCCGCACTTCGGTTCTTCAGAGGAATGCGCCGGCTTGAGCCGGCGGGCAAGCCTCCCGCAGTGCCGGCGATCCATCGCGGACTCCGCGCGCACTGCCCGGATTCCCGGCTGGACGGCCGTGCCCTCCCGGCTGGATGCGACAGGCAGGCTGCCGCCTGAAAGCGCCGGCGCCCCAGGAATCCGGCGCGCAACGCGTTTCTCGTCGCAGAATCGAGCGAAAACGACGCTGCCTTTTTGCAACAATGTGATCCGGACTTCGACGCCGGCGCGCTGTGATAGTATTGCTTGAGTTGCCTCCCCCAGGGGCAGAGGTTTCGAAGGCATGATCGTCTGCCGAGCGCAAACAACGGTGCTGGCGAGGGGCAGAACATGCCCGAAGTGAGAGACCGCCGATGGCTGATCGAGCAGATCCGGAAGCGGGCGCCCTGGTATCAACGCATTGAGTTCCCTGCGTATGGGGTGACGACAACCGACGATCCGGCATGGATGTACGAGGACCCGGCGTGGGATAACTACTTCCCCGGAATGGCCCAGGCGGAAGCCGCCCGCATGCGGCCACTCCCCAAGTTCGAGAGGCTGCGGCATCTTCTGCCGGATGTGGCCGGCAAGAGCGTAATCGAAATCGGGAGCGCTTGCGGCTTCTTTGTGTTCGAGTTTTGCAGGCGCGGCGCCAGTTTCGTCACGGGACTCGATATCAGCGAGGCGAACGTGGAGAAAGCTCGCTTTTGCGCAGGGGTTCTGGGACTGGGTCAGGCCCGGTTCGCGGCAGGCGACATTGGGACGTACAGGGAATCCCACGATGTGGTTTGGGGAGCCTCTTTGCACGAGCATTTCTTCTTCCCCTTCTACTACCTGACCAGACTGCTCTGCCTCGCTCGGGAGAAGCTCGTCCTGGAGACCCACCAGTTTGTGCGCGACGATCAGGCGCGAATCTGCCGGCTGGATCTGGACCCAACCGTCCCGCCCAGCGGAGGATCTCACGCCTTCCATTTCAGCCGCACCATGTTTCTCGATTTTCTGAAGATGCTCGATGTTCCGGATTCCGCCATTGAAGAACGGGTGTTCTATGACGACTCTACAGTCAGGAGGTTGCTGCTCTCGGTGGACACCAGGGACTTCCAGCGCCGCAGAAGGAGCCACAGCTACCTAAGGCCGCTCGATGATATCGGGTAAGCGGAGCACGCCAGCCGAACCGGCCGGCGAGGACCACGGGGACTCATGCGAATCGCGTTGGTGACCCGCGAGTTTCCCCCCGAAACCGCGTGGGGAGGCATCGGCACTTTCTACGCCAGGTTCGCCGAGCTTCTGCGCGGCGCTGGCTGGGAAGTGGAAGTGTTCACCCAGGGAGTTCGTTTGGCCGGCACCGAGGTGCACAATGGCGTGACAGTTCATCGGGTTCTTCCGCGGAAGTGGGTTGTGGGACCCCGGTGTGGGGGCGACCTCGCCGGCATGGACCCTCGGCATTTGGGGGTTTTCGCGTTGTCTCTGGCCACGTCGATGCTTCTGGCAGTGCGGGCCCGCCATCGCGCCCAACCGTTCGATTTGGTGGAGGGCCACGAACATCTGGGGATCAATGCGCTGATCAACATCTGCTTTCGCCAGCGTCCGGTGACGGTAACGAGATATCACACCGCCTACTGCACGCTGGTGGGTCGAGGCCTGGCCAACTGGCCGCGCTCCCGGCTGATTCGACGGTTGGAGAGCACGAGCCTTCGGAGCGCCCAGGCGCGGATCAGCGCGTCCGCCTTCATCGAGAAGTGTACCCGGCAGGACTTCCCAGGCACGCCGGCCTGCGACGCCACCATCCCGTTGTTTCCTGGATGTCAGGCCGCCGCTCTGTCTCTGCCGCCGTTCCAAAGCCGGGAGAAACTGATGGTGTTCGCAGGCCGGCTGATGCCCAAACACAAGAACCCGGAACTGGTCGCCAAGGCTTTCAGCAGCCTGGCGGACAGATTCCCCGATTGGCGGGTGGAGTTCGCCGGACTGGATATCGAGGTGGACGGAGAGAGCACCTGGTCCCGTTGCGAGCATGTCCTGGCGCGTTTTCCGGGCCGGTACCGCTATCATGGGGTGCTGGACCCCAGCCGCTTGCAGGACCTGTACCGCCGGGCGCGGATCGCCGTGATGCCGTCCGGCTTCGAGTCCTTTGGCCTGGTTGCGCTTGAGGCGATGTCCAATGGCTGTGTGCCGGTCGTATCGGACAACACAGCGCTCCCGGAGAGCGTCGACGATGCCGGCCTCACAGTTCCGAACGGCTCTTTGGAGGGATTGGTCGCGGAACTCGAGAAACTGATGCAGGATCCAAAGCTACAGGAGACTCTTTCCCGCCGTTGCCTGGACCGAATTGCGACGTGCTTTTCCGACCAAGCGATCCTCTCCCAGAATCTTCGCGTATTCGGGCACCCGCTGAACGGACGCGAGGCCCGAGGCTAGCCCATGCCAGCGGAGAGGATCATGGTCCTGCGGAGCGACAGGTTGGGCGACCTCGTCCTGTGCTCCGGGTACCTGTCGAACCTGGTCGAGTCATGTTCCGCGGACGAGGTCGATCTCTGGGTGGCTCCGGACATGGTTCCAGTGCGGACCATTCTGCATCCGAAGCTCTCGGTGCGTTCTTTGCCATTCGACCGCTATCTTCGAGCCGAGGACAAGACGCTCTCCGATTGGCTCCAGCACGTCGAGGAGCAACGCTACGATCGGCTCATCATCCCCCAGTTCACGCTCGGTTATCCGGAGGTCCTGGCGCTGGAACGTCTTTCCATCCCGCGGCGGTCGGGATTCGCCAACTACGAATTGGGGGTGAACCCCGGCTGGATCTCTCTTCATGCCGGCGCCCCCGCGCGGGAGCAAACGCTCTGGATCACCGAGGGCCCGGGAGTCGAGCCATTCAGCCATGAGTGTGAGAAGTATGAGGCGCTGGCCGCCAGTCAGGGGCTGACGCCGGAACGGAGCCGTCCGAGATTGTCTGTCCCCGGCCTCGATCGCGTCTCCGCGGTGCGCGATCTTCTGGTCTGGCCGGGGTGCGGGGAGGAGGCGCGACGTTGGCCGCTCGGCAGCTTCAGCGAGACGATCTCGAAACTGGGGCTTGCCGAGGCCGCCATCGGAGCCACTCCCTCCGAGAGCGCTCTCGCCCAGGAGTTGCAAGACCTCCTGAGAGAGGCTGGCGTCCGGGCTGACATCGAGATCCGGCAGCCGGCGGAGCTTGCCGCAACCGCCGTGTGGATGGCAGGCTTTCGCCGTGTACTGACGAACGATACCGGCACAGCGCACCTGGCGGCAGCGTGCGGCCGGGCTGCCGTTTCCATCTCTCACTCCCAGCACCAGGGGCGGTTCGCCGTGTGCGGCGATTCGGCCTTGACGATCTTCGCCGATGTTCCATGCTCGCGCTGCCGGAAGCAATGCCTCTTCGACGAAACAGTGTGGCCTTGCGTGTCCCAAATCGACGCGGAGCGCGCCGCGGAAGCCATCCGGAAGTTCAGCGGCGGAGAGAGCAGCGTGTTCCTTGCGCCGAAAAGCTTTCCGTCGGGTTCGGACCTCTTCGCGCGATTGCACTCGGCCGGGCTCGGCCGGTCGGCTGACTGGGAGGAGGGAACGCTGGAGTCCACGCGCGCGATGGAGAGTCTTCGCGGGGCGCTTCGAGAATCCGAAAGCGAGCGGGACCGCTGGCGATCGCTCCGCCGCGAGGAGGAGGCTCAGCGCGATGGCCTTCAGGCGGCGCTGGCCGAAACCGAGCGCCAATCGAAGGAGTGGGAGTCAAAATGCCGGGAGTTCTGCGCGCCGTTCCCCTGGGCGGCTGGATCGGCGCCCGGCGACGCCGTGGGGCAGTGGCCCTGGATCTCGATTATTACGCCATCTCTCCAACAAGGCCGGTTTATTGAAGAGAACATCAAGTCCGTTCTCGATCAGCGATACCCGAACTTCGAGCACATTGTCGTCGATGCCGGCTCATCCGACCAGACCGTCTCGATCCTGAACAAGTACCCCCACCTGCGCTGGGTCTCGGAGCCGGACCGGGGCCAGGCCCATGCGATCGACAAGGGAATCCTGATGTCTCGCGGCGACATCGTGGCCTACCTGAACTCCGACGACGCCTACCTGCCGGGAGCGTTCCAGGCGGTGGCTCAGGCGTTCCTCGACAACCCCGCCGTGCGCATGGTCGTTGGAGATTGCGATTACATCAATGAGGCTTCGGAAGTTGTGGGCCATTTGAAGGCGCGTTATCGGCGGTTCGAGGACCTGGTGCGGTATTGGGGCTGGGACAAGTGGTACTGTCTGCCGCAGCAATCGGTCTTTCTTCGCAGAGACCTCCTGTCCGAGGCGGGTCTGTTCGACATCCAGTACGACATGGTGTTGGACTATGACATGTGGCTCCGGATCGTCCAGATCACCACACCCCACATGATTCCTCAGACGCTGGCCGCCTTCCGGCTGGCTTCGGAAACCAAGACGGTCAGCCGTACCCACTTGATGTACCTCGAGGAATTGCACGCCAGCCGGCGGTACTGGAAGCTGTTGCCGCGGGGAAGACGAATTGTAGTGGCGCTTCAGGCGCATCGTCACGTTTCCCGCAAGCTCCTCGATGTGGCCGAGCATCTCGCGTTCAGTTCTCAGCAGCCCGCATTGGCGGCGAGATTGACCCTGGACAGCGCGTCAAAGTGGCCGCCCGTGGTGTTCTCTCCCCGGTATCTGCTGACCTGGCTTCAACTGGGAGCCCAACGGCTCCGTCCGCTGTGCGCCGGCATCCGGATTGTCCATCGCCAGTACCTGGCTTTGGAGTGGAAGCTGCGGAACCTGGCTGCGCGGAGGCCGTCGCCGTGAAGCCTCGGATCTGCTTCGTTAACACCCACGACACCGTCGGCGGCGCGGAAAGGTGTTCGTTCGACCTGATGACCGGGCTGCGCGCCCGCGGCCAGGAGGTCGCCCTGGTAGTGGGCCGGAAATTCTCGAACGATCCCGACGTCTTCCAGTGCGTTTATCCGCAGTGGGACTGGCGGCCTATGGCCTTTCTCAACAACCGGGTAGGGCTCACCGATACCACTCTGTTCACCCCGCTACGGATGTTAACAAGCACCGCGTTTCGCTGCGCGGACGTCGTTAACATCCACAACATGCACGGGAAGTACTGGAATTTCTGGACCTTGCCCTTAGAGGCCACGCGCAAGCCCGTCGTCCTCACCCTCCACGATGAGTGGTTCTTGACTGGAGATTGCGCCTACACGTATCGCTGCGAGCGCTGGCTCGACCACTGTGGCTCCTGCCCTCAGTTCGCCTGGACCATCCGGCCTGCCCTGGGGGGCCGCGACCTCACCGCGGTCAACCTGTGGCTCAAGCGCGCGGCAGCGAGCCTCACCTCCGCGGAGCGGCTCACCATTGTCACACCCTCCGAATGGCTCGCAGGCCAGGTCCGCCGCGCTCCACATCTCCGCCGGTTCCGGCAGATTACGATTCCGAACGGAATCGACACCCAGGTGTTTCGTCCCCGCGACAAAGCCGCGGCCAAGGCCAAGTTCGGCGTGCCGAGCGACAAGTTCTGTTTCCTGTTCTTCGCTCACAATCTGGACGATCCCCGGAAGGGAGGCCCACGCCTGGAACGTACGCTGGCCGAGCACGGCTTGCCGGAGAACTCGATTCTGCTGCTCGCGGGCAAGGGAGGCGAGGCGATCGCCGCGAAGTTCCCCGACCTTCCCATCCGGCTCCTCGGCTATCTGGACAGCCGGGACGACGTCGCCACCTGCCTGTCGGGCGCCGACTGTCTGCTGCTGCTCGCAGCCGCCGACAACCTGCCCTATGCCGGCATCGAGGCCATCGCCTGCGGTTGCGGGGTCCTGGCCTTGGATGTGGGCGGAATCCGCGAGATCGTCGAACCGGGACGGAGCGGCTGGCTCCTGCCGGCGGATGCGGACGCTGGCCAGCTTGCCTCCGAGATGTCGCAGCTTGCCCGGTCGCCCGCGGCCGAGCGCCAGCGCCTGGGCGGAGCGGCCAGGGATCTCGCCGTCGAGCGTTTCTCGATGGACCGGTTCTTGCAGAGGTACGAAGCCCTGTTCCAGGAGGAACACGAGAAGCATTTGAGAAGTTCGACTCCGCAACGCCGTAAGGAGGCGCAGCCGCTGAACAAGGACAAGTTCGAGCGAGATATCGTCAAGTACGCACAGAATCCAGACAATCAAGAGCGGTTCGCCCGACTGCTGAATTCGATCCTCCCCAGTTACGTCCAGTGGACATGGGGCCAGGATTCCGTCTACCGCCGCCACTTCAACAACTGGCAGCGCAGCGGCTTCAACCTTGCGCCGAACCACTACTACAGCCCGATTCCGGACGTGTTGGCCCTGCCGGACCGCGCTCTCTCCGGACGGACCGAGATGGTGGGAATCGACATGCGCGAGACGGAACAGATGACGTTTCTGGACGTATGCGCGACCTTCCGCAACGAGTACTCCCGGTTCCCGGCCCACAAGGGTAAGAACCCGAGCGAATTCCACTTTGACAACGGCGCCTTCACACGGGTGGACGCGGAGGTCCTCCACACCATGGTCCGCCACTACAAGCCTCGGCGCTTCATTGAGATAGGCGGCGGATACAGCACGCTGATCGCTGCCGCGGCTGGCGAGGCGAACCGGAGCGAAGACGGCTCGAACGGCGAGCTCGTCGTGATCGAGCCCTTCCCCAACGATCTTTTTCGCAATCCGATCGCGGGCCTGACCCGGCTCGTCCCCCAGCCTGTTCAACGGGTCGGACTCGATCTGTTCGAAGCTCTGGAGGAGAACGACATCCTCTTTATCGACTCGTCTCACGTCCTGAAGGTTGGCGGCGACGTTCAGTATGAGTACCTGGAGATTCTGCCCCGGCTCAAACGGGGAGTCGTCGTTCACGTCCACGACATCTTCCTCCCCGGCGAGTATCCAAACGAGTGGGTCCGCGAGGAACACGTTTTCTGGAACGAGCAGTATCTGCTCCAGGCCTTCCTGAGTTTCAACGATTCGTTCGAGGTGTTGTGGGCCGGCTCATTCATGCACCGCAAACATCCGGAGAAGCTGGCCGAATGCTTTCCGGGCTACCACCCGGCGTCCTGCCATCCTGGCAGCTTCTGGATGAGGAAGACGCGGTGAGAAGCCTCCGGCCTGGCGGTCTGGCCACGCCGAACGCTCTCAAGCCGGCGGCAGCGGCGTTAGTTCTGCTTGCGGTTTTCGTCTGGGTGCACAGGGTCTCCTGGCCCTTTTCGAGAGACGGCCCCTACGCGTTGGAAGGAGATGGCGCCCGTTATGTCCAAATGGCCATCCAGATGACCGCGTTTCACAGACTCGGCAACATGCCGGAGTTTGGCAGGGATTTGTCACGCATCTACCCGCCTTTGCTGCCGGCGTGTATTGCGGTCGCGAGCTTGGCGACCGGGGAGTATTACTACTCCGCTCATGCGACCGAGGCGGCCGCTTTGCTGCTGGCGGTTCTGGCGGCGCTGGTCCTGGGACGATTGCTCTCGCAGTCATGGTTCTCCGCTGTGTGCGCCGGGGTGGCGGCGGCGTTCTTCCTTGTTCCTCGGAACGCTGGCATGGTGCTCACGGAGCCGCTGCACGCTCTGACGTTGCTGGGATGCCTGGGGGCTGCGGTGGTCTGGTTCAGGCGGGCGCCCGACGCTGGCCGCGCCTGGGTGTGGGTCGCGGCCATCTTTGCGGCGGCAGCGACGCTGAGCCGGCCGGTGGGGGCGGCGCTGATCCCTTCCGTTGTGGCAGGTCTCTTCTGCACGCTGTCCCGCGACGACTTGCGCCAGCGGCGATACGGCCTGACTGTGATCGGCTGCGGATGGCTGGGCGGAATCGTCCTGTATGTTGCCTACCAGAGCTACATGGAGTCGCTCGGGGGAATTCCTCTCCACACGTTGCTCCATGCCTACACCGCGTTGCTCGAACGAGCGGGCAGTTTCTGGCCCGTCTATCGTTTTGACGCTCACTCCGGCCTGGTCTCGCTTACACCGGACGCGTACTCGCTCGGACGCATGTTCCGGGCCGATCCGGCAGCGTACCTGACCACCGCGTGGACCGCTTTCAAATGCGTACTGGGCCAGTGGTTCATGGTCCTGTTCGCGGTTCACGTCATACGGATACTTCGCGCCTGCGCGCTCGGGCGGCTGCGGCGCAACCCTGTCTCCTTCTGCGACATATCTCTGGCCACGCTGTTTGTCCTGAACACCGGCATCCTCTGCCTGCTGGCGCAACATCCGCTATTCATTCCAAGAATGTACGATCCATGGGTCGTCTGCAGCCTCGCTGTCCTCGGAGCGCGTGCAACTGAAGGGCTGGGCCGGCTGGCTCGCGTTCCCGGCGCCAGGGCTGGCCTTGCCTTCGTTTTGATCCTAGCCGTTGCCGGCCTGTATCCAGAGATCCGGGCGGGGGTGGCGGAGACCGCGATCGAACATCGGCAGAGCGGCGTGATCGCGCGAAACGTGATAGATCGCATCAGAGAATTGGTGCCGGCTGGACAAGTCGTGATCGGTTCGCCTCAGGGAGGCCCGGATATTGCAGTCACGATTGCGGGATATCCGAATATGCAGTTCGCGGGATCGCCGGAGACATTTCGCACCCAGATGCGGGCTCATGGCGTGCGGTTCGCGTTGATCGCTCCGCAGGTGACGCCGAACGCCAACGCCGCGATGGCCGACTGTAACGTACTGTTCGACTATCCCTTCAACCGCCTGTTCCTTTGTCCGGTAGCGCCAGGCAGCGGCGCGGCGGAAAACAGCCGCTGAGCCGCAAGCGTCAGACCAGGCCACCTATGCGCCCGGCGGATTCGATGCGGGCAGAAAGATGTGCAAGGCTCGGGTGAGCACGACGCCCGCGGCCAACCGCCAGGCAAGTCGGCTTCAAGCCGCCGCCGGGACGGAGCGCGAATCGTTTTCGGGCCGATCCCATCGCCGGATTACTGCTGTCCTTCCACGATGTCCGCCACCGGGCCATCGAGCTCGACGATATGGATGCGGAGGCTCTTGCGCGCCTGGAGCGCCTTCTCGGGCACCTCGAAGCGCACGGCCACCATGCGGTCCATGGATTGGCGGGCCTTGATCCAGGTACGCTCGAGCAGGCTGGGGTTGAACTTCTGCCCGAGCGCCGGGAAGTACTGGAACAAGCGGGTGGCGTCCACCTCCGCGATCGCCGACCCGTCGTACACGTTCCCCTTCTCGTCCACCATCGTCACTTCCACGGTGCGGACGACGAACGGGTAGTCGGAAGGATTCCGGACGCGAAAATCGACGATGGCCGCCGCGCTGTTCTCATCGAGCTCGAGGGTGCGGACTTTCTGGATCGAGCCCAGCAGCTCGACGTGCGCGCCGCGCTGCACAAAGAAGATCCCCGCCACGGCCAGCGCTACCACTACCAGACCCACCCCGAGGAAAGGGGCCAGCTTGATGTACGGTTCGAGTTTCTCTCTGACGACAGGGTTCATTTAATCACCGAGTATTTTGCCAACCGGCCCGAGGCCGCTCACATTATCGCAGACGGCCTTGATGCCGGCCGTCAGGGGAATCGCCAGGACCAATCCCGGCGCACCCCAGACTACGCTCCAGAACATCAACGCAATGGTGACGGCCAGAGGATTGAGGTGCACGCGCGGGCCCACGATCTTGGGATAGAGCAGGTTCATCGCAATCATATGGAGGACCGCGACGATGGTGAGAATGAGGACATAGGAAGCCAGGTTCTTGTAGATCGCCAGCGCGGCCAGAAACGGGGGAATCATAGCCAGCGGCATCCCGATATACGGCACCAGGCTCAGGAAGCCGCTGGAGGGGCCAACCAGGAAGGCGTAAGGAAGATGGAATCCCCAGAAAACGGCGGTACTGGCCGCCGAGAGCAGCAGCCCCAGCACGAAGTCGCCGACCACGAAAGCCCGCACCATGCGCGCGATTCCCTCCACGGACTTGGCGGCCACCAGGCGCGCCTCGCCCTGAAAAACCTGGAGAAAGGTGCGGTACAGGTGGTCTCGCCAGCTCAGCATGAAGTAAACCAGGAAGGGCAGGAACGAGGCCATCAGGAGGATCTCATAAAGCGTCCCCAGATACCCGTACAGGAAGGCCACCAGGGGCGGATGCTCGGGCCGGATGCGGACCTCCGGCACGGCAGCGGCGGCCGCAACCGTGAGCGCGGGCTCAGGGGCGCCGCGGCGCCGCGCGGGCTTCTTCTGTGCTTGCGCCTGCGCCCGTTCCTGCTCTCGGAACCGTCTCGGCACCACCAGGTTCACCACGGTTTCTTCGAGAGACTCCGCGCGATCGATCACGTCGGAGGCCACGTCGCCGATCCTCTGCCCGTACTTGGGAAGATCGTCGGCAAGCCCGGTAGCCTGCGTGTAGGCCGCCAGGCCCAGCAGATACACCACACACACGCCGACGGAGCAAACGATGAAGCTCGCAAGCCCGCGAGGCAAACGCAGCCGGATGAGCAGGGCTACGAAGGGCTCCAGGATGAAGGCGATGATCACCGCTGTCGAAAGCGTCACCAGGAAGTCGCGCCCGTAGTAGAGCAGCGAGATGGCGCCCGCCAGCGCGATGACCCATGCCGCGAAACGGTTCGGGTTGAGGGTCGGGACGGAACGCGGAGCGACAGCCACGAAAAAGAAACCCCTGCACATGCGGGTGCTGCCCGCACTCAAAACTTCCACCGCTACTGTAACACGCTGCGCTCTATAATGAAATCTCGGCGGCGCCGTTTCGAGCCGCCGGCCTGGCCCGCTCCTGCGCTCCGTCGAGAGCCGCGGCGAGAGGGGACGTGAATTCCAGACGCGCGGAGGGAGCCGCACGGAGGCGTCCTATCGCCGCCGGAGCGCGTGAGAATTGGAACTTTCTGTTAGCGTAAGAATCCTCGCTCTGGACGTGGGCAAACGCCGGATCGGGGTCGCCATCAGCGACGGGCTGGGCCTCACGGCACAGGGCCTTGACACCATCGAGCGGACGAGGAGCCGGGAAGACTATGCGGTCATTTCGCGCCTGGCTTCCGAGAAAGGGGCCGGAATGATCCTGATCGGAAACCCGGTCAACATGAGCGGCCTGGAGGGCCGGCAGGCGGAGTGGGTGCGCCACTTCGCCGAAGGGCTGGAGGCCCGCTGCGGCCTGCCCATCCGGCTGTGGGACGAGCGGCTGACCTCGGTCGAAGCCGGCCGCGTGCTGCGCCAGAGCGGTGTCAGCATCGAGAAGCGCGCCCGCGCCGTGGATCGGCTCTCGGCTGTGATCCTGCTCCAAAGCTATCTGGATTCGCTGGCGATGGCGGAGCAGGCGGAGGAGGAGCAATGAGAGCGGGACGGTTGTACGCTATCCTGGCGGCAGTTGCCACGGCCGTGTTCGTGTTCGCCCTCATCGTGGTCTGGATTCTGACCCCCAGTGTGGGGCCGCGCCAGCAGGCTTTCGTGGTCATTCCCCGCGGCTCGAACGCCCGGCAGACCGCCAAAATCCTCGCGGACGGCGGCGTCATCGAGCACCCGCTGCAGTTCCTGATGGTCCGGCTGTTGCGCCCCCGGGCCAAGCTAAAGGCGGGCGAGTATATGTTCCAGGACCGCCAGAGCATGTGGAAGGTTTTCGACCGCATCGTGCGCGGCGATATCTTCTACTACGTGCTGGTGGTGCCGGAAGGCAACAGCACGTTCGATATCGCGCGGTCGCTGGAGCGGCAGAAAATCATGGAAAGGGCGGCGTTCCTGAATGCCGCGCACGATCCCGCGCTGGTGCGCGATCTCGACCCCAAAGCGCCATCGCTCGAGGGCTACCTGTTTCCCGATACCTACCACGTGACGCGACACACCACGCCGGCGCAGCTTTGCCGGCAGATGACGGACCGCTTCCGCAAAGCCTGGACCGCGCTCGGGGCGCCGCCGGGGGGGCCGCACGACGTGGTAACGCTGGCATCTTTGGTGGAGCGGGAGGCGAAACTGGCCGCCGAGCGGCCGCTGATCGCTTCGGTGTTCTCCAACCGCCTGCGTCTGGGTATGGCCCTGCAATGCGACCCGACCGCGGTCTACGCCGCCGAGATGGACGACCGCTACCGCGGCGTCATTCACCGGTCGGACCTCGACAGCCGGCAGCTTTACAACACCTACCAACACGCGGGACTTCCGCCCGGCCCGATCGCGAATCCCGGGATGGCGTCGCTGAAAGCCGCCATGGCTCCGGCTGCGACGGACTTCCTGTACTTCGTCGTGCGCCCGGACGGTTCCGGCAGCCACCAGTTCTCGAAGGAACTGGCGGACCATAGCCGCGCTGTCGAACAATATAGACGTGGCGTCAGGCAGGAGCAGCAAAAGCAAACGGGAAACGTTGCGCGCTTACGTTGAAGCGCGCCGCCCCAGCCGCATCACCGAAGCCGATTTCGACGAACTGCTGCGTGCGCTCGCCCCGGTGAGCGAAGGCTACCTGCGCCGGCTCCTGCGCGAGACCGGCATTCCGCTGGCCCCGCTGGTGGGGGGCATCCGCCAGGATTCGTTCGAACGCCTCGAAGACACCCTCACGGAAATGCGGGGCGAGTATGCCGCGGCCGTCGGCGCCGGCGATGCCCCGCGAGCGCGCGCCTGCCGCCGCGCCGTGATCACAGCCAAGGACCATGCCCGCTTTTCGCTCCGCAGCCCGAAACTCGCGGCGGAGCAGCGCGTGGCGAAGGAAGAGATGGTGCTGTGGATGCTCACGTGGCTGGAGAACCCTGGGGTTTTCGCCACCTGGCTGGAGTTGCGAAAAAGAGCCGCCCAGTAACCTGGCGCCGTGGCGCAGCATCAAAACGGGTATATGCGTGTGCGCGCAGCCTTGGGATTCGTGTTTCTGCTTGCGGCAACTGCCGCGGCTCAGCAGCCGTCGCCGGCCCCGCCGTCGCCGGCCCCGCTGCAAACACCGCCGGCTGCGGCTGCCGACCCCGTCGCGCCGGCCGCTCCCGTCCCGCCGGCGGTGGCGGCGTCGGACAAGCGCATTCTCGGCGTGATCCCCAACTACCGCACCACCGAATCCTCGTTGCCTTTCGAGCCCTTGTCGGCGAAGCAGAAGATGACGATTGCCGCCAAGGATTCCTTCGACTGGCCGTTGTTCCTGACCGGCGCCGCCTTCGCCGGCGTGGACCAGATCGAGAACCAGAACCCTTCTTTTGGCCAGGGAGTCCAGGGCTACGCCAAGCGCTACGGAACGTCGTACGGCGACCTGATGATCGGCAACATGATGGCCGAAGGCATCTGGCCGGCCATTCTAAAGGAGGACCCGCGCTACTTCCGGCTGGGAGCGGGACATTTGGCTCATCGGTTGGGGTATGCCGCCACGCGCATCTTCGTCACGCGCATGGACACCGGCGGCTGGCGCTTCAACGTCTCCGAACTGGCCGGCAACGCGGTGGCTACGGCCATTGCCAACGCCTACTACCCCGACGGCAGAGATGTCCGGGACAATGTCCAGCGGCTGGCGACGCAGATGGCGACCGATTCCGTCTCCAATGTCCTAAAGGAGTTCTGGCCCGACATCAAGCGCAAGGCGTTCAAGCGGGGTCCCGCGGCTGGAGACGGGGGAGCAGCGGGGAAGTGAGGGTCTGGAGGCGGGCCGGTCTCTGGCCCGCCTGCGCGCGATGTTCCTGTGCGTGATCGAGGCACCCGGATACCGAGCCGTGCGCGCAACCGGACGGGGCAGCCAACGAGCTCCTGGTTGCAGCTCCCGGAGGCACGCTTGACCTGAAGGGGCTCCAGGCGGCACGGACGGGCCTCGGCGCGTCGTCGCCGGCCCGGCCCACAGCCGGTGCCGCCCGCCTCCGCCCCCTACCGCGGGTCCAGACCAGCCGAGTACAGCAGCGAGTACGAAACCCAGGCGACGGCCGCCGCAGCCGGGATGGTCAGAACCCAGGCCCACACGATGTTGGTTGCGACGCCCCAGCGCACGGCCTTCACTCGCTGGATGGATCCCACGCCGGTGATTGCGCCGGTGATCACGTGCGTGGTTGAAACGCCCACGCCCACCGCCGTCGCCAGAAGGATCGAGGTCGCCGCCGCGCTCTCCGCGCAGAAGCCGCTACGAGGCCGGATCTTGGTAATCCGCGAGCCCACGGTATGCACAATGCGCCAGCCGCCGGAGAGCGTCCCCAGCCCGATGGCGGCGCCGGCGGCGACGATCACCCACCTGGGCACGTGAAACTCGTGGAGATACCCCGTCGTCACCAGAACGCCGGTGATGATGCCCATGGTCTTCTGCGCGTCGTTGGTTCCGTGCGAGTAGCTGAAGGCAGCCGCCGAGAAGAACTGGAGCTTGCGGAAGTAGATGTCCATCTTCTTCGGCGTCGAGTGCCGGAAGAGCCAGTAGACGACCGTGATGTAGAGGTACCCCAGAGCGAAGCCGACCAGGGGCGAGATGACCATGAAGATCAGCGTCTTGATCCAGCCGCTCCAGATCAGCACCTGGAAGCTGTGCCCGAAGCCCTTGACGAACGCGGCGCGCGCCATGGCGGCGCCGGCGTAACCGCCGAACAGGGCGTGCGAGGAACTGGTGGGCAGTCCGAACCACCACGTCACCAAGTCCCAGGAAATGGCGCCAATCAGGCCCGCCAGGATGACGTACACGGTGACCGCGCGCAGGTCCACCATGCCCGCACCCACCGTCTGCGCCACGGCCGTCCCGCTGAAGGCGGCAACGAAGTTGAACAAAGCGGCCCAGATGACGGCCTGAAGCGGAGTGAGAATGCGAGTGGCAACGACGGTCGCGACCGAGTTGGCGGCGTCGTGGAATCCGTTGAGGAAGTCGAATACCAGGGCGACCGAAATGATGACGATGACCAGAATCAGCGCGGAGGGCATCGGGGCCTGAGCATGGTGAGGTGCGCTAGCTGTTCTTCACTACCACGTTCTGGAGCACGTCGGCGACGTCCTCGCAGCGGTCGGTGGTCTCCTCGAGAAACTCGTAGATCTCCTTCTGCTTGATGAGGGCGATGGGGTCCTTCTCCCGCTGGAACAGTTCGGCGACGGCGCGGCGAACCAGCAGGTCGGCATAATCCTCCAGGCGGTTGACCTCGATGCAGTCGTCGAGCAGTTTCTCGTCCTTGTCCAGCTTCTCGAAGGCCCTCTCCAGGGCCTTGGCGCAGTCCCGCACCACCTCGCACAGCTCGACCACGGTCGGCGGAACCGGCTCCAGACGGTAGGCCACCATGCGATACGCCGCGTCTTCGATTCCATCGAGAACGTCATCGAGGCGCGAGGAAAGCGAGTGAATGTCTTCGGGGTCGAGTGGCGTGATGAAGGTCTGGTTCAGGCGCGTGAAGATGTCGTGGATAATCTCGTCGCCCTCGTGCTCGATCTGCTGGATTCGCGCGGCGGCGCGCGAGAGGTGCGAGCTGCCCTCCTTGACCGCATCGTAGAGGATGCTGGAGGCCTCGCTGATCAGGCGCACCTGATCCAAGAACGAGGAGAAGAACTTTTCCTGGCGTGGTAGTAGTCTCATCGGTCCCTAATCCGGGGGAGACTAAACATTTTCTCACCCCGCCAAAGAGCAGGTCAATCGCAGGGGGTTAACATTCCTTCGGACCGGGGACGAAACCGGGGGCGGCGGCAGGAGCGGAGCCCGCATGGGGGCTGAGGGCGGCGCCGGCAACGGCCGCGCCCCGAGCCGGGCCGGGGACGAAACCGGGGGCTGCGGCAGGGGCGGAGCCGGCGCCGGAGCCTCAGTTGGCGTCGAGAATGGGGAATGGCGTCTTCCCCGCCCCGCCCACATCGCCTTCCAGATCAAGGAATTGCGTGTCCAGCAGCCGGGCTGTATCGACGTTCGACATGGCCGCCAGGAGGTGCTCCTTGAGGTACGGGTACTGGCGCTCGAGGCTGCCGAACAGGTCGCGCAGCACGCGCCGCACCGTACCGGTCTTCTGCGAGCAACCGCAGGGAACCAGGGGCGCGCCGGCCGCCTCGGCGTACTGCCGCGTCACGTCCTCGGTCACAAACACGAGCGGCCGGATGAGCCGGAACTCTTTGTCGCGGGAGTGCGTCAGCGCCGGCAGCGCGCTCAGCTTGCCGGTGAAGAGCGCATTCCGCAGGAGCGCCTCGCAGAAATCGTCGGCGGTATGGCCGAAAGCGATCACCTTGGCTCCCAGGCCGCGCACCACTTCATAGACCGCGCGCCGGCGGTAGCGGCTGCACAAGTCGCAGCCGTGTTCGGGCTGGTCCTCGAGCAGGTCGAGCGATGGCTTGTCGCGGTAGTAGGTCCAGGCCACCCCTCGTTCCTTGAGGTATTCGGCCAGCGGCTCGATGGGCCGCAGAAACTTGCCCTGCTCGATGGTGAAGGCGCAGACCGAGAAATCGACCGGGGCGCGTTCCTGGAGCAGCAGCAGCGCATGGAGGAGGGTGAGGGAGTCCTTGCCGCCGGAGAGCGCCACGGCCACGCGGTCGCCGTCGCGGATCATCTTGAAGCGGCCGATGGCTTCGCCGACTTTCCGCAGCAGGGTTTTTTCGAGGTCCACAATCTATTATAGGGGGGTGGTCTCTCCGGCACGCGCGTGCGCTTTCGACATCCTGCGCCTCGTGGAACAGGGCGGATACGCCGCGGACCTGCTGCACGCCCGCACCGCCGTCCTCGATTCGCGCGACGCCGGCCTGGCCTCCGAGATTGTCTTGGGGTCGCTGCGCTACCAGAGCCAGCTCGACTTCCTGATCCGTCACTACTCCGGCCGCGACGCCGCGCGCCTGGATGCGGAGGTGCGAGTCGCGCTGCGGATGGCCGTCTACCAGATCCGGTACCTGGAACGGGTGCCGGCGCACGCCGCGGTGAGCGAGAGCGTGGAGCTGGTGAAGCGCGCGCGCAAGCGGTCGGCCGCGCCGCTGGTGAACGCGGTGCTGCGGAAGGCCGGCCGCGAACCCGTCGCGTGGCCGGACCGGGCGGTGGAACTCTCGCATCCGGCCTGGCTGCTCGACCGCTGGGAAGGGCAGTTCGACCCGGAAACCGCGGAGAAGATCGCGCGGGCCAACCTGGTCCAGCCGGAGACGTACGTGCGAATGGCTGGCGCGGACCAGTCGGAACCGGAACCGTGGGGCAGGCGGTTCCGGCTGCCTGGGCAGGCCGAACGGCCTGCCCCACCCGGTGAGCGGGGCGTCATCGACCCAGCGGAGCGGTTCGAAGCTACCGAAGTTCCCGGGTGCTACCGGGTGACGGGCGGGAGCACGGAGGGCCTGCGGATACAGGACATTGGCTCGCAGTCGATCATTCCGCTGCTCGAGCTGTCGCCGGGGCAACGGTTTCTGGACCTGTGCGCGGCGCCGGGCAACAAGACCGCGCAGGCGCTCGAAAACGGCGTGCGGGCGGTGGCCTGCGATCTTCACCTGACCCGCCTGAGACAGATGAGAGGGTTGGGGTGCGGCCTGGTGGTGGCGGACGGAACCCGCCCCCTTCCCTTTGCGTCCCGGTTCGAGCGCATCCTGGTAGACGCGCCCTGTTCCGGAACGGGCACGCTGGGCCGGAACCCTGAGATCAAGTGGCGCCTTCAGCAGGGCGATCTCGCCCGGTTGCACGCCCGGCAAGTTGCCCTACTCGGAAACGCACTGGAACGTCTGGCACCCGGCGGACGTCTGGTGTATTCGACCTGCTCGCTCGAACGGGAGGAGAATGAAGACGTTGTGGGCGAGGTTCCGGCGCGGGTACTGCGGCTGTGGCGGCGCCTGCCTGGGGTCGATAGCGGAGATGGATTCTTCGCCGCTGTGTTAACATCGGGATAGCTCGTAAATGGTTCAAATCGTTCCATCTATCCTCTCCGCCGATTTCGCCCGTCTGGGGGAGGACATCCACAAAGTCGAACAGGGTGGCGCCACCATGTTGCACATCGACATCATGGATGGCCATTTTGTTCCGAACCTGACCGTCGGCCCCCCCGTAGTGCGATCCGTCCGCGCGGTCACCAGGATGACCCTGGACGTGCACCTGATGGTGAGCGACCCGGACAAGTATGCCCCGATCTTCATCGAGGCGGGCGCCGATCAGGTTTCGGTTCACCTGGAAGCGGCGCGGCACCTGGACGGCACGCTGCGGTCGATCCAGAGCGAGGGCATTCCCGCGGGGGTGGTGCTGAATCCCGCCACGCCGGTTTCCGCGCTCGAAGACGTGCTGGGGCTGGCGGACTACGTGCTGATCATGAGCGTCAACCCGGGATTCGGCGGCCAGCGCTTCATCCCGCATGCGCTCGACAAGATTCGTGCGTTGGACCGGCGGCGCCGGGAGCTGGGTTTGAACTTCGCCATCGAGATCGACGGCGGCGTGAACAGGGAGAACGTGGCGGAGATCGTGCGGGCGGGCTGTGACTGGCTGGTGAGCGGAGCTTCGATCTTCAAAAGCGCCGATCCGGCCGCGACCGTGGCCGAAATGCGGTCGATGGCCCAAAACGCGACCGCCGCAAGGGTGTAGGATCTATAGATTGGGCATCCGGCGCGCTTGCCGGAGATGCCCCATGATGCGGTTTGGGCAAGGAACTATGAAGGTTCAGCAAAGCTGGATTCAAAACGGTCTTTTATTGGTCCTGATCGGGGGGCTAACGTCCTCTTGCGCGATCAAGGTTAAGAAGTACGAGAATCCGATCGCCAAGGACACGCAGCAGCCTGACAAAGTCCTCTTCGATGCGGCGGCCCAGGACATCGAACACGGGCGCTACGAGGTAGCGCGCCTGACCCTGAACACGCTCATCAACACTTACGACCAGAGCGAGTTCCTGGCGAAGGCAAAGCTCGCCATTGCGGACAGTTGGTACCGCGAGAACGGCGGGCACGCGCTGGCGCAGGCGGAAGCCGAGTACAAGGACTTCCAGCTTTTCTATCCCCTGATGGAAGAGTCGGCGGAGGCGCAGGAAAAGGTCTGCCTGATCGAACTTAAGCAGATGGACAAGGCGGACCGCGATCCCACGCACGCCGTGCGCGCCGACGCCGAGTGCCGCGACCTGCTGACGAAGTATCCCAACAGCAAGTACGCGCCGGAGGGCCAGCAGAGACTGCGCGAGATCCAGGAAGTGCTGGCGGATGGCGAGTACCGCGTGGGCGCGTTCTACTACGGCAAGGGCGTCTTCTACTCGGCGGCAAACCGCCTGCAAGGCCTCACCGACCACTACCCGCTGTTCAGCAAATCGGACGATGCGCTCTTCAAGGAAGGCGATTCTTACAGCAGGCTGGGCCCGAAGTTTCGCAACCAGGCCGCTGACGCATTCACGAAGCTCCTGCGCGAGTACCCGCTCAGCCCCCTGGCTGGGGACGCCAAGAAGCGGCTCAAGGACATGGAGAAGCCGATGCCGGACGCGGACCCGGTGGCCTTGGCCCGCGAGAAGTACGAGCTGGAGAACCACCGCAAGCCGGGCATGATCAGCCACTTCTGGGGCGTCTTCCGCACCCGCCCGGATATCTCGATGGCCGCTAAATCCGGCCAGCCCGCGATGGAAACGCTGGTGCCCACGATTCCGGTCACGGTTCCCGTTCAGGGCGCGGAAGGAGCCGCCGGTTCGGACGTGACGGTCGCTCCAATCAGCGGTTCCTCGGCGCTCGATACGAAGCCGGATGCCCGGCCAAACCCGCCCAAACAGGACGCCGGCCAGCCAGCTCAGAACCCGCCTCCGACGAGCAAATGAGCCGGATTCTCCTGGCTGACGACAGCCCCCATGCCCAGCGCATGGGAGAGAGGATCCTGCGCGAGGAAGGCTTCGAAGTCGTAACCGTCACCGATGGCGAGACGGCGCTGATCCGCCTGGAGGACGTGGACCCGGACTTGGTGATGGCCGACGTCTTTCTCCCGCACCACTCCGGCTACGAGATCTGCCGGTTCATCAAGAGCAGCCCGCGCTACCGGCATGCGCGCGTGATCCTGCTGGCCGGACTGCTCGAGCCGGTGGACGAAGCCGCTGCGGCGCGCTGCGGCGCGGACGCCGTGCTGAAGAAGCCCTTCGAAGCCTCCGTCGTGGTGGCCTTGGTCCGGCCGTTGATCGAAGCTGCGCAGGCCGCGCGCGAGACAGCGGAGGGGCAGGCCGCCGGGGAGCCGGAAGCCGAAGCGGTGCCCGAACCAGAGGGGCCGCCGGGGGCGGAAGTGCCGCCCGAGGCGGAAGCCGAACCGGCGCCCGGGATCCAGGCACTGCCCGATCCGAAGGCGGGGCGGGAGATCCCGCCAGAACCGGGACCCGCGCCATCGCCGGAGATGCACTCGGCTGGCCAGGCGACCGGCCAGGAGGCCGGTCCCACGGTGCCGGCGGAGATCCTGGCGGCAGGCCAGGGGGCCGGACTTCCACCGATCGACCCGGAGCGGGAGATCCCACCAGAACCGGGAGCCGCGCCATCGCCGGAGATGCACGCGGCTGGCTTGGCGACCGGCCAGGAGGCCGGTCCCACGGTGCCGGCGGAGATGCTGGCGGCGGGCCACGGGGCCGGACTTCCACCGATCGACCCGGAGCGGTCGATCCCGCCAGAATTGGGAGCCGCGCCATCGCCGGAGATGCACGCGGCTGGCCTGGCGACCGGCCAGGAGGCCGGTCCCACGGTGCCGGCGGAGATGCTGGCGGCGGGCCACGGGGCCGGACTTCCACCGATCGACGCGGAGCGGGTGCGGGCGGCGATTACGGTTGCGCTCGACCGCGCCCTGCCCGCCATGATCGATGAAATCACCGAGCGCGTGCTGGTGGCTTTGGGACAATAGATTGCCATGCCCGACAACACTTTCGATATCGTCTCCAAGATCGACCTCAACGAGGTCGGCAACGCCATACATCAGGCGATGAAGGAAATCGTGGTCCGCTTCGACCTGAAGAACTCGAAATCCACCATCGAGCTGAACGAGAAGGACAAGAAGATCCTGCTGGCGAGCGCCGACGAGTTCAAACTGCGCGCGATCACCGAGATCCTCGAGCTGCGGCTGGTCAAGCGGGGCGTGCCGCTCAAGGGCCTCACCTTCGGGCCGGTGGCCCAGGCGGGAGGCTCGACCGTCCGCCAGGAAGTTACCATCCAAAACGGGATTCCCATCGAGAAGTGCCGCGAGATCGTGAAGAAGGTGAAAGAGGCCAAGCTGAAGGTGCAGGCATCGATCCAGGGCGATCTGGTGCGGATCAGCGGAAAGAACCGGGACGACCTCCAACAGGTGATCCAACTGCTGCGCGGCCAGGACTTCGGCATCGACATGCAGTTCACCAACTACCGCACGTTCTGAGCCGCCGCACCCCATGGCGCGCACCATCAGGTCGCTTCTACTGGATGGCCCGGCCGGGCATCTGGAGGCTCTTCTCGAGGAGCCGGAGGAGACGCCGCCGCGCGCAGCGGCCGTGGTGGCGCATCCGCATCCGCTCTATGGCGGCACCATGCACAACAAGGTGGTGCATCGCCTGGCGCGCGGGTTGGGAAGAGCCGGAGCCGTGGTCTTGCGGTTCAATTTCCGGGGCGTGGGCCAGAGCCAGGGCGTCCATGATGGCGGCGTGGGCGAGATCGAAGACGCCCGCGCCTGCCTGGACTGGCTGCGCTCGGGCTACCCCGGCCTGTCCTGCACCCTGGCCGGGTTCTCATTCGGCGCGCGCGTCGCCCTGCGGCTGGGCGGCGAGGCGACGGCGGTCGCCCGCGTAATCGCGGCGGGGTTTCCCACCGACGGCCGCGCGCCCCAGTGGCTTCTGGATTCGGCCCCGCAGCGCTGCTTCGTTCAGAGCACGCACGATCAATACGGTCCGCGGGAAAAGTTCGAGCAGCTCTTTAATGCGCTCCCGGAGCCCAAACGGATCGTCTGGATCGAGGCTCGAGACCACTTCTTCGCCGGGGGCCTGGATGAGTTGGAAGAGGCGGTCGCCGGGCTTTAGCCGGCACCACCGCCAGACCCGCTACTCCACCCGGTAGTTCGGCGCTTCCTTGGTGATGATCACGTCGTGGACGTGGCTCTCGCGCAGGCCGGCGGGGCTGACGCGCAGGAAGCGCGAGCGCTCCTGCAACTCGCGGATGCTGGCGGCTCCGCAATAGCCCATGCCCGCCTTGAGGCCGCCCACAAGCTGGTACACCATTTCCGACAGCAGCCCTTTGTAAGGCACGCGGCCCTCGATGCCCTCCGGGACCAGTTTGGATTGGACCTCCTGGCCATAGCGGTCGGCGCTGGCGATGGCCATGGCGCTGGTCGATCCCATGCCCCGGTAACTCTTGAAGGTGCGGCCCTGGTACAGGATGGTCTCTCCTGGGCTCTCGTCGGTGCCGGCGAACAGACTGCCGATCATCACGCAATCGGCCCCCGCGGCAATGGCCTTGGTGATGTCGCCGGAGTACTTGATTCCGCCGTCGGCGATCAGCGGCACTCCAGCCTCGCGCGTCGCGCGCGAGCACTCCGCGATGGCGGTGATCTGCGGCACCCCCGCACCGGAAACGACGCGGGTGGTGCAAATCGAGCCCGGCCCCATGCCGACCTTGACGCCATCGGCGCCGAGCGCGATCAGATCGCGCGCGCCCTCGTAAGTGGCCACATTGCCGGCCAGCAACTGCACATCGGGCAGCTTGCTCTTGACGGCCTTCACCACCTCGAGCACGCGCTCGCTGTGGCCGTGCGCCGTGTCCACCGCCAGCACGTCGCACTTGCGGCGCACCAGTTCCTGCGCGCGCTCGAGAAAATCGGCGCTGGCGCCAATGGCGGCGCCCACCCGCAAGCGCCCCTGGGAATCCTTGGCCGCGTTGGGGTACTTCAGCTTCTTCTGAATGTCCTTGACGGTGATGAGGCCCTTGAGAACGTAGTCTTTGTCCACCACCAGCAGCTTCTCGACCCGATGCTGGTGCAGGATCTGCTCGGCCTCTTCGAGCGTCGTGCCCACCGGCACCGTGATGAGGTGCTCTTTGGTCATGACGTTCTCGATGGGCTGGTCGAGGTTGGTTTCGAAGCGCAGGTCGCGGTTGGTGAGGATGCCCACCAGTTTGCCGCCGCGCGTGACGGGAACGCCCGAAATGCGGAAGCGCCGCATGACCTCCAGCGCCTCGTAGATCCTCTGCTCGGGAGCCATGGTGACCGGGTCCACGATCATCCCGCTCTCACTTCGCTTCACGCGGTCCACTTCTTCGGCCTGCCGCTCGATGGACATATTGCGGTGAACGATTCCGACGCCCCCCTCGCGGGCGAGCGCAATGGCCAGATGCGATTCGGTGACCGTATCCATGGCGGCGCTGACGATGGGAATGTGGAGGCCGATGCCGCGGCTCAGGCAGGTGCGCGTGTCGGCTTGGGCAGGGAGCACGCCGCTGCGTGCCGGCACCAGGAGTACATCGTCGAAGGTGAGCCCTTCGGGAATGCTGTCAACAATCATATTCAATCATACGAGGATGGTCGCGAGCGGCGCAACGGGTGGGATGGGCGACACAGACGCGGTTGTCCAGGGGGCTATGCGCGAACATCGGCCGGCGCATGGATTCGCCGGACGCGGATTCTGCTTTCCCGCTTGCGGGTTTGGGCAATGTCGTATGAGGCTTGCATCCGCATGAGCGTGTCCATCTTCACGCCGAAGGCCTTCTCGATGCGCAGGGCCATGTCTCCGGAAAGGCCGGCCCTGCCGTTGAGCAGGCTGGAGAGTGCAGGCCGCGAAACGCGAAGCGCCGCGGCCGCGGCCGTCACTGACAGACCCGCGGGCTGGACGACCTCCGTTCGAATGAAGTCTCCGGGATGGGGCGGGTTCGTCATAGGCATGGGTTGTTCTCCAGTTGCTCTGGTGATAGTCTTCCAGGTTCACGTCGCAGATTTCCTGCTCTGCGCTGTCGATGCGGAACGTCAGACGCCGGTTCCGTGTGAGGCTCAGGCTCCATGTGCCTTTGCGGTCCCCGGCCAGCGCGTGAGCCTTCCAGGCCGCAAGCGCCCGCAATTCCTCCGGGTTCTCCATGTCATCGAGGTATGCCAGCATCTTCCGGAGTTTATCCGCCGTGTCGGGTGGAACGCCCTTCACGCTATCTTCCGAATAGAGCCTCTTCAGGCCCCTGTGCGCGAAGTTCCGTATTCTCACCGGCGACCCGTAAACTGTAGCTTAACACTTGTCGGGTGCGATGGGCTCGGCCCCGGCAAATGTGACACCCGCAGGGCCGATGCGCGTAAAATGAGGGGGTGTCCTGGAAGGAACGGTGCCGGCCCGTGCTGGAGGCCGAGGTCAAACGATGGTCGTCGATGCCGTGGGAGCAACTCGTTTCCGAGTTGGCTGGCGAGCGAAACTACGAGGTCCCGGTCGAGTCGCAGGCCTGCCAGGTTGTGGTAAATCTGCTCGGGACACCGCCGCCCACGTCTTCGTCATGGCCGGTGTGGACGACAAGCGGCCTACTCCCGCTCCTCCCCGTCCCCCACGCTGAAGTACGCGCAATCCGGATGGTGGAAGACCAGCGCGCTTACGCTGGCTTCGGGGTCCATCATGAAACCCTCCGTCAGCCGGACGCCGATTTCCTCCGGCCTGAGCAGGTCCCAGATGCCTTGCTGGTCCTCCAGGTTCGGGCAGGCGGGGTAGCCGAAGCTGTAGCGCTTGCCGTGGTAGCGCGAGGTGAAGCGCTCGCGCATGGTGGTCGCGGGCGGGTCGGGGAAGCCCCAGTCTTCGCGGATGCGGCGGTGCAGCCACTCGGCGGCCGCCTCGGCGGTCTCGATCCCTAGCGCCTGGATGGCGTGCATGAAGAAGAACTCGCCCGCTTTCTTGGCCTGCTCCGCCCGCTCGCGGATGCCCTCGCCTGCGGTCACCACGAAGAGGGCGACGTGGTCGCGGCGGCCGTCCACGGGGTCGAGCACGTAGTCGCTGAGCGACAGGCCGTTTTCGCGCGGCTGGCGGCCGAAGGCGAAGGTGTGGAGCGGGGCGGCCACGCCCGGAGCGAACAGGCGGATCGAGTTGCCGTCGCGCTCAGCCTCGAAGAACTGCCAGACGGCGCGCACGCGCATCCACTCCGCGGCGTTCCGTTTGACGGACTCGACGTTGTGGAAGAGCTCGAGCGCCCTGGGGTCGCGATCCGCCAGCGCCTTCTCGAAGTTCCCCTTGAAGCCGAGGTGCTTGCCGTAGAGCATGTAGGGATTGACGTAGCTCCAGACCTCGGCGAGGCCGGGCACGTCGCGCACCTTGCGATCGAGAGACGGCGCCGGCGGAATGGGGACGTCCGCGCGCACCTTCGTGCTGCGCCGGGCGGCGGGCGCGATGGCGGGCGGCGGCCCCGGTACGGGAACGGCTTCGGCTTCGGCGTGCGTGTGCGCCGCGATGGCGGCCTCGCACGTGGAGGGATCGGTCAGCTCGTTGAGCACGGCGAGGCCCGTCATGGCGTCCCGGCAGTAGCAGACCGCGGCCGAGTAGGCCGGGGCGATCTTGACGCGCGTGAACCGCTCGGAGAGCGCCGCACCGCCCACCAGCAGCGGCACTCGAATGCCGGCGTCCTTCAGGTCTCCCGCCGTGATCGCCATCTGCTGCGCGCTCTTCACGAGCAGCCCGGAGAGGCCAATGGCGTCCGGCCGCCGCTCCTGGTACGCGCGGATCAGTTCCTCGGGCGGCACCTTGATGCCGAGGTTGACGACGCGGTAGCCGTTGTTGGCCAGAATGATCTCGACCAGGTTCTTGCCGATGTCGTGAACGTCGCCCTTCACCGTTGCCAGGAGGATGGTGGCGCGGGCCGCGGTGTCCGCCTTCTCCATAAACCGCTCGAGGTGGGTGACGGCGGCCTTCATCGCCTCGGCGGATTGCAGGACCTCGGCCACGATCAGCTCGTTGTTGGCGAACAGGCGGCCGACCTCGGTCATTCCCGCCATGAGCGGGCCGTTGACGATGTCGAGCGGCGCGGCGCCTTCCTGGCGTTTGAGATCGAGGTCGGCGACCAGGCCGTCGCGGGTGCCTTCAACGATGTAGCGCGCCAGGCGCTGATCAAGCGGGAGGCTCGCCTGCTTCGTCGCCTTCGGCACGCGTTGACGGAAATGGGCGGCGATGGCGGCGATGTGGAACTGGTTGATGGCGGCTCGCTGTTCCCGAGTCTGCTCGCGCCAGTCCTCGGGCGCGGTTTGGAGGACGGCGTCCTGGGCGGGGGGTGTGTTGAAGAGCAGGGCTTCGGCGAGGCGGCGCTCTTCGATGGGAATGGAGGCGAAGCGCTCGAGCTTTTCCGAATTGACGATGGCGAGATCGAGGCCCGCCCTGGTGCAGTGATAGAGAAAGACGGAGTTCACAACCTCGCGGGCGGCCGCGGGCAGCCCGAAAGAAACGTTCGAGATGCCCAGAAGGGTCTTGACTGGCAGCTTCTCCTTGATAAGCCGCAAGGCGGCGATCGTTTCGACCGCGCCGCCGATGTAGTTCTCGTCGCCGGTGGCACAGGGGAAGACCAGCGCGTCGACGATGATGTCTTCGGGCGGGATGCCATATTTGGCCGCCAGCAGGCCGAGGGAGCGCTCCGCCACCGCCAGCTTGCGCTCGCGGGTGAAGGCCTGGGCCTGCACCGTGTCCTCATCGATCGCGCCGACGATCAGCGCGGCGCCGTAGGCACGGGCCAGCGGGCAGACCCGCGCGAACTTCTCCTCGCCGTCTTCGAGGTTGATGGAGTTGATAATGCTCTTGCCCTGACAGTAGGTCAGTGCCAGTTCGAGGGCGCGCGGGTCCGTGGTATCGATCATCACCGGCGCTTTGATCTTGCGGATGAGGCGCTCGTAAAAGGGCGGGATATCGGTGGGCTCGTCGCGGTCGCTCGATTGGAG
>Ga0182017_10000599_pt1 | contig 28652 bp, 23 predicted proteins | sample 712E3DmetaG_FD_120492 | JGI IMG/M metagenome (GOLD analysis project Ga0182017, IMG submission 120492) | Permafrost microbial communities from Stordalen Mire, Sweden - 712E3D metaG | ecosystem: Environmental > Terrestrial > Soil > Wetlands > Permafrost | place: Sweden: Stordalen | collected... | reverse complement strand
GCTGGGCACGGTACCCTTGCGGACCAGGCACCTGCACAAGTTCATCGGCGCAGCCCTCGGAACGCGCAACGAGGTGCTCTCGATCCTGCACCTGCTCGACAAGCCGGAAGCCATCTGGGACGATCCGGGAGCAGACCACATCTACGGTGAGCTGCGTGCGGAGTTCGACCTGGTCGATCGCTACCAGGCCCTTGAACTCAAACTCCGCAGCGTGCAGGACGCGCTGGAGCTCATCACCGACGTGGCGCGCGACCGCCGCCTGGTGCTGCTGGAGGCGGCCATCGTGTTGCTCATTGTCTTCGAGATCGTGCTGAGTCTGATCCGGCATTAGCGAGACGCCCGACGTACGGGTTGTTCTCGCGCTCCTCACCGATGGTGGTTTCAGGGCCGTGGCCAGCAACAACCACGGTTTCGTCGGGTAGCGCAAAAAGGGTGTCTCGGATCGAGCGCAGGATTTGCCTGAAGGATCCGCCCGGGAAGTCCGTGCGGCCGATGCCGCCGGCGAACAGGGTGTCGCCGGCCAGCAAGAGCGGCGGGCCCGATGCTGGTTCGATGAACAGGCCGACCGAGCCGGGGGTGTGTCCCGGCGTGTGCAGCACCCGAGCCTGGAGCTGACCGAAACGCAGCGTTTCACCGCCGGCAAGGATCTGAGCTGGCTCGGGCGGCTCCTCGGCGACCAGATCGAAAGCGCGCGCCTGGCGCACCAAGCCCCGATACAGGCCCAAATCACCGCCGTGAATGGACACCGGGGCGCCCGTCGCCGCCGCCACTTCGCGCGTGCCGAGGATGTGATCGAAGTGTCCGTGCGTGTGCACGATCCCCACTGCCCGCGCCCCCATCTTGGCAAGCAGAGCCAGGATTCTCCCCGCATCGCCGCCCGGATCGACGATCAGGGCCTCGTGCGTGGCAGGACAAACGACAACCGTGCAGTTGCATCCCAGGGGCCCCACGGCAAGGCTGTTGCGAAGCATGGACCAAGGTTGTCACGCACAACTTGAAAGTCTACGAGCAGCCGGTGGTGGTGCCGCAGTTGATACACTTGTGGCAGCTTCCGTTGGGCACCGTGATCGAGCCGCACTCGGGGCAAGTGGGCGCGTCGCTGCGCACCAGGAAACCGTACATCTCACTTCCGTTGTGGCCGTTGCCGTTCTTGCCGTTGTGGCCGTTGCTGCTCTCGGCCGACGGGGACGCGGTCTCTGCCCCCACGGTCGGCGTCGCGGCCGGTTTGGCGGGGGCAGGCGCCTCGCCCGCCGGCCGGCTCTCCCCCAGGTCCTCCTGAGCTGATTCGTTTCGCACGAACTTGGAACCCAGCCAGCGGAAGAGGTAATCCATGATCGACGAGGCCCGGGGCAGCGCCGGATTGCCCGTGAAGCCCGATGGCTCGAAGCGCGTGCGCGAGAACTTGTCCACAAATAGCTTGAGGGGCACACCGTACTGCAGGGCCAACGAAATGGCCGTCGCAAAACTGTCCATGAGCCCCGAGATGGTCGAGCCCTCTTTGGCCATGCGCACAAAGATCTCGCCGGGCTCGCCGTTTTCGTAGAGGCCCACGTGGATGTAACCTTCGTGCCCCGCCACCGAGAACTTGTGCGTCACCGAGCGCCTTTCATCGGGCAGCTTGCGCCGGACGATATTGGGCGGTCCCGCCAGCTGTGCCGCCGTCCGCTGGGCGCCCGGATCGGTCTTGCTGGTGGTGACCGGTTGGGTGCGTTTGCAGCCCTCGCGGTAGAGGGCGATGGCCTTCAGCCCCGCCTTCCAGGCCTCCATGTAGGCCGTCTCGAGTTCCTCCACGCTCGCGTCCGCGGGCTGGTTCACCGTCTTGGAGATGGCGCCCGAGATGAACGGCTGGGCAGCCGCCATCATGCGGATGTGACCCATGGCACTGATCGAGCGCGTGCCATTGGCCGCGCGGAAGGCGCAATCAAAGACCGGCAGATGGGCGCAGTCCAAGCCGGGCGCGCCCTCGATGGTCTCCTCGCGGTCCACGTAGTCAGCGATGGCTTTGCGCTGGCTTTCGTCGTAACCAAGACGTTGCAGCGCCTCGTCGACCGTGTTGTTGACGATCTTGATGGTTCCGCCGCCCACCAGCCGTTTGTACTTGATGAGCGCAATGTCGGGCTCGATGCCGGTGGTGTCGCAATCCATCATGAAACCGATGGTGCCCGTGGGCGCCAGCACGCTAGCCTGGGCGTTGCGGAAGCCGTGCTCAGTCCCCAGACGAATCGTGTCGTCCCACGCCTCACAGGCTGCGGTCGTCAGATCCTTGGGCACAAGAGCAGCATCGATCTTGTCTACGTGGTAGCGATGCTTCTTCATCACGGCCAGAAAGGGCTGCTCGTTTTCGGCGTAGCCGGGGAAGGGGCCAGTCACGTCGCGTGAGATGGTCGCGCTGGTGCGATAGGCCCAGCCGGTCATGAGGGCCGTGACTGCGCCGCACCAGGCACGTGCGGTCGCCGAATCGTAGGGCAGGCCGAGCGACATGATGAGCGAGCCGAGGTTCGCGTAGCCCAGGCCGAGCGGCCGGAAGCGCAGCGAGTTGGCCCCGATCTCCGGCGTCGGGTAGCGCGCGTTGCCCACGATAATCTCCTGCGCCAAGATGGTGATCTCGATCGCGTGCTTGAAAGCCTCGGTTGCGAAGGTGCCATCGGGCCGCAAGTACTTGCGCAGGTTCAGCGATGCGAGGTTGCAGGCCGAGTTGTCCAGGAACATGTACTCGGAGCAGGGATTCGAGGCGTTGATGCGCGCCGTGTTCGGGCAGGTGTGCCAGGCGTTGATCGTGGTGTCGAACTGCAGGCCGGGGTCGCCGCAGTCCCACGCCGCTTGCGCGATCGTGCGCCAAAGCTCCCGCGCCTTGTAGGTGGTCACCGTCCGTCCGCCCAGCACCGCCCGCGTGGACCACTCGCGGTCTTTCTGTACGGCCTCCATGAAGTCGTCAGTCACCCGCACCGAGTTGTTGGAGTTTTGGAAGAAGACAGACTTATAGGCCTCACCGTCGAACGAGCCATCGTAGCCCGCATCGATGAGCGTCCACGCCTTCTTCTCTTCCTTGGCCTTGCAGCGGATGAACTCCTCGATGTCCGGGTGATCGATGTTGAGAATCACCATCTTGGCCGCGCGTCGGGTCTTGCCGCCCGACTTGATCACGCCCGCGAACGCATCGAAGCCCTTCATGAAGCTGACCGGGCCCGACGCCGTGCCGCCGCCGTGGAGTAGTTCCCTAGAAGAGCGGATGGGTGACAGATTCGTACCGGTGCCCGAGCCGTACTTGAACAGCATGCCCTCGGTCTTGGCCAGACCCAGGATGGACTCCATGGTGTCTTCGACGCTGTTGATGAAGCAGGCTGAGCACTGTGGCTCTGCCTCGATACCCACGTTGAACCAGACAGGCGAGTTGAAGGACATCTTCTGCTCGACCAGCAGGTGCTTCAGCTCGGCGCGGTAGTTGTCCGCCGAAGCCTGGTCCGCGAAGTACCCGTCCTGCATACCCCATCGGGTGATGGTGTCGGCCACGCGGTCGATGAGCTGGCGCACGGAGCTCTCGCGCCCGGGTGAGCCCAACTGGCCACGGAAATACTTTTGCACGACCACGTTGGTTGCGGTCTGGCTCCAGCCACTTGGCACCTCGACGTCGCGCTGCTCGAATACCACCTTGCCGCCTTCGCCTATGATGCTGGCCGTGCGCTGCTCCCAGATGACGCCCGCGTAGCCATCGTCGCCGGCCCGGGTGAAGGATCGTTCGATCCGTATCCCAGGCGCCGGCTTGCGGCTCTTGCCGCGACTGGCGCGGACATCTTTGGCAGGCGCTGGGCCTGGGATTGAGAACTCAAGCCCATTGGGCCGAGGGTTCCGTTGGCGTCGGCTATCTTGCTTTTCAAGCATCAGCACTCCTCCTCCGCGCGACTTCGTCTCGGCCTCAAGGCCGCCGATCCGGGTTTGCTGTCTGCGCTCTTGCTCTCACCTTTGTGACCCAAAGAATTACCAAGCCACCAACCAGCAGAGCCTGCGAGCGCTCGCTAGCCCTGTGCGGCTGACGGGAGAGATTAGTGTCGCCATTCGGCCCCTATGTCAACAAAAAACACAACATATAGTGCTATACTACAGTTGGATACACTACATATTGTGTGTTGATAGTCTGTGGTTTTCATCCGGATTCGCCTTTCCATCCGGCCACTTCTGGCCAGGCAGAGGGCTGTGGAAAGAAATGACCATACGTTACATTATGTCTCCCATGGTGATCCGCGATGACCCGCAAACTATCGACCCGCGTCCTTCTCATCTAAGATCGCTGTGTGATCTGGCTCGAAGGCGTTTCCTATCTGCGCGCAGGCGGCCGGGCTCTCGAAGATGTGACGCTGGGAGTGTCTGGCGGCGAGTTGGTCGTTGTGCAGGGGCCGACGGGTTCCGGCAAGAGTTCCCTGCTGGCGGTGGCGGCCGGAGCGCGAGCGCCGGACTCGGGCGCTGTATGGATCGCTGAGCGCAATATCGCCGGCCTGCAGGCATCGTCGTTGCCCTATGTTCGCCGCAACGTAGGCTATCTGCCGCCTGATCCCTTGCTGATCCCGGACGAAACCGCTCTCGAGAATGTCATGTTGGCCCTTGCCGTTCGCGGCGAACCGATCGAGGCGGCCGAGGGAGATGCGCGCGAAACTCTGGCCATGGTGGCTGATTCGGCCTGGGAGGGACGCCTGGCCCGGTCCTTGTCCACGGGCCAGCAGCGCTTGGTCGCGCTAGCACGCGCCTTGGTGGGGCCTCCGCCGCTGGTCGTGCTGGACGAGCCGGCGTCGGGAATGGGTGGCGACGACCGAGAAGGCATCGCCCGCGCACTGGTCTGGGCTCGCGAGCGGGGCTGTGCCGTCCTTTGCGCCACTTCCGATCCCAGCTTCGCTCAGATATTGGTGGATACGGGCGGCAGGCGGGTCTACCTGGAAGGTGGCCGCATCGCCGGCGGGCCAGCCATTGGTCTCGTGCCCACATGCTCTCCCGAGCCCGAAAACGCCAATTCTCCCGAAGCGATTCGGCTGTCTGGCCGCCGCTCGTCGGGCGAGGAGTCGTCGTGACCGTGGCCTGGATTCTGCGCCGGGCTCGGCGGCAAGTCGCGTCTCAGCGCCGCGCCCTCTGGGCCGCGGTTGGCTCGTTTTTGGTCCTGGGTCTCGTCAGTGGCGCAACCGTTTTGGGTCTGCGCGTCACGCGAGCCTGGATGGGTACCGTGGGCCAGGGTGTGCACGTGATCGCCTTCCTGCGGGACGAGATGGAAGCGGACCAGGCTATTCAGCTGGCCAACGCCCTGAGACAGCGGCCGGGCGTGGCTCGCGTGCGCTTGGTCGAGCCGGCCGAAGCTCTCGCACGGTTGCGAGATGCGGTGCGGTCGTCGCCTGCCACGGGCACGTGGCTGAAAGATCTCGAACCCGGCTACTTCCCGCGTTCGATCGAAGTCGCATTGGCGGCTTCGGCGGACCTGCCGCAGCGGGCAGCGCAGCTCTCGCGACGCCTGCGTGGGCTGGCAGGGGTGGCAGACGTGGATGCCATGACAAATGGCGTGGCTCGCCTTGGTGCATGGGTTCGCTTCGGCCAAGGCCTGGGCTGGGCCGTGGTACTGGCCGCGGGCATCGCGGCCCTCTCGTTTCTGGTCAGTACGGTTCTTCGTGGGAGGGAAGCCCGTGGGCGCCAGGCGCAGGTTCTCGTGATTCTCGGCGAAACTTCGACGAACATCCGTCTGCCCGCAAACATCACGCTCGCCGCGGCGGGGCTGACGGGTGTGCTCGCCGCGCTGTTGGTGCTGCGCCTCGCTTGGCCCGCACTCCTCGCGGCAGTTGAAGGTGCGCTCGGCATCATGCCGACGCCAGCCGGGTTCTTCCTTGGTTTCTGGGAGTCCGCCATCGCTCTCTTGGCTGCTCCCATGCTCGGTTGGGGGCTCGGCTACCTCTCCACTCCTGTGCCTGGTTGGGTCGATGCGTAGCATAATCCTTTGGTTGCTCGTGCCAGCCACGGTCTCGTGGGCGGAACCAGTCGAGGAGGGTGGAAAGCTCTCCCAACGCCTCGTTACGCGACGGGAAGTACTGGAAGGCCAGAAAGCTGGGGCCGAAGCCAGGGTGCGCGAGCAGGCGCACCTGGCCTACCGGCTGGTGCGCCGGCGCGAGCTGGGCTTCGTGACTAGCCCGGAGTCACGACGGGACGACGCGGAAGCGGCTGCTCTGGCACTGGCTTCACTTGGGAAGGGTCTTGCTGAAACTCGCATCCTAGTTGATGAGCTTGAGTATGTGCGTGCCGAACGCGTGGCACTCGACCGGGCATGCAGCCAACGGACGGACGCACCTGTAGATACGGGCGAATCCCTCCGCCGCTTTGCCCGCCCTGTGCGCGGGGCCATGGTGGGCAAGCCTGGCATCCGTCGCGACGCCCCCACGGGTACCGAGTTGCGTCGCGAGGGAATCGAGCTACTGGCCCGACTAAACGAACCCGTGCGGGCTGTGGCTGCCGGCGTGATCCGCCGCGTGGAAACCGTGCCCCAAGGCGGCTACGTTGTGGTGACACAGCATCCGGCGAGATGGGTCAGCGTCTTGTCGGGCCTGCGCGGAGTGGCGGTTGCTCCTGGCGAGGCAGTCGAGGCGGGACAGGCTCTCGGAATGGCCGGTCGGAACCTGGATGGCGCCGCCGTGATCTCACTCGAGTTGTGGCGCAACCGCCAACCGGTTGACCCTCGTGGCGCGCTCCCTGGCCTGGCGGGACGCTAGTCTTTCTACGCCTTGGCCAACCGGCCGGCGTTGCGCAGCTCTTCGATGCCGGCCATGAATTGGAGCTGCTCGATGTGCTCGGCCAAGGCGGGTGAGGCGTGCAGGTACGCATGCCACGCCGCTGCGGCAAAGGCGTCGGGAGGCACGCCGTACTCCGAGGCCAGCTTGGCAGCCCGCGCAAGATGCCGGTCGAGTCTGCTCGCCAATTGGATCCTGTTGGCAGCCTCTCGTTCTGGCGGTTTCTCGATAGTTTCCGAGTGGGGATGGCCGGTTGTCATGTCACCTGCTCCTTCATGCTTGTTCTCATTGGAAGCACCGCACAGGGGTTGGTCAACGCCGCGGCGCTCGGGGTGGCGCTGAGCGCGCGACGAAGATGCGGATGGTCGACTGGGGCCGGCCCTCGCGATAGTGTGGAAATCTGAGTTCCGTGGACAACTCCAACATGGGAACCCTGAAAGGGTTCCCAACCCCTCCCGCGATGGTGCGCCGCCGGCAAAGCCGGCGGACTCCCCACGCGACTAGAATTTTCATGACGGCTTGCGTGCTGATGGGCGTGACGCCAGCGTCGGCCGGACCCTTGGACGATCCTCACGTAGGCAGTCTTGGCTTTTCCGGTCCCACCACCGGCGATCTGACCGCGGTGTACTGGAATCCGGCTGCCCTGGGCATGCTGCAGGGGAATCAGTTCATGTTCGGAGCCTCGCTGCGCGCGACCCGCGTTACCGTGGATCGCGCCCCGATCGATCCGATGACGGGGCTGCCGGGCGGAACACGCGGATTCCCGTCGGCATCCGGTCATGGTTTCGAACAGCCCATCGCCTGGCCGCCGGGGCCCGGGGGCTTCCTCGGGGTGGGCGCGGGCGTGGCGCGGCGATTCGCCCTGGCGCTCGCCACCTACACACCATTTTCGCAGAAGCTCAGCTTCGATGTGGCAACACCCACCCGTTATCACCTGGTGAGCGTCGACTCGCGACAGCTCGCGCTGGTTTCCGGACTGGCCATCGAACTGACGGATTCGCTGCAAGTCGGGGTTGCGCCGGGGTTGCTCTTCAGCTACGGCCATCTGGTCTTCGACGAAGACACGGCAATCGACAACCCGTCGACAGCCGGCGTGGAGGACCCCGACGCGGCTGCCCGCTACGACCTGGCCACCGCGGGAACCCAGGCGCCCTCATACTTCGTGGTGGGAGGTATCCACTTTCGCCGGGCGGCCTGGGAAGCGGGGCTGGCCTATGCCAGCGCGCCCCTGGGAACCGGCGGGATGGTGAAGCTGGCCATGGAACGCAGCCAGGTGACGCCTCCTGCAACGGCGACGACACCCGATCTTTGTTCCTTGGTCGGACACAGTCCGTGCGTGTCCGGCGAGATGAGCTACCGTCTGCCTGATCTTTTCACGGCAGGAGTCACGTGGCATGCCACTCGGCATCTGGATGCGGTAGGTATCGTGCGCTGGATTCGCTACGGTTCATACGACCAGATCAAGATCCGCGTCGTCGGCCCCAGCAGCGATAGACTTCTGGGCAGCAGCCTTCCCGATCAGCTGACCTTGTACCGCGGTTTCCAGGATAGCTGGGACATGAGGGTCCGTCTTGTCCATGCACCTCTGCCCTGGTTTCGCTGGAGCGGGACGCTGCGCATGGAAACCTCGGCGGTGCCGGAGGCCAACGTGAATGCGGCTGCAGTGGATGGGTTCAAGCTGGAGCCTGCGCTGGCCGTCGAATTCACACTCGGACGCCACCTGCGGATCGGCGCCGGCTATGCTTTGACCTGGATGTTTCCTGTGACGGTCGGCACTTCGGCGTTTAATCCCGCAGCGGCCACAGCCTGCGCGGCGGCCGCAGGCGACCTGTCCCTGCCCGCATGCCAGACACGCCTGGCGGGCCAGGCGCGCCCGACGGCGGCCGGCAGCTACAAGATGTTGCAGCAAACGCTGGCGCTCATGACCACGCTGGGTTTCTAGACCATGGGCGCGCGACGGTTCAGGCCACTGTCTCTCTTCCTCGCGCTCGCGGGCTGCAGTGGAGAGCCGGTGTTCGAGTACGACTCGCGTCCCATCGATCTGCAGCGGGCGCCAAGCGCCCCGGGCGGGTCAGCCTTGGGGGCCACACTGGCTAGGGTGAAAGTGGGCTCGGACACCCCCTTGTTCGTCGTCGACACAGGGTCCCTGCTTTCCAGCCTGCGTCGCGGAGTCTGTCCCACAACCACGCCAGAGCCTGTGGCCTATCAAGGAGACATCGAGTTGCTTGGAGCGTGGGGCTCTCAGGTGCCTTTGCGGGCCTCGTTTCGCGGCGTCACCCTTTTCGATCTCTGCGCAGGTGCGGTGGGTGACGCCGACACGCAGGCGGCCGGAGTTCTGGGCGGAGATATCTTGCGTAACTTCTCGCTGGCATTCGCACTCCCGCGTGACCCGGCTCAGCCTGCCACCATGACGATTTACAGTGACCTACCGGCCGCTGATTCCGATCTGGCGGCGGACGGCTACGCCGTGGTGAAGTTCAATTTGCGTGGTTCCACCGCAGCGGCTACCGCCTCGGGAAATGGGCGACCGGGTCTACCGTCCAGTCGCGTGGTGATGCGGGCGTGCGGAAACCCTCCCGCATTCGCTCCCAACGGGCCCGTAGCGGCCTGCAAGACGGGAGAGGTCGAGGTGCAGGCCGCAGGAACGAATCTTCTTCTCGCGCTCAGTACGGGACATGGTCCCTTGGTGCTGAGCGCGAGCGCCTGGCAGCGCCTGGGCGGCGACGCGCCAGCGCCACTGCCAGGGGAATCGGCGCTCTACTCGCCTCTTGTCGCCAATCCGATTCCTGCGCACTGGGTAACCGTGTCGCGCTTGGCGCTGGTGGACGGCGACTCAGGCGACTTGTGGCCAGGAGCCTGCGCCGAGTTGGCGCGCGTTCGCCGTATCGAATGGACGCTGGCCAACCAGGACAGCGGCGCCTGCTTTCAGCCCTGCGACGTCAGTGGAGGGGTGGCCTTGCCGGCTGCCGCCTACTTGGAGATCGGCTCCGACCTGCACGCGGCCATCATCAGCGACACCAGCGACCTGATCATCAGCCTAAATGAAGATTTCCCATCGGGCGCTCAGGTCGACGGCGTGATCGGGACCGAAGCGCTGGCCGGCGTTCCTATCGAAATCGACTACATCACGCAGCCACAAGGGCGGCTGGTGGCAGCTTGTGATCCAGGCGTGGACCGACAGAAGTGCTGGGCGGCTCCACGCTGTCTGGGTCTGAGCGGTGCTGGCCAGACCCACGCGTGTTTCGGCTTGCCGCCGCTCGGGTTTGCCCCCGCGTGTCCGAACTAGGGGGAAGGCGGCGTCTTTGCTGCAGCCGTCTTGGCCTCCAACGTAGACACCGTGTCCTCTAGTTGCTGAATAGTGGCGCGTAGGTTGGCAACCTCTTGCTGCGTGGCTAGGCCCAGAACACCGGCGGCCACGCCTCCGGCTCGGTCCATCCCGGACTTGAGCGTACCGCCCAGACTGAGGGCTTTCATGGCCGCGTTCATCAGACGAGGGTCGCTAGCGAGTTTGCTCACGCGCGGGTTGCCTGCCAAGCGCAAGGCCTGACCCACCACGATGTCCTTGATCGACTTGATTACCGGCATGACGACATCTCTTGCCACGGTCCGGCGGCAGCGTCAACGCATACGGTGATGGTACGTGTTGTGGGAACCCCGGAAATCCTGGATAACCAGCCCTCGCACGGATGGACATCCTCAACAGCCCGCTTGGCCAATTCTTGGTCTCGGTCGTCCTGCTGGCCGGCCTGGCGCCCGTGATTGTCTGGTTTTTTCGCGACACCTGGGCGACGCTTGACGCCGCGGCGGTGGCCCATCGCCAGAATCGGGAGGGACGTCCTGACCCGCGCGCGCCAGCAACCCTGGTGCTGGCCGCGTTCTGTCTCATCCTGATCAACTACTTCGGCAGCTTGGAGTTCTTCGACGCACACATCGTGCCGGTGCTCAAGCGGTACGAAGTGGCCCATCCTGGGACTGTCCAGGTCTGGCTGTACGAGGATCTCTACTGGCGTGTCTACTGGGGCCTGTCGCGCTACGTGGCCTACCTGCTGCCGTTGGCGGTCTGGCCATTGGTGTTCAAGGAGAATCCTCTTGATCTTGGCCTACGTGTGCGCGGCTTTCTCGAGCACGCGTGGATCTATCTTCTGTGCCTGGCGGTGGTGATTCCCACCCTGGCGCTGGTCGCTCACATGGGTGACTTTGGAACCTACTACCCCATGTACCACTTGGCCAGCCGCTCCTGGCTCGATCTCGCAGTTTGGGAGGCACTCTACGTGGGCCAATTCTTCACCCTGGAAGTATTCTTTCGCGGATTCTGGGTTCGGGGATCGCGCGCCCTGGGCAGCAACGCCATCTTCTTCATGGTTGGCCCCTACGTCATGATTCACTTCCCGAAGCCGTACCTTGAGGCGTGCGGAGCCCTCGTGGCCGGCGTGGTGCTGGGCTCGCTGTCGATGAAGACCCGGAGCATTTGGGCGGGGTTTCTCGTGCACGCGACGGTGGCCATCCTCATGGACCTGCTCGCTCTCGACCATCGCCACGCGCTGCCCACTCGGCTCACGCCCAGCTCGTCGATCCGGCTGGCATTCCCCTACACCTCGGCTGTGCTCTTCGGCGTCTGGTTGCTGGCCGTCTCCGGTCTGGCCTTTGCGCTGTGGCGGCGGCATAGGCGGAAACGGATGGCGAGAGCGGAACACTCCTAGCGACCGTGCGGAAAGCCGTCAGAGGCCTTCCGCACGGTGCTAAGGAGCTGGTCGGGACGGAAGCCGCGCGCAGACTGCCAGGTTTCGCTTGGGGTAGGGGTCATTGGGGTGGGAGGGAGGGATGCCGGGCAGGCTGTTTGCGGCCAACTTGGTCTCGGCCTTCGATCAATCCGATGCCAGGCAAGCGCCGTAACGTCCAGCCCAAGTTGGCTGGATTCGCTTGCCAGAAAGTCATTGAACCTCGCATGGCGCGGTGTCGGCCACGGAGCGCTTTCCCTGCTGGCTGCTTTCTGCACCCGGCAGACGCGTACATCGTGCGGGTTGCGCGCGATCCAACGGGCGCTGCGGTTGCCTTCAACCAACAAGATGGTTTCCACTCTTCACAGAGTACGCGCCGCACGACCTGGAAGCAGTCGGACGTGATGCTGAAAGCGATGTACGCCAGCACCGCGCCATCGTGTCAGACTTTGTCCTACATCTGCGTCAGCAAGCTGCGCATCATCGACGAGGGGCCTGCTCTTGGGTGGACTGGGCCCGGGTTGTCAGGTAGCAGTAGCTCACCCGCATGCAACGCCTCCTCCGGATCTGCCTTGCCGGCTGGGTCGCGGTGGCCAATGACCAGACGTCATAGGTTTCGTCACGGCGACTGGGAATCTGCCGCCCTCAGGCTCGACGAGATCATCTGCGCCCACAGCGGTGAAGACCCTTTCGAGGAGGCACTGAAGCTGCTCGTGGCGAAGCTGATGCATGAGCTGGAAGCAGTCGAGGCATCCTTTCTCGCGCGGCAGCGCGATGACGGAGCCGTGGACGAAGTCAACCGGCTGTTGCGGGCCGCCGAGGTTCGATGGCGCGGGGTTCTTGATCCCGGGGCTACGACTCGACTGAGCGGGCCTGAGCTCATGCGTTGTGCCTCCGTACTGAACCACGTGCGGTTGCTGGCGGATGAGATGGTCGGGCTTGATGCTATCTTCGAATTCATAGTTGCAAAGTCCGCCAAGGGCCAGAAAGGCCAGTACTTCACCCCCCGGCATGTGATCGCAGAAGTGGTCGCCATGGTCAGGCCCACGGCTGGTGAGAGCGTGGTTGATCCGGCCTGCGGCTCGGGCGGCTTTCTTCGCCACGCCCTGGTGCAGGCGCCTCACTGCTCGGTGTGGGGATTTGATCAGGATCCTCGCGCCCTACGAGTTGCCCGCGTGATGTTGGCCGCGAGTGGCCAGGCGACCGCACGCGTGATGCGGATCGACAGCCTGAGGCGGCCCGAGCCGCGGATCCCTGCCGGACCGGAACCGGTTCTGGAAGACCTGGTGCGCGCACAAGAGCCAGGATTCCGGGGCTTCGATGTTGTGCTGACCAACCCGCCTTTTGCCGGGGACGTGGGATGCGCGTACGCAGATGCGTATGAGCTCGCGCGTGGCCAGCGCGCCGAACGCGATGTCTTGTTTCTCGAACGTTGCGTGCAGCTTCTCAAACCGCAGGGACGCCTGGCCATCGTGCTTCCCCACAACAAGGTTGGCGCCGAGCGATGGGCCTATTTGCGTTCCTGGCTGCTCGAGCAGATTGCCGTCGTTGCTGTCCTTGGCCTGGGCAGGAACACCTTTCGGCCCCACACCAGCCAGAAGGCCTGCGTGGTCATTGGCTGCAAGCGTCCGAAGCCCACAAGTCCCCACCCCGAGGAGGAAATCCTGTTCTTCATCAGCGAGCGCGACGGCAAGGACCATCGCGGACGACTTGCCTTGACCCCGGACGGACAGGCGATTGACCACGACCTCGCGCAGTTCACGCCGTTGGTTCGGCGTCGTTTTGAGCTTCTGCAAGGGGGAGCCTAAGCCATGGGCATCCACATTCTGCGCCGCGTGGCCGACCTGGGCGACGGGCTGGTGCTGGCGCCGGAACGCTTCGATCCCCGCCGGCGCGTCGAGGTCGTCGCGCGGTGCTGCTTGTCCGCCTACGCGGACATCGTTGCCGACAACGTCTCCGCAAGGTCGTGGAAGGAGCCGGGCGCGGTTCTCATTCTCGATACCACGCATGCCTTCGAGGGCTTCGTGGTGTTTCGGCACCATCCGGTTCCACCGGCGAGCATGGGGAGCGCGAAGCGGCGGGTGCAGGCCGGCGACGTCCTCATCTCGCGTTTGCGGCCCTACCTTCGCCAGGTGGCCTTGGTCGATGAGGCGCTCTTTCGCCTTTGCATGGGTGGGAACGCGGTGGTGACCAGCACCGAGTTCTTCGTTCTCCGCGGGCGGAACGGGTTCGACGCTGCGGGTTTGGTCCCCTTCCTGCTATCCGGGCGGGTACAAGCCGCTCTGGCCGCGGGCCAAGAAGGCGGCCACCATCCGCGCTTCCGCCAAGAACTGCTGCTTTCACTGCCCGTACCAGACGGTGTGGCCCGCAACCTCAAAAAGACGGCGCAGCAGATGCGCCGATCAGCTGCAGCCATAAGAACTTCGCTCCTCGCCTCCCGATCCCTGGTGGCCAAGGTGGAAGTCGAAATGGCGACCCAGGCCTCGACCAATCTCAGAAGGTCGGTTGAAGACACGCCCTGCTGCAACCCTGCCCGATTCTCTCTCATGAGCAGGCGATGAGACAACACGGAGAGAACAAGGAGTCGGATACCGCGGCGCGTAGCTTCGGCGCTCTACGCCGGCTTGTCCATTTTCTTGCGACACTGGTACGCTACAAGGTCGCGGCGCATGCACGGCACGCACGACTACCTGGCAGGGCTTGCGCAGATCCACACGCGTGAGAGCGTGGAGGAGCGCCGAGCGCTGTGGCGACATGGCCTGGCCAGCTTGGCTGCGGCGGCTTCGGACCGGCAACCTACGCCTCTCGAAGGTGTGCCCACCGAGCCTCTTCTGAACAGTGTACGGGTGGCTGCGTCCAGCGGGCTGCTCGACGACGTGAGCTTCCTGTCACGGCCGGTGGCCATGGCTGCACTCTTCGAGCTGGCGGGTGCCTTGCCTCCCGGGCCTGAGAAGCGCGAGCTGGGCCGGCGGGTGTTGAGCGCCCTGCACGAGGGGGATGCGGCCACTTTCGTGACGCTCGCGACCTCGCTCGCTCTGGCATCGCCCCGCGCGCTCGGGGGCGCTCTCGTGCGAGCACGGGTGGCGCTTTCGCTGCGCCTGCCCATCGCGGCGGGCACGGGTGCGGACACTTTGGCCTTGGCGCTCATCTCGCGGCCCGAGTTGGAACGTGAATGGCTGACCGCCCATTCGCTCGGCGCTCTGCCGTCCCGCTGCCTGGCCGGGCGTCTGCTCGAACGGGCCGCGCGCGAGGCCGCCCGTCGCGCCAAGGAAGGGGACGACAGCGGCGTGCGCGTCTTCGAGCGCCCGACGGTTCGTGCGGCGTGGAGCCGTCTCATCGGCGATCGCGAGTCGCTGGTGTGGCGTCACGTGGCCGCCGCGCGTGGACTGTTGGCTGTAGCGGTGCCGATGCGCGCTGAGGAGATCGATCACGACCTTCAGCCCCGCCTGGGTCCCGGCGAATGGCGGCGCGCCGCCACTTCACTGGCCGCTACGCTTTCGCACGATCCCGACAGAGCCTTGGCGCGCTGTTTGGAGATCCTGGCCGGCGAGATCACAGCCAAGGATCCCGGCGTGGCTTCGGTATGATCTTCGGCCTTTCGCGCGCGGTGGAAGAAGAGCCCGAGGCGTCGGAGGAGCTTCTGACCAAGCTTGTCCTTGTGGGTGGCATCGAGGCCATCGAAGCGCTCGTCGACCTGTATGAGGAGCACGTGGGCAATCCCATCGGCGCTCAGGCGGCGTTCAGCGCTATCGAGACTCTGCGCGCGACCGCGCCGACTGATGATGACGGGGCGGTGGCACTCGTCCAGGCGCTGATAGACGACTTGGATATGAGTGCCGCCGGGCGGAAACCCTGCTTGCGCACCACGCTTGCGGCTGCCCTGTCCGCCTTTGCCGAAGGCCGCGATCTCGGCCCAGCCACCGACGCGGCACTGACGGCGGCCAAGCAGGCGATCGCCACCCTAGAGAATACCGGCGACTCCACCTCGGCGGATCGCCAGGCGCTGTTCCGCGCCCTGCGTGAGCTAGACGCTGGGCTCTTGCAGACTTCTGCCCTGTCCGATCTGCTCACGGTGCGTAGCCGCCAGGATCCAGGCCCCGACGGCCCGCTGGCAGACATGTTGTGGCTGCTGGGGAGCTGGCTCCTCGGCCGCGAACAGCAGCCTCTGATCGAGAAGACCATCCCGCACGTGACCCTTCGCTTTCGCCAACTGCGGACTTTGCTCCACCTTGTGGACGCGGAATTCGGCGCCACGGACGAGCCGTCGATTCCCGTGCGCAGCCGGTGCACGCACACCTTCCGCATGCTGTGTGAGCGGGTGCGCGGCGACACGGTCACGCCCCTGCGCCGGCTGACCTGTGCGATCCTGGCCCGCTCTGCGGACGCGGTTGTGAACGAGCAGGTGTACGAACTGTCCGACGCCTTTATTGCCGCGTGTTGGTCCGTGCAGAGCGCCTTCGACCTTCGCTGTCTGGCTGAGGCGTGTATGGCGCCGGAGTTCAGGGAACTGTTCGCGGCCACGGCCGAGGTGGCGCTTCTCGTCGGCGAGCGCAGCGGCCGCCACGCCGATGAGCAGGCTTTGGTTCAGAGCCTGCGCGGTGTTGCGGAGGCCTTACCTCCGGGCAGTTCGGCGCGGGTCGAAGGCCTGCGCCGTAGCCTGCTCGGTATCACCCGTGCGCTCGAGGCCTTCACCGAGGCGCAGTGTGTTTCCGACTTGCGTCGTGGTGACGACGGCACCGCGCTCGACCGGCTGGCTGGAGCCATTGCCTACGCGGCTCGTCTCATCGCCGGCGCCACCCGGCGCACGGGCCTGCGCGAGGGGTTTCTCCCCTTGTCATCGACGCGCGACTTGCGCAAGCTGGATGCCTGGGTTGAACGCGCCCTGCTGGAAAAGGATGAGAGCCTAGGGGCTGCGGCTGCGGCGGCTGCCGAGGCCGTGCGCCAGGATCTGCCGCCGCTTTTCGCCGAAGTAGTCGGCCGCGTGCTCCTGCGCATAGGGCGCCTGCCGCGCGATTTTGCGGCCTCGAGCGAGATTCCGCGGGTCGCCCGGGTAGGACGCCAGCTTCCCCTGCCGCAGTGGCTGCCGCCCAGCCGAACCCTAGGCGGGTTCTACGTGCTGCGCCCCATCGGCACAGGTGCCGGCGGATCAGTCTTTGTCGCCCGCCGAGCCGAGGAGCGTCACGAAGAATCGGCAGAAACCTTTGCGCTCAAGGTGCCCGCGTACGACGGTGCTGCGGCTCACACCCTGTCTGAAGAGGAGTTTCTTCGTCTCTTCCGCGAAGAGGCGGGCGCGCTTCTGACCTTGCCCGGCCACAGGAACCTGGCCGGGTTTGTCACCTTCGATGCCGGCGCCAAACCCAAACCCATCCTGGTGATGGAGCTGGTGCAAGGTCCTACGCTGGAACGTCTGCTCGACAGGCGAGCCATGTCCATGCCCATGGCATTGGATATTCTCGACGGACTGGCGGCTGGTCTGGAGGCGATGCACAGCGCGGGCATTGGCCACCTGGATGTGAAGCCTTCCAACGTAATCTTGCGCTACGCGAAGGAAATCGACCCACAGACACGCGGCGGGCAAGCCCCCAGCGTTGCGCCGGTGCTGGTGGACTTCGGCCTGGCCGGTCGCAAGGTTCGCCCCGGCTGCGGCAGCCCGTACTACGGCGCGCCTGAGGTGTGGGACACCGCCAGCTTCGGCGGTCGCACGGACCCGCGGGCGACGGACGTCTACGCGTTTTCGTGCCTGGCGTACGAGATGTTAACCGGAGGCACCCTTTTCACTGGGGACGCGTTGCCCGCACTCATTGCTGCCCATCTGACCCACGAAGATGGCCCCGAGTCGTTGCGCTGGCTGCGCAGGCACAGTCAGGCGGGAGCCCTTGCCGACCTTCTAGCCACGGGTTTGCGCCGCAATCCACACAAGCGCATCAGGCTGTCGGATATGCAGACCGGGCTCGGCGAACTCGGCCGCAGTCGCCTGCGCGCCTTGAGCTGGCCGTTGCGGGCGTAGCAGAGATTCGGCCCCGTGCGGCGGAAGGCGGTTACTAGCCCGAAATGCCCTTCGACAGGGCCAGCACGCGATTGACCACGGCACTCGTGCCCGCTCCGAAGAATCAATGACCTTCTCCGCTCGTTCGAGCCTTCTCCTGGTCGAGGAGATGAACCTGGTCAGGAACTCTTTGTTGACGCTAGGTGACATTGAATCCGTGACTTCCAAAATGTCGCAAATATCATGCACAGCTCGGCCCAGAACGATATCGTGAGATTGGATTGGTTTGGACGCTGCGCGACATAGCCAAGACGGCCAGGTCGTGCCAACTTCCGGACACAAGGACGAGGGGCCCATTTCTCGACGGAAATTGTCTCGTTGAGCAACGTCAACCATGCGACGGTTTCGTCACTTAGTACCGGCACGAAATTGACGCCCACGCGGGCGTGACTTGGAATTGAAGGAAGGGCTATGAACGACACAGACCTGGACGGAATCATCGATTTTCACGCGCACGCCTTCCCCGACGGTCTAGCCGAACGGGCGATTGCGCACCTTGAGAAGGAAGGCAATGCCAAGGCCTTCCTCGACGGGAGGGTTTCCTCTCTGCTGGCTTCCATGGACAGCGCAGGCATCGGGCGCGCTGTGGTGTGCTCGATCGCGACCAAGCCCGACCAGTTCGCGCCCATCCTCAACTGGTCTCGCCAGATCGCCTCGCAGAGGATTGTCCCGCTTCCCTCGATTCACCCCAAGGGACCGGATCCCGTGGGCAAGGCGCGATTGGTGGCGCAAGCGGGTTTGCTTGGCATCAAGTTGCACCCCTACTACCAGGACTTCGAGATCGACGACCCGGCGCTCTTTCACTTCTTCCGCGTGCTGGAGCAGATGGGCCTGCTGGTCGTCTGTCACACGGGGTTTGACTTCGCATTTCCACACGACCGCAAGGCCGATCCGGTGCGCATCGTCCGCCTGCTCGACAAGGTTCCCAACCTCAGATTCGTGGCGACCCACATCGGTGCGTGGGACGACTGGGACGAGGTCGAGCGCCACCTCCTCGGCAAACCGATCACCATGGAGATCTCCATGTCCCTGGAACGACTCGGCCCACGGCGGGGGCGTGAGTTTCTTACCGCACACCCAGCCGACCGCATCCTTTTCGGCACCGATTCGCCGTGGGCCAGCCAGGCCGAGACGCTCCGCCTGGCCCGGGCTCTGGGTCTTGAGCCGGAACGCGAGCGCCGTCTTCTGTGGGAGAACGCGCAGGCGCTACTTGGCTCGCCGCTGCGACGGGAACGCTAGCAAGCCGCCGTCGGTCGGGTGAAGCCAGACTTCGCGGTCGAAGAATGTCCGGCCGGGGCTACGGCCCGCGTGCCTGCGCTTGCCACAGGATTGCCGCCGGCGTGGACGACTGGAATCGATCGCCGAGGCTTGCCATAATGCGAGCCGCGCCAACCGCTGTCAGAGGTGGTAAAAGGCTATCCACATGGTCCCCTCGCCGCGGATGGGGGGTATATTCAGCCCTTGGAGATGACTGTGAACTCAACCGTCAAGATCTTCCTGGTGTCAGGACTGATTCTGACCACGCCAGTCGGCTGCGTGCCCCGCCGAGGTCCGCCCGCGACGCCGGTTGCGGTCGTTGTTCCGCCTCCGCCTCCACCCCCGCCTCCACCCCCGCCGCGCAAGAAGGTGAAGCTCGTCTTTCTGCCGGCCGAGAGGTTCCTGTTGCCCAACGTTGCCGCTGCGCTCAATGAGAAGCTGGTTAGGGCCGAGGTGCCCGGCGTGGATGAGCGAACGGTTGCCGCGATTAGCATGGAAACCGCGCAAGGGCAGGCTGAGTGTGCCCAGGCGAATGATGAGTGCTCCGCGAAGGTGGCCACGCTGCTGGGTGGCGATCGCCTGCTGTGGGCTGAGATGGAGCGGGTCAGCAAGAGCAAGAAGAAGGGGCCGGTCAAGATCCAGATCCTGCTTTTTGACGCCCAGAGGGGCGCGCTGATCAGCCGCGCCGAGGATACCTTCAAGAGCGATGTGGTCGACGACGCGCTCGAGAGGCTGGTCGGCAGGGCTCTCTCCGGCGGCGGTCCCACTGCCCCCCCCCCACCGCCGCAAGCAATCGCTTCGCCTCTACCATCGCCGCCACCGTCCTCACCGGCACGGTCCCCAGTGGGTACGGTCGCTTCGCCTCCGCCTGCACCGCTGCCGCCCTCTTCGCCGCCACCGCTCCCATCGCTGGCACCGGCACTGGCGCCAGCGGTCGGTTCGCCTCCACCCCCTCCACTGGCTTCGCCGGCCAAATGACGCCGCCAAACTGCCCTTACTGTCACGCCCCGCTTCCGGCCCCCAAGCCGGGAACGACATGGCCAGTCAGCCTCTGCCAAGTATGTGGCAGGGCGGTTGTCACGGTGGCCCCCGTGGCCGGCGGCGTGGGCGCGGACAAGCGCGCCTCGTCCGCCAAGACTATGATGTGGACTGGTGGCCTTGGGTCTGGGATGCCTGCTCGGTCAGACGTCCCGCCGGTCGCCGCGCCTTCGCGGACGCGCGCTCTTGCCACCGACAAGCCCGTGCCGCCGGGGTCAGCGGCGTCGCCGTCGGTTGCGGCTCCCGGGGATGCCAAGCCTGCGGCTCCCCAAGTTCCAGCACTAGCCCGGCCGGTTGTTTCTCCGGCCGCTGCCAGCCCGAGAGGTCATTCAGCGGTCCCAGATCGAGCCAGCGCCGGGGCTGCCGAGCCTCGCACCGCGACCTCGGAGTTCGCAATGGCCCCAACCGTTGCCCCACCGCCTCCCGAGCCAGCCGGCGTGGCGGCACGCCCCGAACGGGCCGCGTTCGACGTGAGCGGTCCGGACCCCGGTTCTGCGGATGTGGATCTAAACATGTTGTTCGATAGCGGCACGGCGCCAAGACGTGGCGCCGCAGCCGCGGCAGGGCCTCTTTCCGCTGAGCCGACCTCGAAAGCAGATGCGGCGTCCGCGCCTGAAAACGGACCCCTCGCTGAGGGAGCCAACGGCGGGCCAAGGAAAGCCGACGCGTCCGGCGCCGTTCCGGAATGGGCGGGTTCGCCGCTTTCGGTGGGCTTGGCAGCAAGCCTGACAGGCGCACCGGGCAGAGGTCGGCGCCACCTCCTGCTTGCCGCAGGCGGTGTGGGTGTACTGGTTCTCGTTGCCGTAGGCGTGGCCGTTATTGCGGGTGGCGGCCGAAAGCAGTCCGCTCCGGATCAGAGGCGAGCCCCGATGAGGGCGGTGGTCGGGACCGAGAAGGCGGCTGCGCCCGCACAGCCTGCGACCGGCGAGAAACTTGCCCTTCCTGCTGCAGCTGTGGAACCGGCCAAGCCTCAGCCGGTCGGTGAAGAGAAGCCGCAGGTTCCGGCAAAGAGCGAGCCGGCGGCCGCAGAAAAGGTCGCTGTGCCGGCCAAGAAGACCGCCCAACCAGAGAAGTCCGTCTCCGCGCCGCTTCCGGCGTCGGAAAAGCCGTGGCCGGTGGGCAGGAAAGTCGCGGCCGAGAAACCAGCCCCTCCCGAACACCCTGCCGTTCATGGGCCGGGGGATGCGTTCAAGCCAGCCGTCGACAGACCCGTCACTCAGAAGGTGAGAACAGCGAGCGAGCCGGCGGTGCCGCGGCAGGAAAAGAAGCAAACGGATGTCGCCACGTCGGGTGCCAAGCTTGCCACCAACAAGCCGCAGGAGGCGGCTGAGGCTTTTCAGCGGGGGAATGCCAAGCTCCTGAGCGGCGCGACGGCCGAGGCCATCGCCGCCTTCTCAGAGGCGCTGCAGTTGAACCCGAAAGATGCCCAGAGCCGGCGCGGACTTGGCTTGGCCTATGCCCAGGCGGGTAGTGCCGCACCGGCCGTGCGCCATCTCAAGCTCTATCTCAAGGCTTCGCCCAACGCGCCTGACCGCGCGCTCATCGAAAAGAGGATCGATCAGCTTGGCGGCCGTTGATAGCCAACGGCGGCCGTCGCCTGGCGAAGCCCATTCCGCTCCGACGGGGTTGGGGGGCAAACCAGCCAAGTAGTTAAATAGATTGATGATGACTGCCTTTGCTTATCTCGAACCAGGTTGACCTGGGTGGCTGGAGGGAGGCAACCGTGTGGCACGACGACATTACCAACCATCATCCGCAAAAGAGGGCATTGTGGGCTTGAAAATGACCATTCGACACTGTCTCCTTGGTAGCTGCGCATTCTTGCTTCTTGCATCCGCGTGCGCGACGTCCTCGAAGACTGCGAAGCCGGGCCGTGGGCTGGCCAAGAAGAAAGGGTCCGCGGCGAAGGCCGCCCCCGCGGAGGCGAAGGCCGCCCCCTCGGAGTCGTCGAGCAACGACAAGAGCAAGTCCAAGGTTCAACCGTCGGCCGCCGCCAAGGCTCCGAAGGGAGCCGCTGTGGTGGAAGCAAAAAAGCCGCCGCCGCCGCCGCCGCCGCCGCCGCCGCCGCCCGAACCCGAAATACCATCCAAGCTGCGGGAGCCACTTTATTGCCCCACGCCTTCCGAGGTGCAGCCAGGAATCGACCTCACCATTCGGTGCGCGGTCAAGCCCGCGTTGGCCACGCGAGCGGTCGTTCTCCAGTACCGGCTATCGGGTGCTGAACGCTTCGTCTCGACCGACGCCACCCGTTCGCCCAAGGGCTGGTACGTTGTGAAGATCAAGGGCAATGATGTGAAGGGTACCTCATTGCAGTTTTTCGCTCAGGCGTACAACTCGAACAACAAAATGACGGCCTCGAATGGCACCGATGAAAGCCCGAATATCTTGCTCATCCGAAAGGCCGCCTCAGGCACAGCGGAAATGGGTGGCGCAGAACTGCCTGTTTCGGACGAGGACCCGCTGGCCCGTATCCAGAGAGAGCGCGCGCTCGAGAGTGGCTTGAGCACGGAAGTCCGCCACCGGCCGGCGCGGAATCTGTGGCTGGCCCTAGGCCTGGGTTCGGGCTACGGTTGGTTTCCGACCCGAACCCCGGAGCTCTACACGGGAGCGAGTGTGAAAGGTTGGGCGTCGGGCGGAATTCTGCACCTTCTGCCCGAGATCGGCTACCAGTGGACCGATCACATCGCGTTTTCCTTGCAAGGGCGCTATCAGTTCGTGCATACGGAGGCCATCGGGAATGCGGGCAACGCGGAGCCGAAGAGCTGGGCCTTCGCCGTGCTCGGCCGTATGTACCTCTTCACCGACAACCTCTTCGGGGGCACGCGAAGCCTGCAGCTCTTCGCGACAGGCAACCTGGGTGCTGGCACGGCGTTTCGTCTCTACGTGGCGCCCAGCCCTTCCGCCACCAACTCCAACGCCAACTTCGTACACAGCGACACCGTGAACGGCGGCCCCTTTGCGGCCGGCTTGGGTGGCGGTGTCGTCTACCACCTGACCAACACCTTCGCGCTCGCCGCCGAGCTACGAGCGCTGGCCGGGTTCTGGGACGTGGCCACCGTGATCGAAGCGGGGTTGTCGGCCCAGGTCGGCGTCTGGTCCCCAGGAACGCGGAAGGTCGCCGCGCCCAAGCCTGAAACCGAGCTTGCGCCCGAGCCTGAATACACTCCGCCCGAGTAACGGTACGACAGCTCGCGACGCAAGACCGGGCGGCCACGCAAGGCGCGGGGGATTGGCGGCCAACCGATCAAGAGCCAGCCTGGCTCGGCGAACGACAATGGGTCAAACGGCTCGATTGCCTGCCGTTCACGCATCGGGGGCCTTCTGAACTACTACCAACGTGAGGCTGCATGAGGCTCGGCGACGAGTATTCGGACAGCACGGCTGTGCCGGCTGCCCAGCGTCGAAACTCTGGTTGCACCCCCGTTCGGACCTTTTCATGTGCCCGGGGCTATGGTCCCCGATCGAGAGCACGGATCGATGGCTGAGGTGACCTCTTCTTCCCATCCGCAATCCGCCACGCCAACCCAAACCCCGTCCCGACTACCCGCACCCGAAGGCTAATAAGGAAAAGACCACGCGAAGCGAATTCCACTTGACCCGGCGGGCCGCTTTATCGATGGCACCATACCCGCGGGGCGGCAACCCTCGGGTCGCCGCCCGAGTCCTGTCCGGCATTATTGCCCGATATAGGGATAGACATCCCAAGTCGTGCTAGTGGAACAGGACTGTAGCTCGGCCCCCGTGCCGTTAATTGGCGAGGAGCTCACAGTATTCAAGCAGTAGCCGCCCAGGCCCTTAATACGACCGTGAATGTACCAGGTCTGCGACGTCATCCTGTAGTCTGTGGGATCCGTGGGAACTGGCCAGCAGTAGTACGGTTGTACCAGTGCCCCGGCCTGAGGAACACCATTGAAGACGTCGAGGCAGCGAGATGTCAGCTCAGAACTGATCTGCTGATTTGCATTCCACCTGAACAGCTGAGCGGTTGAGGCACTATTGCATGACTGCAAAGTCATGCTGTCGGACGCCCCCACGGTCGCGCACAGAGAGCCGCCTGAGGCGGCAAGCTGGAAGCGATCCTGACCCGATAGGCTCGTCATCTTGACAGTCCACTGCTGGGCGTTGGCAGTGTCACTGCAACTGGCCAGCTCAACCGTCTGATTTACTGCAATATTCCCACCTTTGACTCCAAGGCAAAATCCACCCAGGCCAACAATCTGAACATTCGCGAGGGTCCAATTCTGGGCTGGAGTGCTGTTGGCTACCCAGTTCACGACACGCGTATGCGCGGCAGCTATGCCACCCTCTGCATCCATGTTTCCGTAAGCATACGAAGACTCCGTGGCAATTCCGTTGGTCGCAGTATACTTCCACTGCTCGACCGCCGCGCCGGTACAGTCATAGGTTGCAATCGGCGTGTCGGAGGAGCCCACCGTGGACATTTGGAGGCACAAGTTGTTGGAACCCACAATCGAACCGGTAGGCTTGCGACCGTAGGCGCGCTGCATGCCAATCAGATCCCACACGCTGTAGTCATGCTGCGTGTCCATGCCCGGGCAGTAGGTAGCGTTGAGAAGGCTCGCGTGGTCGTAGGGCGTACCGTATCGTTGGCCAACTGTGTTCAGACTCGCATAGCCGCAGTCGTTCGACGTATTTGCAGATGTCTCCCATTCGTGGATGAAGCCGAGGGCGTGCATGAACTCATGGAGCGCCTTGGTTTCCTGCCAGGTCGGATTGAGGACCACGGCGTCATCATGAAAATCGACTACCGTCGGGCCAGCGGAGTTGTACCCCAAGTTCGAGTTTGAGTGGTCCGTCCCACCTTTCGTGTATTTGACTGTAATGCGACCCGCGGTGTTGGTAGGGCACTGACCCCAGCCTGTAAAGCGCAGGTCCACGTGGCGCCCGAGCTGATTGGGGATCCACGTCTGCAGGTTGTTTCGGAAGGTGGTCCAGTACTTGTCCGTCCACAAGGTCTTGCCGTAGACGAAACAGACTGGAACTTCGTGAGGCCAAAGCTGCGCACCGTTGGCAAGTTGAAGCGCCTGAGTGGCCATGCTGACCTCTGGCGTTGCGACAGCTGTGTTCGGGTCGCCTTCGCAGGCGATTCCGCCAAGAAGGGCCGTTGCGAGGGCAATGGAACTGGCGAGCACTGAGCGGGGTGTCCTCTTCATCTTCTGTTCCTTTCGTTCGAGCGCTGTGAGGTTGGTGAGGGTGACTGTTTGGGCATGCGGTGCATTCACTTTGGGCTCTCCTTGCTATCTGGGTCTGTGACGGTGCGGAGGGAACTGATGGCGCAGGGGAGGAAGCGACCCATGCGCAAGCATCAGCCTGCTGGGACGGGAAGCCGGCCCCCAACGGCGCGTGTTTGCGCCATTCGATAGAGTGCTGCAGAGTTCGTTCCGGAGGTGTGGGTCAAATTGGGGACAAGAGCATGGTCATTTCAAGCGCCGTTCTTCCTTCGCCGAAGCTTATCTGCAAAATGGCTGATAACAGAGATTAGGTAAACATCTTTTGCATAGAAGGTTCAGGCTGAGGCAGAGAGAAGAGATTAGGTCTGGCCTACTTTAATCTCAGGATACAATGAAAAAGAGAGAAGGATGGAATTCCAAAAGGATGATTATATTCTTGGCCTGTGGTTCATTGAAGTAGACAAGCAATTCAATTGGACATTCATTATCCTGAAGAGGGATGGAACATAGATTCTTCGTCCGTAGGCCCAGGACCGCTACGGCATGGTCATTCACACCTTTGTCGTGAGCTCAATCGATGCGCACTACATCTTGTCGCCCACCAGTTCCGAAAGACTCGCCAGGTTCATGCAGTTGGCAATCGCGATGTGCAAGTTGGCTGCCGGGGGCAAATATTCGGTACCAATCGCATTGGAAGATCCAGACGCCGGCCCGCAACATCGTGGGCATCTGTAGCGGATCTCACGAGAAAAAGGTCAACCTTGGTGAGGTCTTTTCCGCACAGCTCCGCCAGGAACATGTCCTTGTTGGCCCGCTCCGCCGCGCCCGAGGCGGCCCACTTCGAGATGAACGCGTCGAGGTTCTGGCCCATGCCAGGGAACATCGTAACCCGATGCCGGACATTCGGTCGAGGGAATGCAGGAACGTTTTAACCCAGAAGATAGCAAAGACGCCGGTTCTTGTTTTGTTCCCAGACAGGAAACAACGTCTTGAGTCATCTGCCCTGGCCACATGGACATCCGCGGCGCCCTCAGGAGGACAGCTCCCCACCCCAGGGACCCGGTCGAGGTGAACAGCATTTTGGCTGGCATCTGCACATCATGTCTTCAGGGGTACTGGCCGGCCGGTGTCAGGTGGCTTGATTGACCCGCGAGTGCGCCGGCGGCTTCGATCCAATCTGGCACGACCCGGTGAGGTGGGCGTGGGCTTTGGCCAACATCTCGATGATGGGGATGTTCTGTGGGCACTTGGGCTCGCACTCGGCGCATTCGGTGCACTGGTCGGCGCCGCTGCCGGCCTTGAGCAGGAAGGCGTCGTATGCAAAGCGAGGCCCCGCCTGATTCTCGAACATCGAGGCCGTGTTGTAGGTCGATAGCACCTCGGGGATGGCAACTCCGGCAGGACAAGGCAGGCAGTAGCCGCAGGTAGTGCAGGCCACGGGCATACGCGTGTGGAAAAAGCGTGCCGCCTCGTCGGCCAAAGCGCGGTCGTCGGCATTGAGCGCCACCGGATTGCTCGCCACGCGCAGGTTCTCTTCAAGCTGGCTAGCGGCGTTCATTCCCGAGATCACGCTCACCACGCCCGGCAGATCCCACACCCAGCGCAGCGCCCATTCTGCGGGCGACCAGCGCCGGGGTGAACGCGCCCAGATGCTCTCCACCTCTGGCGGCACCTTGGCCAGTGCCCCGCCCCGCAGAGCCTCCATGACCACCACGCCCACCTTGTGGCTTTCAGCGTAGCGCAGGCCCTCGAGACCGGCCTGGTACTGCTGGTCTAGGTAGTTGAGCTGGATCAGGCAGAATTCCCAGTCGAAACCGTCGACGATGGCGCGGAAGTCGTCAGGCGAGCCATGAAACGAAAAGCCGATGTGCCCGATGCGGCCGTCGGCTTTTGCGTGTTCCAGGGCGCGCAGTCCGTGCAGGTTTCTGACCTTGTCCCAGGGCTCACCAGCCAAGCCGTGCAGCATGTAGAAATCGATCCGGTCGGTTGCCAGCCGGATCAGTTGCTGGTCAATGAAGCGCTCCCAGTCGCTCTCCTGCTCGACCAGCCACACCGGCAGCTTGGTTGCCAACTGCACCTGGTGGCGCCGGCCCTTCAGCGCACGACCCAGGAAGGGCTCACTCTGCTGGCCGTGATAGGGCCACGCCGTGTCGAAGTAGTTCACACCCGCGTCGATGGCCTGATGGACAAGGCGCGAGGCCGCTTCTTCGTCGATGCGCGCTGAATCACCGCCTGCCGTGGGCAGACGCATGCACCCGAAACCAAGCGCCGAGATGGGGAGTCCCGGGATCTTGGGAAACGAGCGGTACTTCATGGCGCTAGTTTGCCGACTTTCGTGAGCCCTTGCCACGTGCCTGAAGACCGGGTCTACCTGCGCGCCGGCAAGGATGAACCAGCGGGTCATGTTCCCCGGTGGACTTGGTCTGCCAGGTCATGTTTTCGCTGCCGACTTGACCTCTCAGATCATGTTGGCCAATTGGGGCTGCCGGGCTGGTGTGCTGGCCATGCTGGAGAACTCGGTGTTCTTCCTGACCGCAGTTCGCCTTGACTCGCATCGAACCCGGCAGAAGAGTGGCGTTCAAGAATGGAGGCTGCGATGCGCTGGTACCACTACGTGGCGTATTTCTTCGGGGGCGCCTTTCTCGCGAACACCCTGCCCCATCTGGGCAATGGGATCTCAGGGCACCCGTTCCAGAGTCCGTTTGCGTCGCCGCCAGGGGAAGGGTTGTCCTCCTCGACGGTCAACGTGCTGTGGGGCCTCTTCAACCTGGCCGTCGGCTACTTGCTCGTCTGTCGCGTTGGGAAATTCGATCTGCGCAGGACCCGCCACGTGCTCGTCCTTGGGGCCGGTATCGTATTCATCTCGGTCATGTGTGCCCGTGGCTTCGGCCGGTTCCACGGCGGACTGTGATTTGGCCGGCAGGCACTACCGTTTCTCCACGATTGGCTCGACAAGCGCATCTCCGGTGGGCGCGACCTGTGGGAACTGGCATGCGGGATCGATCCGCGCCCAGTTGTTCCCGACCATGAGGCGAAAAGCATCGGCGCCGAGGACACCTTCGAGGAAGATCTGGCCGGCGCGGGTGCGCTGCTGCCCCACGTGCACTCGCAGGCTCTGCGCGTAGGACGGCGTCTGCGCCAGGCCGGCAGAAAAACGTCGGTGGTACAGCTCAAGCTGAAGCTGGCGGATTTCACGCTGCTCACGCGCCAGACGACGCTGCACGAACCGACCGACGACGGCCAGGCAATCTATCGTGCGGCCAGCGCCCTCCTGCTGGCGGAGAAACTGAAACAGAAGGTCAGGCTCACCGGCGTTTCAGCGCAAAGGCTTCTCTCGCACGGTGGGCAGTTGCCCCTCTTCGATTCCGACCGCCGCACCAGTCGGCTCGACGCCGCGCTCGACCGCATCCACGACAAGTTCGGCTCGGCCGCGCTGACCACGGCTGACCTGCACGAGACTCCAGCCAAGAAACGGGAATAGACGACGACCTTTTTCTCTCCCGCGCTGTGCTGAGTTAGCTATGCCCGACTGAAATGCGGGCGGCCCTACGAGCCTGGGTCACGCACGCCGGGGGGTAGGCAGGGAGGCGTCGCCGTGTTCACGATCGCTTTCGGCACTGGGATTCGGAGTAGGAGGCCGCTCGCATGTAGG
>Ga0182017_10000598_pt1 | contig 28657 bp, 22 predicted proteins | sample 712E3DmetaG_FD_120492 | JGI IMG/M metagenome (GOLD analysis project Ga0182017, IMG submission 120492) | Permafrost microbial communities from Stordalen Mire, Sweden - 712E3D metaG | ecosystem: Environmental > Terrestrial > Soil > Wetlands > Permafrost | place: Sweden: Stordalen | collected... | reverse complement strand
GCAGCCTGTTCGCCCGCTTTCACGATCCCGCTCAAGATCTCGTCGAGCGGACTCCCGTGAGGGATCATGTCCTGGGCCAGACTGGCATTCCCGACCACTCCCACCAACAGGTTGTTGAAATCGTGAGCGATCCCGCCGGCAAGCAGTCCGATGCTCTCGAGCTTCTGGGCCTGGAGAAAGCGCTCCTCGGAGCGCTTGCGGCCGGTGATGTCCAGGTTGACTCCCACGAAGCGAACCGCCCTGCGGTTCTCTCCTTCGCCCTCGAAATAGGCACGTCCGTGCGAGGACACCCAGTGAACGGAGCCGTCCGGCCACACCACGCGGAACTCGCGGTGGTACGCGCCGCCATCGGCGCCGGCGATGGCGCGCTTCACAGCGTCGTCGACGCCGGCGCGTTCATCCCCGTGGATGCGAGCAATCGCGGATTCGTATTCGATCCGGCTGCCGTCGGGGATGCCCCACATCTCCCGGCAACGAGCGTCCCAGAAGACATCTCCGGTGTCGAAGCGGTAGTCCCACGCGCCAAGCTCCGCGGCTTCAAGCGCCAGGCGGCGTTGTTCGGAAGCCTGGCGCAGGCTGTCGTCGGCGCGCTTGCGGTCGGTAATGTCGACGACGATCCCGATGAACCGAACCGGTTGGCCGCCGGCGTCGCGCAATGGACGGCCCCGACACAGCAGCCATCGAGCCGTTCCGTCCCCATCCCGAACGCGGAACTCGAACTCGATCTCGGTCCCGTTCCGCGCCGCCTCCTGTACCACCCGCTCCGCCATTGACCGGTCGTCGGGATGAACTACCTGCCGCCACGCCTCATAGGAGGGTTTCACACTGTGCGGCGCCAGGCCGTATACCTTCCAGAGTTCCTCCGACCAGACGTTCTCGTTGGTCCGCAGGTCCCATTCCCAGGCGCCGGAATTCGCGGCCTCGTGCGCCAGATGGAGGCGCTCCTCGCTTTCGCGCAGGGTCCGCTCCGCTTGCGCGTGAGCCGCGCGCAACCGCAGGACGCCGATCCCATAGGCGAAGTCGCCGGCCAGGTCGGTCAGCAGCTTCACCTCGTCGTCCGGGAAGGAATCCGGTTCCCGGGAGTAAACGGTCAGCGCGCCGAAGGCCTCAGCGTCCGCCAGCAGAGGCAGGGCGACAGAGGAAGCATATCCCCGTCTACGAGCCTCCTCGCGCCAGGGCAGGAAAAGCGGATCGGTCAGCATGTTGCGGCACGTGCGCGCCCGCCCCGTCCGGATGGCCGTGCCGGTGGGCCCGCGGCCGCGGTCCGCATCGGCCCATGTGATCTTCAGGCTTTCGAGGTATCCCTCTTCAAACCCGGTGTGAGCCACAGGCCGAACGCCTCGGGCCTCGTCTTCCTCCCGGAAGCCGACCCAGACCATCGCGTATCCGCACTCCTCGACGATGATGTTGCAGATCTCCAGCAGATACGCCTCTTCTTCGGTGGCCAGGACCAGGGCCTTCTCGCTCCGGCTGAGGGCCCTCAAAGTGCGGTTGAGCCGGTGCAGCGCCTCATCCTCCCGTTTCCGCGAGGTGATATCCAGGATGACGCCGGCCATGCCGGTGGCCCGGCCGTTCACGTCGTAAGAAGCGCGTCCACGATCCGCCAGCCAGCGCACCGTCCCGTCGGGCCGAACGACACGGTACTCGGCATTGAACTCCGTGTGCCGCTCGATTGCGTCGTCCAGCTCCTTCGCCACGCGCTCGCGGTCGTCCGGGTGCAACGCGGCACGCCAGGCATCCAGGCTGGCCGGAGCGTCCGGCGTCAGGCCGAAAAGGCGCCTCCAGTTGGAATTCACGACCATCTCGGAGGTGCCCGGGGTCAAGGACCAGATGCCGGTTTCCGCCGCCTCGGCGGCCAGTTGCAGGCGCTCCGAGATGCGGCGGATCTCCTCCCCCATGCGCTCCCGCTCCACCGCGAGTCTGGTCTCGGCCTCCGCCTCGCCCACGCGCGCCTGGGCGCGGTGCATCGCTTCGCAGATCCACGAAACGACGGTGGCACTCGCGACGAAAATAGCCAGGCCCAGCGCATCCAGAGGATCTCGGATGGCAAGTTGTCCCAGCGGCTCGATCAGAAAGATCGCCGCCAAGATTGCCGAGGCCCCTGTTGCCAGCAGACCCGGAAAGAAGCCCCCGTACAGGGCCGTGAGGATCACGGCGGGGTAGAACGTCACATACGGAACGTGTGACCCCAGTGCCCGCAAGGGCCCCACACGAAGACCCACCGCTACGGCGGTGGCTGCGACCGCCACGCCGTACCGCATCCATGCTGGGCGGCGCGTCTGACTGGGGACCATGGTTCGGTTCCCCAATTGTACTTTACCCTGCGAATGACGACGGCTGAGGGGCCGGGACGGGCTGGGCGAGGGGCCGGGACGGGCTGAGCGGGGGGCCGGGACGGGCTGAGCGCGGCGCCGCCGCCGGGCGCTTTCGAAAACCCGCAACGGGCTTCGTTGACCGTACGTCCTTCAGGTGGCTTACAATACGCGTGGGGAGCCTCCATGACCCGAAGGGCAACACTTCCAGGCAGCAGCGCACTTCTACTGGCCTTGCTGATCACGGCGCCTGCCGGCCGCGGGCAGATCCCATACCCAACCGGACAGTACCCGCCAGACCAATACCCGACGGGACAATACCCGCCCGGGCAGTATCCGCCCGGACAATACCCGCCGGGGCAGTACCCGCCGGGACAATATCCCGTGCGGCTTCCGGGCGGCGTTCCGGTGAACCTTCCCGTCCCTCAGATCCCGATGCCCAAACGCAAGGGCGACAAGGACAGCCCGAACACGAAGGCCGACGATCTGAAGATGACCCTCCGCGGCGTGGACGGAACGCTGCGCGAGCTCGGCGAGAAGGACCTCTTTCTGGAGGCGGCAGGCAAGCGCTTTCTGCGCTTCCGGCTGCTGGCGAAAACCCAGTTCCGGAACAAGGAAGGCGATCCGGTTCGCGATTCTCTCCTGAAACCCGGAGACCAGCTCTCGGTGCACGTCAACAAGGACGACCCGGAGACGGCTCTGCGCGTGGTCCTGTCCCGCGCCGGCACCGAGGCCGAGCGCACTGCCGCCGCACGGCCTTTCGATCGCGACTCGGCCAAAACGCCGGTTGAGGCGGACACGCATGCGGTGGGTAACATCGAGTATGCCGGAGATTCCGGAACCGGATCAGGAGGGGAGGCTTCGGGCGGATCGGCCCGGGAGGCAGAGCCGACCCGGCCCAGGCTGGAGCGGAAGCCGGACGGGAGCGGATCGAGCGAGCCGCCTCCGCCGCCGGAGTCCAGCGGCAGAGCCGAGCCAGGCCAGAGCTTCGACCAGATCGTCGCGGAGGCCCGCATCGCCGCGGACAGTTTCACCGAGGGCCTTCCGAACTTCACAGTCAATCAGCTCACGACGCGCTACTACAGCAACTCCTCGCCCGCGCAGTGGAAACCGATGGGCGTGGTGAGCGCCGACGTCGTCTGCGTGGACGGCAAGGAGGATTATCGCAACATCCTGGTGAACGGCAGGGCCAGCAATGTGCCGGTGGAGCAGACGGGCGCCTGGTCCACGGGCGAATTCGTCGTCACGCTCCAGAGCATTCTTTCGCCGGTGACAGCCGCCGAGTTCACGCCCGCGGGCGAAGACCAGATCGTTGGCCGGCAGGCGTACGTGTACAAGTACAACGTCCGCCACGAGAGATCGCACTGGCGGATCGTCTCGCAGGACGGCCGGATGGAGGAACCGGCGTATCACGGCAAGATCTGGATCGACAAGGAGTCTCACCGCGTGCTCCGCATCGAAGAGCGGACGGGGCCGATTCCCGGCACTTTCGCGTACGACAAGGCCGAAGCCACGCTGGACTACGACTTCGTGCGCATCGGGGCCGCGAGCTACCTCCTGCCCGTCCACAGCGAGAACCTGGCGTGCATGCGTGGCACCGCCCGCTGCAGCCGGAACGAGATCGACTTTCGGAACTACCGCAAGTTCGCGGCGGATTCGAGCATCACCTACGGCAAGTTCCGGACCACCGGCTACTGACGGTCTGCGCCCCGGCCCACGGGGGTTCCGCAAGAGGTTGCGCAGAGGTTAGGGCCTGTCAGTAAGCAATAGATCCAATACTTGCCGCGGATGAACCCAGATAAACGCCGATAAGAAAACGAGAACAAGATTTGTTTATCCGTGTTCATCTGGGTTCATCGGCGGCAGGAAGTGTCTTTGCCAATTTTTCTGGGCGCCTTCTTGCACTCGGCAAGGTGTTTTCGTACGTCCTTGCGCTCTCCGGAGATTGGAGCGGTTGTTTACTGACGAGCCCTTGGTTTGACCACCGGCTACTGACGATCTGCGCCGCGGCGCACGGGGCTACTCGGAGCGCGGCCGGTTCTTGGCCTGCTCCATGGCGATCTGGTTGATGTGCGAGAGGGCCCTGGCGCCGGAAGCCCCCTCAATCGCCTTGACGGCGATGTCCTGCACCTGCTGCTTGGCGTCGGCGAGCTGCTTCTCCAGCGCCTCGATCTGCGCCGACTGGCGCTCGACCATCTCGTCCAGGGTCTTGATGCGCAACTCGGCCACGCGCTTCTCGGTCTCGGCGTCCTTCTTGAGAAGCACGATTTCCTGCCGCCGCGCGGCATCGGCGGCGCCCACGCCTTCCGAGACCGCGCGCTCGACCTCGGCCTTCAGGCGGTCGGGGAACTGCGCCACCTGCTGGCGGAGGCTTTCGAGGTCCTGTTCGCTTTGCTTGAGAGCGGCTTCGCGCTGCTTCCAGCTCTTTTCGAGCTGTTCCTGCTTCTCGGCGTTCTTGCGTTCGAGGGCGCGCTGTTCCTCGTCGTACTTATCTTGCGCCTTCTTGCGCTCGAGGGCCTTGCGGTATTCGTAGTCCTCGGCCTCGCGCTGGCGCTGCTTCTTGAGGGCCTCTTCCTGCTCGCGGCGCTCGCGCTCGGCGGCGCGCGCCTCTTCTTCCCATGCGGCGCGCTGGGCGGTGATCTCGGCGGCCAGCCGCTCGCGATCGAGGCCGTAGTCGTGCACCAATTGGTCGAGCGCCGTGGCGGCGACGTCGATCTTGTGGAGCCGCTCGATCTCGCGCTTCTCGGTGGCGACCGCCTCGCGCACGGTGGCCAGGCGTTCCACCTCCTCGACCAGTTTGGCCGAGATGCCGGCCAGTGCCCGGGACACCTCCAGCCCCAGCGCGGAAACCTGCTCGACCACTCCTTCCACCGAGACGTCTTCCACCGCCTGCCGCACCTCGGCTTCACGGGCGGCGGCGGCCGCTGCGGTTTTGGCGTCGGCCGATTGGCGTGCGGTTTCGACGTCCGATTGGATGCTCTCGAATTCCTGGAACACTTCGGCCTTCGGCTTGCGCTGGCGCGCGGGGGGCTTCTGCGGCTTGACTGGCATGGGGATCTTCCTCCTAAGTTGGACAGCATAGCAAGGTCGCGGGGCAGCCGTGGGGCAGGCCGTTTGGCCTGCCCGGACAGGCCGGAGGCCCGTCCTACGTGCAGCCGCGGGCTGAAAACCGAGACCGGACCGCGGTCGTGGTTGTATGCCGGGTTGTTGACGCGCTGGCAATCCACCGTCGCGGTGAAGAACTTCACCACCTGCCAGGCGTAATAGGCTGGACAGCATAGCAAGGGCTGGCCATTTGGCCTGCCCGGACAGGCCGGAGGCCTGTCCTACGCCGTCATCGTTCCAGGTGCAGCCGCAGGCTGAAAACCGAGACCGGACCGCGGTCGTGGTTGTATGCCGGGTTGTCGACGTGCTGGTAGTCCACCGTCGCGGTGAAGAACTTCACCACCTGCCAGGCGTAGTAGGCTTCGACGATGGACTCGGGCCGGTAGTTCAGGCGGCCGTCGCCGATGAGGAAGCCCAGCCCGCCGGCGGCCAGAAAGCTGCGCTGATCTCCCGACAAGTAATTCCGCACCGCCGCCACGGCCACTCGATCCGCGGCCCGCCGCCATCTCGTTCCGCCCACGGAAACGCCGCCGCTCAGGGAGCGATCGATCTGGGTGAATTCCCAGGCTTCGGTCTTGCCGTCCGCCCAACCGTAACGCGCGAAGACGCCGATGTCGTGCGTGATCGCCTGCTCCGCGTTCAGCCCGAACCCGTACTTGAGAGTTCCGTTGCCGCGCGTGGCCGCCAGATCGGTGGTCCCGTTCGGCAGCATGGCCTGGCGGAAGGTCCCGCCGTCGAACGTATTGGCGAAGCCAAGCACGCGGAAGACGCCCGGCTGCCCAGAGGGGCTGAAGCGGCCTTCCCATTCGACCACGTTGCCGCGGTTCTCCCCGATGCGCGTATCGAGGATCGGTCCGTTCGCGACCGTGGACATCAGGGTCTGACCCGCGCGCAACGACCACCGGCGCATGGTCAGCTCCGCGACGATGCCGTCGGTGTAGCCACGCGTATTGGACGGGTAGTCCCACGCGCCGTTATACATGATGGCCCAGTTGATGAACTGCGCGCGCGGATCGTGGCTGTAAACGTTGTTGTCGAAAAAGTCCGTCATGGCGAACTTCCCGCCGGTGAGCGTCAGGCGCCGCACCGGTTGCGAGCCGGCCAGTTGGTTCGGCCCGTCTTCGGCGCGCTCGCTTCCGCCGCCCAGCGGGATCGTGTAACTCGCGAAGGCGCGCGCCAGGTAAAGCGTCGGCGTCGCTTTGGCGACGCGCGGGATCTCGCCGTTGGTGAAGCCCGCAATGCCGGTGACGCCGCCGAATCCCTCGCCGCCGGCGTCTTCGGGGTTGACGACGAACTGCCAGCGGCCCAGCCGCAGCGCCAAAAACACCGTAGCCGTCAGCGAAACTCTGTTCTCGGGATGGTCAGGCAGGCTTCTCGGGCCCGAATAGAGGGCGGGGAAGCTGCCATGGGTCTGTCCGATGGAGGTCGCCTGGAAATGGATGCTCCACCGGCTCTCGTCCGCCTTCTGAGGCTGATCCGAGGCTTCCTGTCCGCCGAGCGTGAGCGGCAGAGACAGGAAGCCCCAGGCGATGAATGTTACAAAACGGTTCATGATATGTACCAGCCTCTTCTCGCATAGTCGCCCTCAGTGCGCGTGTTTTGCAAACACGCCCGCCAGGTCGGCCACGTGATACACCACCATCGCGAACATCGGAATCAGGTACCCGCGCAAGCTGAACAGCGAGTACCGGACGCTGCGCGTCATGGGCATGGGCCCGAGCGCTTCGGTGTCCACCTTCCGCTCCGGCGCGTCGTCGAGCGGATGAATCACCAGGAATCGATTGGATGCGGTAGCGGCCATTTGGGTCTCCTCCTTATTTCGGGAACAGGTTCGGCACCGCGACCTGCGCCGCCAGAATCGGCGAAAGCGCGAACAGGACGACGATGATGGTCCAGTTCACGATGTTGTTCCAACGCTTGTTGGCGTGCTCGCCCAGCGGCTCCTTGTCGTTCGGCAGAAGCTGCAGGAAGACGATGGCCGAGGGGAGCATCACTCCGGCCGGCACCTGCACGCCCAGAATAATCGGTTGCAGCGGCGCGCCCGGGATCAAGACGATCCCCCCGGGCCGCCGCCACCGACAGCACATAGACCAGATAGAACCCGGGCGCCCTGCGCACCGTAAGCTGCAAGCTGTGCGGCCAGCCCCGGACTTCGCCGTAGGCCCAGGCGCTCGAGAGCGAAATCGCCGTGCGCATCGCGCCGCCCATGTAGCTGCGGATATCGACGGCCATCTCGCCGGGTCCGTGAAAGTGAACCCGTGCGCTTGCGAGGCCGCTCCCGCGATCACCATGCAACCCGCGGCGGTCACCGTGATGCAGGCGCCCAGGAACGTGTCCAGGCGCGCCCACCCCACGTCGGCGAAGCGCAGCCGCTTGTCGGCGATGCAGCTCTGCTGGAAGAAGAGCTGGCACGGCGCCACCGTGGTCCCCATGAAGGCGATCGTCAGGAACATCAGCGACGGGGTCAGGCCGCCGGGCGGCATCGAGGGAATCAGCGTGCCGCGCGTGATCGCGCCCAGCGGCGGATGCAGCCGGAACGCGATCCAGAACCACGCCAGGTCCAGCACGCATAGAAACACCACCGTCCGCTCCCAGCGCCGGTAACTGCCCGTGAGCACGATTACTATGAGGGCCAGCGCCGAGAGCAAACTCCCCAGCGCGGGTCGATCCCCAGCTTGGCCGAGGCCAGCGCGATGGCCGCGCAGCTCGCTCGACCAGTTCGGCCGCCTTTCCTCGGAAGCGCTCGATTTCATCCGCCATAGTCGTTCTCCTGCTCGACGGTTTCGATCCGATGTCTATGGTTCCCGATGCAAGCGGATCGTGCCGACCGGGACCGGCCCCGCGGTCCGCGTACGCCGCTGCACGCAGGTTCACTCCAGAATCTTGTGCTTGAGATTCATGACGTCGCGATAGGGCACGACGCCGAGAATGGCGTCGTTCTCGCCGGTAATGGGCAGCGCCCTGAACCCGTATCGAAGGAACATGTCCGAGGCCTGTTTCATGGTACTGTCCGCATTGAGGGCGATGACGTTCTCCACCATGAGGTCCTTCAGGGCCACGTGGTCCTCGGCCGCGAACATGTCCCGGATGTCAATTACTCCCACCAGTTTGTCCGCCTCATCGACGATGTAGAAGTACATCACCACGTCCATCGACTTGGCCGCGAGGCGGAACCGTGCGCGCGCCTGCTCGACGATCATCTCAGGCGGACACTCGAAAAAGTTGGACGTGGCGAAGTTCAGGATCGTGGTGTCCTGCTGCTCCATGATTTCCTCGACCTTCGCAACCATCGTGGGATCGAGCAGTTGCAGGATGGCACGCTTCTGGTCGCCCGGCAGGACGGAGACAATATCGGCAGCCTGGCCAGGGGTCATGTCGCCGATCAGTTGCGCCACCCGTTCCTTGCTCAGCGAGAACACGACGTCGCGCTGGACGGCCGGGTCGATTTCCTCCAGGGTGTCGGAGGCGTGTTCCGTATCGAGACCCTCCATCAAGACCACCCGCTGCGAGCTGTCCAGTTCCTCGATGATGTCGGCCAAGTCCACTGGGTGGATGTCGGACAGCTTCTCCTTCAGAACGCTCAGCTTTACGTGGCCCTGCAGGGTGCCCAGTTGAGGCGGCAGGGGCTGGACATACGACCACGGAATGAGCCTCTTCTCCGAGTCGCCATGGCGCCGGTACAGGTAGTTGGCAACGGCCCTCAGTCCCACGCGGCACAACAATCCGTAGCGGCCGATGTCGACGTCGGCAACGTAGAGCCTGCCGCCCGTGCGAGCCAGGCGGATGTCGTACACCACCTCGACCTCTCGGTCGTCCATGTCCAGGACCTTCTTGTCCAGGAGGTAGTCCTTCAGGAGGACCTCTTCCGGCGCGAGCGCTCGTACATAGGTTTCGAGCTGGTCGACGTCCAGCGCGACCTCCCGCGGGCTGATAGACCGGACCCGCGCGAACGGAACCAGTATCGAAGGGTCGCCGAAGGGACGAGTAATCTGGAAATGGGTGACTTCCGCCACCTTGCCCTGGTCCACGGCCACGATGTCGCCGACCTTGCCGATCTTGCGGCTCTTGACATACGCGCGCGCTCCTATGAGTTGGGAGAGGAAGAACGTTTCTTCAATCGGGCTCCTCGTTGTTCCGTTCACGGCTCACCTCCTCCTACAGCGAATGAATGAACTTGAATACCAGAATCGCGATCAGCAGCACCAGATAGCCGCGCAGCATCCCCAGACAGATTCTGACCAGACGAGTGGTCTTCAGATGCGGGGTGGCGTACCTCCGGTTGATCGCCCGGACCGTTTGAACCGTATTCCTGAAAAATGTCACGACCATGATTCTTCCTCCAGCGCCGTCATTTCAGAAGATTGGGGAACAGCGCGCTGATTCCGTACAAAGTGGAGACGACGATGATCATCGCGGTGATGCCGATGTTCGCCACGTTCTGGAACAGCGTGTTCTTGTAACTGCCCATGGTTTCCTCGTCGTTCAGCAGCAGGATGAGAAACACCAGCGCCGCTGGCAGCAGGGTCACGGCGATCACCTGGACGAACAGAGTAATGAGCACCAAAGGCGCCCCGGGGATGAGCACGACCGTCCCGGCGAACGCCAGAACGGCTATATAGTAAGCGTAAAACCAAGGCGCCTCCTTCAGCTTGTGGTTGAGTGAGTGGGCCCAGCCGAATACTTCGCCAAAAGCCCACGAACTGGCCAGCGAGATGCAGATCGCACCCAGTAATCCGGCGTCGAACAGTCCGATCGCCAGGCACGCCCCCAGGTACTTATTGATGCCCATGAATTTGACGGCGGCTGTCGCAGCGTCGTTGATGTTCTGGCCGGGCAACAGCGTCGCGGTCAAGATGATGCAGAAGATGGCTACCCCGACGGTCAGCACGGAGCCGATGGCGGTGTCCACCTGCCCTCCCGTCATGTCTTTCTCCTGGAGCCCTTTGTCGACCACGGCGCTCTGCTGGAAGAAGATCATCCAGGGTGCGATCGTGGTCCCGATATTGGCCATCAGCAGGAAGAAGAGCTCATTGGTAAACCCTCCGGGCGGGAAATGTGGAATCAGGGCGCCGCGCAGAATCTCATGCATCGGCGGATTGATCAGGAAAGCTGCCGGGATATAGATCAGGTTGAGGCCGCAGAACAGCAAGGCCAGTTTCTCCCAGGTCCAGTAGCGGCCCTGAAGAACCATCCAACTCATCAGGACGCAGGCCCCGATCACGGTCACCCACGGCGGCACGCCGAAAATATGCAGAGCCGCGGTCATGCCGATGAACTCGGTAATCATTGTGAGCCAGTCCGTCAGCACCAGGTCCAGCAGCGAGAACCATCCCCAGAAGGACCCGAAGGCATGGAAGATGGCCTCGGCATGACCGCGTTTGGTGACCGCTCCCAGCCTGACGGTCATCTCCTGAACGTAGTAAGCCACCGGGCCGAGCAGGATGAGGAACCAGATGAGATGAAAACCATATTGGGCGCCGGTGGCCGTGTAGGTGGTGATGCCTCCGGCGTCATTGTCCGCCACCATGACGATGATGCCCGGGCCGGCGATCAGGAGGTAGAGCCTCAATACTTTGAGGAGCTTCTTATACCGGTAGTACAACTTGGAGAGGATGTTCATGACGCATGGCCTCCCCTAGTGTCCGTAAGGCGGGACAGATCCGGGCAGACCAGCGCCTCCCCAGGACAGCGAATGACCTCGTTCATCATCGGAACGTCTCCTCCACGTTCATGGCCGCGACACGACACGACCGGCGTTCCTGCTTCCGAGGACTGTTCTTCGGCGCCGCGCACGGCACGGCGCGAACACGTCACTTCCGAAGCGGTGCGCTATGAATCGAACGGAGATGCCGAAGCGAACGGAGCTTCAACCCTCCGCGTTCACCACCGAATGCCATGTGGAAGAAGCGGAGGGCGAAGCGCTAGGAAGGATCTAGCAGCTACGCGGTCCCGACCGGGTCTTCCACACAATTAAGCCGCCCGCCGCGGGAGGCTTGTCGTCGTTTTCGGGTACCATATACCTTTCTGGAGGCGAGGTTGAAGCGCCGGGAAGAAGCGAAAAGCCACTCCTCCCCGAGCGGAAGAATGGCCCACTAGAGCGGACGGATTCCCCCACTGGTTCAAGCTTCAGCACCGCGCGCCGTGAGAGGCCCTGAAGACCTCAGCCACCTTAGGAAAACCCTTAGTCCGGGAGTTCCTGGTCTACCCTTCCAACATCTTTCGACGCTTCAGGGCAGTGGCCTGTGTGTCGCGCGGACGCCTCGCCTACCGAGGATCCAAAGCGCGGAGCCACCGAACTCGGCAACCCAACGCTCAAGTTCAGTGTAGGTTCTGGCGGAAAGTTCTGTCAACAAAAAAACGACGGCGCGAGGGAAAAAGTGCGAGCGGCTAAGGAGTGCCGCTCGGCGTGCGCGGCTCGGGGTGGACGGTGACGTCGGCCTCGGGCAGGATCTGCTCGATGGCGCGCTCGATCCGGTCGGTCAGAGCGTGGGCCTCACGCAGAGTCTGACTGCCTTCCAGCAGAACGTGGATGTCGACGAACGGCCGCGAACCGGAGTAGCGCACGCGCACGTTGTGGCAGTTGGTCACGCCTGGGAGCGCTTCGACCGCGGCGATGATTTACCGATCCGCGCCCGCCGGCGCCGCATCAACCAGCGACTGGACTGTCCGCAAGCCTAACTTCACGCTCACCAGTACGACGATCAGCGCCACGGCGATCGCGGCCACGGCGTCCGAGTAGCGCAGGAAGCCGGCCGCCGGCGCCCACTCGCTGACCTTCACGCAGATCAGGCCGAGGATGACCACGGACGAGCTCCAGATGTCCGTGCGGAAGTGCAGCGCGTCGGCCTCGAGCGCGTCGCTGTGGTGCTTGCGCGCCGCGCGATAGAGTACGCGGGAGCGCGAAGCATCCACCAGGATCGAGGTCGCCATGACCGCGAACGACCAGAGCGTCACCTCAATGTCCAGCCTGTGGGCGGCCAGGCGGTGAATCGCGCTCCGGATGATCCAGGCGCAGGTGAGGAGCAGGAGCAGCGTCTCGAACAGAGCCGAGAGGTTCTCCACCTTGCCATGGCCGTAAAGGTGGCGGGTGTCGGCGGGCTTGCCCGAAATCCGCACCGCGAACAGGGTCATCAGCGCCGCGACCAAGTCCAGGCCGGAATGCGCCGCTTCGGCCAGGATGCCGAGGCTTCCGGTGGCGACGCCGACGACAATCTTGAATCCGGTGAGGCCGACCGCGGCCACCACCGAACTGGCGGCGGCCCAGCGTTTCTCGCGTTCGCGGAGGGCGGCGGCAGAGGCGTCCATTCACCTCTCACGCTAGCTCAGCGGCCCGTCAAACGCGAGTTGCAAGCCGGTTGCGGCGGTGGGCGCGGCGAACCGAGGGCCCTACCGCTGGCCCAGTCCCACGCGGCACATGTGCTTCTCCAGCACCAGCCGCTCCTGCTCCGTGTAGGCCCGGTTGCGGCGGATCAGCTCCGTGAAGTCCACCTGGTGCGCATCGAATTCGGGCCCGTCCACGCAGGCGAAGACCACTTTGCCGCCCACCGTGAGGCGGCAGCCGCCGCACATGCCGGTGCCATCCACCATGATCGGGTTCACGCTGGCGAAGGTCTTCACGCCCCACTCGCGCGTCAGTTCGGCCGCCGCGCGCATCATTGGAATCGGACCGATAACGTGCGCCGCGTCCGGCATCGCCCCGTTCTTCGCCACCCACCAGCGCATCAACTCGACCACGTTGCCGTGAAAGTCGCCCGAGCCGTCGTCGGTGGCCCAATAGACTTCGTCGGCCGCCGCGCGCAGATCCGCGTCCAGAATGATGTGCGCGGTCGAGCGCGCGCCGGCGAGCGCCACCACATGGTTTCCCGCCTTGCGGAACGCGCGCGCCACCGGCAGCAACTCGGCCGTTCCCACGCCTCCGGCCACGCACAGCACCGTGCCCACCTTCTCGATGGTGGCGGGCAGGCCGAGCGGGCCGAGCAGGTCGGGAATCTCCGCGCCGGCTTCGAGCGCAATGGTCTGCCGGGACGTCTTGCCCAGGGCCTGCACAACGAGTTGGATGGTGCCCCGCGCGGCGTCGCCATCCACCAGCGTGAGCGGGATGCGCTCGCTCTCCGTTGTTGGACGCAGGATGATGAACTGCCCGGCCTTCCAGTGTGCCGCGATTTCCGGCGCCTCGATCTCCAGGCGCGCGGTCTCCGGCGTCAGCATCGTCTTCGAAACGATGCGGTGGCCCGCTGTGCCGAGCGGCACGTGGCCATTGCTCGCGGCAAGCGGCTGGGAGGTCCTGAGCGCGGCATCGATGGCGGCCGCCGCGGCCCGTCCGTCCTTCATCGCCAGAATCACCGTCGCCCCGCCGCGCACCACGTCCCCGCCCGCGAAGACGTTTTCCAGGCTCGTCTTGCCCGCCCCGTCGATGACGATCTTCCCGCGTTTGGTTATCAACTGCGGCGTCGCCCGCTGCACCGTCGGATTGGGGCTCTGGCCGATCGCCATCACCAGCGTATCCACGGCCACGCGGTACTCCGAGCCGGGCATCGGAACCGGCGACCGCCGTCCGGATTCGTCCACCTCGCCGAGCTCCATGCGGATGCACTCCACCTCGCGCAGGATGCCGTTCTCGTCGCCGAACAGGGCGACCGGCGCGGCCAGATACTCGAACTTCACGCCCTCTTCCTCGGCGTGCTCGATCTCTTCCAGGCGCGCCCGCAGCTCGGCCCTCCCGCGGCGGAACAGGATAATGCTCTCGCTGCCCATGCGCTTGGCCCAGCGCGCGGCGTCCATGGCGGAGTTGCCGCCGCCCACTACGATGGTCCTCTTGCCCACGCGCACCGGCGTATCGCTGGCCGGGAATTCATAGGCCTGCATCAGGTTGATGCGCGTCAGGAATTCGTTGGCCGTGTAGACGCCGATCAGGTTCTCGCCCGGGATGCCCATCAGGTGCGGCAGACCGGCGCCGGTGCCGACGAACACCGCGGCGTAGCCGTCGGCGAACAACTCGTCCACGGTGGCGGTCTTGCCCACGATGAAATCCGTGCGGAACTCCACGCCCAGCGCGGCCAGCCGTTCCAGTTCTCCGTCGATGATCTCGCGCGGAAGGCGGAACGGCGGGATGCCATAGGCCAGCACGCCGCCCAGCTTGTGCAGCGCCTCGAAGACGGTGACGCGGTACCCGCGGCGCACCAGGTCGAAGGCCGCGATCAGGGAGGCCGGGCCGCTGCCGACCAGGGCGACCTTGAGGCCGTTGGGAGGCGCTACGGGCGGCAGGCGGCGGTCGCCGCTCAGGTTGGCGTAATCGGCCAGGTACCGTTCGAGCGAGCCGATCGCCACTGGCTCGAGCTTCGTCTTCGGGCTCCCCAGCAGGCACTCCTTCTCGCAGAACAGCTCATGCTGGCATACCCTCCCGCAGATGCCGGGGAAGGGCGTGTGCTCGCTGATCTTTTCGAACGCTGCGGCAAAGTCCCCCTCCACCATGCGCGCGATGACGGTCTTGATGTCGATGTGCAGCGGGCATGCGTCCACGCACTTCGGATCGCGGCAGTTCAGGCACCGGAGCGCTTCAATGCGCGCGGCTTCCTCGCCAAATCCGAGCGCCACCTCCTCGCAGGTGGTGGCACGCTGGGCCGGATCGAGCACTGGCAGCGCCTGGCGCGGGGCTTTCGGGTTTCGCCGGGGCTTGGCAGAGAGGTTGGGCGCGGAGGGTGATTGGGGTGTCATGCGATTTCGGTAGACTAACTTGCAATTGTACCTCCGCAGCCGGCGCCCGGCCCGATCCCCCCCATTTGGCAGCCGGCATCCCCCCCGTTTTGAGGGCCTTGACGGGGGTGCCGCAAGTTGGTACAGTTCTCAGTTCGGCTGTTTGCGCGCCTGTTTAAGCACGCGCGGGAGGCACTGCTGTCCACGCGCAGGGAACCGGGTGGCTGTCCTCCGGAGGGCGGTTACGGCTTGGGAAAGCGGAGCCCGCCAGCGTTTAGCGGCAGTTTCTTCGCTCTTTGATCGTGTTGCGATTACCCCCGATTACGGGATCGGCCTAATGGCAAACCGCTCGCCTGCCGATAAGAGGGGGTGGGGTGCCAGCGGATTCGGCCCGCACCCGGTAAGCGCTTTGAACTCATGAAGCAGCAATACTTCATCCTCGTGGTGGCGCATTCCCTTCACGGCAGGCTTCGCAGAATTCATGTGCCCCAGCGCGTGCTGTATCTGGTGATGGTGTTGGCCGTCATCGGATGCTTCTCGGTGGTCGGCTTCATATCCAGTTACGTGCGGATGGCGTGGAAAGTTGCCAATTATAACGCTCTCCGCGAGGAGATCACCGCGCTCCGGGCCCGCTATCAGCGGCTCCAGACCGACGCCACTCAGGCCAACAGCCAACTGGCCGAGTTGCAGGTGTTCGCGAGCGAAGTCTCCATGGCGTATGGGTTGAAGCAGAAACTGGAAGGCCCGGAGGATATCTCGCAGGAGGGCCGCCTGATCCCCACCCTGCAGGAGTCCTTCAAGGAGTACGACTTCCTGCGCACCGCCAACCTCTCCGCCTATTCCCACCGCTACCCTCGTTCCTGGCAGACCAACACCCGCCCGAACATCTGGCCTGTCGATGGCCGCCTCGAGAGCGGTTTCGGAAAGCGGGAGGACCCGTTCTCGGGTGAAGGCGCCGTGCATCGCGGCGTGGATATATCGGCGCCGATTGGCACGCCGGTCCACGCCTCCGCCGATGGTGTAGTCGTCTTCGCCGCCATGATGAACGGATTCGGCCGGGTCGTGGTGATCGACCACGGCGACGGGTATCAGACTTACTACGCGCACCTCTCCCGGTTCGGGGTGGTGGCCGGGCAGGAGATCCGGCAGGCCGGGGTGGTCGGCGCGTCGGGACAGTCCGGGCGCGCGACCTCGCCCCACCTGCATTACGAGGTTCGGCGCTTCGGCACGCCCCAGAACCCGGTGCACTATCTCAACGGCAGCGCCGTCGCCCGGACCACCCACCGCGATTTTCCGTTCTGAACCTCCAGCGCGGTAGCTTATGGCCCGCATCCTTCTGAACCTCCGGCGCCGTAGCTCATGACCCGCATCCTGCTGATTCACTGGAATGAGGCCGAGGGAGCAGAGCGCGTCCGGCTCCTTCAGGCGGCCGGATTCGAAGCCGCGTGCCTGACGCCCCGCGGCAGCGCCGGTCTTCGAGCCTTGCGCCAAAGTCCGCCCGATGCCTTCGTCATCGACCTCAGCCGCCTGCCGTCCCAGGGATGCGCGGTTGCGGTCGATCTGCGGCGGCAAAAGGCCACCCGCCCGGCGCCCATTGTGTTCGCGGGCGGGGTGCCCGGCAAAGTCGGCCGCATCCGCGAGCTCCTTCCCGATGCCACCTACACCGAGTGGGAACAAGCGGCGGCCGCGGTTCGAGCCGCGCTTGCCAACGTGCCCGCCAGGCCCGCGGTGCCGTCCGCCATGGACGCCTACGCAGGTGTGCCGCTGCCCAGGAAGCTCGGAATCCGACCGGGGCTCGCCGTCGCTCTCCTCGACGCGCCGGAAGGTTTCGAGTGCAAGCTCGAACCCTTGCCGGAAGGCGTCCAGATCCGCCGCGGCGGGCGCGGCCGGGCAGGTCTCGTCCTGCTCTTCGCGGCATCCAGGAGCGTTCTTCGCAAGCGGTTTCCCGCTGCCGTGCGCCTTCTGGAGCAGGGAGGCAGCGTCTGGATCGCCTGGCCGAAGAAGGCCTCCGGCGTCCCCACCGACCTCGGCGAGACGGCCGTGCGCGCCTTCGGCCTGGTGGCCCAGTGGGTCGACTACAAGATCTGCGCCATCGACGAAACCTGGTCCGGCCTTCTGTTCACCAGGCGATCCAGCGCTCGAAAGGCACCACCCCGACCGTAGCCTCTGCGCGTCCGGCGGGGCACACGCGACGTCACCGCACGGCTACGGGTTAGCGCCGCACCACCCCGGCCGCAGCGTCGGCGCCTGGCGGGGCGCACGCGACGTCACCGCACGGCCTCGGGTTAGCGCCGCACCACCCCGACCGTAGCCTCGGCGCGTCCGGCGGGGCACACGCGACGTCACCGCATGGCCTCGGGTTAGCGCCGCGCCACCCCGGCCGTAGCCTCGGCGCCCGGCGGGGCGGACCGCAGCCACGACCTGTGCGATCTCCGTGCTGGCCTTGGCACCGGTCCCGTGCAGAGGCCGGTCGCAAACGCCAGCAGCCCGACAGGAACGACGGCACCGACCATAGTACCTAGTCGAGCTGAGTACCATACGATCTTCACATTTTAGTCATGAACCAGTACTAATTCATGGCTGGTAATGTTACTGTCTAGTACCAATGTATGTCCGTAAGTTATTTACAGTAGAAGAGTTAAGTGCTATTCTGCGACTTGATAAGTTCTTCCGATGTCGGGTTGAAAGGTACCATGATCGGGCGGATCCTGCCGATCTTATTGCTGGCAAGCGGTTTGGCCTCTGCCGACACGATTGACGCCTACGCCGTGGACGGGACTCGAGGGGAGTACAATCTCTGGCTCTACATGTCGAGTACAAGCGGCGGGACGCCGTCCATCTCGCAGGCCTACTTCACCGGTGTGATCGACATCAACCTCGACTCGCTCTACAACCGGGACACCCTTTGCGTGGACCTGTTCACCGACATCATGATCGGCTCGACCTACTACACGACTGTCCTGTCCCCCAGCCAGGTGACCGGCAGGAATATTGCCGAACTGCAGACGGTCGCATGGCTCATTGACAACGAGCTCCCGGCGGTGAACCTGGCAGTTCAGCAGGGGGCGACAGCTCACGGCGGCGCGGCAGCCATGGGGGCGGGGCTACAGCTTGCCATCTGGGACATTACCGTAGACGGGGGAGACGGACTGTCAAGCGGGCAGGTCCAGGCAGTCACCAGCTCCACTCCGGGCGCCACCTCGAGCAACCTAACGGACCCGAACGTGCTTTACTGGACCAATCTATACGAACAGGCGGCCCAGAACCAGTCCTCCGACCTCGCCTTCGTATACGTCAACTACGCCTTGAATGGCAACGGAGGGCCCAATCTGAACTCGCCGGCTCAGATGCTCGAGGGCCCCCAGTTCTCCGATGGCGGGCCGAACCCCTACCCGGAGCCCGCCACCTTGGCGCTGGCGGGTGGCGCGCTCATCGCCATCGGGCATTTCGCCCGGCGGCGCCGCCGTACGGGGCAGGCTTCCGAGTAGCACCCTCCAGGGCTGGCCGCGCCACAGGACTACGGATCCGCCGTCTCACCAGCCTGTTTCGCCCGGAAGCGTGTGCGAAAATCGGGTGGGGCGCCGTTTCTCGGACCGCCCCGCGCGATTCGTCGTTCCAAACGGGTCAGGGATAGGACACCAGGATTCCAGCGATGGGCGGCCACGAGTGCACCAGGCGCGACTTTGTAGCGTCGCTTGCCGCCTTGGGCGCCTCCCCGGCGCGGACGAGAGTCTCATCTTTCCCCGACGAACGGCAGCGCTATACCGACTCCGCCACCGAACTCTCCGTGCTGCGGCTCACCTCGCCCGAGCACTCGAGCTTGCTGCCGCCAGCCTGCCAGCGCGCCGTTTCGAGGAGAGGAACATTCCTGCTATTCTCGAGCGACCGAACCGGCTCGCCTCAGCCTATGCAGATGTTCCTGAATACGGGCGAGTCGCGTCAGTTGACGGAGGCTCGGTCGCTCGATCCATCCAGTCTGGCGCTCTCCCAGGACGACCGCAGCGCGTACTTCTTCGACGGCCCGGCCCTGAGACAGATCGCGCTCAATGCGCAGCGCGGCGCCGAGGTCTACCGCGTGCCCGAAGGTTGGAGCCGCGCGCGCGGCTTCAGCCTGTCGCGCGATGGCTCCAAGGCTTATCTGGCCGAGTCCAAGAACGGGCGCTGGCGGCTGCGCGAGGTCCCGCTGGGGTCCCGGGCGGGCGAGCCGGTCACGGTGAGCGAGGCGGAGGCGCCGCTGCTCGACCCGCTGCCCCGGCCCGGGCACGGTGAGGTCCTCTACCGCGACGGAGAAGGTCTTCTGGGGATTGCGGGCGCCCACGGCAACCAGCGATTGCCTCTTGCGCCGGGACGTCACGGCTCGGCCTTCTGGTCCGCCGGCGGTGAGAGCCTGCTGTATCTGGATCTTCCCGGCGGGGGCGAGCTCAACGCCATCCGCGAATGGGTCGCCGAGAGCGGTAGCGACCGGCTGATCGCCCCTACCAGCCAGTATGCGTCCTTCGCGCCCAACGCCAACGGCTCGGTGTTCGTTGGCTCGAGCGCCAGCAAGCCTTCGCCGTACATCGTGCTGATGCTGCGGGTCACGCACCGGGAGTTGGCTCTGTGCGAGCATCGATCAAGCGACCCGGCCGCGGTCTCGCCCATCTTCTCCCCCGACAGCCAGCGGGTCCTCTTCCAGACCGACCGCGACGGCAAGCCCGCCATCTACATGCTCGACGTACAGAGGCTGGTCGAGCGCACCGATTTCTGACGGCGAGGTCCCGCCGTGAGGCAGGCGCTTCCGCCTGCCCGTCGTGCCTGGGGGTCCGCCCCACGAAGCCCGCGGTGTGCCGGCGCGCTGCCGGCGAAGCTCGCGCGTTTTCTTGGGGGTGTAATTCCGACCGGGGTCAGAGCAGGTTTTTCCGGGGCGGGGCGTCTGGCGGGATGTCTGGCCCGCCCCGGAAACTGGAAGAGGCTAATCCGAAATGCCTACCGCGACTGCTGCACCTTGGGAGTTGCCAGGTAGCCCGCGATTTGATTCTTCTTCACATCGTTGACCACCAGTTCGTAGGGCTGTCTCGCCTTGGCGACATAGAACTGAACCGGCTCGTTCACGTTCCTGTCCTTCTTCTCCACCTGCTTGTCGTCGGCGATCACGTCGATGGTGAACTTGTTCTTCTTCGGGTCGGTCCCCTTCAACAGGATCGCAATGTCTCCGACCTTTTGAGGCCCCTTCGTCTTGCCCAGAGTGAACTCGAAGTAGTTGCGGTCGCCGAGCTGCTTCAACGCGCCAAGCTCCTTGCCGTTGGTGGCGATCAGGCCGCTCATCACGCCCATGTCGCCGTTGACCCTCTTTAAATCCGCGACGGTCTTCTCGAGTTCCTCTTTGGTAGCCGCTACATCGGTCTTGACGGCGGTGACGTCGGTGGACACTTCGCCGATCTTGGCCGAGGCGTCGGTGGTGGCCTGCTTGACTTCCGAAATCTCGCCGGTCATCTTGGCGGTCTGCCGGCGCTGCTCTTCCGCCACCGCTGCAGCCAGTTGCTTCGCCTTCTCGACCGCTTCCGTCTTGGCCTGCCCGACCGCGATGGTGGCCTGCCGCTGGGCGGCAACCAGCTCCTCTCGCATGGTGTCGAGGCTCTTACGGCTGTTGGCCGTCGTCACCGAGCTGGACTCGCGCAAGTTGGCGATCTCGGCCAATGTGGAGTCGCGGAACTTAGCGAAGTCGGACTGCGTCCGATCGAGTTGGATGAACAGGTAGATGGTTGCGCACAGCAGGGCCAGCACTGCGCCGAACAGAATCGCGATTTTCAGGTTCCATCCGGACTCGCCGGCGGGCGGCGCGGGAGGGGCGGAAAAAGTTGGGGTTCCCAAGGTTAGATCTCCTTCATTTGGAGCTACGTCAGTATTCTAGCACTCAGTAAGTTAGACCGCTTTCGATGGTAAAGCCGTTCCCGGAAGTACGGGCAAGCTCGCTCGTCGCCCAGGGCCGGAGGCGCCACGCTCAAACGCGCTCGCGGCCTCGAAACACCATCCAATGGCTGGCGGCGAAGTTGGCGAATGAGCACGCCAGAATCGCTAGCACGTTCGATACCAAATAGTTAATGCCCAGCCGCCCCACCAACACCTGCATGATTACGACGTTGCCGCCGATCGACAGCGTCCCCGTCGTCAGGTTGAACCGCAGGAGCCGTCCCAGCCTGCCCCCGCGCGCCAGACGGGTTCGATCCCGCCACGTGTACAACTCGTGCCAGGCGAAGTTGTGCAGTACCGCCACCTCGACCGCCAGCGCCGTTGCCCACAGGTAATTCATCCGCAGGCCGCCGGCGAAGACCGCCAGCATCGCGATCTGCACCACGAATCCGATCGCGCCGACCGCGTTGAACTTCAGCCAGCGCAGCCCCAGGCCGTGGGCCATCATCTTCCCTGGCCCTCCAGGTCGGCGGACCTCCCGACAGGCGTCGCCATGGCCGTCAGCAGGACCGCTGCCTCCCGCCGGCATGGAGCCAGACCTCAGCCGCCCGGCCCCCGAAGGCGGGTGGATTACTGGAATCGTCGACCCCGGGCGCGTTGGGCCGCCGTGCCCGCATCGCCGCGGGACGATTCAGTTGCCGGCCCGAATCGGTGAACCCTGCTTCGACAGTCGCCGCGGCGGCCGCGAATCCGAGCGCGCTCACGTGCCCTCGCCTTCGCGGCCGGTCTTTCTCGCGAGCGGTTCCGCGCGGTACAGCGCCACCGTGTTGCGGATACTGGAAACGATCAGCATGACCGTCATTCCGGCGATCCCTGCCACGCCTCCGATATCGAACAGCCGGAAGTCATGTCCCGCCACACGGGCCATCGGCCCCCGCGCCAGCAGCGCGACATTGCCCGCCACCAGGAGCACCCGCAACTCTGTCGGGCTGAATTTCCAGAACGAGAGCTGAAAAGTCCCCAGGGCGTAAGTGGCCAGGTAAGACTGAATGGACATCAGCAGGAAGACGACCAGCAACCCCAGCCCGATCCATTCGCTCATCAAGGACGAGAAGGCCAGTCCGACCAGCAGCGCGGCCGTGCCGATCGAATCCGTCATGTGATCCACGTAGAATCCGTAGCGCGGCCGCTGGCGGTTGCGAACCCGCGCCAGCGTGCCATCCAGGCTGTCGCCGAACCAGTTCGCCGCCAAACATACCATACCGGCGGCGAGCGCCCAGCGGTTCCACTGTGCCAGCCAGTAGGTGAGTCCGGTCAGCAGCATGGCCACGAACCCGGCCAGAGTCAGGTGATCCGAATTGACCCACTGCGGCATGCGGTGCGCCAACCATAAGAGGGCGCGTTTCTCCAGCGGAGCGAGCAGACTCGATTGGTCGCGCTTCGCGCTCTGAAACTCGCTCATCTCAGGCGCAGTCTACCATGTGCGACGAGCCTCCGGCCTGTCATGTGGCCTGAGGCGGTTCCGCCTGCCCCCGGTGGGCCGAAGCCCGCGGTGGCACGCCGACGCGGCGCGGCAGAGCCGGCATATAATCGGTCTCAGTGCCGAGAGTCACCTTCCTGCCGTCCAACGCCGGCGCCGACATCGAGATCGGCGGACTGCCGTACCGCGGCCACGGACGGCCCGGCTCCATCCTCGACGTAGCGCTCAACCTCGGCGTACGGCTCGAGCACTCCTGCGGCGGCAATTGCGCCTGCACCACCTGCCACGTCATCGTTCGCCAGGGAGAGTGCAACCTCTCCGCCATGGACGATACCGAAGCCGACCGCCTCGACATCGCCGATGGCCTCACCTTGCACTCGCGCCTGGCTTGCCAGGCCGTGGTGACGGGGGATGTGGTGGTCGAGATCCCTTAGCCGGGCCTTCTCGCGCACTTCGTAGCGAGACGCGATGAGAGGGTCGCCGATTCAAGACGCGCGAAGGGGAGCGCGGAGGCATACCCGAACGGTGCGTCAGGCACGCGGTTTCCCCGACGCGCCCGCGCGCCGCAGACCTTCCCGGGGAGGCTGACGAATCGAGACTCGGAACAGCCCCAACCTGTTCCGGGCAAAACGCGGGGCTGAATTGGGCGGCAGCGGCACTCCCTCCCCAAGACCACCCCCTGTGTCCTCGCACCTCCGGAAGTGAGATGATAATGCTTCTATGAAGCACTTTCGAACTCTCATCGGATTCGCGGCGGTCCTCGCGGCCGGCACCGCCTGGGCGGATGACGCCTCCCGGACGGCCAAGGCGCAGGAACTGCTCCAGGTCACCAAGATAGAGCCGGGCTTCAAGCAGATGATGGAGCAGGCGCAGACCATGCTCAAAACCGGGGCCTCGCGCCTGAGCCAGAAACTGGCCGACGCCGACAGGGCGGCCATCGAACAGAAGACCGCCCAAATCGTCTCAGAGCAATTGAACTGGGAGAAGCTCAGGGTCCAGTTCGTGAAGGCCTATGCCGACACGTTCACGGAAGAGGAGATCGACGGCTTTCTGGCTTTCTTCAAGTCGCCGGCGGGCCAGGCTTGGATCGCAAAGTCGTCCGACGTGAGGGACAAGGCGCGCGCCATCAGCCAGCAGGCCATGCAGGACGCGCAAGCCCAGATCCGCAAACTCATCGAACAGGCGACCCCGAAAGAGGACGCAAAGTAGCAGGCCGATTTCCAGCCGCCGATGAACACGACTGGACGGCGCAGCCGCCCCTTATCTATCGCCGTTGATCCGCGTTGAGCGGCGGCAAGCCAGCAGTTGCCGAGCAGGCGTGGCCGCCGCAGTTCGAGGCCCGCGCAGTCTCACCTGCAGGCTGGCGACGGCATCTTCCAGGGTCTTGCGCCAAGCGGCCTGCCGACGGGAGGACAGCCGCCGGTTCTCCACCGCGCTGAACGAGCGGTGGTCCTGGCCGTCCTTTCTGCGGTTGGTGCGGCGCAGTAACGTCGAAGCCGCCGGAGGGGAAGAGGGCAGGATTTCAGCGTCTGGGATCGCAGGCAAAAGGCCTATGCCCGGCCGGGCCGCCAAAACGGCTCTGAACTGCGAAAGTGGGGGGGGTAGCGGTCGCTAGCCGGAACTCTCCGCGCGCTGACAGCGCCGGCGATGGGGACAGCAGCCGCACAGCTTCCGCCTTTTTGCGATTGGACATGCCCCTGACCGGCGCGCGAGAATGGCTTACGCAAGGGGGACATTCCATGACACGCAGAGACTTAATGCGCACCACAGCGGGTGCGGCCATGCAATCCAGATTGCTGGAGCCGCTTGTTGCGGCACAGGATTCTTCGGGTCGCGCCGCCGGCCAGAAGATCCGCTTTGTGTCTATCGGCACCGGAATTCGCGGCTGCGATTTGCTTCGGGCGGCCCGGCAGGTGCCTGCGGGGGTATTGGTGGGCCTGGCTGATATCTACGACATGCACCAGCAGGCGGGAAAAGAGGCTTACGGTGCGGATGTCGCCACCACGCGCGAGTATCGTTCCCTTCTCGATCGCAAGGACGTCGACGCGGTGATCGTGGCCGTACCCGACCACCAGCATCGCCGCGTGGTTCTGGATGCTGTGGCCGCGGGTAAAGATGTGTATTGCGAAAAGCCCATGTCGCACAATGTGGCTGACGGATTGGAGATGGTGAAGGCGGTGCAGGCGGGCAAGCGCGTGTTTCAGTGCGGCAGCCAGCGCGTAAGCAGCATCGTGTACAAGAAGGCGGCGGAGATCTATGCCTCGGGCCGGCTGGGAGAAGTCCATTACATCGAGGGCCGCTCGGATCGAAACTCGCCTTCGGGCGCCTGGGTCTACCCCGTCGCGCCCGATGCCACCCCGCAGAGTATCGACTGGGCGGCGTTTCTACGCGACGCGCCGGCGCGGCCGTTTGACCCGGTGCGTTTCTTCCGCTGGCGCTGCTTCTCCGACTACGGCGAGGGCCTGGCTGGCGACTTGTTCGTCCACCTGCTCTCGGGCATACAGTACGTGAGTGGCATCAACGCGGTTCCCAGCCGCGCTTCCTCCAGCGGAAGCCTCACTCACTTCAATGACGGCCGCGAGTTTCCTGACTTGCTTGTCACGCTCTACGATTATCCAGGCATAACCGTGAACCTGCACTGCAACCAGAACAATGAGGCGGGCGAACCAATCGTCTTCTACGGTAAAGAAGCCACTCTGGCGATAAACGGCAACACGCTCACCGTAACTCCACAAGACACCTCGCCTCGTCCGGAGGGCTACTCGCTGAACGGCTGGACTACAGCGATGAAGAAGCAGTATCTGGACGAGTGGTACGCGGCGCATCCCGCGCTGCCCGCCAGGCTTCGGGAGGTGGAAAGCTACTCCGCGCCCCCGGGTTACGACGACACCGCCGATCATGTCGTAAGTTTCTTCAATGCCGTGGTGACGCGCGAGCATGTGGTGGAGGATGAGGTTTTCGGCAACAACACCGCGATCGCATGCCACATGGCGAATCACTCGTTCTTCCATCGCAACGTGGCCACGTGGGATTCGGTCGCGCAGACCATCAAAGGTTGACCGAGGAGTTGAGGACGAGGGCTTGTTCGATGAGCCTGTGACCCGCTCGCCTATGTCTCGCGGACCAATCGGCTGGAGTGCGATCGCGGCGGCCGCGGCGATTCTGGCCTTTCAGATTCTCGTGCCGCCGGCGATCGGACTCGCCGATAATGGCGACTTCGCCAAGATCACCGGAAGGTTCAACCTCTACCCTGCCGTGGACGAGTTGCGCGACTCCGCGTTCCGCTACATCAACCTCCGCTACGATTTCCTGTCCGACAGCCACATCGACACCGGTTTTCGCTCCCCGGAGACGCTGCTGATCCGGGCAGCCTTGTTGCTGAATCGCGTGGTCTCTCGCGCTGGCGTCTTCGACCTTCGCGCGATGGGCGTGGTTCATGCGGCGCTGTTTCTCCTGGCCCTCGCGCTTCTGACCGATCTGCTCGGCGCAGAGCGGGCGGGGCTTCGGCTCGCGCTACTGGCTCTCGCCGTGTTCGTATTCTGCGATGTGGCATTCTCGGCCTACTACAACTCGTTCTACCTGGATGCCGGCGCTTTCCTGTTCCTGATGCTGTCCATCGTGACCGTGTTGCGGGCGGTTGTGCGCCGGCGGCCGGCCGATATGTGCCTCGCGCTGTTTTGCTGCCTGCTGCTGGTGACCTCGAAGTCGCAGCACGCGTTGCTGGCTGTTCCGCTGGCCGTGTTCTTTGTATGGGAGAGGCGCACCCTCTGGCCCCGCCACGCCCTTCTCGGGAGCGTGCTGGCCACCGTTCTGCTGGTGGGTGGCGGAGCGCTTGGGCTGGTCGAGGGCAGTCCTCCGGGTTACACCGGCCCGTGCCTGTTCAACATCGTCTTCGCAAGGCTGCTGCCGACCGCGGAGGATCCTCCGGCCGAACTGGCCAGTCTGGGGCTGGACGAATCGTACCTGCGCTATAAGGACATGGATGCCTTCACGGATACTTCGCCCATGCGAGACCGCCGCTGGGTCCGGTCGTTTCTGTCCAGAACCTCTCTTCTGCGGCTGGGCGTGTTCTACGTGACGCACCCGGGCCGCGCGTTGTGCGTGGCCGAACTCGCGCTGGGCGAAGCGGCCGTGGGGCGCCCGCCGGGGATCGGCAACTACGACCGCTCGGCGGGTCGTCCACCGTATGCTCAAAGCGGCGCGTTTTCGATCTGGAGTACGGCCAGAAGCAAGCTCCTGGGCGGTTCTCTCTGGGCGTATCCGCTCATCTTTGGGATCTCGGTTGGGGTGATTGTCTGGAGGTTCCCGGCCGGGGGAGTGGCGCTGTGCCTCATGGGATTGATCGAGTTTGCCCTGGGAGCGATGACTGATGCACGCGAGGTCACGCGGCATCTGTTCCTGGCCAACACGATCTGGGACGTGACTCTGTTCGCCGCGGTCTCGACGCTGGCGGTCGCTTTGCACGGGCGTCTGAGGGAGCCGTACGAGCCGAACGAATCCGGGCGTTTCGCGCCGGAAGCCCCGTCTCCGGTAACGGAGGCCAGCTCCCGAACCGTCAGCAGAGTATAAGCAGACCCGACGGGAGCGGCCGCGCCGTGAAGAGGGCGGGTGAACCAGTTCGGCGCATAGGGCTCCACTTCGGCCGGGCAGTTGGAGAGCCCCACTGACGGCCAGACGGCGGAACTGGACCGTCGCGCTCGGCCTTGGAGCCATGCTGGCAGCGGCCGGTGTGACAATCGCGGCGCCGGTGCTGGCTGCACGCATCGCCATGCCCGCCGCCGGTGCGACACAGCTCTGACCCGTGGTGGCGTCATCGCGAGATGTGAACTGCCTTTCTCGGTGCCATCCGGACGCCGTTGCCACTGTATTCCCGCTGGCCCGAAAAGCCGACGACCAGGGTCAGTCTGTCAACCCATTCGGCCCTTACAAAGTCGACACAACCTACTCTCCCCACCCCCTTTCGTCCGCAATCTGCACCGGATCGGCACTGTGCCAGCCGAGTGAAACCCGGCTTACGGAATCGCTGTTAGCTCGCCGTCAAACCGCGCCGTCAAACGCGCCGTCAAACCTTGACTTCGTGTCCGGTTCGGGAGAGAATAGTCGGGGCTGACGGCTTCCCCGCCCCACTGTGTGACGCAAGTCGCAGCGCGAAAACGCAAAGGTCTGAAGGAGCGCTTCATGAACCGAATCCTGAGAAGTATGTTGCTCGTCCTGATCGTCGTGATGACGGTTCCATTTGCTCTCAGCCAAACCGATGTGTCCGGGTCGAAGGACTACCCCGGAATCACACGCATGCCGAATACCTTCGTCACGAATTACAAGGTTTTGGGCTTCGACTCCTTCACGTTTACCGTGACGGAAAACAACAAAGAAAAGAAGCAGCCGGTCGAGGGGAAGACCTTCTATATTCGCTACGTGCTCAAGGAAGGCGCTGAGCGTACGAGCCCACTGCAGAAGATCCGTAACTACCAGAATGCGGCGCGCGCGGCGGGGGGCCAGGTCCTGTGGGAATACATGAACGGCTCAAACGACGGCCAAACCACGTTGCGTCTCCGCAAAGGCTCTTCTGAAGTCTGGATATACGTCCTTGCCTACACAAACGATTACTCGCTGAACATCGTCGAAAAGCAGGCCATGCAGCAGGATGTCACGGTGGACGCCTCGGCCATGGCCAGCAGCATTGCCGACACCGGCAGTGTCGCCATCTACGGCATTAACTTTGACACCGCCAAGTCCGACCTCAAGCCGGAATCCGGGCCGGCCATCGACGAGATCGCCAAGCTGCTCACCAACAATCCGACGCTGAAGGTCTATATCGTCGGCCATACTGACATGGTGGGCGACGCCGCCGGCAACGTGAGGCTGTCGCAGGCGCGCGCGCAGTCGGTCATCAACGAGCTGGTCTCCAAACACGGCATCGCCGCCGTTCGCCTCATCGCTTTCGGCAACGGCCCCTATGCCCCCGTCGCCTCCAACAAGACCGACGATGGAAAAGCCAGGAACCGCCGCGTCGAACTAGTCGAGATCGCTACCAAGTAGATTCGCCGGCTTAGGGCCAATACTGTTCACTTAACAACATTTCTGTGCTATTCTGTTTGGGGCGGGAGGCCCCGAGAATGGCCCGAACCCTCGCATCACTGCCTGCCGGGAGCCGCATCACCGACTTCATCAGCCTCGG
>Ga0182017_10000597_pt1 | contig 28663 bp, 20 predicted proteins | sample 712E3DmetaG_FD_120492 | JGI IMG/M metagenome (GOLD analysis project Ga0182017, IMG submission 120492) | Permafrost microbial communities from Stordalen Mire, Sweden - 712E3D metaG | ecosystem: Environmental > Terrestrial > Soil > Wetlands > Permafrost | place: Sweden: Stordalen | collected... | reverse complement strand
CAACAGGTGGAGGTATTGCGCGGTCCGCGTATACGATCCCTTGACGGAGCTCGCTTCGTCAATGAGATACGTGGCCGAGAACCGGGGCTCGAAGCTCGCGTAGGTCTTTATGACTTTGCCCGACCCGAACCCGGCGGTATCAATGATGTCGCCGTACTCATCATACGTCAACGTGTGACCTGGACCCATGAGGCTGAACATGGACGCCCGGAGGCCGTAGTTGATCTTGAACCCGGAGAGAGGTTCGACTTCATGGGAAACATAGGCCGCGCTTTCTAGCGCGTACCGGTGCTCGAGCGAGACGCTGTTGGCGGAGCTCGTCGGACCGGCGGTGACCGATCCTGGCATGAACGTGTGGTAGATGGTGTTGACGCCGAACTTGAACATGTTTGTTGCGTCCATGAAATACTGAAGGTCGATCTTGCCGTTCACGTCCTTGATCCCGGATGTGATCTGGTACTGGCTGGTGCTCGCGCCCACCAGGTTTGTGTATTGGTAGTCGCTGAACGTCAGCGTCGTGTTGCTGAAAAACTGGTCCCCGAAGACGTGGTTCCATCGTGCCGTGGCGGTGGTGTTTCCCCAGCGCAGCCCGATGACGTCGGGGTAGTCGAGATTGTCCGAGCCGAGGTACCCCGAAAGGTAGACGCGGTCCTTGTCCCCCAGCGTGTAATTTGCCTTCGCGTTCAGGTCGTAGAAGTACAGGCTGGTCCTGTTTATCGTGGTGTCGCTTGAAAGCTTGAGAAACAGGTCCGCGTATGTCCTTCGCCCCGAGATCATGAATGAGCCTTCGTCTTTCACGATCGGCCCCTGGAGCGTGAGCCTGGCGGCGAGCAGACCGACTCCGCCGGACGCGCTGTAGTCCTTCATGTTCCCGTCATTGGTCCTGATATCGAGGACCGACGAGAGACGCCCTCCGTATTCGGCGGGTATCCCTCCGGTTATCAGCGTCACATCCTTGATCGCATCGGAGTTGAACACCGAGAGATATCCGAGGGCGTGTGAGGGGTTGTAGATCGGGGCTTCGTCAAGAAGGATCAGGTTCTGGTCCAGGCCCCCTCCCCGGGCATAGTACCCGGTGTTCCCCTCTCCCGCGGACTGCACTCCGGGGAGCAACTGGATCGTCTTCAGTATATCTTTTTCGCCGAGAAGCACCGGAATGGATTTGACCTCCCGCATTTCGAGCTTGTTCGAGCTCATGACCGTGGACGTGACGTTCTTGTCTGATCGCTCCCCCGACACGACGACCTCGCCGACGGTGATCGGTTCCGGTGTGAGAGCGAAATTGAATGTCCGGTCCCGCGTGAGATCGATGGAATCGGCGAGGACCCTGAAGCCCAGGTACTGTACGAGAATCGTATAGCGCCCACTGGGGACGGTGAGGGAAAAGAAGCCGTACGCGTTGGACGAGGCGCCGGTGTTTTTGAGCTCCTTCACGACGACATAGGCCCCGATGAGGGCTTCGCCGTTCTCGGCATTTTTTACGGTCCCGCTCAGCGTGAATTTCTCCTGGGCGGTTGCGCCTTCGCTCACGTCAAGACACAGGAGTGCGATCAGGGGGAGGAGAAGAAGGAGAGAAGGGCCCGGAGGGGCCCCGTCGGAATGCATATTGGAGTGCACCAAAACCTCGCCGGGATGATGTCATGAGTGTAAATGTGGTATCAAGTCTGGACGGGTTTGTGCCTCCTCTCTGGTGTTAATCATAACGAGGCCTGCCGTCGCGGCGTTCCCGGGAACAATATGAGAACGCGAAATTTCTCTTAAATCTGCCGGATTCGTCCCTGGAATCGCCCAAAAAGTATCGGGATTGCGCGGATTAAACATTTCTCCCCGGAAATTGTCAAATTGGGAACAGCGTCTCCTCCCGGACCGTTCACACCAACCGCCAGGGACCGCAACCACTGCCGGGGATCCCATGAACGTACTTTTTCTGAATAGCTGCCGTACCTGGGGGGGGGGGGAGGTCTCCCTGACCCAGATCGTGAATTCCCTCATGTCCCGGGGGCACAACGTGACGGTCGCCTGCCGCCGGGATTCCGCTCTCCATCGCCGGATGAAGGACTCGACCGTCAATCTGGTCCCGATACGATTCGGAGGCGATGTTGATCCCTTCACAATCCTGGGGCTCGCCCGGCTCATGGTTGGAAGGAAAATCGACGTTGTGTGTGTCCACACCGAAAAAGAGCTCCGCGTCGGCGGGATTGCCTCCCTGCTCGCCGCTGTTCCTGTCATTGTAAGCAGGGAGGTCGATTTTCCCCTCAAGGACACATTCCTCAACAGGGTTTTCTACGGCAAGGTCGCTTCCGTTATCATCGCGAACTCTTACGCGACAAAAAACACGCTTCTGATCAGTGCTCCGTGGCTCAGGGGGGAGAAAATCCACGTCGTCTGGAAGGGCGTTGATGCCCGGAGGTTCAGGCTTCCCCCATCCGGCAGCCTGCGCGAAGAATTCCATATCGGTGAAGAGGACAGCCTCATCGGTTTTGTCGGAAGACTGGACGAGCAGAAGGGATTGATGACGCTCCTTGAGGCTATGGCCCTTCTTATCGCGCGGCACAGGAGTGCAAAGCTCGTTCTGGCGGGAGATGGGAACCTGCGTGCATCAGTACAGGAATTCCTGAAGAGCAGAAATCTGGACCGGCACGCACACCTTGCCGGTTTCCGGGAAGATATCCCCGAATTTCTTCGCGGGATCGATTTTCTCGTTATGCCGTCCAACTGGGAAGGATTCGGCTACGCGGCCGTTGAAGCAATGGCTGCGGGGAAAGCCGTTGTTGGCTCCCACGTGAGCAGCCTCCCGGAGATCATCGACGACCGGAGGACGGGCTTGCTGGTCCCTCCGCGTTCCCCCGAGATGCTCGCTGACGCAATGGTCACACTGGTGGACAACCCGCAACTCCGCAACTCGATGGGAAAGGCCGGCGCCCGGAAGGTGGAGAATGTGTTCACTCTTTCGACGATGGTTGCGAACGTCGAGACGCTCCTCCTTGAAGCTGCGAGTCTTCCCCGGGCGGCGGGAGGAGGGGGGAATTCCGGAGGCTCCCGTTCCGCCGGTTGGCGCCTGCTCTTTCACTGGCTCTTCTGATCCTCCTCCGGCGACCCGGGTTTTCTGTTCCAGAAGAGAAACACAGGGACCCCGAGGACAAGAAATGCGATCCCGGCCCAGGCCTCCCCGGGCCGGTTCATGAGCGTGTTGCCGACGAACCAGATGGAAATGATGATGAACACGAGCGGCGTGAGCGGATAACCGAGTGTCCTGTACGGCCTTTCCGCCGAGGGGCGTTTCCTCCTCAGGACGAAGACGCCGGTCGCCGCAAGTGCGAAGAATATCCAGTCGGTGAACACGACGTAGGAAATGAGACTCTCGAATGTCCCCCAGAACAGAATAAGGAGGATCGCCCACGCGCTCTGGATCATGATGGCGAATGCGGGGGTGTGAAAACGCGGGTGGATTTCCGCGACCTTCCCGAAAAAAAGGCCGTCGCGCGCCATCGCGAAGTAGATGCGGGGGGCCGTCAGAGTGTATATCCCCGTGGTACCGAATGTCGAAATGAATATGACTGCAGCGATCAGGCCTCCGCCTGCGGGCCCCATAATGGTCTGCATCGCGTCTGATGCAAGCCGGGGTGATGCTCCGATCGCCCCGACGGGGAGGAGAAGCATGTAGGAGAGGTTCGTGAGCACATAAACGGCGACGACGACGACCGCACCGGTCACCATCGCGAACCGGATTGTCCGGCGGGGGTTCCGGGCTTCGCCCGCGGCATAGGATGCATGCTGCCACCCGCCGTACGACCAGAGGACTCCCACCATGGCGACGGAGAGAGCACCTCCCAGTGTCCCCCCCTTCAGGTCCAGCGGTGCGGAGAAATCAATCTGGCGGTTCGTACCCCAGCCTATCCCGGCGACGATAAGGAACCCGATCCCTGAGAGTTTCAGGAGCGTAAAAACGTCCGAGAACATTCCGGCGATTTTTACTCCGCGGACGTTCAGCGCGGTGACGAGCAGAAGGCCCGTGATGGCTGTTATCCGGAGGCCGGCGGGAGAAAGGGGGATGAAGTGACCCAGATACGTGGCAAATGCGAGGCTCAGCGCCGCGATCCCCCCCGTGTTGCAGACGAGAAAATAGGCCCAGCCGTAGAGGAATCCGGCGAGCGGACCGTACGCTTCATTCAGGTAGACATATACCCCTCCTGCTCCGGGCATCATCCCTGCAAGTTCGGCGAACGTGAGAGCGCCCGTCAGCGCCATCACGCCTCCGACGAGCCAGATCCCGATGATCCACGAAGGGGAGGGGAGTGTGTGCGCGACGAGGGCGGGGGTGAGGAATATTCCCGAGCCGATCGTCGACCCGATTGCGATCATCGTCATGTCGAACCGGGACAGATCCCGTTTCAGCTCGGCCATCTAACCCCCGTGCGCCTCCCGTATCACCTCCTCCGTCATGTCCGCCACCCGGTTCATGTCGTCCGCTGAATTGTAGAAATGCGGTGAGTAACGGAGTTTTCCCTCCCGGATGGCAATCGTCACCCCCCGCTCCCTGAGTTTGTCGAACACTGTCCGGGGATCGAGCGGTGGGACCAGAGAGATGGTGACGATCCCGGCACGTTCGCCCTCCGGGAGGGGAGAGAAGAGGGTGACTCCATCGATCTTCATGAGCCGTTCGATCAACCCGGACGTGATCGCGAGTATGTGCGATTCGATCCCGTCCGGTCCGAATTCGATGAGCGTTCCGATCGCCTCCCGCATTCCCCAAAGGCTCGGCATGTTGAGACTTCCCCCTTCGTATCGCCGCGCAGACGAAGCGAGCGGCTGCTCGTAATTGTAAAAATCCCACGGGTTCTCCACCGAGAGCCAGCCCAGATTCTTCTGGCGGATGCGTGACTGGAGTTCTTCCGTCAGGTAGAGGAACCCGGAACCGTGCGGGCCCATCTGCCACTTCTGGGCGCCGGCCGAGAGGGCGTCGATGCACATTTTCTGCACGTCGATTCTCACCGCGCCCACCGCCTGTATTCCGTCGACCGCGAAAATGGTCCCGTTGTTCCGGCATAAGCTGCCGATCGAGCGCAGATCCGAGCGGTGTCCGGAAAGAAACTGGACGGCGCTGAGCGCCACGAGGCGGGTGTGCTGGCCGAGCCTGGCGGCGATCAGCTCTGCGGTCAGCCTCCCGTCGGGCGCGGAGATGAAATCAAGCTCCACGCCGATCGACTTGAGGTTGAGGTACGGATAGATATTCGCGGGGAACTCGATGTCTCCGAGGAGTATACGGTCCCCTGTTTTCCACGGTATCCCGGCGGCGATCACGTTGATCGCGTCGGAGGTGTTGGATTGAAACGCGATCCTGTCGGAGGATTCCGCCCGTATCAGCCTGGAAACACCGGTCCGGCATTCCGCGACCATGCCCAGATCGTTCTGGTAGGTGTCCAGATCTCCTTCTGAACGCCTCCGGAGATATGCGGTCATACTTTCCACCACTCGGGCGGAGAGCGGACTTGTTCCCGCGTGGTTAAGATAGATCTTCCCCTGCTTCAGGTGAGGGAAGAGCTCTCTGGCCCGTGTGAGTATCTCGGAAGAAAAATGATCGTGCATGGTCCGTCGTTTGTCTGTTCGCTTCCCCCCCTGCCGGCCCATGCCGGGGAGAGGATTTCTCAATGTAATCAAGAACGGATCGCGGATCAACACGCGCGCACGTTCTCCCGTTGCCTTTTTCCCTGCAACTCGGTAGTTTCCATACTGAGTATGGACATCGAATCCGAAATTCTGAAAGAACACTCCCGGCGCCAGGCTGATCGCATCGTGTCATGGATCGGCAGCGACAGGAGGCGGTTCGGCAGGCTCATGGACCTCTTCCTGCGGGGAGAGTACAGGATCACGCAGCGCTCTGCAATGGCCGTGGGCATCTGCGCAGAGCGGAACCCGGCGCTCGTCAGGCCCTATATCGGGCGTATGCTGTCGAGGATGGAGGAGCCTGGCGTCCACGTCGCAGTCAGGCGGAACGTCGTGCGTATGCTCCAGGACGTGGATATCCCCGCCGGACTCCTCGGCAGGGTGGCGGCCCTCTGCTTCAAGTACCTCTCGGCGGGAGATTCGCCTGTCGCTGTCAAATGCTTCTCGATGACCGTGCTTGCCCGGATTGCCGAGAAGGAGCCGGATCTCGTGCGGGAGATCCGGCTCGTTATCGAGCAGCAGCTTCCGTACGGTAGCGGGGGATTCCGCGCGCGGGCTGCCCGGGTCCTGAAAGCTCTGGGACCGGGTTGATCGGGGGGACAGGCCTCTCGAGGAGGTCCCCGGCCCGCCTGGACCGGCACACTACGGGTATACTTTCACGGTCATGATGCCGTGCGCGATCGTGGGGACTGTTATCGCGTTTCCTTTCACTTTGACGGGTGCTCCGTCCTCCTCCACGAAATTTGATTTCAATGCCCTGGACGGATGGAAGGGAAGTGAGACGACCGCGTCGGATGATTCCCCTTTGACGTCGTACCACTGGAGCACCCAGGCATCCCCCTCTTCTGCTTTCTTGACCGACGTCATGACCAGGTTCGACGGGGTGATCGAGAGGAACGACTCTGCCGCCGGGAGTTTCCCCCTGTGCGCATCCGTCATTGCCGTAAGGAGGGGTGTGTTGAACTCGTACCCCCTCTGGTGGGTCGAGGCCGACTGCCACCGTCCGGGATGCGGATAAAGAGAGTAGCTGATGACGTGCTTTCCCCTGTCGGCGGTCGGATCCGGCCATTTCGGAGAGCGGAGGAGCGACAGCCTCATCGTGTTCCCCTTGATGTCGTATCCGTACTTGGCGCTGTTGATGAGCGACACGCCGGAGTCGTCCGTCGAGACGTCGGCCCAGCGCGCAGCCGGCACCTCCACCTGGGCCTGCTCTATGCTATTCCTCAACTGCGTCGATCGCCGGATCGTCCCGTAGGGAGTCTCGTAGGTCGCCACGGTGTCGGAGATTGCCAGGGGGAACGCCAGCTTGGCCATCGTGTGGTCTTCCCACCAGTCGGCGTCCGTCGTAAAGTCTATCCGGTCGAGGCCGTTGTAGAGTACGATGTCCTGCGTAAAGAACGAAGAGGGGAAGTCTTCCGTCGGGAAATCCTTTTTCACGCCCGGTTTCAGGTAGTCGCGCTGGAGGCGCACGACGGTCCGGACCGGTCCACGTTCGGCCACCTCGGCCCCGCGGAACGCCGTCGGGAATTCAATTCCTGTCAACCCGAGGTTCCATGCGTCCCATTGTTTGGGGAGGTCCTCGAGGAGCTGGATCCTGTTGCCGGGTCCGGCCAGGAGCTCCTTCCCGCTCCGCTTGTCGAAGATGCTTTTCACCCATCCGGTCAGGCTGTCGATCGACACGCGGAACATGCCGTTCTCCATTGTGAAGGGGGAGGGCGCAGGTTCCGGAAGTCGCGGGGGAGACTGCTTCCTGAGTTCGAACGTCGCGTAACCGAAGGGGGGGATACGGCCGGCGACGAAGAGCACCTGGCGCTCATAGCGCGACGCTGTGACCGTCTGCGACGGGATCTCCTTCCCGAGTGCGTCGAAGACGGCATAGGAGTCTTCGTCCCCGCCCCGAAGGTGGACGGCGGCCAGGTCTGTCCGCTCCCAGGAGAGCGTGTTGAAGACGATGAACGGCGTGCCATGTTTGAGCGCCGCGGTGTTGACGCGCGACGCGATGTGGTCAAGCGAGCGGGAAAGCTCGAAGCGGCCGATCGATTCCGCCTCCCGGTGGGTTGCCGAGGCGTCCGCATACACCTCGCGGATTCCTGAACCCGGAAGTATGTCGTGGAACTGGTTGAACATCACGTGCCTCCACGCCTCTTCCAGGGCGCCTGAATTGTAGGGGCGGCCGGAGAGCGAGGCGAATGAGGAGAGCTTCTCCGCATTGGTCAGGAGGGCCTCGTTGGACCGGTTGAACTGTTTCATCGCCGCCTGTGTCGTAAATGTCCCCTGATGATATTCGAGGTAGAGTTCGTTCTTCCAGACGGGGAGACCGCTCAGGTCGTTGCTCCGGAGCCAGTCGATGTATTTTCCCGCCGTGCCGTATTCGATCTTCGGGAAGATGTCCAGTGTCTTCAGCCTGTCGATCCTGTCGAGCATCTCCAGTGAAGGCCCGCCTCCGTGGTCGCCCACTCCGAAGAGTATCAGCATCTTGGTGAAGCCGGTGTTGGCTTCAAACTGTCTCATCCAGTCCACGAGCTGGAAGGGATTGTCGATCGTGTTCACGTAATCGAAGGGAAAATAGCTCAGTATCCTCGAGCCATCCGGTGACTCCCACCAGAACGTCCGGTACGGGAACACATTGGTCTCATTCCATCCGATCTTCTGCGTGATGAACGCGTCGATCCCCGCATTCCGGTAGAACGAAGGCATGTTCTGGTTATAGCCGAAGGAGTCCGGGTTCCAGCCGATCCTCACCTCCGCGCCGAGCTTGTTCCTGAAATACTTCTTGGCGTACATCAGCTGGCGCGCCCAGGATTCGCCCGAGGGGATGTTGCAGTCCGGCTCCACCCACATCCCGCCGATAACCTCCCAGCGTCCGTCCTTCACGCGTTGCTGTATCTGAGTGAAGAGGTCGGGATAGAGCCGTTCGATCCAGTCGTAATAGGCCGCGGAGCTCTGCGTGTAGGTGAAGTCGGGCCGGGCGGCCATCATGTTCATGACGGAGGAAAAGGTGTTCCTGCAGACCATGATCGTTTCCTTCGAGCGCCACAGCCATGCGGCGTCTATGTGCGCGTTCGCGTCAAGGTAGAGCGTGAAGCGGTGGACAAAATCCGCCACAGGGGCCAGTTTCGTCCTTGCGGCCGACAGTGACATGCGGAACCGGTCGACGGAACCGCTGACGAGGGCGTCGGCGTCCACCCCCGCGGCGGTCGTTTGCAGGAGTGCGTTGAGCCTGGATTTCTCCTGCCGGTCCATGCGCGATTTGTCCACTCCCGGGTCCACCTTCACCCGGGCGTTCGTCTGGTAGGTGTCGGTGCTGAGGAGCTTCTGCGCCACCTTCAGACCGAGCGCAAAATCTTCCACCGTTTTCGCGAGCGGGTTGTCACTTCCGGGCACGATCTGCGCCCGGAGGAGGCGCAGCGGGCCCCCCGTGTTGATCGCTTTGATGACGAGGAGAAACCTCTGACCGGGCTGCGCATGCTTCGTGAGCACGAATTCGCCGTCCCACGGAAAGTAGCCCTTGTTTTCGCCGTTCACGAACAGGTACCCGTAATCATCGACGGTGACGAGGAACCGGACTGTTCCGGATGTCGGCTGCCCGGCCATCTTCTCCGGGAGCGTGACTTCCGTCCTGATCCAGCACGAATCAATTGTCAGATGCTGGTCGATTGCGAGCGCGGCCCACTTCGAATCGTCGAAGCCGGGTCTGGTCGGGTCCTCAGAGAAATTCGTGCTGTATCTCCAGTTGTCAATCGCCCCCTTGCTCACGGACTCGAGCTGCGTGACAAGTTTGTCGACGCTCGATTGACCGAATAGCGTGAAGGGAAGAAGCACGGCGAGCGTCACAACGATCGTCATTTTCATTTTCTGTTTTCCTGTAGTGGTTGGTGCGGGGAGCGAACTCCGGGGGAGCGTCACTTCCTCCGCCTCCTGATCTGATCGAGCATCACGGCGAGGAGTATGACGACGCCGACGATGACCTGCTGGATGTACGAGTTGACGTTCAGCAGGTTCAGCCCGTTCCTGAGGACGGCGATGAGCATTGCGCCGATGAACGTGCCGACGATGGATCCTGCGCCGCCTGAAAGGCTCGTCCCGCCGACGACAACCGCGGCGATGACGTCGAGTTCATAGGAGACGCCCGCATTCGGCTGCCCGGAATTCATCCGGGAGGCGAGCAGGATACCGCTCAGCGCCGCGAGCGTCCCCGAAAGAATATACACGTTGACCAGGACCCTCCATGTCCGAATTCCGGCGAGACGGGCCGCCTCGATGTTCCCCCCGACGGCATAGACGTACCGTCCAAACCGGGTCCGGGTCAGTATGATGTGCGATGCGATGAATGTGAGGACCATGATGATCGTCGGCACCGGCACGGCCAGAAGCCGCCCGGTGCCGAGGAATGCGAATCCCGCCGGGAGCTCCCAGACCGGCCGGCCATCCGTCCAGACGAATGCCGCTCCCCGCCAGATCGTCATCGTGGCGAGCGTCACGATAAACGGGGCGATGTTGAACCGCGTGATGCAGAATCCCGCGAACGCGCCGGAGAGGGAGCCGACGGCCACGCCGGCAAGTATCGCCGCTGCGAACCCCGCCGCGGGCGGAAGGCCGGTCTTGAGCACCGTCGTTGAGACGATCCCCGCGAAGGCGACAAGCGAGCCCACCGAGAGATCGATCCCTCCCGTGAGAATCACGAATGTCATCCCGGCGGCGATGATGGCGGTAATAGATGCCTGGAGCGAGACGTTCAGCAGGTTATCCGGCGTGAAGAAATAGGGAGAGAGGAGGGCGAAGAGTATGAATTCCAGGACGAATGCGATCCCGATTCCGAACTCACCCGAAAGCTTCCTTGTAAAGCGGTGCGAAGTCATCAGCGGTTTCTGTGGGCATATGTCATGACGTTTTCCTGAGTTGCTTCGGCTCCTTCGACGATCCCCGTGAGGCGTCCCTCGCACATGACCGCGACACGGTGGCATATGCCGAGGAGCTCGGGGAGGTCGGAGGAGATCACGATGACTCCGATCCCCTGTTCCGCAAGCCGGTTGATGAGCGTGTAGATTTCATACTTGACTCCGACGTCGATTCCCGCCGTCGGCTCGTCGAAAATGAGGACGCGTGCTTTTGTGTTGAGCCAGCGGGCCAGTACGACTTTCTGCCGGTTTCCCCCGCTCAGGGTTTCGACGATCACGCCGGTGCCGGGGGCTTTGATCCTCAGGTCGTCTGCGAGCTGCTTCGCGGCGAACTCCTCTTTTCTCCGGTCGATGAACGGGCCGGTGAGCATCGCGCGGAGATTGGCAAGAGAGATATTCTCCCTAATGGACATCTGCATGATGAGTCCGTACCTGTTCCGGTCCTCGGTCAGGAGTCCGATCCCCTCCCGTATCGCCTGGTGCGGTGATTCCGGCGCGATTTCCCTTCCATCAAGAAATATCCGTCCGTCCCTTTTCCTGTCCGCGCCGAACACGAGCCTGGCGAGCTCCGACCTTCCCGCTCCCACGAGTCCGGCCAGGCCGAGTACTTCTCCCCTGTACAGGGTGAGGTTCACGTTCGATACCCGGTCGGAGTTGAGGTTCTCGATCCGGAGTATCTCTCCCCCCCGCTTCAGCGTAACCCGCGGGAATTCGTTTTCGAGCTCGCGCCCGACCATTTTCCGTATGAGTCCGCGCCGGTCAATCTCCCCGATTGTGCATGTATGAACGAGTGTGCCGTCGCGGAGGACGGTGACCCGATCCCCGACCTCAAAAATCTCTTCCAGTCTGTGGGAAATATAGATGATCCCGACACCCTGCTCTTTGAGCGAGCGGATCACTCTGAAAAGGCTCTCCGTCTCCCGTTCGGTCAGGGGAGCGGTCGGCTCGTCCATGGCGAGAATCCTGACATTCCGGGAGAGCGCCTTGGCGATTTCCACCATCTGCTGCTGCGCAACGCTCAGATGTCCGACGGGGGCGCCCGTGTCGATCGCCTCACCGAGCAGTCCCAGGGCAGCGGAAGCCTTCTCCTGCATCACTTTTCTGTCGATTATCGGGGTCCGTCCCCGGACCGGCTCGCTCCCCAGGAGTATGTTTTCGGCGACGGAGAGGGCCGGGACCAGTTTGAAATCCTGATATATCACACCGATACCGAGATGCTGTGCGTCGGCGGGGGATCCAAGGTGAGCGTCTTCACCCCCGACACTGATCGTCCCGCCGTCCTTCATGACTGCGCCGGAGAGCACCTTGATGAGCGTCGACTTTCCCGCACCGTTCTCGCCGACGAGGCAGTTGACTTCACCTGCCTGGAGCGTGAAATCCACGCCGCTGAGCGCCAGGACCCCGGGATAGCGCTTGGTGATCCCCCGCATTTCAAGCAGCGGAGCCATCGTCACTTCTGCGGATTCTTGAGGAAATATTCAGCGTCGGCGATGCCGACTTCCACAGGAACGACCGGAGGAACCTGCTTGCCCGCAAAGAAGTCGCGTATCATCTCGATTGTTATCGTCCCGATCTTCTTCGGATACTGTATGACGTCCGCTTTGAGAGATGTTCCCCGGGTGATCGCGTCCGCCGCCGGCGGAGTCGCGTCGTATCCCACGATGATGATGTTCGTCCGCTTGAACTGCTGGACGGCGTCCAGTGCGCCGAGCGCGCTCGCATCGTTGATGCCGAATATTCCGTCAAGCCGCGGGTTCGCCTGGAGAACGTCCGCGGTCACTTCGAGCGATTTGTCGCGGACCGCCTGCCCGTTGACGTCCGCGACGACGGTGATTCCGGGAAATTTCCCGATCGCCTCCCTGAACCCCTGCACGCGGTCGAGCACAGACGTCGCGACGGGATTGTTGACGATCGCGATCTTGCCTTTGCCATCCAGGGCCTTCGCCATGTACGCTCCCGCAAGCCGCCCCCCCGCGACGTTGTCGGAGGCGATGTGGCTCACCACCTTCCCTTCCTGCGCGGCGATATCGGCGGTGAAGACGGGGACGTTCGCCTCGTTCGCTTTCCGCACGCCGGGGCCGATCCCCTTGGAATCCACGGGACAGACGATAACGGCGTCGACCCTGCGGGCGACGAAATCCTCGATCTGGCTGATCTGTTTGCCGAGGTCGAACTCGGCGGATGTGACAACGAGCTCGTAGTGCTGGCGGGCCGCTTCATCGCGTAGTCCCTCCTCGAGGTCCTTGTAGAAAATATGTCCCCGGGTAAGGAGCGCCACGCCGATGGTCCTGGTGTGCGCCTGTTCGTCTTTTTTCCCGCACGAGAACCCGAGCACGCAGATGAGAATCATGAAAATTGTGCGTTTCATTATTTCTCCTTGTTGTTCACTGTCACTGCGCGATCCGTTGTGCTCTGGCCCCGTCGTCGATGGAACAGACGTACACGGTGGCCTTCTCTCCGCCTTTTCCGTGATATCCTGCGTTCAGTCTGGCGATGACGCCTTCGGCGAAACCCTCTTTCGCAAGGCAGATGGCGCAGCCGCCGAACCCCGCCCCCGTCATACGGGCTCCATAGACGCCGTCCGCCCCGGCGCAGAGATCGACAATCATATCGAGTTCGGGACAGCTTACCTCGTAGTCCCTGCGGAGGCTCAGGTGAGATTCGTACATCAGCTTTCCGAACTCGGCAAGGTTCCCCTCGCGGAGCGCACGGGCCGAGCGTCCGACCCGGTCATTTTCCGTCACGACGTGCATGCACCTTCTCCGCACGACCGGGTCCAGAAGCCCCTGGAGATCATGAAACTGATCCGGTGACACGTCGCGCAGGGCGGCGATTCCCGGCAGCTTCGACGAGAGGATACGGACGCCGGTGTTGCATTCCTCGCGTCTCCGGTTGTATTCCGATCCGGCAAGGGCCCGCTTCACCCCCGTATCGCAGACGACGAGCTCGACCCCCGGAGGTATCGCGACATGTTCGTAGGCAAGCGATCTGCAATCGAGAAGCATCGCGTGGTTTCTCCTGCCGAGGCAGGAAATAAACTGGTCCATGATTCCGCACTTCACGCCGGCGAACTCGTGCTCTGCCTGCTGGCAGAGCGTGGCTGTCTCAACAGGAGGGATCGTGAGTCCGTTCAGCTCGATCAGTGCAAAGGCCGTCGCGAGCTCGAGTGCGGCCGATGAGCTGAGTCCGGCACCGCGCGGGACGTTCCCGTAGACATACATGTTCGCTCCGCACAGGGGGCTCCCGCGAACCTGCAGCAACGATGCGACTCCGGTCAGGTAGTCGGTCCACGCCCGCCGTTCCGAGGGATACAGTCGCGAAAGCGAGAAACTCGCATCCTGTGCGGATCCGGGGTTCATGACGAGCCGGTCGTCATCCCGGGCTCCGACAGCGACCGCCGTGGCCCGGTCGATCGCTCCCGGAAGAACGTATCCGTCATTGTAATCAGTATGTTCCCCGATGAGGTTGACCCGCCCGGGGGCCGAGGCAACGGCCTGGGGAGATACCCCGAAGTGCTTTGTGTATGCGGAAATCGCCTGTTGTTCGATCGAATCTCGAGAGGGGCTCACTGGCAAGGGAGGTTTTACAGAAGGTAAGAATTCTCTGACGGTATATCAATTGCTGCGGCGCTCAATGTGTGTGCCCGGCTAATGTGTATGCTCAAGATAGTAGATAATTGTGTAACCGATATGGCAGAATCTCGACTGGGGATATCCCTGCCATCCTCCCCATGACTCCCAGTAGAGTATGAAGTCATTCCCGAACGGTATCCGGTCCAGCTCGTGTATGCGGTAGAATGCGTCAAGGTAGCGGTTGTCCTTTCGCTTGCCGAACGTGGGGGATCCGTGAAAGTCCGACGTCCGCGACCCGAGTCCCGCGGCGCTCTCCCAGTTGTAGTAGTAACCGCAATAGTCCTCCGTCCCCGTCGACAGGTGGACGAGTCTCCCGTCCGGGACGCAATAAAAGTCCCTTTCCTCGTAGGCCCGATTGTTTCCCGTGACGCTGTCGGAGAGCATCCAGAAATACATCGACCAGTAGGCCCCTCTTCCGGCGGATTTCAGGACAAGGAGAGTGTCGTCGACATTGGCATCTGCAAGAAGGCTGTCACCGGTTCGGGCATAGAACTCATTGTACCTCCCCCTCGGCCGCCTCCCGATCTCGTAAAAAATGTTGTAGAATGCTGCCCATGCGGTGTCCCCGGCAATACGCACATTCACCGAGTCCGAGAAAGGGATATCAAAGTATGCGTTGTGGCCGGCGGTGGAGCCGTTCTCCAGCCCCGTGTTTGTCACGGAGAAGTACCTGCTCGTGAAACCGTCGTTCCCGGTCGCGCTCGACATGACACTGGCCCGCGACATGAACAGGTTCCCGAATCTCCCCCGGTACCGTGTTGTCCCGTCGACGCTGATCGTACACATGGCCCTCGGTGGTGCAAGTATGAACCAGGACTTGACTGTTCCCCCGGAAGAGCTGCCGATCGTAAGATTGAGGGCTGCATCAACCCATCTGTTTCCTGCCAGGGTGCCGATCGGGCCGGCCTCGTCCGGCGCCTGTCCGCGTGCAAACGGGAGAGAGAACAGAACCATCGCGGCAAGCAGTTTCACGTGCGTCACCCCTTCAGGCGTGGATGTGAAGAATCGAACCCGGCGGCGGACGGTGGCCGGGCTCAGCCTCCGGCCTTCTCCTCCATAAAACCGAAGAACGTGCTGTAACAATCGAGAAGGATCGATTCCTCCTCGCGCGATACCACGACATGTCCGTTCTCGAACGAGAAATTCACGAGCACCTCCGTGTCCCCGCCCGCGACCTTTCGCATCTTCAGGTTCATGACCACCATTGTCGCCGTTTCACCGATGCTTGACATCTGCTTGGCTGCCCCGGACGACGTCGTGTTCTTGTGCCCGATCACCCTGCCGGCTTCTTCACCGTACCTGTCGAGCGTGAAGCCCTCCTTGAGGCTGTAGATCTTCACCGATTCGAAGATATCGGCGTACGGTTTGTGGTACACGCGGTTCGGCTTTATGTCTTCGAGCCTCTGCCGGGACATCGAAGCGCAACCACCGGCGATGAGAAGCGATGCAATGAAAAATGCGGTAGCTTTGGTCATGGTCGTCCTCCGTTCAATCTATGGGAAGCATGTCTGCCACACGATACTTCGTCCAGTCGCCGATGACTTCGAGGCACAGCGGATCCACAAGATTGCCGGCGTCATCGAAGACGGCGGTCTTGCCGCTGAGCCCGATATAACTCTTCCACCTCGTTTCTTCACCCCGGTAATCCACCCGGAGCCAGTTCTCGAACGTGAGTTGCCAGAGCGATTGCCCGGGCACGGGGAGGAGCGTGAATGCATCCGGCGTAAGGGGGTGGGAGGCCCCCGAACGGAGGTTCGCCAGCGTTCCCGAACTGACAAGGAAGTGTTCCCGGTCCAGCGTTCCGGCCGCGAGCGAGGCGAGGAAGTGTTTCAGGGAGCCGCTGTAACTCCTGAGACGGTTCGACCGGCTGCGTGCCAACCCTGTACTGTCCTGCGAAGTGAACGGTTCAAATCTTGGATACAGCACGAACCTCCCCTGATCAGCATCCACATCCCATTCAAAGACGCCGAGCCGGGCGAACAGCCTGTATCCGAGCGCCTGATTCTCGATCCGCAGCACGCTGTCGGTCGAGGCGATGAGTATGCTTGTCCCCTTTTCCATCCTGAAATCAAGAACCTCGGGATTGAGGATCGTACATCCGGGCGCGTTCTCCCCGTCGCCGAGAAATGCATTCCTGAAACTCGCCAGCAACCGGCGCCACTCCTTGTTGACGTGAGCAAGGACCTGCACTTCTTCCCCCTGAAGTGTCACGGGCTCGAGCCTGAAATCTGCGCGAAGTGTGTCGGGTCCTGAGACATGTATGAGCCTCGATGCCACTCTGTGTCCTACGCGCGATGCCACAACCTGGAAGGCCCCCTGGGGGACGCTTGTAAGCACGTACGTTCCGTCCTCGCCGGTGTTCGTCCCTATGGTCGTCGACGAAAGATAGACGTTCGTATTCGCCAGGGGAGCCCCGGTCACGGCATCCGTTACAGTCCCCTTCAGCGTCCCCCGGATCTGGCCGCGGAGATCGCCGGGGGAGTGTGTGGCGGCGATGAAAAGGAAAAGTGGAACAACTATGAGAGCGTGCCGGCCCATTTCTTCACGACAGGAAATAGAGGTAGGAGGAAGCGATGAGAAAAAGTACGAATTCCCTTTTCTACACACAATGCACTGGACCACCTCCTTTTCAGGGGGTCAAAACACGCACGGATTGCCTGGAACCGGCAAATTACTCCCTTCCCCGGTAATAAATAGAATGTCACAGTCCTGCCGCCTTGAAGAATGCGAGGAGCCGGGATGGATCGAGGGATACGCCCGATCGGACGCCGCTGCAGACGTCCAGGCCGAACGGGCCGACCTGTTCGATCGCCGCCCGGACGATTCCCGCATGCAAGCCCCCGGCAAGGAAAACCGGGATTGCCACTTCCTCCCGGATCCGCCTGCTGATCTGCCAGTCGTGATGCCGGCCTGTCCCTCCTAGTTCCTTCACGGGCATGTCCGGCCGGCCTGAATCCAGGAGAAGCGCGTCGACATTCTCCGCCAGCGCCTGTGCCTCGTCCACCGATTCAGGCCCCGTGACATGCACCACCTGCACAAGCTTCGTTCCCGGCAACTCCCTTCGCAGATCCGCATACGTCCCCCGGGTCAACCTGTCGACAAGTTGTATCGCCGTCGTGCGCACGCGGCGGTGATGTGCCACGATCCCGTCGACCGATTGTTCGCTTGTCAGAAGGAATGTCGCAATCGGCGGAGGCACGCCGAGTGCGATTGCGGTAATGACGTCGTCCGTGATGACTCCCGGGCCGCTGGGCATCGGTCCGACAAGCCCCAGAGCGCTGGCCCCGGCATCGATCGCAAGTCGCGCCTCCGCGCGGCTCGCAATGCAGCAGATCTTAATTCTGGGGCGTGAGGCCGGTTCCACCTGTTGGTCCTCCTATCAGTCCGACTCGCCGATTTTCAGACGTACTAAATGTCCCGCCCCCCTCAGGCGTGACTATACCTGGCGGATTCGCGCATCCGTATTGTATCCCCTCTCTCCGAATGGCTGAGTCTTCTCGAGCCATATCTGTTCCAGGAGCGTCAGCTCGTCGTCCAGATTGAAGTTCGGGTCGTAGTTGACCTTTGCAACCTCCAGAATCTCAAAGGCAAACTTGTCCGGGCCGTACCTGTTCCACTCTCCCTGAAGGGATTCGCTCGGATGCTTTCCGATCGAAAGCAGGAACCTGTGACGATTGAGCGGCCCGTCGAGATTCAAACTGCTCCCCAGGAGTATCTTCCCGTTTGCGGTGTTCCTGACCTGGAAAATCCCCGCGGAGATGGCCCGTTCTTTGTATTCCCTCTTTAGATCCTGTCGTGATTTAGCCATCGGGATGGAAGCCGTTTTTCGAGAGTGTCAATGAGACCCTGAGAGACCCTGAAATTTAACGACAGGTTGACCAAGCTGCAGGTCGGACAGGGGTCCTGCAAACAGTCCTGCAAATGGTCCTGCAAATGGTCTTGCGGGAGTTCGAAGTCATTGCAGAGGAAACGCCCCGCGGTGATGCCGCGGGGCGCCTCGTTGCGGAATGTGATTCGTGGTGCTGAGCTCCGGACAGTGCTATTTTTGGAGTATCATCTTTTTCTGTTGCACGAACCCGGCCGTCTGAAGTCTGTAGAGATACACCCCGCTTGAAAGTCCCCCCCCGTCAAACCGGGCTTCGTGTGGTCCCGGCTGCTGCATTCCATCGACAAGCGTGGCCACCTCGCGTCCGAGTATGTCGTAGACCGTCAGTCGCACGGGGCCCGCACTTGGGAGCTGGTACCCGATCAGCGTGCTCGGGTTGAAGGGGTTGGGGAAGTTCTGAGAAAGCGCGTATGCAAGAGGCTGCGCAGTCTGTCCGGCAATACCGGCAGCGGTCCCGGTCAGGGAAAGGTCGTCGAGATTGAACGTGGACCCGACATGGATCGTGTCGTTGTTGGCGCTTGAGCCGGTGATCCCGAAATAGATGGCGCAGCTGTCAGGGACGCCGCTTGCGAAGTAACCGATGTTCACACTGAACTGGGTGTATGTCGCCCTGGCCGTTTTGTTGTTGAAAAATGCGTAGCCGATCGGAGAGCTGGTCTTGTACATCACCAGCCACCCGAAAAGGCTGTCCCCTCCCACGGCGGTGAACGAATACCATCCGGAGAACGTGGCGTATCGCTGCGCGATAGGAAACTCCGACCAGATAAAAGGGGGATACGAACTGATGCCCAGGAGCGAGACAACAGTTCCCGTCAGCGCCGAAGACCCGGAATGGCTCGTCGCTGTCTGTGTCACCGGGACCGCGACCGGAGGCACGTTGGTCGTGATCCATCCGGTGGGAAGCCCGTTGGCCCAGGTTTCAAACCCCGGATTCGGAATCTGGGCTTCCGCCAGGACCGGGAACAGGACGGCGAGCGCGCACAGGAAAACCAGAGCAGTTTTGTACATACCCCCTCCAATGTGTGGTTGTGAAGATGCGACAGATATCCACATTGGAACGAAAAAATAAATCATAAAGCAAGTTCCCCGGTGGAAGCGCGTGCCATTCTGTCCGTTTTTTTCGGGCATTCCCGCGTCCATCCGGACCGCGCCGCGCGGCCTGTCACTATTTTTGCAGGACCATCTTCCTTTGCTGCACGAATCCGGCTGTCTGAAGCCTGTAGAGATACACGCCGCTCGAAAGTCCCCCCCCGTCAAACCGGGCCTCGTGCGCCCCCTGCTGCTGCGTCCCGTCGACGAGCGTGGCGACCTCGCGCCCGAGTATATCGTAGACCGTCAGGCTCACGGGGCCTGCACCGGCGAGCTGGTACCTGATCAGCGTGCTTGGGTTGAACGGATTGGGGAAGTTCTGAGACAGTGCGAATATATGGGGCTGCGTCGCCTGATCTGCAACGCCGGTTGCGGTCCCCGACAATGCCAGATCGTCGATAGTGAACGTAGACGCGTCATGGATATTGGAGGTGTTCGCACCTGATCCGGTGATCCCGAACCAGATGGCACAGCTGTCCGGCGTGCCGCTCAGGAAGTAACTGACCGTGGCGGTAAACTTGGCATATGCGCCCTGCGTGGAAATGTTGCTGAATGCCGCGTAGCCTATCGGGGAGTGAAATTTGAACATTGCCAGCCAACTGTACAGGCTGTCACCCCCCACCGGGTTGAACGTGTACCAACCCGTGAACGTCGAATAGCGCTGTGAGACCGCAAATCCCGTGTAGACAAACGGAGGATAGAGGTAGCTAAAGTAGTTCACCACCGTCCCCTGCAATGCCGAAGAGCCGGAATGAGCGGCCGCGGTCTTCGTCACCGGGACGTAGTAGTCGGTGTAGTTGGTGGTGGTCCACCCCGAGGGTTCACCCGCGGCCCACGTCTCAAACCCCGGGTTGGGAATCTGGGCCTTTATCAGAGCCGGGAACAAGACGGCGAGCGCGAAGAGGAAAGCCTGAGCAATTCTTTTCATACCGCCTCCGTTTGTGGTTGTGAAAGAACGATGGTCGTGGATGACCAATCGAAAACAGGAGATTGTTCCGGATAAACAGTCACCTGCCGGGCATCGCTCCCAACTCTTCCAGGACCGTACTGGAGGGGGCTTGTGACACGCGGATCCCCGTTGCTTCAGTTTCTTGCGTTCCCTATATTGAGCCAAATCTCCCGGAAAACTCATGGCGGCAAGCAATCCAACGCACGAAAAAGCACGCGTGGCCCTTTCTTCGGTGCTCGCGGCCGTCTTTATCACGGGGCTGAAGCTCGTCGTGGGACTGGAGACGAACAGCCTGGGCATACTCTCGGAGGCGGCGCACTCCGGGCTCGACATGCTTGCCGCGGTCCTGACGCTCGTGGCGGTGATAATCGCGGCCCGGCCCCCCGATAAGGAGCATCCATACGGCCATGGAAAAGTGGAGAACATCTCGGCGTTTGTCGAGACGCTCCTGCTTGTCGCGACCTGTGTCTGGATCATCAAGGAGGCGATCGAACGCCTGGTCTCGGGGACGGCGCATGTTGAAGCGAGCATGTGGGGGTTTGGCGTCATCGTCCTCTCCATTATCATCGATTTCAGCCGATCCCGTGCGCTGAACCGGGCGGCGAAAAAACACCGGAGCCAGGCGCTCGAGGCCGATGCCCTGCATTTCTCCAGCGACGTCTGGAGCTCCCTGGTGGTGCTGGCGGGGCTGGTGTTCGTCAGTCTCGGCCAGCCCCTAGTTGACGCCGTCGCCGCCATCGTCGTTGCAGCGCTCGTGCTTGTGGTGAGTTACAGGATGGGGAGGCGGACCATTGAGGCGCTCATGGACCGGGTGCCGGAAGGGCTGGAGGAAGAACTCCATGCGGTGATGAGGCAGGTGGAAGGGGTCTCGGAGATCAGGGGGATCCGACTTCGCCAGTCGGGCTCGAAGATGTTTCTCGACACCACGGTCGCCATTCCCAGGACCATGCTGTTCCATCAGGCCCACGAGGTGATGGACAACATTGAACAATCAGTCCGTTCCCGCTATCCCGAGATGGATGTGATTGTGCACGGCGAGCCTTTTGAACGGAACGACGAGACGATTGCAGAGCGGATCAGGATGATCATACTTGATAGGGGCCTGGCCGCGCCCCACCACCTTGAGGTCCACCAGAGGAACGACCGGTACCAGGTGGAATTCGACATCGAGTTCTCGAAGGGGAAAGACTTTGTCGAGGCTCACGACATGACCACGGAAATCGAACGGGAGATCCGCGACAGGGTCCCCGCCGTGGACAAGGTGACGATCCACATGGAAGAGTACCACGCGGAGACGAGCGAAGTGGGGGCGGAGACGGGGCGGGAGGCGGATCTACGGGAGCGTGTCAGTGAATGCATACGGAACGAGAAGCGGGTCATCCGGTTTGCCGACGTGAACCTCCTGAAGATAGGGGACAGGTACAACCTCTCGGTGACGTGCGGGTTCGACCGGGGGAAAACGCTCGGCGAGATACACGAAATCGTCAGCGAAGTGGAAAAGCGGTTATACGACCGCCTCAAAGAGCTGCGACGCGTGACGATCCACGCGGAACCCTCCTGAGTCATGGCGCCCCTGGTGGCGCCACCTGCGGCGCCGCAGGCGGCGTGATCGTTGATCACTCCGGTCGTGGACGTGCCGGCGGTGAAAACTCGATAAGCTCGACCGGGGCGCCGTCATCCAGGATCATGGCCACCCTCACCCCCTCCGAGGGGGAGCTTATGTCCGCCAGGAGCGTTTCTCCACGGATCGCCGCGTCGAGGTCGTCCACTTCGAATGCGATATGCGGCACAGTCCTGATTAGCCCGGCGATCGGGCAATCCGTGTCAAATCTCATCCACTCGATCCCGTACGGGCTCGTCTCGAAACCCGAAACGTGCACCTTCAGGTGTTCGAGATATTCCTCTCCCGGGTGCGGGATGTCGGTGGGGATCCCGAGGTGGTGGTACCGCCACCCGTTCCGTGTCACCGCGGATGGCGGTTCATGCACCGCCCGCTTCGTCACTGATGCATCCGCATCCATTGTTGATTGCTCCATCTATCGGTCCCTGATCCGGGTTCCGCCCGCCTCTTTCCTCCCCGCCTTTTAGCGTTTGAACCGCGCGAAAGCGCTCTTGAAAGCCGAGCGCATTTCTGTCCAGCTTTTCTCAAACCCTTCGCGGACGTCCTCCCAGGCGTCGGGTCCGACGGCCTGAATCTGTTTGAGTTTCCCCTGGGCGTCATCGAGCTTTGAATTCAACTCTTTGATCTGGCTCTGGATCTCCGTTTTTGCCTTTGTCCCCGCCTGCTCTGCCCTGGTGCTCAGATCGGTAAGTTCTTTCTGCCATTCGGTGATCTGCGTCGAGAGCGTGTTCATGAAGGCTTTCTTGTCCATGGCGATCCTCCTGTATGATGCGATTAACGAAATGATCGGTTTCGGCTCCGGTCAGCGCCCCGTCTTGCCACGCTCCGGCTTTGCCTCTTTCTGCACCGGCCTTCCCGGGGCCGGCCTCCGGAAGCTTGACGATCGTTCGGCTCCCCTTTGACGAACGTTCGAGTCGTGATCCACACCTGTCTTTGTAGCTGCATCATCAGCTTTTTTCCATGTGTTCCGGTCCCGCTGTTGCCATCCCTGCGGGGTCCTCCGGACAATGTTCCCTTCCGGCGTCGCATAGACGTCATTTGGCCTGGTCGAAGACCGGGGCGTTCGCCGCATATCGGGGGGCACAGCACCGGGCGGCCTGACTGAAGGAGCGGGACGGGGCTCGGGCCTGACCATGTCAACCGCTTGCCGGGGCCGGTCTCCCGATGTAGGGCGCGTTACCCCCGTTGTCCAGCGGTCATAGAGCGTCGTGGTCCGAATCGGGCCGGTTGAGCGTGGCCCTCCATAGGCGGGTCCGCGCGCAGACCTCTCGGGAAGGAGTGGGCGGTAGACAGGATGATACCCGTCACGGTAGACGGGGCCGGCGAACGGCCGATAGACCGGTCGGTAGCCGACAGGTCCCCACCAACCTTCGTGCACCATCCCCCGGTTGTTGAACGCGAACCACCCCCTCGGCCGCCACCAGCCGGTCGAGTAGCCCATGGACCATCCGGTCCAGGGATCATAGTGGACTCCGAAGCCCCAGGTCCACGGGCGCGGGAAGTAGGACCTTCGAAACCAGGGACGGTAGTAGTATCCTGTTCCATAGACAACTGTTCCCCCGTGGACATAGCACCCGGTATACCCCGATGTGTAGCCGACGTATGCGACTTCTGGAGTGTAGCTGTATACGCGGACGTACCGGACGTAATACACGGGGCACCGCGGGGGAATCGTATAGATGACTGGCGGGACGGCGATACAGACCCCCCATGGACCGTTCGGTGTCGGCCCTTCGAACCACACCCCTTTGTCGCAGTTGTAGTACCGTCCCCGCACGCGTATGATTGCGGTGGACGAGTTCAAAGCGTACCCCATCTCCGTGTTCTCGATCGGCTCAAACTGCGGATCGCCGTCGTACTGCACCTGGCTTGAAGCCTGCATCCTGTCCACTTCAGCAGTCTGCGGGATCTGGGCATCGAGGACGGCCTCCTTTGCGGGAACCGTGCCGGCGACACTTGCCAGGACGTCATCACGTTCCGATCCTGGCGGGATAAGGGCGAAATCCGCCGGGAGCCTGTCCGATGACACATTGGACCACGGCCCGTTCAGTTTCCGGGCCGTATACCATCTCCCCGAGATGAGTATATAATAGTCCTGCGATGCCACAGCGAGGAACAGCTTGCTCGGAGTATTGGTGGCATACAGCAACTCTGTCCCTTTGATGGGTGAGAGCTGGACCGGGCCGTCCGTGGCGATCAGTTCGGCGGGCTCTGTGCTTACCACGATCTCCGGTATCTTCCCGGTTTTCGATTTGAGGTCATTTGCGCCGGGCTCTTCTCCCGCCTGCGCGTCGGATGCCGATTTCGCAGCGAGGTCGAGTGCTTCCCGGGGAGGATTCCCCGTCACTTCCCAGGGTCCTGCGATCTCTCTTGCGCTGTACCAGATGTCACCACCCTTGAGATACAACATGCCGCCGCCTGTTTCCTGCACAAGGAAGAAGGGCGTATTGGCGACGCGCCGGAGAGATGTCCCTTCCACATCAATGAATACGGGCTCACCGTCCAGGAGGACAAGAACGGCCGGATGGTCTGCCACGATGATTCTGGGGGGCGTGACTTCTATTTCTTTCGAGGTCTCCTTCTCCTTCTGTGCGGTGTCGAGGCTCTCCAGGAGCTCGTCGAGGGAGAATGTGAGGTCGAGTCCTGGTATTTGCTCCTCCACTGTTTTGGAGATCGCTCCGGTCTCCTCGTCTTTCCCTTCGGGGAATTTTATCTGGCTCACCTTGACCTCAAGGAGCCTCACGGTCCGGGTCGGACGGTCTGTGAGGACGCGGCAATCGAGCCAGACTGCGCCGAATACCGGTTCGGTCGCGTCCCTTGCCGTGACGGAGATTGCGGCCCGGGCGCTCATGGAATTCCCCTTGTAGGAATCGATCTGGGGCTGGTAGATGGTGATCGTACCCTGCGGACTGTCGATTTCACGCGGCCAGTCGGCTGCGTGAAGTCCCGACGCCGGCCACAACATGATCATGGCAACGAGAATCTTCATCGGCATATGCTATACTCCTTCACTGGCACATTTCCTCCATTGCACTTTCACTGTTAAAGTCTTCTATCGCGCCGCGCGCAGAGCGCGATGACGGATACAATCAGGGAGGGCGATGTCGGGCGCGTCTTCACTGTCGTAGCGTGCCGGCAGGCGGTTGCCGGATATAAACTAACGAGTTGGGAGCCAATCCGCAAGATCCCGGATGAACATCCTGTCGCCGAAAGTTATCGGTTGAAAACACTGTTGATCAGGAATGGTCTGTAAAGGTCGTTGCCTGCGGTCTTTGAAATTGAAACGCCTCCGTGATTTCCCGATTTCCCCCCCGCGGCCAGCGAGAAAACGAAGAACAGGCATGCGGTCGGGGATAACAATCGACGAGCTCTCACGGGATAGCCTTTCTCGAAGTGCAATCCGGGGGGGCAGTTATCTCCCCCCAAAAAACAAAAAACCTCCTCATCCATTCGGAAGGGAGGTATCCTCAATGAACTAGTTCACATCAATATACTGCAACCGCAGCGAACATGCAAGAATATGCGAAATCAGCGGATGACTCCTCACTCCTCGTTGATTCTCCGATACGAGAAAACTATCTTTGCGTATGATATTTCGGTATTCTCATCTCCCTCGCTAGCGGGGTCCCTCATGGTGGCATTCCTTCTGTTTTGTTTCTTGATCGTCATTGTCGCACTGGCAATAGTGTTCGCGCGGATGAGCGTTCTCTCCACGCGTCTCGGCGACCTGGACAAAAAGGTTCGGACGGCTCTCGGTCTCATCGGGGAGCTCGAAAAGTCGATCCGGGAATCGGAAAGGAAAGCTGATGTGACCCGAATGGAACCAAGCCGAGGCCTCCGAAAGCGTCTCCCGCCTCTGCGGCAGCGTGTCGACAGAGGATCCCATTTCCCCGCACCCTCCCCGGCTCAATCTCAGGCCCCGGTTGCGCCCCCCGGCTCCGCTCCGATTGCGGCGCCCCCTCCCGTAAAATCCCGCACAAAAGAGGAATGGGAAGCCCTGATCGGGGGAAAACTCCTTAACCGGATCGGTGCGCTTGCACTGATCCTTGGGGTCGGGTTCTTCCTCCAGTACGCATTTGCGAATGACTGGATCACGGAGCCGGTCCGTGTCGTGATCGGCGTCCTTCTCGGGCTGGCGCTGCTTGCGGGAGCGGCCCGGAGCGCCTCCGGTGGTCTCCAGATCTTTGCACAGGGGCTCGTCGGGGCCGGCATTGCTATACTCTATCTCTCGGCGTACGCGTCATTCAATTATTACCACCTTATTGCCCAGCCGCTGGCGTTCGTTTTCATGTCTGCTGTCACAGTGATCACATTTACGCAGGCATTCCGTTACAACTCGATTGTCGTAGCCCTGCTTGGCTGCCTCGGCGGGTTCCTGACCCCTTTCCTCCTGAGCACCGGCGAAGTGAACCCGGTGGGGTTGTTCGCATACCTCGCGCTCCTGAACCTGGGACTCCTCGTGATTGCCGGGCGAAGGGATTCCTGGATGACGATCGAGCCGCTGAGCATGGCCGGGACATACCTTATCTATTCACTCTGGCTCGGGGCGGACTACGCTGAATCGTACTTTGTCCCCGGGCTCCTCTTCCTCACACTCTTCTGGATCATGTTTCACGCAGTTCACATGGCAAGGGTCGCCCGGAATGTCACGTCGTACCCCCGATTCCGTCTGACGCTCGCCTCCCTCCACGGGCTCATCGTTTATGTTCTCCTTTACGCCCTCATGAACGTGGATCATCCGGATTGGAGGGTGACGGCGACACTCGTCATGGCGGTCCTGTATGGTGCGACCTCGCTGGCTGTGCGCCGCAGGGGGGGGAAGGAAGGGGTGTTCCTGCACTCTGCGTTGACGGCGGTCGTTCTCGTCATCATTGCGACCGGGATCCAGTTCAAAGGGATGGCGCTCGTCCGGTGCTGGTCGGTGGAAGCTCTCGCGCTGACCTGGGCGGGGGCGCACGGGCGGCTCCGTTCGGTCTGGGTCGGCGGTCTGGCGTTGTATGCCATGGGATTCCTTCTCCTTCTGGGGACGGCAGGAGCGCTTCTCACTCCCCCTGCGGAACCTTTCACGCTCCTGTTCAACTTTCGCGCCCTCACGTTTATGCTCCTCGCGGGATGCCTCGCATTGAGCGGCATTCTCCTGGTGCGGGTTGAGCAGCCCGGGCACGGGTTCGTGAGCATTCTCCTTCACATCGCCTGGTGCTGGGTCCTGTTTATACTCATCTCGGCGGAAATGATTGATTTTTTCGCACAGCTTATCCGGAATGCCGGCCCCTTGCAAGCACAGCATCTGGAATTTCTCCGGACCATGGCCCTGCCGGTGATATGGGGAGCCTATGCTCTGCCGCTGATCCTTGTGGGGACCCGGAGCGGGCTTCGACCGGTCGTCTCTTCCGGGCTTGTCATGCTGTTCATTGCAGGGTGCGTTGCGCTGGTACGGGGACTGGCGTTTGTGCCGATCGGAGATTTCGTTTCGATTCTGAACGATCGCGCGCTCCTTCTTGTTTTGCTCGTCGCCCAGTATGCACTCGGGTGGCGGCTGCTGGCGGCGGGACAGGAGGCCTCAGCCCTCTCCGGGAGACTCAGATCGGGACTCCAGGCAGGGATCGTCCTCCTCTTCCTGGTTCTGATCACCGGGGAAATATGGGATTACTATGCCCGTGGGGTCTACCGGCTTATGCTCGTGGCCGGTTCCGTGAATATCAGGGAAGAAATGGCGCGGCTTCAGAACCTCCGACAGCTTCTCCTCTCCGCGGGGTGGCTCGTTTATTCGATCATACTCATGGCCCTCGGGATCTGGAAGCGTTTCCGGATTGTGCGCATCGAAGCGATCGTGCTCTTCGGGGTGTCGATACTCAAGATCTTCATCTATGATCTTTCGTTCCTTGACACGCTGTACAGGACATTCTCGTTTGTGGGACTGGGGGTCATCCTCCTGGCGGTCTCGTACCTTTATCAGCGCTACAGGGGAATCATACTCGGATCGGAGGGGGGGGGCACATCGGCCTGATTTCCTGGCGTGCCATCCGTTGCTCGGAGGGACATTGGGACAGAATTTGATCAGTCAGGTGCAGCCCCTCCGGCAAGTTGCGCAGTCTCAAGAACTTCCTCGCTGGGAATTTATCCACAATTTGTCGGCGTTGCGCCGCTGCTCATCGCGCCTCCGCACGGTCTCAACTGCGGAAGGAGGCGGGTATTCCTGCCGGCCCCCTCTCGTTTGCCTTTCACGCTCCCTCTTCGTATGCTGTGCTCGTCTCCCGCGCGGCGTCCACCGGACGTCGCTCATCGCCGGAGGCCTGCAGTAAACACCCGCTCACCCGGTGGGCATTCCGTCCGACGGCGACATTTCACATACCACCACCCGGGAGTGCACCCATGCTCGTCATCGTGAAAGAGAATTATGACGCAATGAGCGAGGAAGCCGCAAGGCTCGTTGCGGACCGTTTGCGAAAAAAACCCAACATGGTACCCGGACTTGCGACCGGCAGCACGCCGCTCGGCCTGTACAGGGAGCTGATCCGCATGCACAGGGACGAAGGCCTGGATTTCTCCAAGGTCACCACGTTCAGCCTCGACGAATATGTCGGTCTCCCTCCGTCGCACGATCAGAGCTACCATTATTTTATGCACGAGAACTTCTTCAAGGACATCAACCTTGACGTCCGCCATATCCATGTCCCGCAGGGGATGGCGAACAAAACCGGGGAAGCCGATGCCGTCAAGGCCGCGGTGGAGGGGCCCCTGACGGCAATGTGCCCTGCATCGATCATTCAGATGCACGCCAAGGCATTCGTCTTTGTTGACAGTGATGCCGCGTCGAAGCTTATGGGAATTTCAACGACAGCTGGGAATCGAAGATTTTTCAATAAGGGGAATCTCAATGATCGACAGGATATGTTTGTTCGAAGATCAGCATTTCCGCTGGCT